>Ga0181536_10007044_pt1 | contig 11138 bp, 12 predicted proteins | sample PEATcosm2014_Bin_41_FD_121105 | JGI IMG/M metagenome (GOLD analysis project Ga0181536, IMG submission 121105) | Peatland microbial communities from MTU Mesocosm Facility, Houghton, MI, USA - PEATcosm2014_Bin17_60_metaG | ecosystem: Environmental > Terrestrial > Soil > Wetlands > Peat | place...
ACAACCTGGTCTTTGTCAGCATCAAAAAGACCTACCCCATGCAGGCTTACAAAATCATGCACGGCCTCTGGGGCATGGGACAGATGCTGTTCACCAAATACATCGTGGTGGTGGACGACGACGTGGACGTGCACAACACCAGCGAAGTGCTGTTCCGCCTCTGCGCCAACACTGACCCGCAACGCGACAGCATCTTCACCAAGGGCCCGGCCGACGTGCTCGACCACGCCACCAGCGAAATGGCCATCGGCAGCAAAATGGGCATTGACGCGACGAAGAAATTACCTGGCGAAGGCCACAAGCGTGGCTGGCCACCATTGATTCGGATGGACGAAGCGGTGAAAGTAAAGGTAGAAAAACTTTTTAACGGGAACAAATGAAAATGAATTCGGATTCGACGCAACACTCCGAATTAAACTTTGGAAGAAAACCTCCGCCGAATGTCACCGTTCCTCCCGGTCACATCTACATGACTGTCGGTGACATGCCTGAGTCGTTTACCCACGGTGTTTTGCTGAAAGCGTTTGTAGATTATTCAGTCGCTCTAGGACGTGTAAGAGATGGAAAAACTAGCTGGCTTGGAAGTGGAGTATTGGTTCGCAGGAGGAATCACTATGGTATTCTAACCGCCCATCATTGCTTTCATGCATGTTCACCTGAGGTGCAACTTGGATCACACAAAGGCGACAAGATGTGCTTTCTGGTTAATCCGGGGAGAAGCATTTTAGTCCAACCAGAAGAATTGATCGAACATGCACTTGCAGTTCCAAAAGAGGATGAATTTGGACCGGACCTCACATTTGTTGAAATCCTCTCACCGGAGCGCCTTGGAACTTTCAATGCGTTCGGCACTTTTTGGTCACTCGATAAAAATTCAGCAGATATCCTCCAAGAATTCGGAAAACCTTTGAGTCCGACTGTTACAATTGGTTTCCCTGAAGTTTACTACAACTCAATTCAAGCCGGGAACAGACTGCGCCAACAAATCCGTCACATGGTTTATAGCAACGCTATAAAAGAAGGAGCTGTATTTGAAAAAGATGGATGGGACTACCTCGACTCGACAATTTGGTATCCGGGCGAAGCAAACTTGCCGACGTCGTTTGCTGGTGTAAGTGGTGGCCCAGTCTGGGGGATGGATCTTCTACACCACAAAAGCGACGGTCACATCAGCATCGAAAAGCATGCTCTCATCGGGATAACTTTTTACCAGATTTACCGAAAAGGCGATGAAGGGCGATTGCGTGCACATTTTATCAAATCCATTTACGATATGGCTTGGAAAGACTTTGACTGATCATTTGGCAACTGGTGGCAGGAATTCCAGCCCGAATTTTTTCGCCATCTCCATCACGCGCGGGATGTTCCGCGGTTGCTGCTGCATCGGCGCGATAATTTGTGGATTTGCCTTGCACGCCGCACCGGCTTGTCTTTCCATTCGGCGGTCCTAATTCCAGTTATGCGTACTTTTACCAGAATTCTTTGGTCGCGATTTAACAGTATCTCTGCCGGATTAATCCTGATGGCTTCCGTCAGTTCTTTGTCCGCCCAGACTGGACCTGCCAACACCAATGCCGCACCCGCTCCGCTGAACTGGACGACGGAACAGGACCATCGGAACATGATGGAGCAGTTGGGCATCACGAAGTTGCGGCCGGGACGAAATGGCAATGCCAACGCCACCAGCAACCTTGCCAATTACGATCAGGCAAAAGCCAATCCTTATCCTGATTGGCCGGACGCACTCACGTTGAAGAACGGGCAAAAGGTCACAACTCCCGAAATGTGGTGGAAGCAGCGTCGCCCGGAAATTGTAGAGGACTTCGAGCGCGAAATCGTCGGGCGAGTGCCCAAAGATGTTCCCAAGGTGACGTGGACCGTTACAACCCAGGCGACGGATCGCGTCGTCGGCAAACTTCCCGTCGTTGCCAGGCAATTGGTCGGGCACGTGGATAATTCCGCCTGTCCCGGCATCAACGTCGATATTCAAATGACGCTCGTGACGCCGGCGAATGTGAAAGGCCGGGTGCCGGTGTTGATAATGTTCGGCGGTTTTGGCGGAAGCGGTTATCCGCGTCGGCCCGGCGAGCCTGAGCCGACGAATCGGTTTCGCGGATTTGGCCCGCCCATGTCCGGCCCGAGTTCGCAGGAAATGTTGATCGCCGCCAGCTGGGGTTATGCGACCATCGTCCCCGGCAGCGTCCAGGCTGACAACGGTGCGGGATTGACGAAGGGCATCATCGGCTTGTGCAACAAGGGCCAGCCGCGCAAGCCGGACGATTGGGGCGCGTTGCGCGCGTGGGCCTGGGGCGCGGCGCGCGGTCTCGATTATCTGGAAACCGATCCAACGGTTGATGCCAAGCACGTGGGCATCGAGGGCGTCTCGCGTTTTGGCAAGGCGGCATTGGTCACGATGGCGTTTGAGCCGCGTTTTGCGATGGTGCTGGTCGGTTCTTCCGGTGAAGGCGGAGCGAAACCGCATCGCCGCGATTTCGGCGAATCGGTGGAAAATCTAACGGGTTCGGGTGAATATCATTGGATGGCGGGCAACTTTTTGAAATACGGGGCTGAGGAAGCGACGTTTGGCAGAAAGACCGCGAATGATTTGCCCGTGGACGCGCCTGAATTGATCGCCTTGTGTGCGCCACGTCTGACGTTCATCAGCTACGGCGTGCCCGAAAAAGGCGATGCCAACTGGCTTGATCATCAGGGCAGTTACATGGCCACCGTCGCCGCCGGCCCGGTGTTCCGTTTGTTGGGGGCAAAAGACATCGGCGATACCAACGATTATCGCGTCGCTAAAATGCCGCCGGCGAACACGGGCTTGCTCGATGGCGAACTCGCGTGGCGCCAGCATGACGGTGGACACGAGGATCGCTCGAATATGAAATACTTCATCGAGTGGGCGAACAAACTCATGAACTACACGCCGCCCGCATCCCAGCCGGGGAAGCATTGAAAAGTCACTTGGGCGGCGGCAAAATCTCCGTCACGCGCGGGATACGGAAAAATTTCACTTGCGTTGTCCGGTCTGTTGCGTTAATACTTAACCGTATGGTTAAATGTTCACCGCAGTTGTTGAACCGGACGTTTGCGGCGCTGGCCGACCCGACGCGCCGACGCATCCTGGAACACCTGGCCGGCGGCGACCGCTGTGTTACCGATCTGGCCCGGCCGTATGCCATGTCATTGCCGGCGGTTTCGAAGCATTTGCGCGTGCTGGAAAACGCGGGATTGATCCGCCGGCGACGAAAAGGCCGGGTGCATTCGTTGAAATTGGAGGCCAAGCCAATGCAGCAGGCGCAGGCGTGGATCGAGGAATACCGGAAATTCTGGGAAGAAAGCTTTGATCGTTTGGACGAGTATTTGAAACAACTACAAACCAAGGAGAAAAAATGAGCACAACAGCAACCCTCAAAGAAAACAACATCAAACTTCAAATCACCCGCGTTTTCGACGCGCCGCGCGAACTGGTTTTCAAGGCGTGGACGGATGCGAACCAATTCAAGCAGTGGTTCGGTGCGGCGGCGTGCGGCGGATCGTCGTTGCAAACAGTGAAGGTGGACGCGCGCGTCGGCGGCAGGTATCGTATTCAGGTGCGGCGCACCGACGGCGAATTTTACACGACCGTCGGCGTTTATCGTGAAGTGAAACCGCCGGAACGTCTCGTTTTCACATGGCAATTTGAAAAGGACGGCAGCGGCGATGAATACGGCGAAGTTGAACCGCCCGAAATGCTCGTCACGCTGGAATTCAAAGCGCGCGGCAAGCAGACGGAATTGATTTTGACGCACGAAAAATTTGCGTCCGTCGAAAGCCGCGACCGTCACGAGCAGGGTTGGACTCGTTGTCTTGATTCGCTTGGAAAATTCGTCGGAAAATAAAATCATGGCCGCAAAAACCAAAGCCACGGAAGATTACACCGGACGGGAATTTGTCATCACGCGCGAATTCGACGCGCCACGCGAACTGGTTTTCAAGGCGTGGACGGATCCGAAACATCTGGCGCGATGGTGGGGCCCAAAGGGTTTCACCAATCCGGTCTGCGAATGGGACGTGAGGCCGGGTGGCAAGATTTATGACGTCATGCGCGCGCCCAACGGAGATCGTTACCCGATGGGCGGCGAATTCCGCGAAATCGTCGCGCCGGAACGACTGGTGTTTTCGTGCGGCGCGCTGGATGAAAACGGAGAACTGCTGTTCGAGTTTTTACACGACGTCACATTCGCCGAGCGAAAAGGCAAAACCAAACTCACGCTCCGGTCGTGCGTCACGATGACCACAGCCGAGGCGAACAAATACATCGGCGGATTTGAAACCGGCATGACGTTGAGTCTCGAACGGCTCGCGGAACTGCTGGCGCAAAAGGCCGAACCGCTGGTCGTCGAACGGACCTTCAATGCTCCTCCGGCGCGGGTCTGGAAAGCTATCACCAACGTGGCCGAAATGCGGCGCTGGTTTTTCGAACTGGAGGAATTCAAGGCGGAAGCCGGTTTTGAGTTTCAGTTTGCCGTTGAACACAAAGGGTTCAATTATGTCCATCGTTGCAAGGTCACCAAGGTGGTTTTGCACCAAGCCCTGGCCTTCTCCTGGCGCTACGAAGGATACGCAGGCGATTCGCTGGTCACGTTTGAATTGTTTGCCGAGGGTGAAAAAACGCGGTTGTGGCTGACGCACACCGGCCTAGAAACATTTCCAAAAATTCCGGCGTTCGCGCGGAAAAATTTCATGGGCGGTTGGACGCAGCTCATCGGCACGTCGCTCAAGGATTATGTGGAAAACGTGGACCGTGAAATCGTCGTTTCGCGCGAGTTCGATGCGTCGCGCGAACTGGTTTGGGAAGCGTGGACAAACCCAAAACATGTTGTCAATTGGTGGGGACCGCGCGGCTTCTCGGCCACGATTGAGAAAATGGACGTGCGGCCCGGTGGTGTTTGGAAGCACGTCATGCACGGTCCCGACGGTGCGAATTACCCGAACAAGAGCGTTTTCAAGGAGGTCATTAAACCCGAACGCATCGTCTATTCGCACAGCGGCGGACGCGAAGGCGGGCCGGGCGCAAGTTTTGTGGCGACGTGGACCTTTGACGCGGTGGCGGCCGGCAAGACCAGGGTGACCATTCGCATGGTCTTCCCATCGGCGGCGGACCGCGACTTTGTGGTCAAGGAATTCGGTGCCATCGAGGGTGGCAAACAGACCTTGGAACGGCTCGGAGAATATTTAGCGAAGATAAAATCGCGCTCTTAATACGGGTCCTTTGCCTTTAATTGGAAAACACAAAAAAGCAACCAACCAACTGAATTTATGACCAAGACCAAAGACAATCTCGTTGTCCAACCTTATTTGTTTTTCGAAGGCTGCTGCGAAGAGGCGCTCGAATACTATCGCAAAGCGCTCGGCGCGGAGTTGATCATGCTGATGCGCTTCAAGGAAAGCCCTGAGCCACCCCAGCCAGGCATGTCCCCGCCCGGCTCCGACAACAAGATCATGCACGCAAGTTTTCGCATCGGTGAAACCACGGTGATGGCATCTGACGGACGTTGCACGGGAAAACCGGACTTCCAGGGCTTCTCGCTATCGCTCACGGTGCCTGCTGAAGCCGAGGCGGAGCGGCGGTTCGCCGCTTTAGCCGACGGCGGACAGGTGCAGATGCCATTGGCTAGGACCTTCTTTTCCCCGCGCTTCGGCATGGTCACCGACCGTTTCGGCGTGGGCTGGATGATTCTCGTGGCGTCGTAAAAATCCACTCCGTTTCCCGTTGAAACGAAATCAACCTCTCTAAAAAATGACTACGGCGAAAAAAACTCGCTGAAAAAACCGCCGGCCACGAAATCGTCATCTCACACGAGTTCTATGCGCCGTGCGAACCGGTGTGGGAGGCGATGACCGATCCCCGTCCACACACTGCTTACGCCGCTGCGTCCGGGTTAAACCCCCTGGCACGTCAGCCGTTGATCTGCTGGTAGAGTTTAAACAGTTCGCGGAAGGCGCGGAAGATGACGCGGGGATGAGCGCCGGTTTGCTGGCCTCGGGTGCGCGGGAAATGATGGACGCCGACCTGGGTGATGGCATATCTGCGCCGGGTCGCGCGCGCGAGAATTTCGGCATTGATCAGCGCGCCGGTGCTCCGCATCTCCATGTCGTCAAAAATCCGGCGGCGGTAGAGCTTGAAGGCACAGTTGATGTCTTTGAACTTCATGCGGAAGAGGAGACAGACCAGACTGGTCCAGCCCCAGGCGTTGAGCCTCCGGAGCAGGCCGTCCTGACGGTTCAGGCGGAAGCAACTGACGATGTCATGCTCTTTCATCAATGGCAGGAGCGGCGGAAGTTCGTTCAGGTCAAACTGGCCGTCGCCGTCGGTGTAGAAGACCAGCGTTTTGGTGGCGGCGCGGAAGCCGGATTGAACGGCGGCGCCGTAGCCGAGATTGGTCGGATGGTGGACCGCCCTCACGCGCGGATCCGCTTTGGCGATGGCGTCAATGATTTGGGGCGTCTGGTCGGTGCTGCCGTCGTCCACCAAAATGATTTCGTAATCCACGCCGATTTGCCCAAGCACTTTTGCGGCGGATTCATAGACGCGCCGGACGTTGTCCTGCTCGTTGTAGCACGGGAAAAAGACGCTGAGGGAGTCCGCGCCGGGGCTGGTGGGTCGCGTGGCAGTATCTGGCATCGGTGTTTTTTTAATCTGTCTGGTTCATTTTGCAAGGATTAAGGCTTTAAAATACGCGCGAGGAGGGCGTCGCTTGCCGCGCGGGGTTCATCTGCACTGTTGCATCCCCAAAGAAGCATCGCGTAAGTTGTCCAGCCTGTGACCAAAGCAAACAACAGCCAGCGCCCGTTGCGGGTGGGCCTGATTTCGCTCGGCTGCGCCAAAAATCTGGTGGACGCCGAAATCATGCTCGGCGCGCTGCTCCGGGACGGCGTGGAAATCACCAACGACCCCGCCCAAGCCGACGCCATCATCGTCAATACCTGCTCGTTCATTGACGCGGCGCAGGAGGAGAGCGTGGACACCATCCTCGAATCTGCTGAAGTCCGCGCCGCCAAAAATCGCGGCCAGAGCCTGATTGTTTCCGGTTGCCTGCCACAACGGTTCCGCGAAGAATTGCCGAGGCTCCTGTCCGAGGTGGACGCCTTCATGGGCATTGATCAGGTCACGCAGGTCGCGGACATCGTCAAACAAGCTGTCGCCAGGCGCGCAAAAAAAGTCCAAAGTCCAAAGTCCAAAGTCCAAAAGTCCAATGTCGTTTCCCATTTGGCTGAATTGGAGAAAAACCGGGCGGCTTCGGAACCTGAAAAATCTGAATCGCTCCGCGGCACGGATAAGTTTGGAAAAACAAAAGCTGTCCTGACGCCAAAACCATCCTCCATCCTCCAGCCTCCATCCTCGCCGATTCTAGACGTGACCGCGCGCCCGACTTTCATCCCCGATTTCGGCACGCCGCGTTTCCGCCTCACGCCGCGCCATTTTGCCTACGTCAAAATCGCCGAGGGCTGCAATCATCCGTGCAGCTTTTGCATCATCCCCCGGATGCGGGGTTCGCATCGCAGCCGTCAGCAGGCGGACATCGTGGCCGAGGCCAAAGCGCTGATTGCCGACGGCGTGAAGGAGTTGAACCTGATTTCGCAGGATTCGACGTATTACGGACTGGACCTGCGCCCGAATCACAGCCGGGCGATTTCGTCGCCGGAAAAATTTTCCGCCGCCGCCAGATCGCTTTCCGTCGATGCCACGTCCATTTGCACCTTGCTGCGCGAATTGAATTCGCTCAAAGGCGATTTCTGGATCCGCCTGCTGTACACCCATCCAGCGCATTGGACGGACGAACTCATCTCGACCATTGCTGAATGTCCGAAAGTCGCGCGTTACGTGGATATTCCCCTGCAGCACATCCACGAAAACATGCTGGAACGGATGCGGCGCGAGACCTCGCAACAATACATCGTCGATTTGCTGGCGAAAATCCGCGCTGGCGTGCCGGGCATTGCGCTGCGGACGACGTTCATCGTCGGTTTTCCCGGCGAAACCGAGGCGTGTTTCGAGGAACTACTCGATTTCATCCGCGAAACGAAATTCGAACGGCTCGGCGTGTTCGCATATTCGAAGGAGGACGGCACGCGTGCCGGTGCGATGAGCGGCCAGATTCCCGACAAGGTGAAACAGCAGCGGCGCAAGCGGGCGATGGCCGAGCAGCACAAAATCGCACGTCAGGTTTCCGAATCCTTCGTCGACCGTGAAATCAAGGTGCTCGTCGAAGGCCGTGCGAATGAAGAACAACTCCGCCAGGCCAACGTCAGTTCATGGGAACACGGCCTTGTCCGCAAAGCAGGCTCTCGACCCTCGACCCTCGACCCTCGACATTTTTTTGCCGCTCGCGGCGAGGCCGATGCGCCGGACATTGACGGCCGGGTTTACATTCACGTCCCGCAAAGCGGGATGCCGATTAGCGAATTCGCCCGGGTCAAAATTGTCGGCCACACGGGCTATGATTTGATTGCCGAGCTAGTTTGAACCGCCAAGGCGCTAGGTTCGCAAAGTTTCCTGGAAACAAATCTGGAAAATTTTCTTGGCGTCCTCGGCAACTTGGCGGTTAATTCCCGCGTGGCCACCATTGTTTTCGACATCGAAACTTCCGCGCTGCCGCTGGAGACGTTTGACGAGGCACAGCAGGAATACCTGTTCCGCGAGGCCGAAAAGATTGCCGAAGAGCCGGCCCGCGAAACCAAACGCGCCGAAATCCGGCAGCAGTTCAATCTCTGGCCGTTCACCGCGCAGGTTGTTTGCGTGGCCATGCTCAACGCCGACACGCAGCGCGGGCAGGTGCTGTTTCTCGCCGAAGATTTTGAGGAGGCCGAGGGCGAAGCGGGGCCGGTCGAATTCATGCCCTGCGCGGATGAGTTTGAATTGCTCACGGCGTTCTGGGACGTGGCGAAGCATTACGATTCGGTCGTGACCTTCAACGGTCGCGGCTTCGACGTGCCGTTCATTTATCTCCGCTCCGCGCTGCTCAACGTGCCCATCTCGAAAAAGAACTGGCTGGGCTATCGTTACGCCGTCGAACCGCATTGCGACCTGGCGGAACAATTCACGTTTTACGGCGTGAGCGGACGTGAAGGCGCGGCGCGGCGGTTCAACCTGGATTTTTACTGCAAGGCGTTCGGCATCGAATCGCCCAAGAGCCACGGCGTCACCGGCATGGACGTGAACACACTGATGGCCGAGGGCAAATTCCGGGAAATCGCCGAATACTGCCTGCGCGACGTCCGTGCCACGGTGGAGCTTTACCGGATCTGGAAGGAAAGGTTGGCGGGGATTAAATGAAAATCTCTCGACAGAAATTATTTAAGGGACAAATTCAATCCATGAAGGTCGGCAGAGGATTTACCCTGATTGAATTGCTTATGGTGATTGCGATCATCGCCATCCTGGCTGCTTTGTTGCTGCCGGTTTTATCCAGTGCCAAGGCCCGGGCCAGGCGAACGGAGTGTTCGAATAATCTGAAACAGATCAATCTCGGCGTCCACATGTATGCCGGGGACAATGGCGATACGTTGCCCAACACGGGCACTGTCACATATATCCTCTACAAAGAGGTCGTGAAAGGCTACGTCGGCCTGCACGGGCCGTCATCATCGCAGGACAAGATTTTCGCCTGCCCGGCAGACACATTTTATTACGATGATTCCTCCTGTGCCTATGTGTCGCACGGTCGACATGAGGAGAGGACTGTTGATTTTTCGAGTTATGCGTTTAACGGAGCAAACCTGCTCGGCACCAATTATCCCAATTTCGCTTACAACGGGTTCTTGCCCGGCATCGGCGGTCAAAAACTTAGTGCGGTTAAAAATTCCGCCAAAACAGTTTTGGTAGTGGAAGCATCAGCCCTATTGCCCTATTCATGGCATCAGCCGAAACCGCCGGTGGCCGGTGGCTGGCCGATGTTTAATGATGCCAGAAATATGGTTAGTTTTGTGGACGGCCACGTCAGCTACATCAAGATTTATTGGAACAGCCTGCTTAGCTATCCCAATGGGGGCATCTCAGTTGCAGCTTATTACGATCCGCCTGCAAACTACGATTACCAATGGAGTGGAAATTAGGCGGCAGTATTTGTATTAAATCCTTCTCGTCATGAACTTGCTCGTCTGCTTCGCGCTGAAGGAAGAAGTCGCGCTGTTTCGGAAAATCGCGGCGGACAAACCGGGTGTCGCCATTATTGTCACCGGCGTCGGGCGGAAGAACGCCGAAAAATCCCTGCGCGAGTTTCTGGCCACCCATTCGCCCGAATTGGTGCTGACTTGTGGCTTTGCCGGCGGATTGAATCCGGATTTGAAACTCGGCGAAGTCGTTTTTGAACTGACAGATCGGAGGGGGGAGTTCCATGAGCCCCAAACTGGAAGGGAGTCAGGGGCTCGCAGCGCTCGCCCCTCCGAAAGCTCGTCCCTCCGAGAGAAATTGTCCGCCGCCGGCGCGAAACCGGCAAAGTTTTTCTGCGCCGACCGCATCGCCACGACCGGCGCTGAAAAGAAAAAATTGCGCGCGGAAACCGGTGCGGATGCGGTCGAGATGGAATCGGCGGTGATTCATGCCGTCTGCCGCGAACGCGGGATTCCCTGCGCGACCGTGCGCGTAATTTCGGACGCGGCCAACGAGGATTTGCCGCTGGATTTCAATGTGCTGACCAAGCCGGACATGAACCTGGATTACGGCAAGCTGGCATGGGCGATTGCGAAGTCGCCGGGGAAAATCGGTGCGTTGCTGAAGTTGCAAAAACAAACCCGTTTCGCAGCAGAACAACTGGCGAACGTGTTATCCAAGATTCAGTCATAGCCGGGGTCATTGGATTCCCACTGAATTTACAATATGGGCCGGGCACTCTGATTGGTAAAGTGCATCTCGCGTCAACGAAAGCTGGACGTAAAGGGGTCACCCATTAGGGCGAGCGGTCAATAGATAAAACGTCTGCCGTCCCGATTTTCCTCTCATCGGATCCATCACCGGTCTGAACGCTGGCTTTGAAGCGACTGACTCGAACCTGTTTTTTCTTTTTCTGATTTCGGATTCGCCACGAGGCGATCCGTTCAGTCACCCATCTGGTTCTAGCGCCTGCCACCCGAAGCCTTTTCATTAAAAGCCT
>Ga0181536_10007049_pt1 | contig 11131 bp, 11 predicted proteins | sample PEATcosm2014_Bin_41_FD_121105 | JGI IMG/M metagenome (GOLD analysis project Ga0181536, IMG submission 121105) | Peatland microbial communities from MTU Mesocosm Facility, Houghton, MI, USA - PEATcosm2014_Bin17_60_metaG | ecosystem: Environmental > Terrestrial > Soil > Wetlands > Peat | place...
AAGATCGAATCGCAGATTCAGGGCGCTGCCGAAATCGATCATGCGGAAACTCTGGAAAACGCTGTCCGGCGCGCCAGCGAATCGGCGGTCGCGGGCGATGTCATTCTTCTGGCTCCGGCCTGCGCCAGTTTCGATCAGTTTCAGAGCTACGAACACCGCGGCCGAGTGTTCAAAGAGATTGTGCATTCTCTGGCGATGTCTCAATCCACGTAGCGGATGTTGGTGTGTTGGAACCAACTTAGTCATCCCTTAGCAGAGTCCACGACCGAAACTCCTCCATGTCTCCGCGTCTCCGTGGTGAAATGAATTCTTATGGCTAAGCGGGTCAGCGTCGATCGCTGGATGTTTACTGTGACCACGATCCTGGTTTTTATCGGGCTGGTTATGATCTTCAGCGCCTCGGCTGTGATGGCCAAGGAGCGCTTCGGGTCGGCCTACGAATTCCTGCTGAAGCAACTGGTTTGGGCCGTCGCGGGACTCGCCGTGATGGTGCTCGCGATGAAGGTGGATTACAAGCGCCTGCAGCATCCGGCGCTGGTTTTCTCGTTTCTGGGCTTTACCACGCTGCTGCTCACTGCGGTTTTTTTTCTTGATCGCGCCCACGGAACGCACCGCTGGTTTCATGTGGGGCCGGTTTCGTTGCAGCCTTCGGAACTGGCCAAGCCCGCGCTCATCTTGTTTCTCGCGTGGTTTCTCGAAAACAAGACCGAGGGCATGGCTATCGACGATTGGCGCAATACGCTGATTCCCGCGGTCGCGCCCACTGCGGTTTTTCTCGGACTGATTGTTTTTCAGCCGGACCTCGGCACCGCCATCGCCTGCGCGGGCATTACTGCTTGCGTGTTGTTCGTCGCCGGCATCCGGCTGCGCTACTTCGGATACGCCTTCGTGGCCGCGCTCGTGCCGCTTTATTTCCTGATCTTTCATGTGGCATACCGGAAAGACCGCATCCTGGCCTTCCTGAATCCTTACGCTGACCCGAAGGGATTTGGCTTCCACATTATCCAGTCGCTGATTGCGGTCTCGACCGGCGGCGTGACTGGACTTGGCCTGATGGAAGGGAAGCAGAAATTGTTTTATCTTCCCGAGCCGCACACGGACTTTATTTTCGCCGTTACTGCCGAAGAGTTGGGCCTGGTCGGAGCGCTCACCGTCATCAGCCTGTTTGCGATCTTCTTATGGCGTGGAACGCGCGCGGCGCTGCGCACGCAGGATAACTTTGGCCGCTTCCTGGCGGTTGGAATCACCAGCATGATCGTGCTGCAGGCTTTCATCAATATCAGCGTGGTGCTGGGGTTGATGCCTACAAAAGGCATTCCGCTGCCGTTTGTTTCCTATGGAGGGTCGTCGCTGTTTGTGACGCTGATGTGCGTTGGCGTGCTGCTGAACATCACGAAACAGGCGGAGTAGGCGACAATCCCCGCAGTTGATTCATTCTTTTATCTCAGACTATTCACTTGTCAGTTATTAACCCGTGTTTACTACCACCCCCCTACCCCCCCGCTATTGGAATCATGGAGTTAGGGGGAGTTGTCCCGCCAAAATCCAGAGCGCCAAGGACTTATTTTCAAAATATTCCGGAATAAGGACTTAGCTCGATTTGGAGCTCAAATCTACCAAAATTCAGAGTTTTGGCATCCTACTCACACCCTCGCACTGCCTCAAATTCAGTTGTCTTCAGTCACCAAAGAGTTAACAGCGTCTACCGCCTGACGGCTGCCAGATCCGCCTTTGGAAGACGGGCACACTTCTCGAGGTTGCACTCTCGGAGAATTTTCGCAGGGTTGCGGTTGGGAGTCTGTGATGACCGTACAAGAAAAATGTGATGAAAAAAGGGCGGGACGTTCGTTTGTTGTGCGGACATTTCCACGCCCAAAGCTTCAGCCGCCGTGCTCCGCCGATATCTGCCGGTGAAGAATTGAAGCGGAGCCTAGCACGCCTCGGGGTTCTGAGCGCTATGGCCGTTAGCGACAATTGATCCACATACTCCCTCTGAACTCCTGCTATCTGCAAAGCTTTTCCTCTTGACAATGAGACCACTTAAGAAGAAAATCCCCGGCAATATTGGGCAGCATTTCCCCGAATGCTGAGCGAACTTTGTCTTCGCAGCAAGTTCGCTGTGGTCAAATCCACCGCCGTCTTGGAATCTGTGCTGAAGAGAGGATTCGAATGACAAAGTCTTTGTCGCAACGCTCATTAGCGCGGAATAGTGAACAAAGGAGCCGAACAATGTCTCGCACACGAATCTGGGTTTATGCTGCCTGCCTGGCTACTTTTCTGATCTCTTTGCTGGGCGCGGCTCCCACCACGATGGCACAGACGTTTTCCGTCGTCTACAACTTCGGGTCCGCCGCCGGCGACCCAAGCCAGGGCTTTTACTCGGGAATTATCGCTCAAGGCCAGGACGGCAATTTGTACAGCGGCACCAGTGCCGGAGGTGCATACGGGCACGCTGCTACATTCAATGTCACGCCAGCTGGCATCCTAACGCCCCTGTACAGTTTCGCCGACGACGGCGATGGAGCTGGCCCTTATGGCGGCCTAACGCTGGGTACGGACGGCAACTTCTACGGCACTACATACAATGGGGGTTTTGGGGATCCGCGGTTCGGGACGGTGTTCAAGATGACGTCGAGCGGCGGTCTCGTGACGCTTTACTCCTTCACCGATGGCAGTGACGGCGCACTGCCAATTGCACCGCCCGTCGAAGGCACGGACGGGAATTTTTACGGAACGACCTGTAATGAGTGTAACGGCCCTATAGCTACGGGCTTCGGCACTATATACAAGATTACCCCGACGGAGACTTTCACCGTGCTACACCAGTTTAACGGAACCGATGGTTCTGAGTTGAACGATGCGCTCACATTGGGCACCGACGGAAATTTCTACGGAACGACCACGTACGGCGGAGGCTACGGTAATGTGTTCAGGATTACTCCGAGCGGAAGCCTTACGATCCTCTACAATCTCGATAACAGCCAGGGTGATGGCGCCTATCCTATCGGCCGGTTGGTACAAGGCAACGACGGAAACTTCTACGGAACAACAGTGGATGGCGGATCGACCGGCTATGGAGTTGTATTTAAGATCACGCCGGCTGGTAATTTCACCGTTCTGTATAACATGAATGGAACGACAGATGGTTCGGCTCCTTACGCTGGTTTGGTTCAAGCCACGGACGGCAACTTTTATGGGGCGAATGCTTACGGCGGAGCGCCTAGCACCAATTGTCCCAACGGGTGCGGCACCATTTTCAAGGTCACACCGGGCGGTGTTTTTTCCGTACTCTACAATTTCGACCTGACTACCGGGCAAACTCCTTACTCAACTTTGTTCCAGCACACAAGTGGGTTGATATACGGAATGACCCAATCGGGCGGCACGGGAAATGTAGCGCTGAGCTGCAACGCTGGTAATTGCGGGGTGGTGTACAGCCTCAGTATTGGCGCCGCGCCATTTGTTACGTTCGTTGTGTCGGCGGCCAAAGTCGGCGGCACGGCGGAAATTCTGGGCCAGGGCTTCACAGGGACAACTGGCGTCTCGTTCAACGGGACCGCCGCCAGTTTCACAGTCGTGTCTGACACATACATCACAGCGACGGTTCCTACCGGCGCAGCCACTGGATCTGTGACTGTCACGACTCCTGGCGGCACTCTAACCAGCAACGTGCCTTTCCGAGTCCTGCCCAAGACTCAGTCAGCCACCACAACAAAGCTGACAACATCTGGATCGCCATCGCTGCTCGATCAGCCCGTCACGTTTACTGCGACCATAACTTCTTCGGGAGGCTCGGTTCCTGACGGAGAGGCGATTGCGTTTTACGACGGGACTATGCAAATCGGTCTAGGAAGTACCGCAACAGGCGAAGCGACGTTTATTACCTCAAGTTTGTCAGCCAAAACCCATACCATTAAGGCGATCTATGCGGGCGACAGCGCATTCAAAACCAGCTCGGGGACGGTGAAGCAGATCGTCGAGCTTTCGCCCACCACGACCAGTCTCAGCTCGAGCGCGAACCCCTCGAACTTCGGCCAGAGCGTAACGCTGACTGCCGTCGTCGCCAACTCAGGAGGACCTACACCGACGGGGACGGTGACGTTCAAGAACGGCGCCGCAACGCTTGGCAGTCCGACACTTGACTTAACCGGAACGGCAACTCTCGCGACAACCAAGCTGCCCTTGGGATCCGATTCTCTTACAGGCGACTACAATGGCGACTCCCAAAACCAGAAGAGCGATTCGTCCGTGCTCATGCAGGTCGTCAATCAAGCACAGGTGACGCTGTCCTTGGCGTCCTCGCCGAATCCTTCGAGTAGCGGCAAACCGGTGAAATTCACTGCCACGCTGACGAGCAACGGCGGCTTGCCGAACGGTCAGATCGTAACCTTTAGTTACAACAGCACGACACTCGGTACCGCGAAAATCAGTGGAGGCAAGGCGATATTTTCAACGACTGCCTTGCCAGTAGGGTCCGACCAAGTATCCGCAAGTTTCGCGGGAAATGCCGATTACAGCCCCGCGTCCAACACTGTAACCCAAATCGTAAACTGAAACGGGTGGGGCTGACCAAGAAAAGTCGCCAGCACTAAAGCTCTGCAGGAGGCCCACAGTTGGCAATTGACCACAGTGTAGTCACGTCAACTGGCGTAACATCTCAATGTCACTCGTTAACGAGCTTTCAGGGTTAGAATGCCTTATGCGCTGGGTACTGCTGTTTTTCGGGAGTCTTGCCACTGGAGTGTTGACGATTGTGCTGTCGCTGGCTTTCCTGCTCGTGTCGCTCTCTGTATACGACAGGCATGTTCTGGGAATTGCCTCAGACGGGGCGGTCGGTTGGGACCCTGTTTCGATCTACGGACTATATTGGGTGATCGGCATTCCACTACTCATCTTCGGCCTTGGTTGCAGCGCCGGCTTCTGGTTTCTTAGCAAGCGACTGCATCGCTAGACCAGCGGTCCCTAGCTTGTAGTTGGCATAGAATCGCGATTTCACCAACAACGCTCTACGCTCCGGCCTCTTTCTCCAGCGCCAGCAGTTGCTCCTTGCGCTCTATGCCCCAACGATAGCCGCCTAATTCGCCGTCCTGACGGACTACGCGGTGGCAGGGGATGGCTACTGCTACGGGGTTGGTGGCGCAGGCTCGGGCTACGGCTCTGGTGGCTTTTGGCATGCCTATCTTTTTTGCTACGGCGCTGTAGGAGCGGGTTTCTCCTCGGGGAATTTTTTGCAGACATTCCCAGACTCGCCGTTGAAACGCGGTGGCTCTTATGTCTAGCGGAAGCGAGGGATTGGTCTCTTGCCCTTGAATCAGGCGGGTGAGGCTTTCTTGCCATGGGGACATGGCGGCATCGTCGCGGCGCCGAACCGCGAATGGAAACTCGCGAATCAGGCCCTGTTGCAGTTGCTGATCGGAGTTGGCGAACTGAATGGCACAGATGCCTTTGTCGGTGGCGGCGATCAACATGCGTCCTAGGGGCGAACCGGCGATGGTATAGCGGACGACAGCAGCCACAGCGCCGCGACGGTACTTCTCCGGAGTCATGCCTAGCTGCGTGGCGGTGCGCTCGTAGAGACGGCTACTAGAGCCGTATCCGGCGGCATAGAGGGCGGTGGTCACGGAGTGTCCGGCTTGCAGATTCTGTTTTACCTGGCGCAGGCGGCAGGCGTCGATGTAGGCCTTGGGCGACACGCCTAGCACCGACTTGAAAGTCCGCTGCAGGTGGAAGGAACTGCGGCGGAATTCTTGGGCCAGCAGGCTGAGCGTGAGGCGGTCTTCTATGTGCTGCTCGATATAGCGGCAGATGGCGCGGACCAGCGCGGATTGCGGATTTCCGTCGACGGCTTTCGGACGGCAGCGCAGGCAGGCGCGATAGCCAGCTTGCTCGGCTTGGTGGGCATGGTCGAAAAAGCTCACGTTTTCGCGGCGCGGGCGCTTTGCGGGACATGAAGGACGGCAGAAGATGCCGGTGCTCGACACGCCGAAGACGAAGGCGCCGTCGAGTGAGGCGTCGCGATCGACGACGGCTTGCCAGCGGCGGGCGTTTATTTGTTCTGGTATTTGTTCCGGTATCGGTTCCAGCGCTAATGGTGGAGTTCGCTTCATCGCTTCTTCTTTTGAAAGTATCGCATTGGTCGCCATGTGGATAACATAGGGCAGTCGTGGGGCGCGGACTATCCGAATGTTGCGGTCAAACTGATTTCTTGGTGCACCGCGGAACTGGCGGAGGACGTACCTCCAAAGGCCTTGGCCAGCGCGGGTTTCGGAGCGATGGTTCGGGGCGAACTTCGGGTAGAGACGCTGGGCTGGTTACTCATAAAGTGCAGATGGTTGCACCCTGGGGCTTAGCCCGGTCCCGTTTTTCCTTACTAACTCCATCCGCAACAAACACTTACGTTCTTCCTCCCGTATGGTTTTACGGGTGCACTATTCGCTGATGAAGCCCGGAGTGTAGAGGGCGAGTTGGGGGCAACTGTGAGCGTCATTTACAGCACTGAGTGCGGGGCTCCTCGAAGCACAACGCGGCCGGCAGCCATGCTGCCGCTGCTGGTGATTCTGTTCATTGTCTCCTACGGCATTCTGACCATGCTGGTTTTCGAGCAGGGGCAGACGATCGAATCGCAGCGGACTTTGATCCGGGAGATGTTGAAGGACAGCACCCAACTGGCCGCGCTGAAAGGCAAGCTGGCCCGGGACGACAGCAAGCGGCCCCACGATAAGGCGTCGGCGGATCACAAGGACGCGGATTCCGGTACTCCGGCGGCCGGGGCAAAAGGATCGGGCAAAGGATCGGGAAGCGAAACAAAACGACCCGGTAAATCGGCGAACTCCATGAAAGAAGCTCCCGGGAAGCCGGCCGGGGATTTAGAGGACGTGCGGCGCTCCACGCGTGTGATCTAACAGTTGTACTGCCTTGAGTAGTACGGATCAGCGAAAGCGATTCGAGATTCAGAGAAAAGCGGTTCTGTGAAGCGCGGCCTCATGTGGTGGCCGCCATGCAAGCGAGACCCAATCATGAAGGTCCTGGCCCTAGCTCTAGTCTTGTCGCTTCCCGTCCCTAGGTTGGCGCCACCAGCGCAGCTCTCCCCTACCCCCAGCCAGCAATCGGCAAAGCCAAAGGGAGGGCGATGGTACTTCGCCGCAACCGGACACGCGGTGTATTGCTACGGACCGGTTATGACCATGCCGCAGGCTCCAGGACGGCTGTTGAAAGTTGCGACTTTCTGCCGTGGCGATCGAACCATGGTGCCGCTGAAAGATTAGACTTTCCATACTTAGGCAAGCCTCTCGACTGGCTGCTCCGATCAGGCGCCACGGACCCGGACTAAGCTGGAACCTGCGCGCCGGACCACTTTCCACAATGTAGGCGCGGCGCGCTTTCCCCTATAATCGGTAGCTGGAATCCCGTTTTGTTGAGGGCCCGTAGCTCAAGAGGATAGAGCATCGGATTTCTAATCCGTATTTGCCAATTCCAAGCTGATCGTGACAAGTCCTTCCGTTGGTGGTAGTTATCCAGAAAATACGCGGGGATGAGGTGGTTTCGCCGGGGAGAGAATCGCGGATTTCCGGTGATTCGTGGCTGAGCCTCTGGGCGATTATAAGGGACGTTTAAGGGATGGTTTGTGAGGAACGGTCCGAAGGGTAGGATAGGACCAGGAGGACCGAATCATGAGAGCAGCGATCTATACGCGGGTCAGTGATCCGAAGAAGCAGGACGCGGGTAGACAGACGGATGAGAGTCGCCAGTTCTGCGCGGCGAGGAAGTGGACCGTCGTGGTGGAGGAGTCGGACGGAATGAGCGGTGCGAAAGACAAGCGACCTGGGCTTGAGCGGGTGATGAAGTTGGCGCGTGGGAGGAAGATTGATGTGGTCGTCGTTCAAGCCGTGGACCGGTTCGGACGTTCGATGCGTCACTTCGTCAACACGATCGCAGAACTCGATGCTCTGGGCGTGGCGTTCGTCTCTACGTCGCAGGGATTCGACATGACGACTCCGATGGGCAAGTACATCGTATCGTCGCTAGCGTTGGTAGCAGAGCTGGAGCGCTCCTTCCTCGTGGAGCGGATACGGAGTGGGCTAGCACGAGCGCGGAGGGAAGGGAAGCAGATTGGCCGGCAACCTCGTGTCCCTGTGGATGTGGCGAAGCTCCGGAGGTTGACGAAGGCTGGTGCTTCACTCTGGGAACGGAGTCGCCAGTTGGGCGTTAGCCGCAACGCGGTTCGTACAGCGTTGAAGTCGCTCTAGTCCTTGGCGTTTCTCTAGGACCGCTAGCAACCGGAATCTTGGGCCCAGTATTTACGGTGGCGCCGATGGACCGTTTTCGGATGGGCTTCGGACTACCGTAGATAAGCAACGACAGAGATTCGGTCATCCCAAATCCCGCCCACGGTTCCGTGGTACTCATTCGCGGTATCCGCGATGAGCAAGTCGCCTGGTCGGAGCCGAAAGGCAACCCGTAGCCGGGGAAAGCACAGATCACCGCCCACGAACTCTCCGAACGCCATCATACAGGCTAGTCCTTTGTTCTTCTTGTCCCGGTGGGGAGTGAATAGCGCGGAGCGATTGACCGTGACGGTGGAGAATCCCGAGGGACCGAGTTGAAGCTGGCCAAGCGCCGCGCCCATCCAAACGAGCAACGGCATGAGCTTCGTTTCCAAAAACTCTGGATTGTTGCGCGTGTCGCTGGTCCATCCCAGTGGACCATTACGTGGGTCATAGTAGGTGCCGAACAACAAGTCCTGTCCCGCTCCCCGTTTCGACTTGCTGTACGGGAGCGCGGCAGCAGCGCGGTAGAACTCGGCTGCGCCGTCGTAGACACCTTTCAGGAACACGAACTTCGTCTCACCATCGAGCGTACCAATAGCGTCCCGGCTGATGAGCTTGTCGTAATCGTTGGTCGTGAGAAACTCAGCGGAGCCTTCCCACCGCTTACGAGCAACGGCATCCGTACAACTAGGCATGAGCGGATAGTGCTTTGCCATGGGCTGCTTTCATTACCGCGTCGAAGAAGATTTGGAATGCTTCCTGATTGGCGAAGGCGGAGCGTATGACCCGCTGGAGCTCCTTCGCTTGCTGCTTAGGGAGCCACTTCGGACGAGGTACAACGAACTGGAACACATCGGGCTGGGAACCTCTAGCACTTTTACCAGAGGTTGCCCGTTGCTTGACCTCCATCAAGCGGTGCTCCACGCCATACTCGTTGGCCCAGTTGGTAGCAGTCTTGAGTGAGAAGGGAAGATGCTTGCGTACCCAGAATCCCCATCCACCTGCCTTGCCGGGTGTCTTCATCTTTTCGCGGAGATGGTAGAGCAACGGTGCGAAGTCCGCCTGTAACGGCTTCGCTAGCTTCTTCAACTCGGCTTGGAGTTGCTTAGTGCTTAGCTTCTCAATGTCCATACGGCCAGACTACGGGGAACCGGGCAGGAGCACGAGAGTACCGAAGTCACGGCTAGTCCGAAGCCCATCGAAAACGGTGGCGCTGGAAGCCGCGAAAATACTGGAGATGATTCCCTGCCTTTGTGGGTAGTCCCAAGATACGTCAAGGACTGTTGCTGATCGTGGGGAGGAGATCACGAACATTGCTACGGGGAACTGGGCTGCTTGACGCTGTACGGGGCGAAAACGGGAGCCGACATAGCGCCGTTCTGGGGCTGAGCTGAGTCTGCCAAACACCATCGTCCGAACCTAATCGTCCGAATTATCGGACGCATCGCAAAGTCTACGGTCTACCCACCGCCGTTGGGTAGCCCGACTTGGGTAGACTTGGGTTTTAGCCGCGTATTAGGCTCTTATTCTCTATATAAAGTCTACGGTCTACCCACCCTCCCCTTAACAAACCTAAAAATAGAAGAAATAGAGAGAGTAAGAATTATAAGAGATGGGTAGACCTAACGGATGCGGACCTAAGCGACTTAGAATTGCGTGCTTACGGGTTTCGCCTTAGGTCTACCCATCCCCCGAAAAGGGTGCGCCGATCATTTTTCGCGCTCCCCACCGGGCAGCAAGCGACTTCGCCATAATGTAATCCTTTAACAATCAGGAACTCCGTTGGTAGACGCCAGATTCCGTTCGGCGTATAAGTTAGTTAGTACCCCCGAACCCCCGCCTTTCTCGCGGTTCCCATCCTGTAGCAGATTCCGAGTTCCACGTAGCAGATCCAAAAATCCTATAGACAAGTAACGGAGAATATGGACAACAATCTCTTTGGTACCTCCTCCCTTCTGCTCGCCAGCTGGGTACTCTACGCTGGTCGTAATCCTTTCGTTGCCTTCCGTGACGGCAAGTTCTGGTTTGCTGACGGTGAGCATACCATTCAGTTTCTCATCGCCGGTTATCACGACGCAGACCCTCGCGCTAACATTCACGAGTTTGAGAAGGCGCGCAACCTCTTGGTCGTTGAGCGCCGTCGTTCCAACTACGGAGGGAAGCCATGACTGAAGCCCAGATCATTACTTCTCTCAACGAGCGATTCGCCCTGATCATCAATCCTGGGGTGATCTACGACACCGTAGCACGACAACCAATTACAAAGTCCATGTTCACGTTACGCTGTGGCAGCAATAGGCTCGATGGCAAAGCCGCCAGCAAGATTTGGTTAGAGTCACCGGATCAGCGAACCTATGAGAGCTTCGCCTATCATCCGTCAGCAGCATGTCCGCCGACTGTATTCAATACTCACTACGGTATGGCGGAACCGAAACGGGGGAGCGTGGCTCTTTGGACTCGCCTTATGGACTCGCTGTACGGGACGGGCACCCCGGAGCGCAGATATGCGGAGCAGTGGGATCTGTATCCGCTCAAGTACCCCGGAGTGAAGCTCGCGACGGCACGCGTTGTCTGGAGTCCGGAGCCGGGAGTAGGCAAGGGAGCGGAGGCAATGGTGCTCAGTTACGTCTATGACGCCCACAACGTCTCCTTTGTAAGCGATACCAGTCTGAACGATAAGTTCAACGAATGGATGATAGACAAGCAGCTAGTCGTGGTACCAGAAGCGAAACTGAACAATGAAAAGTTAACGGAGCGGATGAAGGAATGGATCACGAGTCCAGTAGCTCAGTTCCAGAGGAAGTATCTCCAATCGTACCAAGGTCCGAATTATGCGAACTTCCTGTTCCACTCTAACAATGCCG
>Ga0181536_10007052_pt1 | contig 11130 bp, 11 predicted proteins | sample PEATcosm2014_Bin_41_FD_121105 | JGI IMG/M metagenome (GOLD analysis project Ga0181536, IMG submission 121105) | Peatland microbial communities from MTU Mesocosm Facility, Houghton, MI, USA - PEATcosm2014_Bin17_60_metaG | ecosystem: Environmental > Terrestrial > Soil > Wetlands > Peat | place...
TAGCGGCTGCATCGCGACGGGGCAAGCCTCCACGCGAAAACAGGCCGGATACATGGCTGCACCCGAACGCTTCGCAAAACGTCAGATTCATCTTGCACCGCGGGCGCCGTCCATACATGGCCCATCGCGACGGTCCACCACTGTCGATTGACGCATTGCGAAAGGTTCATTCGCCCTTGATGTTGGCTGCCTCGTACCAGCGACGATCGCCTACCGGGAAATATGGAATATGGGAGTGGTGACAATCAGCTCTCAGTCCGCCTTGATGTTGGCCGCGCGGATAACCTTGGCCCATTTCTCGGTTTCTGCGGCGATGAATTTGCCGAAGTCGGCGGGCGTCATCCGCATTGGCTCAGCGCCCAGGTCGGCAAATCGTGTTTTCATCGCCGGATCGGCGAGGGCAGCGTTGATCTCTTTGTTGAGCTTATCGATGATATCCGCCGGCGTGTTCGTGGGTGCTCCGATCCCGTCCCAAACGTATGCCTCGTAGCCTGGAACAAGTGCGGCAATAGTCGGCGTATCCGCCAGCGCATCGGAGCGCGTCACGCCGGTCACCGCAAGGGCGCGCAACTTTCCGGCTCTGATGAACTCGATCGACTGAGGTATTGGACTAAACGATGCCTGCACCTGCCCGCCGAGCAGATCGGGCAAGTAATTGCCGCGATACGGGACGTGAACCAGATCGACGCCGGCCATAAACTTGAACAGCTCTCCGGCCACATTGGCCGCGCTGCCGCTGCCGGCCGACGCATAATTGATCTTACCGGGATTGGCCTTGGCATAGGTGATGAACTCGGCAAGGGTCTTCGCCGGAACCGACGGATTCACCATCAAGACGTTGGGCGACCGGATGAGGCCGGCAACCGGTGCAATGTCGCGGATGAGATCGAAGTTGAGGTGTTCGTAGAGCGTCGTGTTGATGGTGTTGGTCCCGGTCACCGTAAGCAGCGCGTAGCCGTCGGCGATAGCACGGGCGACAATTTCAGTGCCGATATTGCTGTTGGCGCCTGGCCGGTTGTCGACGATGAATTGTTGCCCGAGCCGCTCCGACAGCGATTGCGCAATCAGGCGCGTGACAATGTCGGGCGTAATACCGGGGGGAAAGCCGACGACGATGCGCACCGGCCGCGTTGGATAGGTTTGTGCCCCCGCGATGCGCGACAGCGCCGGGAGCGCGGCGGCACCCGCTGCCAGATGCAGAAATCGACGACGGCGAAGTTTCATCGATTCCTCCCAGCGTCGTCGCGCGATGCGCGCTTGGACGCTCAATATGTGAACGATGAAGCTGGGACGCCTGCCGATGGCACTCTTGCTACCCATCGCAATGATTGGGATTTCGGCACGTCCCGCTAGTGGAATGAATCAGACGCTTGGTACCCTCGCTTCAGCACAGAACCCCGCACAGAACGGGCATTACCTTCGGACTCAAGCGTATGATTTTCACCACTAGCAGCTCTCAGATTAAGCTATACGACGACCCGCGTGGGAGCAAGGGACTCGGGGCAGGAGTTGCTTGCTCTCCTCGACAAATTCGAGGTGCCGGATAAGTGCGCTCGGCGAGTCGATGTCGCAGGATTCGGCCAATGCCGGCGCTCTCGCGTTCAAGCGGAGCGGTGATCCGAACATGGAAAATTTCGGCGACGCCACAATCTTAAAAACGTTCGGCGAGGTGCCGGAGAATTTGGACGAACTATGAACGCAGCCGCAGGACATTCGGCACCGGCGCCCGATGGTTGAAGAAGGGCCGCTCAATGATTAAAAATGAAAATCCTCGCGCCAATACGACCAACGCGCGTTGGCGATCACCCGACCTATAGATCAAACATGAAATTGAATCCGCAAGACCTGGAAAAGATCACCGATATTACGTTGGATCATTACAACGTGCACGCCGAAGAATTCTGGCAAAACACGCCCGATCACGACGTCAGTCAGAACATCGCTGCGCTGTTACAAAGCATCAAGGGTGAACCGCCTTTTACGATACTGGATTTTGGCTGCGGGCCAGGCCGCGACCTCAAGGTGTTTGCCGAACTCGGTCACATTGCGATAGGTTTGGAAGGCGCCGCGCATTTCGCCGTGATGGCGCGCGCCCATAGCAGCTGCAAAGTATGGCAGCAAGATTTCCTCAAGCTCGATCTGCCCGATAACCATTTCGATGGCGTATTCGCCAACGCCGCGCTGTTTCATGTACCCAGCCAGGAGTTGCCGCGCGTGTAGCTGGATCTGCACGCAAGTCTGAAACCGGGTGGTGTGCTGTTCAGCTCAAATCCGCACGGCCACAACGAGGAAGGCTGGAATGGTGGGCGCTACGGCGTGTATCATGATCTCGATATATGGCGCCGCTATGTGTCAGCTGCGGGATTCGTTGAGCTTAATCACTATTACCGTCCCGCCGGACTGCCGCGCGATAAACAGCCCTGGCTAGCGAGTGTCTGGCGTCGGGAGAGTTGAGAGCAATAGGCTTTGTCGGTGAATGGGCGGTGACCGAGGGCCCATAACTGCAGATTATAGATGATCCGAATTGGAAGCCACCTACGGCAACAGGCACTTTAGGGCTGCGATCATGCTCATTCGATCGACATTCCCGCGGCCTTGAGCGGCGCTCCGTTCTTCTCGATCTCCGGAACGATGATGCTTTCGAGATATTCCGTCGAACGGTGTTCGGGCGGCACGACGAAGGCGCCGTTCGCGACAAGTTGCTCCTGCACGGACGGCGTATCCATCGCAGCAACGGTCGCATCGTGAAGTTTTTTGATGATCGGGGCCGGCGTGCCCTTGGGCACGAAGAAGCCGAACCAGGTCGAGGCCGCGAAATCCTTCATGCCCTGTTCATACGCGGTGGGCAAATCCGGCAGCGACGGCAACCGCTCGCGTCTGAACACCGCAATCCCCTTGATCAAATCGCTCTGGATCGGCGGCACGGCCGTCGCGCTCAACGTGCAGAGATAATCGAATTGGCGGCCGATCAGATCCTGCAATGCAGGGCCGCCGCCGCGATAGGGGATGTGCTGGACGTTCACCCCGATCGCCTCATCGAACAAGGCGCAATCGACATAGCCCGTGGAGCCGACACCGGCAGAGCCGAAGCGCATGGAATTTTGATTCTTCTTCACATAGGCGATGAACTCCTGCAGGCCGTTGACGGGTAAATCCGTTCGCGTGGCGAGGACCATCGGCTCGTCGGCAATCAGCACCACGGGCAAGAGGTCTTCTTTGAAATTGTAGAGCGGGTGCTTGTACAGAGTCTGGTTGATGGCGTCGGCCCTGCTGCCGAGGACGAATTGATAGCCGTCCGGCGCCGCCCTGGCGACGCGCGCCGAGCCGATCATTCCGCCGGCGCCGCCGACGTTCTCGATGATCACCTGCTGTCCCAGAGTCTCGGAGAGGCGGCGGCCGACAATACGCCCGAGCACATCGGTGCCGCCGCCGGCCGCGAACGGGACCACCATGGTCACCGCATGTGTCGGCCAATCCTCCGCGCCGGCCGGGGTTAAACCGTGAGCCGTGGCGATCAAACTCACGACGGCAAGGGCAAACGCGCGTTTTGGAATCATAATTTCCCTCGCAAAATTCAGGTTCCCGACCAGGGCTCGAACGCAGGCTGGCAGCCGGCAATGCTTGTCAGTAGTGTCCTGCGCAAGCTGGGCACCGCCGCCACTGCAGTCCGGATCCAGGACTATTTGCAGCACCTCAAGGGCCTTGCCAGCGTGTCGGGAGTATACGATTTCGAGGGGACGCCACAACGCGGGCTGGGCCCCAAGAACGCGCTCGTCAGCCGTTGGAACCCGGCGACCAAGTCCTGGGAGGCAGCCAGCGAGCTCGGCGGAATACCGATGGCCGAGTGAAGCTGCTGTCAACCGTGACGGAAGTGGGATTAGGGTGGCGCCCATTAGCCGGCCGCTCATCAAGGGGCGCGAGCGTTTCTTAGCGGTCCGAGCCGCCAATGTCTCTCGTTCCGGTCCTTCCAGCGGCAGCGTTTGAACCGCGCCCGTTTCTTCAGCCTTTTGGCTGCGTACGCAATGACGGATCGCGCCAGATACCCATCAGGATCAAGCGTCGGCCCGACCGAGGCCTACCCCTGGCGGTCTCCAAGTTTTGCAGGGTGATGCAAAGTTGCCCGGTCTGGCTGGGCGAGCCCCACCAGCATGGACAGGCCGGTGGTCGCGCGCGCGAAGATTTTGTAGGACCCAAAAAGGTCGAGTTAAAATTTCCCTAAACCAAAATGGGAGTTCCCCCGGCTCTGCCGGGGTGGCAGTAGCAGTTTGACATTTAAGGCGGTCGTCTATCGATGAAACTCCCGAATCGTGAGCCGCTATGCATACGAAAGAGAGCTTCACGATGGACGAATACGAAGTGTAAGCGACACAAGGCGGGAGCGCAAACATCAGGCGGCCGGCGTTCGCAAGTGCCACAAGGAGACATCTATGTGGAACTTCACCGACATGCTGGTGAGGCGTTCCGCAGAGATCGAGCGCGAGGCAAAAGGCAGACTGAAGCAACTCTTCCAGCCGCTTTGAGCGGCTCAGAATCTAAAGCCCCCGGCTTTGCCGGGGGATATTTACTGGTAGCAGGGTGGCAAGACCGCCGAATGCCGCGCCACGATCAAACAAACAAATACCGACAAAAAGGGCAACACCGGCGAAGTCGAGAAGCAGCTAACTTGCATCGAGGATGCACTGCGAGGCGGCGGTGGTGGGGCGAACCGTACAACCTTGAAACCGTGTTGCCGATCGATTATGACCCCGTGCAAGCGAACTCTTGGCAGGTGAGTCTGTCATGGAAGTGAATTTCATCGACACGACCTTTCGCGACGGATCGCAGAGCCAGTGGGCCTTGGGGTTGCGGACCGGCATGATCGAGACGGTCGCAGAGGCCATGGATCAAGCCGGATTTGCGGCCGTTGAGGTCCCCGTCGTGGCGATTTACATCAAGAAGTTTGTTCGTGATTTGAAGGAAGATCCTTGGGCCATGATGCGGATGGTAGCCCGGAGGATGCCTAATACGGTCAAGAGCTGCATGGCAGGCGGTCACATTCTCTCCTTTGAAGCGCCTGCGCCGCGAGAACTCGTTGAGCTGTTTTTCACGCGCATCGTTGAGACCGGAGCGTTGAACCGCGCGCAATTGACTTCCAACTCGTTTGATCAGATTTCTCGAATCTTTCCCTGGATCGTTCCCGTGTTCAAGAAATTGGGCCTGCAGATCGCATGCGCCCTGTCCTACACGATCTCGCCGCGCCACACCGACGAGTACTACGCGCAAAAGACGCGCGATCTCCTCCCATTCAAGCCTGACGCGATATACGTCAAGGACCAGGGCGGCCTGCTGACCGTAGACCGGGTGCGGACCCTCCTTCCTGGCATCATCCGAAATGCGGACGGGGTGCCGGTGGAACTGCACTCCCACTGCACCACGGGGCTCGCCCCGCTCGTCTATCTGGAGGCCTTGCGTTTAGGGGTGCGAACGCTGCATACGGCTGTTCCTCCGCTAGCGGAGGGACCGTCGCAGCCCTCGGTGCTCAATGTCGCCAGGAACGCCCGGCTCATGGGATATTCAACCCCTATCGACGAAACGATAATCCGAGCGGTCGCGGAGCGGCTCACGTCGATCGCCAAGCAAGAGAAGCTGCCGATCGGCGCGCCGCTCGAATACGACCACGCGCAATACATCCATCAGGTCCCCGGCGGTGTGATCTCCAACCTCAAGCATCAGCTCGCCGAAATGCGCATTCTGCATCGGTTGGACGAAGTGCTCGAGGAATCCGTACACGTCCGCGAAGATTTCGGCTATCCGATCATGATCACGCCGCACTCGCAGTTCGTCGTGACCCAAGCCGCTATCAACGTGGCGACGGGAGAGCGGTACAAGCTTGTGATCGACGAGCTGATCATGTTTGCCCAGGGAGTCTACGGCGAGGATTCCGGCTACACATGGATGGACCAGAACCTGAAGGACAAGCTACTGAGCATGCCGAGAGCCGCGGAGCTCGCGGCGCGGCGCAGACCGGACGTCACGCTGCAACAGATTCGCGAGCAACTCGGTGGGCCTGGCGTTACCGACGAGGAGTTGCTGCTGCGTTTCATCATGAAGGGTGATCGGGAAATCGCGGCGATGCGCGCGGCCGGTCCGCCCAAGCAATATCTCGGCGTCGGCTCGCCGTTGCCAATCTTGATGGAGGAGCTCAAGCGACACAAGAGCGTGCGTTACGTGAGCATTCAACGGGGTCGAGATTCGCTGGTTCTGCAAAACCCGGCTTCAGCTTGATCGCTGCCCACTGCAGTGCTGACGAGGCTCGAAACAGGCAACTCGGCGCGGACAATGCGCGAGCTGCTGCGGTCCCGCATCGCGGAACAAATTTTGAGCAACAAAGACCTAGCCTCGTCAAGGACATGCCGAACGCAAACTCCGCGGTCGACGTCGGGCCCGCTATCGTCAGCGGGAGTTAATTCTGGATCGCTCGTTTTGCCATTTCGATGACGTCCTTCGGCGTCGCATAAATTTGCACCAGCAACGCGTCGATCGCTGTCCTACTGACGGGATTGACTTCCAGGTCCGCCTTTGCCGCCTCCAGGAAAATCGCACGGATTGTCGAAGATGAAGGCCTCGTTGTGAAACAGATTGAGCATCATCGCGAGATTGTTGGTGGAGGCCAGCCGTGCGCGTTCCCGCCCGCTCGTGTTGAAGTGCCGCTAGCGCGCGTTCAGCGGCGGGGCGAACAGGCTCTTCGGCCCCGTATGGTCAAAAAATTGAAACGGCCGAAAGAACGGAGGGCATTGCAAGTTTACCGAAGCGCCTGAGTTGGGACAACGAGTACCAAAGCGGGATCTTCCGGATACTGCAGCTTAGTGCAACGTGTCCGGCACCCCATGGCAGTGCTTGAACTTTTTGCCGGAGCCACAAGGGCATGGGTCATTGCGGCCAGGAGTAGACGCCTTGTGGACTGGCTGTCGTAGTTTCTCCTTCGGGGCGCGGTGGGCGAGCCAGTAGGCATGGATGTTGCGAGCGGCGGGGGCGATGCGGTCAACAAAGGCCTGATGTCGTGCGACAGAATCCTCGTGAGCGTCGACCAATTCCTTCAGCCGGTCCCAACCTGTTTTGGTACCGTAGAGATGGACCACCTCGAACCAGTCAGGGCGCGCGTCAATGAGCGGCTTCCAACCTACAGGATCGAGCGCAATGCCCTTGACGTAGCCGCAGCACCACTCGTCGACGATCGACACGGCACGACCTTCGACCTTGCGTTGCCAAAAAAGTGGCTCGTAGTGCTGCGAGCCATGGATCAGCGTGAATGCGAGGACGTTGGCGTGGCCTATCAGCATCGCGCGTGAACCGTCAGCCCTCCTCGGATGAAACCGATGGAGGGTTTTTTATGTCAAAACGCAAATCGGGTGGCCGAGTGGCGGGGTCACCCGCTCGACCAAAGGTAGTCTGTACTCTCGTGGTCAATAACACGTTTGAGCCATGGCCGAACCAGTAAGGCACCGCCAGACGAAAGAGGCGGCAACAGATATGTTCCGCCTACAGCCACCGCGCCACATCCCGACTCTACCGAAAGCGACCGACAACCGTCTCAGGATCGTATGTCGTGATGGGCCAAGAGCTTCCGCGAGTCCCTTGCTCCCACGCGGGTCGTCGTATAGCTTAAATCGAGAGCTGCCTGCGGGACGTGCCGAAATCCCCGTCATTGCAATCGGAAGCACAGGTGCTGTCGGCGGGCGTCTCGGCTTCATCGTTCACATACTGAGCGTCCACGCGAGCATTGCGCGATGACGCTGCGGACAATCCATGAAACTTCCAAGCCGTCAATTTCTGCATCTGGCAACGGGTGCTGCCGCGCTTCCTGCCGTGCTCGCTGTGCTGTGCCTGATGGCTTGCGCGTCGCAATCCCGGGCACAGGGCTTTCCCACGAAGCCCATCCACATCATCGTGCCGCTGCCGCCGGGCGCAACCGCCGACACGCTGCCGCGCCTCATCGGTGAGAAACTAACGGCGAAATGGGGACAGCCCGTTATCATCGAGAACCGGCCAGGCTTCGCGCAAAATCTCGGCGCCGAAATCGTCGCGCGGGCGGAGCCCGACGGGTACACGCTGCTGGCGACGCCGCAAGGGCCGCTCGTCATCAGTCAGAGCCTCTTCGCGAAACTCAATTTCGACCCGGCCGCATTTGAGCCGATCACCATAATGGCATCCCTGCCCTATGTGCTCGTCGTTGGGTTTGGCTCGCAAATAACGAACCTGCAGGAGTTCATCGCGCGAGCGAAAGCCGAGCCGGCGAAGCTGACTTATGCGTCGCCCGGCGTCAGCAGCTCCAATCATCTGGCGATGGAATGGTTTTCCGGCCTCGCGGGCATGAAGCTGACGCATGTGCCCTACCAGGGCGCGGCGCCCGCGCTCGTCGACGTGCTCGCCGGACGCGTGGATGCGATGTTAGATAACGCCGGCAACGTCATGCAACTTATTCACGACGGCAGACTCAGGGCGCTGGCGGTGACGAGCCAGAAGCGAATGGACGAACTCGCTTCTACGCCCGCCATCGCCGAGACATTTCCCGCTTTTGTCGCAACAAGCTGGTTCGCGGTCGTCGCGCCGCCGAAGACTCCACCAACCATCGTCAACACGCTTTCGGCGGCCATGATCGAGGCGCTGCGGGCGCCAGACGTCGTCAAGAAAGCGCACGATCTCTCTTCGACTATCGTCGCAAGCACGCCTTATGAGACAGAAGTCTTCCTGAAACATGAAACCGAAACGTGGCGAAAAGTCATTCAGGGTGCTGGCATCAAACTGCAATAGCGCAACGAGGCGGAGCAAGCATGGCAAAGGCAATCCGTCGTGTCGTCACCGGACACAATGCGCAGGGTAAATCGGTCTTCATCATGGACGGTCCCGCGCCGCATATATTCAACAAGGGCGCGGGGAGCGTCACCGTGTTCGACCTATGGGAGACCACGGATTGTCCCGCCGACAACAGTGGCGACCGCGACGGCGTAGATCGCGGTTTTCGCCTGTCGCCGCCGGCGAAGGGCAGCATCTTCCGCATCATCGAATATCCGCCGGATTCTGAGCGTGTGCCGGCGCTGGCCCGAGCGCTTGTGGCGTCAGAACTGCATCCCTCCATGCGGCAGGCCATGGATGATGGAAAGCCGCGCCATCCCGGCTTCCACAAGACCAACACGATTGACTACGTGATCGTTCTTTCAGGCAAAATTCACGCGCTGATGGACGAGGGCGAGGTGCTGCTGAAAGCAGGCGACGTGCTCGTGCAGCGCGGCACCAATCATGCCTGGAGCAATCGCACGCAGGAGCCCGCCTATCTCGCTTTCGTGCTGATCGACGCGGAGCCGATAAAGTAAAAAGCTGAAAACCTGAGACGATTGTCCCGTTGGGTCGTGCCGCCCGGGCGGCAAGCTGCGCGCTCTCGCGATCACCGCCGCGACGCGGACAGAGGTGCTGCCCGACCTCCCGACCGTAGGCGAGTTCGTGCAAGGCTACGAGGCGAGCTCGTGGTATGGCGTCGGAGCGCCCAAAGGCACTCCTACCGACATCATCGACAAGCTCAACGAGGAGATCAACGCAGGACTTGCTGATCCAAAGATTAGGGCGCGACTTGCCGACTTGGGCGGCACGGTATTTTCGGGCTCGCCTGCGGACTTCGGCAAGTTCATCGCCGACGAAACCGAGAAGTGGGCCAAGGTGATCCGCGCGGCCAACATCAAGCTGCAGTGAGCTGATCGGCAATGTGACAGTTGCCAGCGGAGCCTGGGGTTCACTCCGGCTTGATGTTCGCCTCGCGAATGATGCGGCCGTTTATGTCATATTGTTTGCGAAGATAACTGGCGAAATCCGCGCCGCACGTTCCGACCGGATAGAGCCCCTGGCCGACGAGCTTCGCCTTGACGTCGGGGACCTGCATTGCCGCAGTGAGCCTGCCTTCGATTTGCGAGATCGTGGCCGCCGGCGTCTTCGCCGGCGCAAACGCTCCAAACCACGCGTCCGCTTCGACGTCCTTGTATCCCGATTCAGCAAGCGTCGGAACATCCGGCAACGGCTCGGCCCGCGTCGAGGTGGCGACGGCAAGAGCACGCAACGTGCCTGCCTTCAGATACTCCGCCACGTTCGTGTAGGTGCCGAACATCGACGTCACGTGCTCACCCATCACCGCGTTCAGCGCGGGAGCGTTGCCGGGATAAGGGATAAAAGTCATGTCAACCTTTGCCGCGCGCTTGAGCATCTCGAACCCGAGATGAAAGGTGCTGCCGGGCCCGATGCTCGCTAGCGTCAATTCGCCGGGCTTCGCTCGCGCTGCGTTTAGCAGATCGGCAAGCGTGCGGTAGGGTGATGCGCTGTTGACGACGATGACCGTCGGCGCATTCACCAGGTAACAGATCGGCTCGAAGCTCGTCACCGGATCGTAATTCACTTTTCGCAATAGCGGATCGATGGCAAACGGCGTCGACACGATAAGAAGGGTATTACCATCCGGCGCCGCGCGCGCGACAGTTTCGGTTCCAATCACGCCGCCCGCTCCCGGGCGGTTCTCGATGACCAGTGTCTGGCCCTCGGCCCGCCCGACCTGCTCCGCCAGCAGGCGGGCCAGGATATCGTCGACGCCGCCCGGCGCGTACGGAACGACAACCCTGATTGTTCTTGTCGTCTGAGACCATGCACCATGATCGAGCAGAGCGAGCGAAAGAATGGTGAGAGCCGCAGCAACTGCTGCCAGCGCATTGCGACGCGTTGTGATCATAGGATTCGTCCTCTCGGCTCCTGAGCTGGCACGAATGTCGCACCCGCGAAGCCTGATCCGGTCCGCCCCGACCGATATCATAGGCGGCCCTCCGCTTGCGTTCCAGTTCCACGGGCGAAACGCGCGTGATCCGTCGCATCGGCAATGTGGAATTTGCCGCGGCCGTGACGCGATACGTCTCGCCACTGTGGGCGGAAGATTTCGGCGATGAGCGCAATGCCGATCGTCAGGTTCCGTAGCTCTGAAACTGCATGCGCCGGAGGCTTCCCCCACAATGCTCTTCACAGTCCCGCACCGCTTCACGGGGGCGGATGAAGTACTTACTCCTTCGGCACGTGATCGTGGGGCTTCCCGATCTTGTCGCCGCAGCCGGCGCGGGTCGCCCA
>Ga0181536_10007053_pt1 | contig 11127 bp, 9 predicted proteins | sample PEATcosm2014_Bin_41_FD_121105 | JGI IMG/M metagenome (GOLD analysis project Ga0181536, IMG submission 121105) | Peatland microbial communities from MTU Mesocosm Facility, Houghton, MI, USA - PEATcosm2014_Bin17_60_metaG | ecosystem: Environmental > Terrestrial > Soil > Wetlands > Peat | place...
GCCCTCGACGTGGACGGTGCGGCTATCCGCCGGTCTCTGGTGAGTCATTTCTGAGGCTCTCCTCACGAAAGGCCGGCGCACCGGCGTTGAAGGTCCGGAACAACCGTGACACATCGATCCGGGACGTACCCAGCGCGTTGAGCTGCCGGGCGAGTGACGACGTGTTCGCCGAGTCGGACGGTCCGAAACATCCGTAACAGCCGCGGTCGACCGCTGGGCAGAGTGCTCCACAGCCGGCCTTGGTCACCGGGCCGAGGCAGGGCGTGCCGTGCGCGACCATCACGCAAACCGTGCCCCGCCCCTTGCACTGTTGGCAGACGGTGTGACCGGGAACGACCGGCTTGCGGCCGCTCAGTGTCGCTGTGATCACTTCGAGAAGCTGGTAGCGGTCGATCGGGCATCCGCGGAGCTCGAAGTCGACCCGCACGTGGTCGGCTATGCCCGTCGACTGCGCGAGCGTGTTGATGTACTCCGGATGAGCGTAGACCGCGGTCGTGAAATCTCCGACATCGGCGTAGTTCCGCAAGGCCTGGATCCCGCCGGAGGTCGCGCACGCACCGATGGTCACGAGCAGCGACGACGCCTGCCGTATCGCCTTGATGCGTTCGACATCGTCAGGAGTTGTGATCGATCCTTCGACGAAGGACACGTCGTAGGGTCCCTCCACAACAGCGCGCGTCAGCTCCTTGAACTCCGATATCTGCACCGCGCCGACGACCCCCAAGAGTTCGTCTTCGCAGTCGAGCAGGCTCAACTGGCATCCGTCACACGAGGAGAACTTGAAGACGGCGATCGTGGGTCGGGTGGCGATTGTGGACGTGCTCATCGTTCGCGCTCCGAGATCAGTTCTTCCAGTGCCTGGCTGTAGTCGAAGACGGGACCGTCCCGGCAGATCAAAAGTGGCCCGAGCTGGCAGTGGCCACACCAACCGATGCCGCACTGCATGTTCCGTTCGAGTGACACGCGGATCGCCCCCAAGGGGACTCCGAGGTCGACCAGTCCGCGAACGGTGAACCTCATCATGATCTCAGGACCGCACACGAGCGAAACTGTCCGAGCCGGGTCGAAGTCAACCGTGGGCAGCAGAGTCGTCACGACACCGATCGCGCCCCACCAGCGGGAGTCCGGGACGTCGACGGTGACCTTGACGATGGCTCCGTCACGCTCCCACCTCTTGAGGTCGTCGGGGAAGGTGATCTGGTCCGGTTCCCGAGCCCCGACAAGCACGTACACCCGTCCGCTGCGTCCCGGCTTGTCAACGAGGTAGCTGATGGCACCGCGCAACGGTGCAAGGCCGATGCCTCCGGCAACGATGACCACGTCCTTGTCGTCGAGACCGTCCACGCCCCAATCGGTGCCGAACGGACCACGAACCCCGATGACCGTGCCGACGGCGGCCGCGCAAAGTGAATGCGTTATGGCACCGACGTCGCGGACGGTGTGCTCCACCGGCCCGGGTGCTCCCGGAGCGCTGCTGATCGAGATCGCGACCTCCCCGACCCCGAAGGACGTCAACATGTTGAACTGGCCCGGCTTGAAGGCGAACGGGCACGGGCCGGAAGTCGGTTCGAGCGACAGGGTGACGACGTCGCCGGTTTCGACGCGCCTGTCCACTACCCGGTATGTCGCGGGCGTCAGCGGATTCGACAACGGTTCAGCCTCAGTGAGCAACATCGCGTCCGTACACATCCAGCAACCGGATCCGGGTCGCTTGAAGCCGGTCGAGCATGACTGCCGCAAGACGCTTCATGAGTAGATAGCCGAAAGCCGGATCCGCTTCCGCCTTTGACCGCAGGCAGTCTGCATCGACCGAGATCGCGCCGACGGGCTCAAGAGCACGGGCATCGAAGTGCCACCTGTAGGGGGGGAACATCCAGGACCAGCCAACGGCTTGTCCGGGGCCGATACGGTCGATGACGAGAGGCACACGCCCGGGCTCGTGCACCTCGAGCGCCACGTGGCCACGTCGGAGCAGAAAAAGCGACCGCGCCGGTTCGCCCTCCTCCAATAGGAGCTGGCCTGTAGCGATCGCCACATTCTGCGAACAGCCTCCGACCAACTCGGCAATGTCAACTGGCAACCCGCTGAACAGCGGGTGCTCTGCCACCAGTTCACCGATGTTCTCGGTCATGACCGATCACCTCCGGACTCGATGTAGACGGGAACAGCGCCGTCGCTCGCGGCTATCGCCGCAACCTCGGCAGTGATGTCGATGCCCACTGGACACCAGGTGATGCAACGGCCACATCCGACGCAACCGGACATACCGAACTGGTCATGCCACGTCGAAAGCTTGTGCGTGAGCCATTGTCGATAGCGCGACCACGTCGTGGCGCGCACCGGGCCCGTGTGAACGAGCGAGTGCGCGAGGTCGAAGCAGCTATTCCACTGACGGTGACGCTCGACACCGCCGTCCACCGTGGTCGTATCCGTCACGCCACCGCAAAAGCATGTGGGGCAGACAAGGGTGCAGTTGCCGCAAGCCAGGCAGCGGCTGGCTACGTCATCCCAGCGGGGATGGCCCAGATTGCCCGCGAGCAGTCGGCGGACGTTGGCAGCGTCGAGTTTGCGGTCAATGCGGCGGGCGGCCTCTTCGAGCACGGCATTGCGAGCTGCCAAGTCCTGCGGCTGGCATGGCGAGCCGCCCATCTCCTCGGCGATCTCGGCTCCCCTTTCGGATCCGATCCGGACGAGGTACCGGGGCTCGCCCGCCGACGTGAGTTCGGTCAGAGCCAGGTCGTAACCGGCTTCCGCCCCGTCAGCAACCCCGGGCCCCGTGTCCATGGAGGTGCAGAAACATGTCGCGGCCGGCGTTCCGCACTCTGCGACGACGACAAACGCGGATTCTCGCCGATCGCGGTAACCCGGATCCGGCACCTCTCCTCCGGCGAAGACACGGTCGAGCACGCGCATCCCGGCCAGCTCGCAAGGTCGCGACCCGATGAGCGCCACCGGAGCGCTGTCCTCCCGGGGCTGCTCCAGCGTCACGACATCGCCCGTCGAAGTCGCGCGCCAAACTAGGGAACGAGCCGGATAGAACTCCGACTTCGGGGATCCGGGTCCGACGGCCCAGCCGAAAAGCGACGGGTCGCTGTCGTGGTGAAGCCGGTAGTGGCCCGGCGCCTGCTCGTCATGCCAGCCCTGGGGGAGGTCGTCGGTGCTGGAAACCTGCTGCTGAACAACCGCGCCATCGCGGACGACCGGGCCGATGGTTCGGTAGCCACGCGCCTCGAGTGCTCCGAGCAACCCGTCAAGACCGGCGCGGTCCACTACAAACGAAGCGCTAAGGTCCATGAGCTTCACAATAGGCAATTTCCGCGACCGTTGGTTAGGGCCGAAGGCCCTGTTTTCATCCGCTTCGCCACTGCGGTCCCGGTTACCTAACCGCCTGGCTAGCGGTGCGGGGTCTCGTCGGACCACCAACCAAACCGACCCGCGGGCCGCGCAGCGGGCGGTAACTGGGCTGTGCGACACAAGAGCGATGGACGGAACTCGACCGTTACCTCGACAGCCTCCTGCAAGTCACTGCGCCCCCCACCTTGTGCCGTGGACGTCCGACCGCGGACGACGTCCTCGTTATCGCCTAGGATCTCGAAGTCGGGTCCGAGGTGCGTCGACGTCGGCCCGGCAGCAGTGGCAACTCATCCCGACCGGCAGTTGCTTGTCGGTCACCGGGACCTGTGGTGCAGCCTGGAGTGCACGCCGGCCTGTCAAGCCGGAGGTCGCGGGTTCAAATCCCGTCAGGTCCGCTCTCGTTTGAGAGTCGCGTCGCGCCGTGCGGGTGCCTCTCGCCCCGCTGTACGGTGCGACGGTTCCTCTTGCGGCAATATGGAGCGGTCCTGGCAACAGGGCGAGCGGTCGGGTAGCTCAGTTGGTAGAGCGCGCGCCTGAAAAGCGCGAGGTCACCGGATCGATGCCGGTCCCGACCACAGACACACGAGCTGTTCACAGGCACTGTCGCGTGTCATGCCAGATGAGTCCAAACGACGGAGTCTCTGTGCCGGCTTCGACTCTCTGGCACCGCTCTCGTCAGACGATACAAACGCGCCTCTGCTCTCTGCGACGTCGGCCTCTCAACGCGAACGTGTGCCCGCGCCGACGGCCCGCTACTCCCCTTGCGCCCCCCGCCCCGGAGAGAGGCGTTGCCGGCGCCCCTGGCTATTCGTGTCCTCCAACTGTGCCGTTCAAATGTGCCACTTGCCAGAATCCAATCCAACGGCCTTCCTGCTCAGGGGCATCGTCAGGTCAGGATGGCCTGCAACGGCCTGAGACACCTGAAGGAGTGGATCATCAGACCGGGAAGAGAGCCACAGAACCGCCGGGGTTCTGGCTGAAGCTACGGCGCTTCCCGTAGTCCCGCCGATCTTGGCGGGGCGGCCTGTCGCGTCTGCGTCTCGTCCGTCACCACATCAGAGGGGCGCCCCGACCTGTTCCGGCACAGACAGAACCAGGCGGGGGCCCCGAAGAGGATTCCTGCTACCGCGCTTCGTGAACCGGCGTCGCTAGCGCTGCCAACGACTGATGCGAGCTGGGTCCGATGCAACGTTCGTCGGTGTCCTGACGGGCGCGCCGAGGGATCTCTCGAAGGCGCCACCGGCGTAGCGTGAGGTCTGGTCTGACGTCGCGACGACGCGTTCTCGCTCGGCGCCTCGCTCCAGGTTCCATACCTGGTCCCATCCCAAGGTACATGGTTGCCGACAAACTCTTAGTTAGGGATGCCAGACCTGAATCCAGAGCCTGTCGGCCAAGCCCCAATTTCGACCAGATCACCCGAGTCAACGCTATAGTTGCGCTATCAATAAAGGAGAGTCAGCTACAATGTCAACTGGTCGCGTCGTGCCCCGCGGTGTGACCAGTTACCGCGCAGTGGCAGTTCAGCATTGAACAACGACCACTCGACCGGCGACAACATTCAGAACGACTTCGTAACTGGACGGAACGCTGGGAATGAGAAGGCACATCGGTCCGCATTGCGACGTCGCTCCGCGAGCAATGTACCCAAACGCAGCATCGCCACGACAGCGGCGATTGTCGGCACTGTGCTGGTTGTCTTGGTGATCGTCATCATCGTCCTCGTCTCGGTCGGCGGTCAGAAAGCTCGGACCGCCGTATCCGGCGGCGATGGGCTGGGTCTGCAGCGTGCGCCAACACGCGTCGTCGGCGCGATCACTCATGTCTCGTCCTCATCCTTTGCTGAGGCGGGGTACGCCGTCACCTCGTCTGGGCCGTATACGGGATCCCTCACTGTTCTCAAAGACCAGCCCGCACTGACGCTAAGCGGCAAGCCGGTTATCGCCTATATCGGCTCCGACTTTTGCCCGTACTGCGCAGCGACCCGCTGGCCGCTCGCCATTGCCCTTGCAAGGTTCGGCAGCTTCAAGGGACTCCACATAACCGTTTCCGGGGCAACTCCGGAAATCTATCCAAGTACCGCTACGTTGAGCTTCTTCGGCTCGACTTACACGAGTGCCTACATTGTCTTCCTGCCCACCGAACAGTGCACCAACATCGCCTCGTTCAGCACCTCAACTGCAGTGGAGGATTGCAACGGATACAAGCCGCTGCAAACATTGTCGTCGTTGGCCCGCAAGATCCTTCTGAAGTACGACTTCCCGCCGTACGTTTCTTCAACCTATGAGGGTGGCATACCGTTCGTAGACCTTGGAGGCAAATTCCTCGAATCTGGTACCTTTATTGGCCCGTCTATTCTCGCGGGCTTCACTCACGTGCAGATCGCGCAAAGCCTCGGCGACCCCAATGCCGAGCCGGCACGGACGATTCTTGTGGCGGCAAACTACTACACCGCGATGATCTGCTATCTGACCGGTAACTACCCAAGCACGATCTGCAGGATGCCGGTCGTCGAGAAAGCAGACAGACAACTTCCACTGTGAGCACGGTCGTGGACTACCGGTGGCCATCAAGGAGACGCAATGGCAATTGTTGACCTGGAAAAGGCGAGCAAGGTCCACTTCGACCAACGGTCCGCCCGCAGTTTCCGGTTGGACCTGTCTGAAGATGAACCGGGGCCTTCTTGACGAGGCGACGGGACGCCGGATGAAGCCGACGAGCTTCTTCCTCGGCGCCGCCGTGACGGATGAGTTCTACTACTTCGAGTGCGACGAAACGACCGGCCTGTCCTCTTCGGAGGTCAGCGGCGCGCTTGTCGCATCGCGCACAAGTGCGGCGCGGCGACACGGCCGCCTGCGCTCACCAGTGAACTATCGTGTCAGCCGTTCGGCTCACCGGGCCGTGTTCGACCCCGAGGCGCCCCTGTTCGGTGCCGCGCGCAGGTTCTACTCAGCCGTCGAGTCCGCTCCTGTCTCGGCGCGCAAAGTGCTCCACTTCGCCGAGCGCGCCTCCAAGATGGCGCTTCATAATTGCAAGGACTACGGCGATTGCTCGTTGCCCGAGGTCGCCTATCTCTGCCCTGAGTCTCAATCTGCGAAGAACCAGCGCAACGGCCCCTGCGGCGCCTCACATGATGGCCTCTGCGAGGTCGCTGATCGCGAGTGCATCTGGGCTCGCGCCGACGAACGGCTCAAGCCCTACGGGAAGGAGACCTCGATGCTGGAGGGCCCGGTCGTCTTCAACAACAACGCTCTTCGCGGCACGAGCGCCTGGGCGAACACTTTCTTGGGACGGGATCACCAAGCCCGTTCCGTGGCCGGACAGGAGACGTGAAGTGAGCACCACCGATCAGGATTTCCTCGTGATCGGAGAGAACATCCACACGACACGTGTGCTTCTGCAGAAGAGCGCGCGGATCGCGGCGAACGAGCAGGGGGAGGAAGGGATCGTTTTCGTCGACGGGGATGGCGCGCCCCGCCACCTGCGTATACCCGAGGAAGAGAAGCACTCGCAGCCCTACCAGGAGGGGCGCATAAAGCACGTCAGGATCGCTGTGCAGGTCGCGATGGCAGGGACCGAGCCCGATCGCTCTACAGCCCTCTCGTACCTGCGCACGCTCGCCCAGCGCCAGGTGAAGGCGGGTGCGCACTTCCTCGACGTGAACGTCGACGAAGTCTCGACCAAGCTCGACGACCAGCTCGAGGCGATGCGCTGGCTCGTGAGGGAGTTGGCGTCGCTCGGCCACATTCCGTTGTCGATCGATTCGTCCAATCTCGAGATCATCACCGCAGGTATCAATGAAGCTTCCCAGGCGGTCGCCACCCGAGCCGGGCCGCCGATGCTCAACTCCGCCTCTCTCGAGCGCATCGAGGCGCTCGACCTGGCGGCACAACTACGGGGACCAGTCGTTGTCACCGCCGCTGGCGAGTCGGGAATGCCGACGGATGCCGAGGAGCGGGTGGTCAACGCCAGCCGGATGGTGGAGGCATCACTGGCAGCCGGTATCCCACTGGGTCGGATCTTCGTCGACCCCCTTGTATTCCCGATCGCCGTCGACGGCGAATACGGTCGACACTGTCTAGACGCGATCGCCGAGCTGAGGCGACGCTTCGGGACCGAGATCCACATCACCGGCGGCATGAGCAACGTCAGTTTCGGGCTCCCCAACCGGCGGCTCTTGAACGACGCGTTTCTGCGCTTGGCGATCGAGGCCGGCGCTGACAGCGGCATCGTCGACCCGACAGTCCTCAACGTCCAGCGGGCTCTGGCCGCGGACCGGACGACCCGCCCGTTCCAAGTCGCCCTCGACGTTCTCACTGGTGTCGACGAGAACTGTCGGGCGTACATGAAGGCCTACCGAGCCGGTGAGCTCATGGCATCGCCCGCCTGACCTCAGGGACGCACGACCATCGCCCTTGTGGTCAGATCAGGTTCTCAGGGGGCACGCTACTTGAATGCCCGGTCCGCTTTCCTCGTCCGGCAAAGGCTGTTGCGGCCCATTTCCTATGAGACAATGCTCCGTTGCCTCAGCCGTCCTGCCCGTCGACAATGACTCCGTCGAGGTCCCAGAGGTCCTCCCAGGACTGATCCGCCTTCCACAGGAAGACATGACCTTTGATCAGGCGGTCGCCGCGGTCGATGCCCGCGATGGCCGCCATTTCGTCCGCGGTCAACGGGTCGCCCACGACATTTTCCAGGTTTGACTCGTATTCGTTTCGCCTGGTGGAAAACGGGATTGGCGTCTGTCCCCGCTGAACGGCCCACTTGACGCAGACGACGGCCGGGTGGACCCCATGGTCCTTCGCAATTCGGACGACCACTGGGTCCTCGATGTCAACGGTGTCTTCCGGCGTCTTGTCCCGCTCGGGCCGTTCTGGGGATCCGATGGGGCAGAACCCGATCGGTTGGATGTCCTTCTCCACAAGGTACGAGAACAGCTCGGGTTGCTGGAAATGAGGGTGGAGCTCCATCTCGTTTACTGCGGGCTGGATCCGGGCATCCCGCAGGAGCAGTTCCATCTTGGGGATGGTCATATTGGATGTGCCAATGTGGCGGACGAGTCCCTCGTCAACGAGTCGCTCCATCTGCCGCCACGTGGCCATGAACTCCTCGTGGACGTATGGCCGGGCGTGGGCGCTACGGGACGTCACGTCGACACCGGGCGCGTGGTGATTGGGGAACGGCCAGTGAACCAGGTAAGCGTCGAGGTAGTCAACGCGCAGGTCGGTGAGGGACTTCTGGCAAGCAGGCATGACGTCTTCGGGTGCGTGCTTGTCGTTCCACAACTTGGACGTGAGCCAGAGCTGCTCGCGCGGGAACCCCACCAGCACTTGGCCGATCTCTGCTTCGTTGTCGTAGACGGAGGCGCAGTCGAAGTGCCGGTAGCCCACCTCCAGGGCACCTCCCACCGCGGTCGCCACGTCCGCGGCGGAGTAGCGGTCCGAACCGAACGTCCCCAACCCGATCGCCGGCATGAGCGCGCCGCCCTTGAGCTTTCGCACCGGCACTCTTCCAGGGTCCACAGTCATTTCCACTCCTTGCTACTCGGCCCGGCACCCGGGTACGGGTGCGGCCTCAGGTTTGGGACCGGGCACCACCAATGAGCCGTGCGACTACCAAAGTGATAAGGATTATAAGGCCGTCGACAGCCTCGACCAAATAATTGGAGACGTTCCCCAGGTCCAGGATGTTCTGCACCACCGAAAGGAGACGATCCCGTGGCGCCGCCGACCATGTTGCCCTTTACATCGGTGAGGCTCACCCCACCGATGACGGCCGCGGCGAAGCACATGAGAATGATTCCCTCTTGGTACCCCGGGGCGTTGTTGACAAAGGCGACGTAGAGGCCCGGCTTCACGCGGTCGACGTTGATGCCGCGCTCACTCGGACAGCAAAAGGACCACCACCTACCAGAAGGCAGGCGTTAGGCGCGGGAGCCGCCACCTCAGATTCCAGGAAGAAAGAGACAGCCCGCCTGTCGCGAAGAGCTGATTAGTTACGACCATCTTCATCGTGCCTTATTGATCACCTCCCTCAGGCGTCAAGCCGCTCTAAGTCTATGTCCAGGAATCGACACACAGCTGCCAGTTCCCGAGTGATATCGCCGGGGACGGCGTGAATGTGGTTGGCCCCAAACCGCGACAGGAAAACGTCGGCGGGGGCGTCCATGCGGGTGAAGGCGTGAGGCCAGACGTAAGTGCTCTGGCGCATGAGGGCCTCGTTCTTTTCGTCGTCGTAAGTTTCGAAGCGGCCCTTAGTGACTTGCAAGCGGTAGCGGGCGTCCAGGCGTGACAGACGCGCCAAAGTGACCTCGCCCGGCGCGGCGAGGTGATGAACCGCCGCGCCGCCCAACGGGAAGTACCACTCCTCGGGGTACAGGTGCACTTTGGACATGTTTTCGAGGGGGTCGTCCGATCGGGCGGCGTACCACGTGGCGTGCTGCCCCGAGTTCTCGAGATCCCAGATGCCCTCTTCGGGGAAGTAATGACGCACATCGGCGAACAGCACCGGCGTGCCGGTGATCTTGTGCATGATCTGCATGGTGAGGGCACCGTCCATGTCGCACTCGGTTGCGCAGACGACCGGCGCCTTGGGGCCGTCGAAGTCGTACGGGTCGTTCAGGAACGCCTCGGCGATGTCGGCGGTTGTGAAGTTGTTCGTCAGCTCGGGCTGGCCCTTGATCCCGCAGAAATCGATCTGGCCCTCCTCGATAATCTGCTTCATGGCGTAGTACGACCGGACCTGGCGCTCGAGGATCTCGGGGGTGAGCTTCTTGCCGTCGTAGTGGACGCCCGCGGCGTTCTTCTCCAACCACTCCCTCCCGGCCACAGCCTGGTGAGCGGGGACGAGCTCGGACCTGCGGACGATCTCGTATTGGTCGACCTCCTCCACGTCGATGCCGAACCTGCGCATCCACTCGTCGGTACGCCCGACCGCCGTGTACATCCCCATGGAGCGACCGCCGACACGGGCGAATGTAGAACCTTGCAACGACATGGCCGCGTGGGCGGCGCAGACCAGTTCCTTGAGCCGAGTGGCTACGGCGCCTTCTTCCACGTCACCCCAGAGCCGCTCATGGCGGCGTCCCAGCTGATCGAGGCTCCCACCAGCGGCCAGCATCCCGACCATGCCCGGATAGGTGGGGTCGATGTTGGAGAACAGCAGGAGCGGACTAGCGGTGGCCTGTGCGGCGTGGACGGAAAAGTGCGGCCACGCCCACACCGGGTAGTTGAAGATGGTGAGGTCGGGTCGCTGCGCAGCCAGGCGGCGGGCTTCCCGCACCGCCATCGTGCTAGAGGTGATGGGCTCGGTCCCCCGTATCACCTCCGCGCCCAATGCCTCGCAGGCGGCGGCAATGCGTCCTTCCACGTTTGTCGCGAACTGCGCCACGCCCTGGTGAACGAAGTCACGACCATCGCTGAACGTGAGAATTCCAACACGGGACATCAGATTCTCCTAGAAAACGATTAACTTACACTCGGCAAGGTTTCAAAAGAGGCTGTTGCACCAAGTCTAGAGATCAAAGGCCCTAATGGGTAAGGTCTTTAATCGTGAACACCGCGTGTCACCGAAGGTCCTGCAGTAATCGTGTACCCTGCTATTATCCGATGTCAAGCCCTTAAGGGAGTGCCGACGGCGAACCAGAGTCCCGACGGGGCCACCGAGGCGCCGTGAGTAACATCGAGCAACCATGACCACCATCGTTGACGTGGCCCGCGCCGCCGGGGTTTCCACCGCGACGGTTTCCAGGGTGCTCAACAATCATCCCCAGGTCGA
>Ga0181536_10007055_pt1 | contig 11124 bp, 8 predicted proteins | sample PEATcosm2014_Bin_41_FD_121105 | JGI IMG/M metagenome (GOLD analysis project Ga0181536, IMG submission 121105) | Peatland microbial communities from MTU Mesocosm Facility, Houghton, MI, USA - PEATcosm2014_Bin17_60_metaG | ecosystem: Environmental > Terrestrial > Soil > Wetlands > Peat | place...
GGTCCGGTTGAAATCACTCTGTGCCCGCGTTCCGTTTGGATTCTCACGACCGCCGCCAGAAACGTGTTCTCTCGAAAAACGCGAGCGATCATCCAGAACGGCAACGCCATGAACGCCCCGCCGGTGCATTGCAGCCAGACCGGCATGACGGACCAGCGGAACCGGACCGCATCCAGACCCATCAGAACCAGCCAGCCGCACCAGGCCACAATCATGGGCAGAATCAAGATTTTGTCCCAGAACGGCTGGCCTTTTTGAAATGGCGATTTCATTCGCTCGGCGAGAAGAGCGGGATCATGGCGTGCCAGCAGAAGGGTGATCCACACGGCTCCGACGAAGAACATGATGAGGTACGCCCACCCGGCGGGCCAGAGGATCGTTCCCGCAGCTCCGAATAGCAGGGCCGAAAAGATCAGAGCCTCCACCGCAAGAATGAGCCAGACCTTGACGCCCATCGGCTTTGCCTCCGCAATACTACACAGCCCATCAACCGTGCGCCTGCATTAAATTCACATTAGCACACAGGCTTAACGCAGAGAAATTGTCGCGTTCCACGAGATTCGGGACCAGGGATTGCGATGCTTACGGAATGGCTTGATAATTGGTTGATCTCTTTAAGGTCGGCTCGCAGCCGGTCTATACGACAGTCTGGGAAGGCACGATCTGCCACTCTGCTAATGAAGAAGAAGCCATCTGGAAAGAGCGGTCCCCGTTCAGGAAAGCCGGATCGGGTTTCAGCCCACAAAGATCGGCGCCAGCCTCGGTTCTCACGGGAGCTAGCCGTGCTTTACGAAGACGATGCTGTGGTGGTCCTCGATAAGCCGGCCGGACTTCCGGCGGTGCCGATTAAAGGCTCCGATACTCCGTCCGCTTTGTCGCTGCTTTCCGCAAGACTCAAGCTGAAGAGACAGCGAGCTTTTGTCGTCCATCGCATCGATCGGTTCACGTCCGGGGTGCTGCTCTTTGCGAAAACCAAGCTGGATCGAGATGCGCTCGTTATACAGTTTCTCGGCCATACTCCCGTGAGGCAGTATCTCGCGGTGCTTCGCGGCCGTCTCGGCGCCAAGGAAGGGACGCTCGTTCACTATTTTCGACGGCAAGGAATGTTTCAACGGTTGCGCTCGGAGAGAGACCCGGAAGCGGCGCGCGCTGAACTCCAGTATTCCGTCGAACGCCTTTTTCCGAGTGCTTCGCTCGTCCGAGTGTCGCTGGTCACGGGATTGCAGAATCAGATCCGAGCGCAATTTTCGGCGATCGGCCACCCGGTCATCGGCGATCGAAAGTACCACGTGGCGGAATCGTCGGAGCGGCTAATCGATCGCGTTGCTCTTCATGCAGAGCATCTTCAGTTCGTTCATCCGCGCTCAGGAGAGAGCGTCTCGATTGACTGCGAGCTCCCTCCCGATTTTCGGTATCTTGTTCAGCAATTGGCGCTCTCACCCCGTGCGCGCCGGTGAGCGAACAAATTGCGCTTCGAGATCAAGGACCGCAGCGCGAGGCCCACGACCAAGCGGAAGCGATGGCCTCTCCGAGCGGAAGTACGCAGGTACCGGAGGCTCAGTCGAGCGCCTTGTGGAAGCGGAGAACAGCAATCGTGAGCAGGCTTAGTCCCAGGCCGGCCATGGCAGCCATCTGAGGCCAGAGAATCTCCATGCCCACCCCTTTCAGATACGTGCCGCGGAGCACGTCCAGAAAATAGCGCAGCGGGCTGAGATAGGTGAAATACTGCAGCCACGGCGGCATGGTGCTGATGGGAAATCCGAACCCAGAGAAAGTTATGGCAGGCATGATAAAGAAGAAGGCGGTCACCATCGCTTGTTGTTGTGTGGAAGATACGGTTGAAATGAGCAGGCCGACGCCCAGCATACACAGCAGAAAAAGGATCACGCCCGTCGCCAGCACCAGGATGTGACCGCGAAACGGAACCTGGAACCACAGCGTCCCTACCGTCGCGATCAGTGAAGCATCAAACAGACCAATCAGAAAGAAGGGCAGCGTCTTGCCGAGGATAAACTCGGCGGGGCGGATGGGCGTCACCATGATCTGCTCGAGAGTGCCGATCTCGCGTTCGCGGACCACGGCAAAGGCCGTCAGAGTCACCACCAGCACGAGGGTAAGACTGCCGATAATTCCAGGCACGAAAAACCAGCGGCTCCTGAGGTCGGGGTTGTACCACGGCCGCGACTCGAGCTGCACAGATGGGATTCTTTCCACCATTTGCGGTGCGATGCGGTAAATGCGGTCTTTCTGGTAGTCCTGGGCGAAGCCAAGTGCGATCTGCGTGATGTAGCCGGAGGCGATGAGAGCGGTGTTCGAATTGGTCGCATCGACGATCACTTGTAGCGGTGCAATCTGGCCCTTGCGCAGATTCTGGGCAAAGCCGGCATGGATCTCCAGACCAACGGTAGCCTTGCCCTGATCGATGAGCTCGCCCATCTGGCGGGAGTCCGTCAGTTGGCGTTGCACGTCGAAATAAGGGCTGGAAGAAAAGCGCGAGAACAATTCGCGGCTCTCCTGGCTGTGGTCGAGATCGAGTACGACAGTTGGAACATGATGAATCTCAAAGGTGGCCGCGTATCCGAAGATCACCATCTGAATGATCGGCGGGCCGAAAAGCAGGAAGCGCGTGCGCTTGTCGCGGAAGACCTGGATAAATTCTTTGATCAACATCTGCTTCAGGCGCGCCAGCATAGCATCTCCTTTACGCCAGTCTCTTGTGGAAGGCGCGAGTGGCGAGCAGCGCCAGCACGACGGTGAATACCGCCAGGGGAATCAGGTCGGCGTAGAGCAAAGCCGCCGGCATTCCCTTGAGGAATATCTTCTTCAACACCGAGACGTAGTAACGCGCCGGCAGGATGCGTGTGATCCACTGCAGGGGGATCGGCATCTGCTCGATCGCATACAGAAATCCGGACAGCAGGAAAGCCGGAAGGAAGGCGACGAGCAGCGCGATCTGACTCGCGGCGAGCTGGCTTTTTGCGACCACGGAGATAAAGAATCCGAGCGAAAGCACGGCCACCAAAAACATGGCAGAGCTGACAAGCAGAGTTAGAAAAGAACCCCGCAAAGGGACCTGGAACCAGTAGATCGCGATCAGGGCGCAGACGACGACGTCGGCCATGCCGAGGACGAAATAAGGCGTCAGCTTGCCGAGCATGATCTCCAGCGCGCTCACGGGAGTTGAAATCAGCTGTTCCATCGTGCCGCGCTCCCACTCGCGCGCGATGGTGAGCGAGGCGAGGAACGCTCCGATCACGGACATGACCAGGGCAAGCACGCCGGGAACGATGAAGGCGCTGCTCTCGAGATCTTCGTTGTACCAGGTGCGAGTTTCGACACTCACGGGAGCCGGCTGGACGGCTTGGCCATGCTCGCGAAGCCAGTTGAGCTGGATGTCCGACGAATAGCCCTGAACAACTGCCTGGGTATAGCCGATGAGGACATTGGCAGTGTTGTCATCGGTGCCATCGACGAGCGCTTGAACCTGCACAGGGCCGCCGGCGCGTAAGCGCTCGGAGAAATCCCACGGGACCACAAGCCCCATCTTGGCATGGCCGTCGTCGAGCGCACGGGTGAGCGCAGGATAGCCGTTCACAACGCGCACGATATGGAAATAGTCGCTGGCCTGGAAGCGCTTCAGCAGATCCTGACTCTGCTGGCTGCCGTCGCGGTCGTACACATAAACGGGCAAGCCCTTGAGATCGAGATTGACGCCGTAACCGAACAGCAGCACCAGAATCGGCGGCATGATTACGATAATGATGAGGCTGCGTGAATCGCGGAGGATCTGGATAACTTCCTTTTTGGCCACGGCCAGCAAGCGGGTGTAGCTCATGCTTTCCGCTCCTCTCCCGCATCGCGCGCCGTTGTGAGAGAGACGAATACGTCTTCCAAACTGGGGCGTATCTTCTCGATGCGGCCAACACTGATACCTTGATCCGACAGGTACTTCTCAACCTGCGGAACCGCGGCAGCAGCATCCCGCACAACCAGGTGCAGAGCGTTTCCAAAAACCGCGGCATCGATCACATCCGGGGCCGATTGCAGCACTTCGACTGCCTTGCCAAGCGGTTCGCACTCCGCCAGGAGCAGTTCGCCTTTCATCGAGTTTCGCTTCAACTCTGAGGGCGCGCCGAGGGCGACCATCTTTCCGCGAAAGATCAACGCAAGACGGTTGCAGTATTCAGCTTCCTCCATGTAATGCGTGGTCACGAAGATGGTCACGCCCTCTTCCGCCATCTGGTGGATGAGATCCCAGAACTGGCGGCGCGAGATGGGATCGACACCGGAAGTGGGCTCATCCAGGAAGATGACAGGCGGCTTGTGCAACACCGCGCAGCCCAGGGCGAGGCGCTGCTTCCACCCGCCCGGAAGCGTGCCGGTGATGAGATTCTCCTGGCCTTTGAGGTTCGCCATCCTCAGCGCCCACTCGATCCGTTCACTGAGCATGTTGGAGGGCACGCTATAGAGCCCGGCGAACAGGCGTATGTTTTCGATCACCTTAAGATCGTTGTAGAGAGAGAACTTCTGTGACATGTAGCCGATGTTCTGGCGCACGGCTTCGGGCTCGCGGCCCACGTCATGTCCTGCCACCAGCGCGCGGCCCGATGTAGGCGTCAGCAGACCGCAGAGCATGCGGATGGTGGTGGACTTGCCCGCTCCGTTCGGTCCGAGAAAACCAAATACCTCGCCTTTACGGATCTCGAGATTGAGCTGATCGACGGCCACAAAATCGCCAAACCGCTTGACCAGCTTCTCGACCACGACTGAATTATTGTGCTCAGGCATGGGGGGACGCTCCGCTGCTGACCGCATCGACAAAAAGGTCTTCAATCGTGGGGGCGACTTGTTGAATCACGTCGAATGGCACGTGCGCGCTCTTCAGGCGGGCCTCGAACTCGGGAATGCGGCGGGCTGCATCGTCAACCACTACGTGCACTCCGTCGCCGGTCAGCACGAGGCTGGAGATCCCGTCCGCGTGCTCGAGTTGGCTGCGCAATCGGCGCGGCTCCGGCGAGCTCACGGACAAGACGCCTTTGCCCAGCTTGGCTTTCAGATTCGCAGGCGTGTCGCAGAAGAGCAGCTTGCCCTGATGGAGCAGGGCGACGCGATGACAGCGCTCGGCTTCATCCAGGTAAGCGGTGGAGGTGAGGATCGCCACGCCCTCCGAGATCAGTTCATAAAGGATGCGCCAGAAGTCGCGTCGCGAGACGGGATCGACGCCCGTGGTTGGCTCATCCAGCAGGATTACCTTGGGGTGATGAATGAGCGCGCAGACCAGACCGAGTTTTTGCTTCATGCCGCCGGAAAGTTTACCGGCGAGACGCTTGCGGAACTCTCTCATGCCGGCTGCCTGTAACAGTTGTGCGGAACGTTCTTCGCGCTCAGCCTTTCGCACTCCGAACAAGTCGGCGTAGAAACGAATGTTTTCATCGACGGTGAGATCTTCATAAAGACCGAAGCGCTGCGGCATGTAGCTGAGATCGTGTTTGGCGCCCTCGGGATCGCGAACGACATCAAAGCCCGCGACCGTGGCCGTGCCTTCATCGGGCGGCAGGATGCCCGCGAGCATGCGCAGGGTGGTCGTCTTCCCTGCGCCGTCGGGGCCGACCAAGCCAAAGATCTCTCCGGCGCGCACGTCAAAACTCAGGGCATCGACGGCGCGCACGCCCGGAAAACTCTTGGTAAGTTTCTCGGCGACGATCGCGGATTGGGGCTGGTCAGTCATTACTTCTCCGGCGTAGTTCCCTGTGGGCTGGCCGCAGCCAGATTGAGGTGGGCGTCGGCGGGCATGCCAGGTTTCAGTTCGTGATTGGGATTGTCGATATCGATCTTGATCCGATAGACGAGGGTGACGCGCTCCTTGTAGGTTTGAACGCTCTTGGGTGTGAACTCGGCGGTCGATGCGATGAAGGAAACGCGTCCATGGTACTGCTTGCCGGGATAAGTGTCGGTGGTGACGGTTGCGTCCTGGCCCCAGTGGATGCGGCCCAGATCGGACTCAGCGAGATACGCGCGTAGCCAGATGTGATCGAGGTCGGCGAGCGTGACCACAGGAGTGCCGGGGACGACCACCTCTCCGAGTTCTGCCTGGCGCACTGTGATCACGCCGGCAGAGAGGGCGCGGAGGATTGTGTAATTTAAGTTGACCCGCGACAGCCCCAAATTCGCGTTGGCTTCCCTGAGATTGGCGCGAGCGATCGCGATGTCTTCTTTCCGACTGCCTTCGACGGCTTGGCCGTAACGTTGTTGCGCTGCCTGGAACGTCGCCTCGGCACGCTTCAGGGCGGTATCCGCGAGGTCGCGGTCTTGGGCAGAGACGGCGTCTTTGCTGAAGAGGCGCTGGGCGCGGTCATAGTCGAGCTTCTTCTGCTGGAGGTCGGCCTGTGCGTCGAACATCGTTTGCTGCGATGCCTTCAGTTCCTGCTCGCGAGTTCCGGCGAGCGTAAGCGCGAGATTGGATTCGCGCACATGAACATTGGCCTCGTCAATGCGGACCTTCTGCCGGTAATCGGCGTCCTCCAGGCGCGCCAGCAGGGTGCCTCGCTCAACCGACTGGCCTTCCTCGACCGGCAGATCGATGATGCGCCCCTGAACCTTGAAGCTCACCAGGCTCTCGTGCGCTTCGATATTGCCGGAGAGCGTGAGCTGATTCTCGGGCTTCGCTTTCTTGGTGAGACGCGGGTAAAAATACACGCCTGCGGCGATCACCGCGGCCAGCAGAATCAAAACAGGTATACGTCGTTTCATTGCTTCAGACCTCGCGTGCGGGACTATAGAGCCCGGCCTCGTCGACAATCGCTCACGGATTCCCCGAATACTGTCCAATGTTCTTCTGCGTATCGCCCACGGCGCGCGCGAGCGCGAACTTCGCGTCAGCGTGGCTGGAGACGGCAACAATGTAGTTTTCCTGTGCGCGGGCAAGCTCGTCTTGAGCAGTGACCACTTCAACGTTATTGGTCGTACCCGACTGAAAACGATCCTGCGCGAGTTCGAGTTCGCGCCGCGCCAGAGCCTGCCCTTCTTCGGCAACAGCGACCTGCTCGGCTGCGGACTCAAGATTCAGCAGCGCCTCGCGGATCTCCTCTTCAATGCCGCGGCGCAAATCGGCGATTTGGTCGTCGATGCGTTTAATGCGGCTGGCAAGTTCCTGTCCCTCGCCGCTGCGATCACGATCGAAGACCGTGAGGTCGATCTCGCCTTGAATGATGCCCGTGCCCTGCATGCCTCCAATGCTGCGGCCAATTCCGCCGTAGTTCCCGTTGATGCTGAGTTTCGGGTAATAGCGGGCGCGGCTGGCGCGTTGCTGCTCGACTAATCCCTGGCGCTGGCTGGCAAGCGACAGATAGTCAGGACGCGCGAGGAGGGCGGAGGGCACAAGGGCTTCGGCCTGAGGCTGGGCCAAGGGCTTGTACCGGAGCGGCTCGGCGAGTTCCAAACGCGTGCTTAGAGTCATTCCCAGGTTGCGCGCGAGGGCGAGCAGCGACTGCTTGTACTGGTTCCGCGCCACCAGCAGAGCCTGCTTGTCATTCGCGAGCTGTACCTGCGAGCGCAGCACGTCCACGCCTGTCGCGGTCCCGGCGTCGTGCCTGTCTTTTGCCAGCTTATACAAAGCATCAGAATCGGTTACCCGGGATTGGGCGGCATCGGCACGCGCCGCGGCAGACTGGGCATTGAGATAGAGGCCGGCAACTGAACGAATGATCAGGTCGCGCGCATCCTGGTAATCCATTTTGTTGGCATCAAGGGCGCGCTCGCTGGCTTTCCACCCGCGATAACTCTGAAGATCGATGATGTTCTGCTCCGCATAAAAATGAACATCGTAATTGGAAAACGGTCCAACAACTTCAGGGACGCCGGGAAGCGAAATGCCGAAAGCGCGCAAATCGCGGTTCTGCGCGTTGGCGTAGCTTTGCACGCGCGCACGCGGAAGCAGAGCGGCCGATAAGCGGCGTATGCGAGTGCCCTCGGCTTCCTCGACCCGGGTGCCGGCGACGAGCACGTTGAGGTTGGCCTGCAGCGCCTTCTGAATGGCATCGCGTAACGTGAGGCGGTATGGCGTTGGGTCCTGGGCTGCGCTGGTCGCAGTACCGCAGATCAGACTTGCCAGCGACAAGACAACGATCGTACGAAAATTGTATTTCATTGCTTCTACTCTTAACCGGGAGTGGCGATTGCCCTCCAAAAGTGTTGAAAGCTTTCTTCCAGCCAGGAATCAAGCGCTGGCTCGCCCCGCAGCGACCAATGCGACAGCTCAATCCACCCAGTCGAAGGTGCGGCTCACGGCCTTCTTCCACATCCGGTACATCGATTCGCGCCTTGACGGGTCCATATTTGGCGTCCAGGTCTTATCGACAGACCAGTTAGCACAGAGCTCATCGGCATCCCTGAAGAAGCCAACAGCCAATCCCGCGGCGTAAGCGGCTCCCAGGGCGGTGGTCTCTTTGATCGTGGGTCTGACGACGGCCTTGTCCAGGATGTCAGCCTGGAACTGCATCAGCAGCTCGTCTTCCACCATGCCGCCGTCGGTGCGCAGCACGTCCAGCTTGATCCCGGAATCCTTCTCCATGGCCTCCAATATTTCGCGAGTCTGAAATGCCGTTGCCTCCAGGACCGCGCGTGCGAGGTGGCCTTTGGTGGCATAACGAGTGAGTCCGGCGATTACACCGCGCGCACTGGCCTTCCAGTAAGGGGCAAACAGGCCGGAGAAAGCGGGAACGAAGTATACGCCGCCGTTGTCTTCCACCGTCCGCGCCAGGGTCTCGATCTCGGAACTGGTGCGGATCAGGCCCAGGTTGTCTCGCAGCCACTGCACCAGCGCACCGGTGATGGCAACGCTGCCTTCGAGGGCGTAGTGCGCCGGCTGATCCCCCAGTTTGTAAGCCACGGTGGTGAGCAATCCATGACTGGACTGCACAGGGTGCAGGCCAGTATTCAGCAGCAGGAAGCAACCGGTTCCGTAGGTATTCTTCGCCTGGCCGGGTTTGAGACAGGTCTGTCCGACAAGCGCTGCCTGCTGGTCGCCCAAGTCGCCGGCGATGGGCACACCGCTTATCGTACCGCCTTGGACGTGGCCGTATACCTCACTACTCGAACAGATGCGAGGCAGCATCGACGGGGGAATCCCGAAAGCATTCAGAATGTCCTTGTCCCAATCGGACGTTGCAAGGTTCATCAGTTGCGTGCGGCTGGCATTGGTAACGTCAGTGACATGAACGCCACCATTGGGGCCACCGGTGAGCTTCCAGATGAGGAACGTGTCAATGTTGCCAAACAGCACGTCGCCGGCCTCGGACGGTTCGCGGACACCGGGCACCTGCGCGAGGATCCACCGAATCTTGAGGCCGCTGAAATAAGTGGCGAGAGGCAGTCCGGTCTGGGCACGAAAGCGGTCCTGACCGCCATTTTCAGAGAACTCGGAAACATAATCGGCGGTACGTGTGTCCTGCCACACGATAGCGTTGCAAACCGGCTTGCCGGTCTTGCGATTCCAGACGACGGTAGTTTCGCGCTGATTGGTGATACCGACCGCGGCCAGATCGCTCCCCGCGATCCCGCTTCCCTGTATGGTTTCGCCGATCACTTCCAGAGTATGGTTACAGATCTCTTCCGGATTGTGTTCGACCCAACCCGGCCTGGGATATATCTGTTCGTGTTCTTTCTGGACGGTCGCCACGATCCGTCCGGAACGGTCAAACAGAATGAAGCGAGTGCTGGTTGTGCCCTGATCGATTGCTCCAATGTATTTCGCCATCATCCGCCCAGTGCTCCTACTTCGCCGGCAGAAGCGGCTGACTTAGCCCGTCAACACCAACCAGTCCCAGAATGGTCAGGAAAATCTTCTGCGGCGCAAGGTGTTCGTTAGTTGGATCGAACCATTCGCCGGGTGAATGCGTCGCACCATCCATGCCACCGATGCCGAGCATGACTGCCGGCACCCCCATACTGATTGGCCAGTTTGCGTTGGTGCTGCTTGCCTCAACCAGTTTGGGTTCTTGACCGATAGCCTTGGTCGCCATCCACGCAGCCTGAACGATCATGCTGTCAGGAGACTGGCTTCCCGCTGGACGATCGCCAATCAGCTTCGGGTCAACGGTAATCTTCTTGTCGCCTCCCCAACGTGCGTTCTCTTCGTCCGCGCCTTCTTGGATCAGCGACAAAATTTTCTTTTCCATTTTCAACAACTCTTGCTGACTATTGGAGCGCATATCGAGCAGCATCTGGGCCTTGGCCGCAATTGCATTCACCGACGTCCCGCCACTGACCTCCCCTACCGTGAACGTAGTCTTCGGCTCTAGCGGCGTCTGCACGTCGGCAATTTTCGTAATTGCCCTGCCCATGGCGTGAATAGCGCTGGGAGTGCCAAACGCCGAAAAACTGTGTCCGCCCGGGCCATTGAAAGTCACTCGGTAACGGTGACTGCCGGTTCCAAGATAGGTTATGTAAGTAACGTCGGCGGGGGTATCGACGTCGACGACTCCGGCGATATCTGTGTGATCCTTAAAGAAGGCCTTCATGCCTCGCAGGTCCCCCAGCCCCTCTTCGCCTACCGTGGCGCAAAAGACTATGTCCCCCACCGTCCTGATGCCAGTTGTCTGAAACGCTCGAATGACCGATAACAACACGGCTAGTCCACGCGAGTCGTCGGCAACGCCGGGGGCGTAGATCTTGCCGTCTTTTTCAACCAACTGTATGTTCGTGCCCTCGGGAAAAACGGTGTCAAGATGTGCTTCGACGAGCAGCCTCGGTCCTTTACCTGTTCCTGGGCGAATGCCGTACACGTTCCCTTCGCTGTCCGTCTTTAGGCCTTGCAGACCCAGTTCCTGCAGTTGCTTCATGTAGTATTCGCCACGAACCTTCTCCTTGAAGGGAGGAGCGGAGATGACGACAATCGCTTTCGTGTCGGCAAGCGCCTTCGCGTCATCGTCCTTGATGAATTCCAAACCTTGCCGGACCTTCGGGTCGGCCGTGATCTTCTTGAAAGCGCCATCGCTTTCCGGCGAAACCGTAGCTGTTGTTGCAGCCAGAGAAGACAAACTTAGTAGAACGACAGTCGCGATCAATGCAGCGAAAGCGTTTAAACAACCCCGGTTGTTTTCCATACTCTGAATTGCCTCCATACAA
>Ga0181536_10007057_pt1 | contig 11122 bp, 5 predicted proteins | sample PEATcosm2014_Bin_41_FD_121105 | JGI IMG/M metagenome (GOLD analysis project Ga0181536, IMG submission 121105) | Peatland microbial communities from MTU Mesocosm Facility, Houghton, MI, USA - PEATcosm2014_Bin17_60_metaG | ecosystem: Environmental > Terrestrial > Soil > Wetlands > Peat | place...
CACCAGATTGATCGCGAACCGGCCGCGGCTGATATGCTCGATGCCAAGCGCCATCTTCGCCAGCACGACCGGGTGATACAGGTACGGCTTGATCGCGGCGATGATCTCGATCCGCTCGGTCAGCGCCGCCAGCGCCGCCGACGCGGTCCACGCCTCAAGCTGATCCAGCGGCTCGTGATGCGGATTGATCGTGTGCTGCGCCACCAGCGTGCTGTCGAAGCCGAGCGCCTCGGCCTCCAGGATCAGCCGGCGATTCCGCTCCCAGGACGCGTCATACGGCTCGTCGGGGTCCTGCAGCGCGGCGCGGCTGCCATGGACCAGCGCCCATATGCCGAAACGGATGGGGGGAGGGGTCATCGAGCGTGTCATCGTCCTGGTTGCGCGCCCCATGATGCCGCGAATGCGCGCCTGAAGCCAGACGAGAGATGCCCCTTGCATCGGCGAACAGAGCAATCGCCGGCCCGGCGAGTGCGATTGTGTGTCCTGTTCCGGCCAATTCCCGGGCGCCTCGCGGGGGCCCTGGGCTAACGATGCTACAGGCGAGCAACGCGCTGACCCAGCTCCTGAACGGCCTCGCGCCGCCTGGGCGGCCGGAAACGCCCGGGGGTGTTACGTCCCGTTACTTTGGGCGTTAGTTAACAATAGATAAATTACATTATATCCGTTGACCAATGCCAATCGCGGGCAGCAATAATCGCCGGGACGTTTCTCCTGACTTATGCCGATTCTCACCCATGGACCGGGTCTGTTTCGGGGGCGCGAATCGCAACTGTACTGACACCTGGCGCGAAGTACACCGGCGGCCGGGACGAATAAGGCGTGAGACGGGCGATGGACAGCCGAGCGGATCCGCTGATGGACGTGTTTCAGACCGGGACCAGAGGACCGCTCTTTTTCATGCACATCCCAAAGACCGCCAGAATGAGCATGCGGCAGTATTTGAGCGACCAATACCATCCGCACGAAATCTGCCCGGCGGAGCGCTGGCACGACCTTCTGGACGGCGGCCGCGACGTCGCGTCGTACCGCCTCGTGCGCGGCCACTTCCGCTACAATATGCGAGAACTGGTCGCCCCGGACGCGCGCATGCTGGTGGTGTTGCGCGAACCGCTGCGGCGAACCGTGTCCGCGTTGCGGCATTTGGGGCGCGATCCCAACTTCCACCACACCTATCGTATCGCGAAAGACTTCACGCTGTCGGAGATGATCCGCCACCCCGCCATCATGGCGTACCAACGCGATGTGCAGGCCCGTTTCCCCAGCGCGTCCATGCCCCCCGCCGCGGTCACCGCTTATCTCCGGGACGCGGTCGCTCGCGGTGAGGATGTTGACGCGGGCGACCTCGAAGAGCCGCCGGATTTTCAGCGCGCGGCGGACCGGCTGGAGACGATCGACTTCGTCGGCATCACCGAGGAACTCGGCACCCTGGTTTCCACCATGGCCTGGGACATGAACTTCCACCCGCCGCTTTACTTCCCGTGCATCAACGAAAATCCCGACCGCATGGATCCGCTGAGCGGGCTGACCGAAGCGGAACTCGAGATCGTTCGCGAGCACAACCAGATTGATCTACAGCTTTATGAGCTCGCCCGGAAACTGACGCACTGGCGGAATTTCGACCGCGCCATGCGGCATATGCTCCGCGTCGGAGTCTATCAGGTTCAGCCCGGTTCGTTCGAAATCCGCATGGCCGATATCATCCCTGGGTCCGGATGGTATCCGGCCGAACATGATGGCAACATGTCCTGGCGTTGGACCGGCCCAGGGCGGCATGCCACGATCGAGGTGCCGTTGCGGCGGGATGTCTCCTACCGCTTCGACATGATATTTGTTGATCCGCGGCCGTCGGGGCCGGAAAATCTTGCGGTCGAGGTCAATGATCTTCCGATCGCGTTTGAACTGTGGCTCGAAGACGACTCGTACCAATGCACGCTGGTCATCGATCAGGCGCTGCTCGAAAAAAGTTCAGGCTTTTGCCGCATCCGGATCGACACCGGGGAGACTGTCCAATTGGACGCTTCGGACCTCCGCCAGCTCGGCATTTCGGTCCGCCAGATCGAGTTCATCTGCCTGGAGCCGTGACAGCCTGGGCAATCGCCGGACCGGCCGCTGCGTCTTGCCCGCGGGAGCCAACCATCCGGTCATCGTGAGCCGAAGCAGGCCCCCGGGCCTGATTCCATGCGCGCCGGAGCTTTTTCCGATCCGGTCGCGTCCGCCATTGCTCCGCCGCTGTCATTGCGAGTTCCGCACCGACCGTCCGGCCGACCCGCCCTGGATGAAACAAGCTTTCGATTTTTCTCCGAATTGGAGAGGATCCTTATCTTGTTTCTGGTTAGCGCCGCGAAGCAATCTCCCGCGCATGGAGATTGCTTCGCGGCGCTCGCAGTGACAGGGGGGCGGGTTCGCGTCGGCTGAACCTGATCGGAAAACGCTCTGAAACCCGGCCGGTCCCCAGCCAAACCCTCGCCGTATCCCTGGTGGAACCCCTCGCCGTATCCCCCGCCGAACTCCTGGCCGAACCCCGGCGCGGATCGCCCGCGTTCGTCACTCTGGCGGGACGAGGAGGCTTGCCCTAAACAGGCCCCCGCCATGTGGCCCCTCAACCGACCCGCCCGCGACGTTCTCCGCCCGCCCGGCGCCACCTCCATTCCCTGGGCCGTATTCGATGCGGACTGGTATCGAGAAAGCTATCCCGGCGCCACCGCCCATCTCGCCGGCGCGCCCGCCGAAGCGGTCCTCGCTTTCTATTTCGAGTCCGGGCAGCAACTCGGCCACTCGCCGAACATGCTGTTCGATGAGGCTTGGCATCGCCGGACCTATCCCGGGATCGCCGCGCTGGTCGAGGCGGGACAGTTTCCCTCCGCCTTCGATGCCTGGTGCCGCGGCGGCTGTTGCGAGCGGTCGCCGCACTGGCTGTTCGACGAACTGGAATACCGCCGGCGCAATCCGGACCTGACGGATGCGTTCCTGAGCAGGAACGGTCTCGTCAACGGCTATGACCACTATCTGTGGCGCGGCAACGTCGAGGGCCGGATCGGTCATCCGCTGTTCGATCCGGCGGTCTACCGCGCCGGCCTCGATCCGGCGGCGGCGGATGAGGCGGCGGCGGACGGTCCGTTCTGGCATTGCCTGCGGCGGCTGCACCGGCGGCAGCCGGAGGTGCTGGTGTCGCCCAGATTCGATCCGGTCTGGTACCTGGATCGCTACCCCGCGGTACGCCAGGCGATCGCCGACGGCAGCTGGCGATGGGCGATCGAGCACTACCTCTGCAACGATACGCCCACGGAATTCGATCCGCTGCCGGCATTCTCCGAAGCTTATTACCTCGCACTCCACGCCGACGCGGCGGGAATGGTGCGGCGCGGGGAAATCCGCAACGGTTACGCGCATTTTCTGCGGCACGGCGTGCCCGAGGGCAGCCGAAGCCCGAGCGAGCCAATCGACCTGGTCTGGTATGCGGCCCAGGAGACGGTGCGGCGGGATCTCGACCGGGGATTGGCCGAGGATGCCTTCGTGCATTGGCTGACCATCGGCCAGCCCGGCGGTTCACCGTCGGCGCCGCCGGCCGAGGCGCTGATCACCGAGGCTCAGGCCCGGACATTGTTCCGTCGCCGCGCGCGCACTTTGTCGGTGCTGCACGCCCGGACGCGGTTGCATTTCGAGACCTCCGGCGCGCCGGCGCTCAGCGTCATCATGGTGCTGCACAATCAGTTCGAGCTGACGATGATGGCGCTGGGATCGCTGCGCGCGAATTACGCCGGCGACATCGACCTGGTTCTGATCGATTCCGGATCGACCGACGAGACCCGCGACATCCAGGGCTACGTGCGCGGCGCGGCGCATTTCCGGTTCGACACGAATATCGGCTTTCTGCTCGGCTGCAACGCGGCGCTGCAATTCGCCACCGGCGAGACGGTGCTCTACCTGAACAACGATACCGAGCTGGCCCCGGGCGCGATCGAAGCGGCGCTGCGCCGGCTGGACAGCGATCCGCGCATTGGCGCCGTCGGCGGCATGATCGTCCGGACCCATGGTCTGGTGCAGGAGGCGGGCAACATCATCTATTGCGATGGGTCCACGCTTGGCTATGGGCGTGACGCCTCACCGCTGGCGCCCGAAGTGAATTTCGCCCGCGACGTCGAGTATTGCTCGGGCGTCTTCCTGATGGCGCGCCGATCGCTGTTGCACGAGTTGGAAGGCTTCGACGAAGCCTTCGCCCCCGCCTATTACGAGGATGCGGATCTCTGTCTGCGCATGTGGCAGGCTGGCTATCGGGTGGTTTATGACCCGGCCGTGATCGTGCATCACCTCGAATACGGCAGCGCCGTGAGCAGCCGTGCATCGGAATCGGAGATCGGTCGCGCCCGCCAGATTTTCGCGGAAAAGCACGCGGTTTATCTTGCGGGACGCCCGCCGCGCGATGCGCGGCGTCAGGTGTTCGATCGCATGGCGGACACCACGCGCAAGCGTGTGCTGTTCGTCGAGGACACCGTCCCGCTACGAATGATCGGGTCCGGTTTCGTGCGCTCGAATGACATCGTGCGGGAGATGGCGGCTCTGGGCTATGCCGTGACGGTCTACCCACTCAATGGTTGCCCGTTCGATGTCGCCAGCGTGTACGCCGATATGCCCGATGGCGTTGAGGTCATGCACGACAGTACCGTGCACCAGCTTCCGGAGTTCCTGACGCTCCGGCGCGATTATTACGATGTGATCTGGGTCGCGCGGACCCATAACCTCGCGACGGTGCGGGCCGCGCTGGATCAGGTCGCGCTGGAACAGGCCACACCGGAGCGGGTCATGCCTGAGCAGGTCACGCTGGAACAGGTCACGCCGCGACTGGTCACGCCGGAACACACCACGCCTGAGCAGGTCACGTCCGAGCAAGTGACGTTGGAGCAACTGGCGCCGGAGCAACTGAGGCTGGAGCAACTGGCGCTGGAGCAACTGACTGGCGCTTCGCGCCCGCCGCCGTCGGTGGTGCTGGATACGGAGGCGATCGCGTCGCTGCGCGAAGCCGGGCAGGCGGCGCTGGAAGGCCGGGCCTTCGACCTTGAGGCGGCGGTCAGGGCGGAGTTTCGGGATGCGGCGTTCTGCGCGAAGATCGTCGCCATCAACGACACGGAAGCGGCGCTGCTGCGCGATCTGGAATTCCCCCGCGTGGTGGTGATCGGGCATATGCGGGTGCCGCGTCCGACTCCGCGGCCGTTCGCGCGGCGGGCTGGGATGCTGTTCGTCGGCGCGATTCATCTCATGGACAGCCCGAACTACGACAGTCTGTGCTGGTTCGTCGATGAGGTGCTGCCGTTGATCGAGCGCGAACTCACCTGGGAGACCAGGCTGACGGTCGCCGGCTACACCGGCACGGACGTCAGTCTGGACCGGTTCCGCGATCATCCGCGGGTCACGCTGCGCGGCACGGTGAGCGATCTCGAGCCGCTGTATGACTCGCATCGCGTGTTCGTCGCGCCGACGCGGATCGCCGCCGGCACGCCGTATAAAGTGCATGAAGCGGCCTCGTTCGGTCTGCCGGTGGTGGCGACCGGGCTGTTGCGGCGGCAACTCGGCTGGGACGACGGGCGAGAGTTGCTGGCGGCGGAGGCAAGCGATCCCGCGACGTTCGCGCGCCATGTGGTGGAAGCGCAGCGCAACGAGGCGTTGTGGCAACGCCTGCGCGACGCCGCGTTGGACCGCCTGCGCCGGGAGAATAATCGGGAGGACTACGCGGCGGCGATTCGCGGCGTACTCGGTCCGGGGCTGACCGGAAACTGAAACCTTCCTGAAATATCCTGGCGAAAACTTAACGTGTCTTTAAATTATCCGGTGCTTTAAATTCGTTCCGCTTGACCTTGATCGGGCATCCGTCCTATCGTGTGATACAGTTTCGTAATGTGAAACGAGAGCCACGCCGCCCATGCCCGCCGCCGCTTCGTATCAGGCCGCCGCCGCCGCCGCCTACGCCACATGGTGAGGTTGGGGCCGTTGGCGGGGGGATCGGTGATGACAGTCGACAGCTTCCCCATCGGCGCATCGTCGCCCAGGTCGTTTGTCGCCGGCATGCATGCCGGCCTCACACGAGCCAGCCTCACACGGGCCAGCTTCACACGGGCCAGCTTCACACGGGCCAGCCTCACACGGGCCAGCCTCACACGGGCCAGCCTCACACGTACGGGGCGCGAGCGGCCGGACGGCGGCCGGCCGTGCCGTACCGGCGCTTCCGGTGGAAATTCCGCGGGCACCCTCCCTTGCAAGGTCAGCCGGCAAACCGCCACATGGCGCGCGCCACCTCAGGCTGAGAGCGATTCGGCAACCCGGCCCCGAGGTGCGCGCCGGCGCGACAGGGAAAACGGATGACCCTCAACTATAACGAGCCGATTACCTTCGGATGTAATGGCAACGCCGTGGGCTTGAACTGCGACGGGATTGATTTTTCCGAGGACGGAGGCCGGTCCTGGACCCGCGCCCCGGTCGCCGAACTGGATATCCAGTTGCCGTTCGCGCGCCAGGACGTCGTGATCGAGTTGGAAGCATCCCCGTTCCTCGTGCCGGACGTGCTGGCCGCCCAGAACGTGTTCATCTTTCTGGGGGGCCTGTTCGTCGGTTACTACACGCTCAAAGGTCACATCGTCAGGTCGTTCCCGGTTAATCGCAGCGTCGTCTCCGGCCGGGCGACACGGCTGTCCCTGGCGATTCCGACCGCGACCTCGCCCCGCGCGTTGAATTTGAGTGAAGACCTGCGGGAACTCGGGATTTACCTCACATCGATCACCTTCAAGACGTTAGCATGATCAATCCGCGCCACTCAGCCGTCACCGCCACGCACTCCGGCCGGCGGGAACCGCGGCCATGACCTCCGGGGCCGCCACCCCGGCGGAACAGGCGGGCGCCGCCGAAATCTCCGGCGCCGGGGATTCCGGGACCGCGCGGGCACCGGACCGCGAATTGCGTCCCGCGCGCCCCGCGAAGGTACCTGTGGACACGGACGATACGCCCCTGGCGGGCGCCGCGGCGATGCCGACCGATTGGGGCGAACCCGGCGCCGCCGACGGCTCAGGCGGTGGCCCGGACGGGAGCCCAGGTGGGAGCCCAGGTGGGAGCCCAGGTGGGAGCCCAGGTGGGAGCCCAGGTGGGAGCCCAGGTGGGGGCCCAGGTGGGGGCGCGGATGGGAGCCTGGGTGGCGGTCAGCGGGAAGCCCAGATGGACGCGCGGATGGGAGCCCAGGTGGGGATTCAGGTGGGGGCTCGGACGGGCACGTGGGGGAGGGCGCCGGAGCGGCGGATCGTACGGTTCCGGGTGGCGCACCAGGGGCGGTTGGGACACAGCCAGCCCAGGCCCGCCGCGTTCTGGCGATTGGCGCCATCGAGGCGATCGATCACCGGCATATTCTGGGTTGGGCCTGGTACCGGCCCACGCCCGACGAGCCGATCGAGGTCGAGATCCTGGTCGACGACGCCGTCGTTCTGAAGACGCTCGCCGACCTGCCGCGGCCGGATCTGGTGGAACTCGGAGCGGGCAATGGGCGCCACGGCTTCCTGGTCAATGAGCTGGCGGCGCATGTGCCGCCGGGAACCCATCATGTGCGCGTGCGCCGCGCGCGGGATCGCCTGGACATTCCCGGCTCGCCGAAACCGGTGACCAACCCGGAAACCGGGCCGGCGGCAACCGGCACCGGTGACGCCGCCGCCCCGGTTTCACCCGCGAGCGGGGAGGGCGCGCCGGCCGCGTTGGCCAGGGCCGGTTTTCCCGCTTCGGCCGTCGCGAACAAGGACGCCGGTCCGCCGGCGACGGACGGGGAGGAGGCACGCACGCCGGGTCTGCCCGCGACGCGGCCGATCGGCAACCTCGACCGCGTCGGCTATGACGAGATCGCCGGTTGGGTCTGGGACGCGGACCATCCGGCGGAGCCGGTCGACATCGAGATTCTGGACGGCGATGCGGTGGTTCTGAAAGTCACCGCCGATCAGTTCCGCCCCGATCTGGCCGATGCCGGGGTGGGAAACGGATACCATGGCTTCGCGATCCAGAATCTGGGCGGCATCCTCCCGCTGTCACGCCATCGCGTGCGCGTGCGCCGGGCGCGCGACGGGCGCGATCTGCCGCGGTCGCCGGCCTGGATCAGCCGGCCCGGGCTCGACCCGGAAGCGACGAACTTCATCAACGATGTGATGTTCTCCGCCATCGAGGCAGCGGCCAAGGCGGACGACCTCGCTCAGCCGCTCGGCTTTCTGCTGACCCTGCTCAATGACCTCATCAACGCGCGGGAACGGCTCGCCCGGATGCGCGGGACGGCGCCGCGGGTCGCGCCGGCCGAAGCCGCCGAGGTGCTGCTGCTGTCCGACCGGACCCGCGAACTGGTCGAACAACTGCGCTACACGTTCGCGCCGCTGTATTTCGCGCCGTCGGATGCCCCCGAGGTGTCGGTGATCATTCCGGTGCACAACAAGTTTTCCACGACCTACGATTGCCTTGACTCGATCCTGAAGGCGCCGCCGGACCGGCCGTTCGAGATCATCATCGTCGATGACTGTTCGGACGATGAAACGCTGCTCGCCGCTTTGGTGTTCGCCGGCGCGGTGCGGATCGCGCGCAATACCGGCAATCTTGGGTTCGTCCGCACCTGCAACGCCGGGGCGGCGCTCGCCAAAGGCAAATATCTGTTCTTTCTGAATAACGATACGCTGGTGAAGCCGGGCTGGCTCGACGAACTGGTGGAGACGTTCGAGCAGGTGCCGAACGTCGGCATCGCCGGGTCGAAACTGCTGTTCGCGGACGGCAAGCTGCAGGAGGCGGGCGGCATCATCTGGCGGCTCGGCGACGGCTGGAACTGGGGCCGCGGGCGCGATCCCAACGAACCGGCGTTTTCGTTCCTGCGCGACGCCGACTGGGTCTCCGGCGCCGCGCTGATGATCGAGCGCGCGCTGTTCGACGAGCTCGGCGGCTTCGATGAGTATTATGCGCCGGCCTATTACGAGGACACCGATCTGGCGTTCCGTGTCCGCGCCCTGGGCAAACGCGTGGTGGTGCAGCCGGCCTCCGAGATCGTGCACCTGGAAGGCGTCAGCGCGGGGACCGACACCGCGGGGCCGGGCATGAAGCGCTTCCAGGTGGTCAACCACGCCAAATTCTACCGGCGCTGGAAGGACACGCTGATCACGCATCGCTTCAACGGCCAGCAGCCCGAGCTGGAGGCCGAGCGGCTGGTGCGCCGGCGCGCCTATTTCATCGACGACACGGTGCCCACGCCGGACCAGGACGCCGGGTCGAACGCCGCGGTCGAACACATCCGCGCGCTGATGGCGCTGGGCTACAAAGTGACCTTCGTGCCGGCCGACAACATGGCGAAGATCGACCCCTATACCGCCCAACTGCAGAAACTGGGCGTCGAGTGTCCGTATCATCCGTACTTCTGGTCGGTCGAGGAAGTGTTCCGCAAGGCCGTGCACAAGCCCGACCTCGTGTATCTGCACCGCTATAGCAATGCGAGCAAATACGCGGCCCTGGTGCGGCGCTATTTCCCGGAGTGCCGGATCGTTTACAACGTGGCCGACCTGCACTTCCTGCGCATGGCGCGGCAGGCGGCGATCGAGCCGGACTCGCTGAGTGCCGCGGAGGTGGCGATGCAACGCCGCGGCGAAATCTCGGCGATGCAGAACGTGGACAGCGTCATCGTGCATTCGCCGGTGGAGGCGAAGCTGCTGCGCGACACCGAACCCTCGCTGAACGTGGCGGTGGTGCCGTGGACGGTGCGCGCCCGCCCCTCGGAGGTGCCGTTCGCGGCACGGTCCGGCACGGCCTATGTCGGCGGGTTCGGCCATCCGCCGAACGTGGACGCGGTGCGCTATCTGGTGGGGGAGATCCTGCCGCTGCTGAAGCCCAGGGCGCCGGGTTGTACGACGTATCTGGCGGGCAGCAAGATGCCGGATGAGATCATGGCCATGCGGGGACCGGGGGTGGTGCCGCTGGGCTTCGTTCCGGTGCTGGCCGATATCCTGCACAAGCTGCGCTGCACGGTGGTGCCGCTGCGCTACGGCGCCGGGATCAAGGGCAAGGTGCTGGAGAGTTTCGCCCATGGGCTGCCCTGCGTGATGAGCGAGGTGGCGGCGGAAGGGCTGGAATTGCCGGAAGATCTGGCGTGGCTGGTGGCCCGCTCGCCGGCGGAGTTCGCCGAGAAGATCGCCCGCGTGCATGAGGATGAGGCGTTCAACCGGACATTGGCCGAGGCGGGGTTGGCGTATATTCTGGCGCGGCATGGCGCCGGGGTGGTGATGGAGGCGCTGCGGGTCGCGGTGGCGGGGTGATGCGGTGTTCGAGGCGCTAAAAGGATGGTTCGAGCGACGTCGGGCCATGCGCGAATTGCGCGCGGGCGAGGGGCAGGGAAGCCAGGCATACTCGGGATACTTTTCAGAACAGATCCTTGACGCGACGCGCGAATTTAATGACGGCAGGCCGGGGAAAGCGCTGGAGATCTGGCGCAGAATGCATACGCAATATCCGGACCTGAGTTTGACGTCGGAAGAGGCGTTCAACCTTTTCGTCGATTTTGGTCGCCACGACGAAGCGGAAGCATTGATCCAGGATGGACGCAGACGCTATCCGCGGTACAGGTCACTTTACGACGCGGCGCTTGCACGGGTTGCTTATCGCCGAGGCGACCTCGAAGAGGCACTCCGGCGATACGAGGCCCTGCGCGACAAATTTCCTCAGGTCGCCGATGGTTACGGTATCGCCGCGGCTTGCTTAAGCGACCTTGGACGTGAGGTTGCAGCTGAAGCGATGCTCGAGCGCGGGATCCGCAGGCTCCCCAATAATTATGACCTTTGCATTCGGCATGCGCAGGCCGCCACGCGGCGTCGTGATTGGCCGGAAGCCCTTAAACGCTGGCAAATGATATCGAACCGTTTTGAACATCTTCCCGGGCCGTTGGGCGTGGCTCAATGCCTGAAAGAGCTGGGCCGTTTGTCCGAAGCGAAAGAGATCTTAGCCGGAGCGTGCGAGAACTCTAGGGCCTGTCGTCATTCGCGATGAAGGCTGCGGTGCGGTTCTCATCCTGGCCGTTTATCCGATGAACAGGCTGTTTGTGGGCAGTTGCGGAGGTTGAGGCGACGGGTCAGTCAGGTTCGAG
>Ga0181536_10007060_pt1 | contig 11120 bp, 9 predicted proteins | sample PEATcosm2014_Bin_41_FD_121105 | JGI IMG/M metagenome (GOLD analysis project Ga0181536, IMG submission 121105) | Peatland microbial communities from MTU Mesocosm Facility, Houghton, MI, USA - PEATcosm2014_Bin17_60_metaG | ecosystem: Environmental > Terrestrial > Soil > Wetlands > Peat | place...
ATCGTAGTTGCTGTCAAGCAGATCATAGGGATCTTCGCCATTCAGAGCCCAATTGGTCCAACTGATATTAGGATTCGCCGCCAAGTACGCCACCAGGTCCTCGAACCATTGCCCCTGGCTGCCCGCGACGGTGCTTTCGATGTCTGTGCTGGTATTGTCGGTGCCGAACTCGCCCAGCCAAACCGGGGCAGTGCCTGCGGCGCTGATGTACTCCCAATATTCGTTCCAAATAGCTTCGAGGCTGGATGCTGTCGTGCTACTGGTAAACCACGGCTGCGCATAGAGGATCGGTCCGTAGTCGTGGGCGGAGTAGACCAGTTGGTCGGCAACACTTAGCACGATGGGATTGGTTGCGACGCCCATCAGGTTTCCGCCCTGCCAGTCGCAGGAGTCGTCGTAGCAGTCGGTGCCTTCGACAACGATAAGCAGTTTGGGATTGATGGCCAGGACGGCGTTTCCGGCAAGTTCTGCCGCCACCGGCCAATTTTGGGCGGTGTTGGTGACGGGGCAACCGGTGTAGGAGCCGTTGGTCTCTGTGTCCCCGGTCCAGCAAGCCCCTGTATAGTCGCCAGTATTGGCAATCAGGTGAGGCTCATTGCGGAGGTCCACGCCGATCACGGTTGGGTTGCCGTTGATGGTGAATTTGCTGGCGCTATAGCGTGTGGCCATGGTCTGCCAGTCGGCGATCCAGTTTGCTTGGGTATAGGTGCTGGTGTACCACAGACCGCTGAGTTCGTTGCTGTTGCCGGCCTCGGAGCGATGGTTGACGAGAATCACGCGCAGGCCGATCGAGCCGGCATAAGCGATAACCGTGTCCATGTCCTCCAGCGAGGTCGCTCCAACAAAAGCAGTGTTTGCGGGTCCGCCAGAGGGATATGCAGTGGTATCGGCCCAACTCGTGTAGTTGGTGGGGATGGGATCGGTTTCCACCATTTCGTTGGAAAACGGCATGCGGATCACGTTGTAGCCGAGACTCTTGATGGTGTTCAGGATGGTCGTGTAGTCCTGTGCCCATACTCCGCCGATGAGGTAATTGGTGCCCTCAAATCCATACCAGTTGATCCCGGCTATGCGGACAGTGGCCCCGTTCGAGTCGAGAATCTTGTTGCCGCTGGTATGCCAGTAGCCCGCGCCTTGGGCCCACGCGCTGGTAGAAAGGAGGGCCAGTGCGAGAGCCGCGAGTACAAATACGCCATGCACTGCCCGCTGACGGGTGTGTGCCTGCTTGAGCGATGTAGTGAATGCGAAATGCATCGGTCATCCTCCATTTTGGATTTAAATTCGGGTTGAATTCGCTCGGTTGTTCTTTGACGGAGTTGATCCGCTCGCTGTGCCGCTGAAGACGTTCGATGGCATCACTTCTCGCCAAAATTACAGCCGTTCGACTGCGACAAACATGGTACTCCGTTTTAGTTAAAGTAGTGAGATTACGCGCGAGTACACTTTAGCTAACGTAGTAAGATTACGCACGATTGTACTTTGGTGTTAGAACCTCGGAGAATTAGTGACCTATACTCAGAGGAGTTGCTTCCTCAATCCGAGACCATCAACTCCCCCGGCACAATAGGGCGCGTCCGGGGCAGCGCCCCGCGATAAGCCGCCAGACCCATCAGCGCCAGCGCGCCCACAAACGCGCCCAGCTTTACCAGGCTCCCGGCGCGCGTCATAGAGAGCGTTGGGGGCAGTGTCTTCCACAGCACAAGCAGCAGTGTTTGCGCCGCCGTCACCGCCCAAACCGAGCCGTAAAAATAGCGCCGCTCCGTGCCTTCGCCCTTGGTGGAAGGCCCCACGCGCGGCAACGCGCCCGCCGCGCCCAGCAGCAGAATCGCCGCGCACAAGGGCAGGTAGGCATAGTAGTAGATTTGCTTCATATACCAGACGCCGGTAGCCGCCGCAATCGCCAGCCCGCTCAGGTTCAGCAGCGCAAAGCTCAACACCGCGCTCCACGCGAAGGTGTAGCACACCCGCCGGTAGAGCGGGTTCGGCTTGTCCTCATCGAAGCGCAGGATATAGGGGCGGGGTTCCACGCCCGGCAACCGTCCGCGCAGACCGGCCACGCCCGTCCCCACCAGCACCGCCGCCAGCCATGCCACGTTGCCGCGGCTGAATCCATGCGCAAACAATGTGAACGTCAGGGGGCCGGGAGCCAGAAAAAACACCCAAATCCATATAGGCAAGTGCGCCAGCCGATAGAGACGGGTATTCCGCTCCCGGATCTTCCGCGCCTGGGCATATTCAATCTTTCCGCTGTATCGCATGGGCGTGAGTTTCGCAGAGTAGACACGAGCGCGTCAATCCACAGGGCAGAGTTCCTTTTAGAAAAAGTCAAAGGATGGTATCCGTTTTATGGATGACCGTGAGCGGGCGCTCTCCCAGGTGCCCAAAGGCGAGGCACCTGGGCCACCCATCTTCAATGGTTCTGCTCACTTCTCCCGGCACCTGGGCAACCCGCCTCATTGGTGGGATGATTAACAATTCCCAAAAACTTAGGGTGCGCCACCCGCATCGTCCTCATCCAGCGCATCATCAACCAGGTAGCCAAGAGCAGCGGGCCACCTGCCGTAAACGTACTCGGGCCGGACGATCTGCTGTCCGGCCCGGGTGGTTTCACTGCCCATGAAAGCGCCTAACTTGGAGTCCAGCTATCGAATCAGTCTGCGGCGGAGAGTTCCCGCGATCCCAGCCACACCGGTCAGCAACAGCACCAGACTCGATGGCTCCGGCGTTGCGTTGCCGGAGACGTTGACGCCGAAGTCCGCGGAGCCCACCGCGTTCTGGGCGTTTCCGTCGCTTCCGCCAATGATCGTAAACGATCCAGAGTAGAAACCGATCGGAGTTCCGAGAGGAACGGTCACTGTGAATAACTCATCCGTGTCGGAATTCCCCGGATTCATGGAGATGGGGAAGTTGTTCAGGAACGGGCTATCGTCCAACAGCAGAGATCCGCTCGCAATCAGGTCGTCGCCATTCAAGTAAACCACGGTTGAACCAATGTCCGTCACGGTCGCATCGAACGAAATCGTCTGCCCTGCCGCGGCATTTGGATCGGGCGAGGCAAAGGTAAGCGAGAGGGGGTCAGCCTTCGCCACAGCGGCGGTCAGCATCAGCCCCATCGAAGTCAGAGAGATTACCGCAAGTTTTCGCAAGCTCTTCATGATTTCCTCCAAAATTGTTTCTTCAACAATCGATTGGTTCTTAGGTTGAGGCAGCGGCTACGGCAATACCGCGCGCAGGCTGTAGACGAACGTGCCTCCCGTGTAAGTTCCAGAGGCTTTCACGATCGCCGTCGCTCCGTCTTTGCCGGCGCTCGCCGGGAAGGTAAATGTAACAGTGCCTGATCCGCCTCCCGCGGCAAGAGTTCCCAGATTCTGCGGCAATGACGAACTCGTGGCCGCGCTGCCCAGCAACGCAGAGGTCAGTTGCGCGTTGGCCGCGGCGACTGCGCCGGTGTTAGTCACCGTGATAACTACCTGATATCCGTTCGATACCTTGCTCACAGCCGAAGTTGTTATCGGATTCACGGTAGACGACGAATAGACCGTAAGCGTCGTCGTCGATGAGCTGGCGGCGAAGTTTGTATCTCCGCCGTAGGACGCAGTGATCGAGTCGGCGCCCATCGGCAGCGCCGAAGTTATGAAGCTGGCCGCGCCGCCGCTCAACGTCCCCGTGCCCAATGTTGTTGCGCCGTTCATAAACGAGACGGTCTCTCCATTCGGCGGCGCGCCCACGCTGGAAGTTACATTCGCGGTGAGCGTCACCGCCTGCCCATAAACTGAGGGATTCGGAGAAGAGGTGAGCGTAGTCGTGGTCGCGGCCGGGGGGGACGACACTGAAATGCTACTCGGCAACACCCCGGTCGCCACGATCATATAGCGATTCCATTCGTAATTACCAATGAGCTTCTGCCAAACAAGTTGCATAGTATTATCGAGTTTGATCACCGGCAGGTTCGTGGCACACCCTCCAGAGGAGGTGGACCCATAGATGCCCCCGATTTCTATATCGGGCGCAATATCGAATGGCCCCCAGTTGTTGTTCTCGTAAACGACCTGCCCGTTCATCCCAAACTTTGCCGTCACGAATGGCCAGCCGCTGCCAACGGTAAATGAGCCGTCAAGCGGGCTGACGGCAAACCCATAGTTCCATCGGCTCGGCACTCCCGATGTGCTCCAGATGGTGTTACCGTTGCTATCAAGCCGCGCAATATCTCTTTCGTCATAGTACGATCCGCAACAGTACCACGCCGAGCTATACGGCACATAGACCCCACCATCAATTGGGTTGGAGCGTATCTGATTTGCTTGCGGGAATGTGTTCAGCTCCCAAAGCTCAACTCCGTTGGCGTCGGCCTTGATCACCGTGTCTTCCTGATACAAAGCAACGTAGACACCGCCTGTCGTCACATCGGTGGCCACACGATCAAATTCGGTATGTCCCCAGTTGATCGGACCCCATATCGTTGCGCCGTTGGCGTCGATCTTGCTGACGCCATCGCCATTCGCAATGTAGACGCCGCCGCCCACTGGGTTGGCGGATAAGACGGTATATTTCGACGACAACGCCGCAGTTTGCCAGAGCAAATTCCCGTTTGCATCGAATTTGAGAACACTGTAACCATTCACGTTGCCGTTGTTGTCGGTGTTGACCGTGTAAAACGAATCTTCTTTGAGATTCCGGTCAACGCTGTAGCTTTGGGGCGCATAGCCGTTCACCGGCACTGTCGTCTGCCAGAGTTGATTGCCGTTTTTGTCGATGCGAATGAGTTCGTTTGCCGAGTAATCGCTTTTGATACCGACAAAGAAAACGTCTGTCAGAGCCTCATTCACCGCCGTTTGTGCATGGGCAGAGAGGCAAAGGCACGCCAGCAGGATCAGCATCCGAGTACGCACCAGTTGATTCAGTAAAGTCGTTGCGGCGCGGCGGCTCGCGGAAACAGAACCGCCCAATAGCGAAGAAACAGAACGTGCGTATTTCATCGGATTGAGGCCTCACACACCTCGAAGGGACCTGTTAGAGACAGCAAAGGATAGGCCGCGAATTGCGACGCCATGATAGCAGCGCCCAACTCCTTGTCAAGCGCTTTTTTGGTTTGCAAAGTAATCAATATGTAAAAATGACCGAAACGCAAGGGAGGCTGCACTCCCCAGGGCAATCGCATTTGAGCATTTGAAGGCAAACCAGACAACAACAGCAGCATCGTCTTCTTCATTTTCGTCCTCTCGATCTGGGTACTCGCGCACACGATTGCGCTTTTCCCCGCAACTCTGCGTATGGTTTCCAGAGCGGAGACAGTGTATCGATATGAGCGCTAAGATTATGGGCCTGCCAGGGGATTGAATTGCTGCTCGGCCAGGATCATCCAAGTTGTTGCGGCCAAGCCAACGCGCTCGGGCGGACAGTTATTAAACGGCGTATCCAGGCACTGATCCACGGGCGGCAGCGCGTCGCCGTTTTGGAGTGTGCTGGCTACCACTCCCTGTCCATCTCCGTAGGGGGACGATGTCTGTGCCAGTTGAATCTGCCCCAGGTAAAACTCGGCCTGGGGTTCGAAGGTTGTCTGGTTGTAGAGCTGATCCACATAGCGCAGCGTCTCAACGACTTGGCCGGTAAACTCCCACGAGATTCCATTCGTAGTGGTTCCATCGGCAGCCGTGAGCGGAGACGGGATGATATCGAAACCTTGATACTGAGTGCCATCTGCAGTGACATTTGATGGGAAGGTGTTGAGCGCGTATTGAATTGGGCGACGCCAGTCCATGGTGCTGCCGTCAGGCAGTTGGTAATTGAAGTACTGCGGCGAACCGGCCATGGCCAGCGTCGTGAAGGTGTTGGAATCGAGAAAATCGCAGTCGGGGGATGAGTTGATGTTGATGATGTCGTTGCCGCTTGTCGCGCCATAAGGGCAGACCCCCGGCGAATATTGGTTTTGCGCGTTAAGAAGGCTAGTTGGGTCTGTTCCATTGTAGAAGTGCCCGCTCTGCGGATCGTACATCGCCATCACGAAGTCGCCAGCGCTCGTTGCCGCATTGTTCCACTTGGTCGCATTGCTCGTGTCGTACTTGGCGAGAGACGTGAACGCGATGAAGATATCGGCATTGTTCTCGGTCGACTTACCTAAATTGCGTTTCTTGGGAGGCGCTTCTCCTGGATTTGAGTAACCGACGAAGTAGCCGCCATAACCGGTATTGTCGGCAAGATTGTTCAATATCCAATTTCCGATTGTGATGGCGTCAGTGAGGTACTTCTCGTTGCCCGATGCCTTGTATTCGTACAGGAGAGCGAGGAGCACCCAGGCATTGTTGCCTCCCGTTCCCGTGTCTTGCGTAGCGCAGTAGGACGTTCCATATGTGAAGCCCGCAAGACGGGCGTCTCCGGCTTTGCCCGGATCTGCCACCACTGCCGTCTGGGGCGTAAGCACTAGATGATTCTGGTCGTTTAGAAGGGCAATATCACCTGTCTCGTAGGCATCCTGAAGGGCGCACTGGCTGGCCGGCAGACCCGAGAAGCATCCACCCGGTTGGCTGTCCTGGACGCTCAGGTAGTCTCCATGATTGGCGTGGTACAAAGCGTAGTCTAAGGCGTCCGCAACTTCCTGGGCGTCGGCGTTGTCACCCTGGTTGATGAGCGTTTGAATCGTCAATGCAGCCTCGTAGATCGCCGCGAAATTTCGATTGGCCTGGTCGGGAGGAAAATTCGAGGCCTGCTCTACCACGCCAAATGCCTGATTGCTCTGCGGCAAGCTAAGTGTTTCTTCTGCCTGAGTTTGGGCCGCACGGACTGGAACGGGCGTAAAGTAGATATTGTCCACCAACACCGTGGCGCCATTGGGCGAGTATTGGCCGTCCACTGTGACGCTGAACAGAATATTCAGGTTCGACATATCCGGGTGTTGGATCGTCAGCGGATATTGGCAGGTCAGAGAACTGATGGACACAGTCATCGTCGTCCAGGTCGATGGCACCTGTGTGTAGGGCGTCGTACAGCCTCCCACCCCAAACTCAACCTGAGCGCCATCGGGTGACCGAACGTCAAAAGTCACGGTTGTGACGCCGGTAAGATCGTAGCCGTTGCAACTGAGCGGTGCGCCGCATTGGTTGAAGCCCACGATGGTTCCCCAATTCTGTGGCTCCTCAATGTTGACACCGGCAAAATCTCCAGGGGCCTGCGCATCGAAGGAAAACTGCATCACCGTTCCATGGATGGTGTCCAACGCGTCTGTGGCGTTTGATGGGTAGCATCCGAGGGTGCTTGTTGCGTCGGCGGCCGGATCGTCGACGCAACCAGCGTTGACGTGGATGGTGTCAAGGGTGCTCATCGGGCTTGCAAACCAACCGGACGCAAATCCGTGATTGAGACCGGAATCCTCGTCTTTGTAAGCATAAAAGGCTTGCTGGTTTGCGGTCACTCGTGCCTGGAGCTCTCCGCTCGGCGTAGCAATTACCTGACTCGAGTTGCCACTGGTCCCGCCGCTGTTCGCTGCTTGCACGACATAGTAGTAAGTCGTGCCATTGACTGCGCTTGTATCGCTATAACTGGTCGTCGTCACCCCGCTGGCGATGCCGGCGTAGGAACCGCCATTCACTGTTGAGCGGAGTACGTTGTAGCTCGTCGCCCCCGACGACGCGGTCCAACTCAATGACACTTCCGCGTTGCCCGCTATTGCGTTCAGATTCGTCGGCGCGGACGGGGCCGGCGGATTTACGGTGATCGTTGTCGATCCGGACTTTGTCGAATCCTGCACCGAGGTCGCAGTGATCGTTGCTTGCGTGGCGGTGGTAACGGTGGGGGCGGTGTAGACGCCCGAGGAAGTGATCGTGCCCGGACTTGCCGTCCACGTGACGGAGGAACTGAAGCTTCCCGTTCCCGACACCACCGGGGAACATTGGCTGGTCTGGCCCGGCTGCAGACTCGTGGGATTGCACGACGCGGTCACGCCGGTGATTGACTGATTCCCGGTGCCGCCTCCGCATCCAGAAAGGCTGAATCCTAGGCAAAGCAATATGAATGAAAATGGTCTTCTACAAAATCGCATTGACGCCTCCATCCTCTCGAACATCATTGTGCATTTATGTGACCAAATCTTGACGAAGCAATCAACGCCAAAATGCCAACAATATTGATATATTTTGCCGTCGCGAATGTACGGTATCCCTCACTGAGAGCAAGTGTGTCCTCACTGTGCGACCGCGCTACGCAGTTCTACCGCCGGATATTCTCGGCGTGGGAAATCGAAACGAATCTGTGGGAAGGCGTAGAAGCTGTCTCGTATGACCCGGAATCGACCGAACGCCTCGCATGAAACCAACGATCAAAGCAGGTCTCAAGTCACCGATCGAAGCAGCAGCATGTATGAAACAGCTTCTAGCCATCACCGGTCCGTCAGCGCATTCATTTGGGCTTTTCCGCTGCTTCAGCTCGTACGAAGAGCGTGCCCAACCGATAGGAGAACTTCGAATTCGGTTTCTCTCGCGCCGCAGGTTTTAAGACACCTGAATCTTGTGCAAGCCACTTAAGATGCTTTCCCGCCTGTGTTGGCCCGAGGTCGGTAAGTGCTACAGCATCCGCAACATTGATGGAGCCAAACCGCATGGCGAAGAACAGATAACGGCAGAAATCCCGCACAATTTGCTTCAAGTCAGTCCGAGCATTTGCCTCGGCAATTTCACGAAGCTTAATCCAGTTATCGCCGAGAGTCTCTTTGATGGAAGCTTCGCACGGCGATATTCCGCCGATCATGGGTGCAGAGTCATACGTCAAAACCTCATCGACAGGCCTAATTCTCTTTGAACTGGGCGCGCTCGTCAGTATGCCTGAGCGGGCAGTTCGAATGAACCACTGTTTGGAATTAACCCCTCGCGCCAATATATGTTCGAGCAGTGCTCCGGTGGAATGTTCTCGATGTTGAGGCATTCGTATCATCGATGCGACAAGCCTCAACAAGGCTGCCAGCTCCCGCACATTTCCTTCCCATTGAAGTTTCCTCGAGTAAATGTCCTTAATGGACTTCCACGAGAGTACTCGGTCTTCAATTGCAACCTTGGCCCTGCCGTCAACGGATAAATCCGGCGCCTCCTTTTGATGTGCCGTCGCCTTCTCCTGATCCTGAGCCTCGAGTATCAGACGAGACCAGATGTGATATGCAATGGCAGGCAAGTCTGCCAGTCGGTCCCGAAGAGGAGGAATCAGGAGAACACGATCCTCAAACCGATAAAGAAAATCCGGGCGAAGTTGCTTCTCGTTTAACATCAATTCGATATCGGCGTTCGTCGCAAAAATGAGCCAAACATTTGTCTCACGATCGCTGAGTCCGCCGAGCCGCCGAAACTTAGCCGGCCGGCCTTTCTCCGTTGCCGTGATTCGGAGTAGCTGCTCTTGCACAAGCTGTGGCGCCGTATCGAAGTCGTCGATGAATAAAGCTCCAGTCGAATGCGTCTCAAACAATCCTGGCCGCGCAGAGACCTCCGATGCGATGCGCGCATCAATGCCAAGCAACTCGGAATGTGCCATTCCAGAATCCAATTTTAGCCATGCGCCACTAAGACAGTGCAGTCCAGGCTTCGCGGGGAGACCGCTCATCGCCACAAGAGATTGCGCAACCTCTTCCTTCCCTGAGCCGGATTCTCCTAAGATCAGGACCGGCGTGGATGGGCCTCGAAGTTCCTTGCTAAGACGCAAAACCTCTTCTCGCAAGTGGTGCGCGTCGTTGCTTAGACCCGCCAATCGCGGAAACTGTTCAAGCTGCGACATGGCGCTTCCTATGACTTGCTGTTCATCGGCCCTCCAGTCCAGGACGACAACGCGATCATAAGGAAGAAGGGCATGGCGATAGCGCGCGCTGTCCGTCAAAAGCCAGTAGTAGGCAATGTTAGACAATACCTCTCGTTCAACTCCATCCAGCAACTTCATCCAAGAATCGATCTTATGCTTCGATCCAGCGACTAGAAATGGGTCTCCCCTCCACAAAGCAGACGAGGCCGACTCAGATTCATAATATTTGAGGTCAATTTTTCGATGTTGGGTAAGTTCCTTGCACCAAGCCTTAACCTTCTCTGCGTTCGTGTTCTCTAGTGAGAAGACATTGAGTCGCATCCGTTCTATTCCTCCCGCTCTTCAAGAATGCGGCGCCAACATTCACGAAGTTTCGATGCCAGAAGGTCTTTCTGTTTCGACGCAAGCGGTATAACGCGCGGATCGCCTTTGACAACGGCCTCCACGAATCTTTCGCTCATTCTTTTGCCCTGATGAATACTCCATAACACAACCAGTGCGAGACGTCCGCTGCATTTTTCCACTTCCCAATTGCGCAACTTCCGGTGAAAGAAGTCTCCCATCAGTTCCACCTGGCTACCATAGCACAGGTCCATGATTACAACATCGGGATATGGCGGCTCCGCCACCGGAGATAATGTAAGGTCAACAGCTTCGCGAAGCTCGGGACCCGCCCCCCAGGAGAACTTTGCAGCCCAGTAAATCTTCACCCCCTCCTCGAATGAGGCACTGACTTCCGCGACCGCCTCCCATGCTGTCTTCGCATCGGACGGCTCGTCATCCACAATCCATGCAATGATCGGACGCTTCACCTTGCACTCCTAGCTCGTTCCAAAGGGAACGGCAGTTGCAATTCAATTCTTCCATGCGCGCTGACAACGGTTGCACGCGCTTCAAATGCGTAATGCAAAATATCCCGAATTAAGGTGAGCCCTTTAGCATCGTCCTTGATCCTCCCCTTAATCCGAGAACCCGTTACTGCCTTGATATCGTCGTCGGTAAGAGATCCCGGCGACACTACGCTTAATATATGACCTTGTATACTGACGACGACCACCGGCGCTCGCTCGCCGATTTCCTTCAAGCAGTTGAAGAACCACTCTTGAAGGATGACTATCGCCATCGTAGGGTGCCAGCGAAGAGTCCATTCCTCCAGCCCCGACGACGCAAAGGACACCTCGGGGGTCTTCATGCAGGTATAGGCCTGATAATGTGCGAGAGCTCCCTCCCGTGCTGTTTCAACGATGGTATCCAATCCCGTCGGAGGTCTCTTTCTTTGCTCTCTCAAAGATAGTTGAACTTCTTCAACAAGCGCTTCGCTGAGTCTGGACATATGGGGAGTGAGTTTGAAT
>Ga0181536_10007062_pt1 | contig 11117 bp, 6 predicted proteins | sample PEATcosm2014_Bin_41_FD_121105 | JGI IMG/M metagenome (GOLD analysis project Ga0181536, IMG submission 121105) | Peatland microbial communities from MTU Mesocosm Facility, Houghton, MI, USA - PEATcosm2014_Bin17_60_metaG | ecosystem: Environmental > Terrestrial > Soil > Wetlands > Peat | place...
AAAGTGCCGCCGCCGCCGCCGGTGACCCAAAGGCTGGGAACTGGCTGTCCCAGTGGCGATTGGGGTCGGGGTCGGCGGTGTGGTTGGCATTGTAAGGATTCTCGCGGGAGCCATCGGGTTTGGGGGTGCCGTGGCCGCCGAGGAAGCGGACATCGTTCATCATCGAGGTGGGACCGGCCTTCCAGAGGGCGGCGACAGCGCGCGGGTTGTTGCCGCTGGTGTAGAGGCCAATCCCGAGGACGAGGTTGCGGCCTCCTTTGGGCGCCTCGAGCAACGCCTTGGGACTGCCGATGCCCCGATAGCCGGGGGTGTCATCGGGGAGGATGAGTTGCGTGGCGCCGGGGTGGAGGCCAATCAGCGCGGTGTCGGGACGCAGGGTGAGCGTGTCCCGCACGATGTAGAAGCCCGAGGGTATGTAGATCGCCGGATGATTGGCGATGGCATTTTGGAGCGCCTCCGTGTCGTCGGTGACGCCGTCGCCCTTGGCGCCGAGGTCGCGCAAGTACACCCAGGTATCGCCGGCAGGAAGGGCGGGCAGGTCGGACGGGACGGGCGACGGCAGCGATGGGCAGGGATGCGCGCTAAATGAGGTCACGATTTGAGGGGCCGCGCCGATGTCCGCGTAGTGCAGCCCGTGGGTAAACTCCTCCACGACATAAGTGTCCGAGGAAGTTGTGGCGCCCGGCTTCGCCCGGCTATCCGGCGGAGCGACGAACCGTTTGCCGCTCTCGCGCAACGCAGCGAAGACAGGCACGGCGCGGCAAGCGGCGCCTTCGACGTTGATCTCGTTGCGCGGGTTGTTCTCGACGCCAAACACGAACGCCGGGCCGGAGACCTCTTCCAGCCGGGCGTCTTTGACCCAGAGTTCGTCGGCATAACCAGGCTCGATGGCGACGGCAGCGGGCACACGCCGGAACCGGGGACGGATGAGGGTGAGGCCGGCTTCGCGTTCGATTATGGCGGCCTCGCGCTGGCCTTCAAAGAGACAATCGATGACGGTGAACTGCCAGCCGGGCGAGGGTCTCGATGTCCAGATGGCGTAGCGTCCGCCGAAGCAGCGGATGTCTTCGGCTACGTTGCCGGCCCCATGAACCGCTGCCAGGGCGGGTCCGAGGTGGAAATCGATATGGGCGAGAAAGCAGTGCTGGGCGTAACGCGCGCGAACGGCGACGGCGCCGGAATTCCCGTCCCGGACCTCGACATCGATGTTGGCGAGGGCGGAATAGAACGTGCCGGGATTGGCGTCGGGAACAGGCGCATTGGGATTGGCTGCGCCCGAATTGCGCTGGCGGCCACGCCCGAAGCCAGGGCGCGCACCGGCGAAAAAGAACATGACCTTCTCGTCGGAGGCATCCTGAAAACCTCGAGTGTTGGCAGGCAAAACGACCAGGGGCCGCGTGGCGCCGCAACCGATCAGGCGGATGCCGGGCCAGATGAACAGAGTGTCGGTGACCTGGTAGCGGCCTTCGGCCAGGAACACAATGCCTTGGCCGCCCGTCTCCTGGACGCGATTAATCGCCTCCTGCAGGAGGGCGGTGGCATCCCCGGAACCGGGGCTGGTGACATACGCGGCCTTTGGGTCTTCCAGACGCTGCGCGTAATAAGAAGCCGCCCCGACCGGCAACGCGGAGGCCAGGAGAACCAGAACCAGCCTGAATTGTGGAATTCGCATCACGAGTGCCTGTTTCAGTGAAGGAGTTTCTCCACGTCGGCGGCGGCACACTGCCTGGTTAGACGGCTGGGTTGGCCGGCCAGCAGGTAATCCAGGGTCTTGGCCAGCACGTAGCGGCATTCCGGTTTGTCCGCCAGCAGGTCCAGGTCGCAGAGGACAAGGTGGAGGCGTGTGTCAGTCACCACATCGGAAAAGAGCGTGACCCGCTGCAGGTCCTTGACCGGGCTGATCCAGGCGGTGAGCCGGAGTCCCCAGACGACCGAACCGTCGCGAAGGGCGGCGGGCATCGACTCGGCGTCGAGCATTCCGCCGCCGGCGATGAGTTGGTATAAACCCGGATGGAGCCGGCCTTCGTGCGGGATGGAGGCAAAGACGGGGTGGTCCTCGATGATGCCGCCGAATGCGCCGCCATTTTGGTTGAGGAAATAGCCGGCGCGAGTTTCCTTGAAGCCGCCGGCGCCGAGGAGCAGCACGGCAGCGTTGCCGCGGCCCAGGAATGCGGCGTGCCGATCCCGTTTCAACCGGCGGGTGATCAGCAGACGGAGGTCCTCCGGAATCGGCGCGTCCGCTTTCAGCTCGACGGCCCCGGGCACGGGTCCCGCCTCGCTGTAAACGCCGGGCAGGGCCTCGGAGCGGCCCACGCGAGGATAGGCGTAAAACTCCCAGGCGTTCCGCGTCATGAGCCGCCCGGCCTGCCGGAGTTCAACCTGTAAAGTGACATACTGCGGCCGTGCTGCGGACAACCCGTCCAGCACGGCCTCGCCCAGCGATTCGGTCTCACCCGGCCCGCAGGAAATGCCGGAGGTTTCGCCGCTCTTCAAGGTCTTGTCGCCCTCGCGCAGGCGCCAGGCCAGACGCGCCTTCTGTATCGGCCTGGCTCCGTAGTGCCACAGCCGGAGGCCAACTCGCTTGGTCTCACCGGAGTAGAAGGACCGCGCGTCAAGCCCGGCGGTTGTCAGCAGCACCGTGGAGCCGGTGAAGTCGGGCAGGTTGTTCGTCAGGCAGGGCTTCGGTTCCCAGAGCTGGTTCAAGACGCCTTCATCCCAGCATCCTTCGGGCGAATCCGGAAAATCGACGCCCAGCCAGAAGCTGTAACCGTTGTTGTCACCGGAAGCTTTGGCGGCCTCCATGTAGTGTTTCTGTGCGTCGGCCCGCATCCGCAGCGAGCTTTGGTAGAGTCTCGGATAGACCTGGCCCAGCCCGCGTTGGCGCACATAACGCTCGGCGCGTTCGTAGGTGAGCGGGCGAATGACGCCGTTAAGGCGGGGGATGAGGGACAAGTCCGGCAGCGAGCAGGTGTAGGCGCCGTATTCATGGAGCAGGCGAGGCTTGGGGTCCAGCTTGTCTGAGGGGCCGGAGGAAAAGACGTCGGTGAACTCCTGCGGCGTGCCCCCGTCCGACGCATGAACGAGCCGCGTCGGGTCAAGCGCCTTGGCCTGTCGGTAGGCCCTTTCCATGAGCGCCAGCGCGTCCTGCCGGGTGAAGCCGCTGCCCCTGCCGGCTTCGCGCTCGGGCAGTTCCCCGAGGAACAACTCGTTGCCCGTACACCACGCCCAAATGCAGGGGTGATTACGGAACGCCCGAATGATATGGGGCCACTCCTTTTCGAATAGTGGATGGCCGCTCGGCCAGAACTTGGTGTAGGCCATGCCCGCCTCCGGCTGCACCAGCAGGCCGACTTCGTCGGCTGCTTCCAAGTACTCGTCATGTGGAACGGCCGAGTGATGGCGCACGTAGTTAAAGCCGAGGCTCCTCATCAACGCCAGGCGTTTGCGGTAGAGCCCTTTGTCTGCCGGCAGCATGCCGGTTATAGGCTCGGTGGCGTCGTCACCGTAGCCGCAGAGATAAAGCGGCCTGCCATTGAGGAAGAGTTTGCGGCCTTGCGCAGTGATTTGCCGCATCCCAAAACGAACCTGGCGCTCATCGAGCGCCTGGCCGCCGCTGACCAATCGTACCGTCGCCACATACAGAAACGGGTCCTCCGGGCTCCAGAGGCGAGGGGAGGTCATCGCAACGGGCAGATCGAAGGTCATCTCGCCGGCCCCGCCGGGCGGCACCGGCCTCCGGGCGCGTCCTGTCGGGGCAATCGACCGCCCCGTTGCATGCCAAGGGGCGACTTCCGCCTGGATCGCCAGTGTTGCGGGCCAATCCGGCCTGGCCGTCCTGACCGTGACCCGCAGTTGGACCTGGGCCTCGGTGATGCGGGGCATGGCGAATACGTCATCGAGCCAGTCGGGGCTTCGGGCCTCGAGATAGACCGCGCCGCCCAAACCACCCCAGTTGCCAACCCAGTTTGCCGTGCCGTAGGTGTCCCGGCCCGGGTGTGGACGGTTGTCCACCCCAATGACGATTTGATTGCGAGCGCCCAAGGTGATGGCGTCCGTGACGTCGAACTCGAACGGGCTGCAAAAGCCTTCCCAATCGCCGATGCGCTTGCCGTTGACGCTGACGTCCGCACAGGCATAAACCCGGCGCACGACCAGAAAAACCCGCCGTCCCTTCCACGACGCCGGAACCTCGACCACCCGGGCGTATAGACAGCGGGCGGTCAAGTTGTGGCGCAGATGGTCAGCCGGGGAGGCGCGGGCGTCAAGAAGAGAGGCCGGAATGGCGCCGCCCGGTCTGCCATAGCCCTGCGCCTGCCATGCGCCGGGCACCACGATCCTGCCCGGCTTGACGGTCACGCCTTCCAGGGCCGAGTCGCCCACATCCGGATAAAAGCCCCAGGCGCCGGTGAGATCGAGTTGCGGGCGGGCGGCGGACAGGCTGCCACAGCCGAGTTGAAGGGCGAGACAAACGCCCGCCCACACTACGCTTGAACGACAACCAGGCATGTTCACAATTCGTTGAGCCTATTGGAAGCGACACCCTCCTACGGCTCCAACCGCACTTCCCCGCTGCCGTTGGCGCCCAGGAAGAAGCCCGACCCGAATCCCCGGCTCTGCAACAACACACCGCCGAATGAAATTGGCTTGGCCTTGGCGGACGGCGCCACGCTGCCGTTAAACGCGCCCGTGGACGGCGTGAAGGTCAGGGCAAGCTTCGGGCCGCCCACGGGCGTAACCTGGCTGTTGGCCGCAAGGGCGATATGGTTGGTGATGCCCTGTGCCAAGCCGCCGCCCTCAAGTGTCAGGGTCAAGTCCGCGCTGGTAGTCAGGCCCAGGACATTGGTCCCTTTGCCGGGAGGAAGGTACCGCTCTCCCAGTGCTTGGACCGTCAGGGAGAACCCCGCAGGATAGTAGGGCGTCGGCATGGGCGGCTTCGTCCAGGCGGCGGCGCCGCCCAGGTCCGAGGCGTTCGTGAACGCAAGCCAACCCCACAACATCCCTTGGCCGCCGTAGAGGGATGTGTAGAGTGGCCATAGTCCGTGCTTGGACACCCGCAAGCCGGGCGTGACCTTTGTGCCATCTGCCAGTCTGCCTGCAAAGGAGATCGCGCCGTTCTCGCCGACCGTCACGGTGCCGCAACTGTCCCCACCCGGTTCATTTGTGGACCCGTAGGCCCCGGGGAAGATCAGGGTGTAACGCCCCGCTTCCGGCGCCAGTTTGGTCTTGCCGTCATAGATCGCCCTGTCCCCGGCCAGCGTCGCTGTCCAGGTCCCATCGCTGACGCTGCCTGTCACCCGGTCTGTCCCGTTCGTCAGGTCCAGTTGCAGGTTCACTGTCAGCGCGCTCAGATTGCCACGCGCAACCGTTTCGTTGGCTCCGCCGGTGAAATCGAATTGCCCGACGAGCAAATAGCCGCCCCCGCCCACCTGCAAGCTGCCGGTGTAAGCTCCTTTAGCCGCAACGGTGATCGTGAAGCAGCCGCAGCTCGAGGGAGAGACCCCGTTCGTTTCATCGGCAAACAAGCCGTTGTAAGCGCCGCTGACGGCAGGGAAGGGATTCGGAATGAAATTGGCCACCAGGTTGCGGTCGCTCCACAGCGCGAAGGTGTAGCTGGCCGAACCGCTGACTGCGCCCCCGTCTTCTGTCCAGTCGGCGAAAATGTACCCGGCATTGGGGGTTGCGGTGACCGTCCTGGAGGACTCCGCCCTGAAGGTGCCGCCTCCGCTGACCCTGCCGCCCGCTGTGGGTGATGCGCTCGTTGCGACGGTGTACGGGCCCGGCCCCGACGGTTGCAACTGCACAGCCGGACGGTTCCCGAGGGTCGGCCCCCAGCCGGCAGTCCCGGGCAGGTAATAGTTGGTCACATTGTTGTCATCGTAGAACACATCCAAACCAACACTGGGGGCGTTGCCCTGGAAATAGACCGCCGTCAGGCTGCCGCAGGAGCCGAAGGCGTAGATTCCAATGTTGGTGACGCTGTCGGGGATGGTGATGTCAGTCAGGCCGGTGCAGAAAGCGAACGCGTCGTCTCCGATGCTGGCGACGCTGTTGGGGATCGTGACGCTGGCCAGGCTGATGCAGTCAGAGAACGCATCGACCCCGATGCGGGTGACCTTGTTGGGGATAGCAACGCCGGCCAGGCCGGTGCAGTAGGAGAACGCGTCGTCTCCGATGCTGGCGACGCTGTTGGGAATGGTGACGCTGGTCAGGCTGATGCAACCGGCGAACGCAGCGCCTCCAATGGCGGTGACGCCGTTGGGGATGGCGATGCTGGTCAGGCTGGCGCAGTATTCGAATGCCCCGTCCCCGATGCCGGTGACCGGCAGGCCGCCGATCGTGCCCGGGATGCTCACCGGCCCGCCCGGACCGGCGTATCCGGCGATGGTGATCGCGCCGTTATTGGTCGTGCAGTAGTATTGCGCTTCCATCGCGGCAGGCAGTGCCAACAGCAGCAGGCTCGAGGCCCAGGCCGCCCCTAGCCGCGCGGCCATGGCCTTCGGGCAGGCTGTTCTCGCAATGGAGGCTTCTGCATTCATGGTTTCCAACCTGCCGCGGGATAACCCGCTTTTCGCCCGAGGACATGGGCTGCGGCCGGGGGCGGATTTCAGCCACACCTTTGCCATGCTGTGTGACAGTCGCATTCGCGCCATAAAAGTGCATATTTTTCATAGGCAACGCAAGGCCCAACCTTGCCCGGTGTCATGAACAGCTCCCCGAAAAAAACTGCTCACCTTCCTCGTCGAATTCCTCACCGCCTCTGCCGACGCTGAGATAGCCGAGCGCATTGCGTGAACTTGCGGAAGACGAGCGGGGGCGTTACTTTGGCGGGCATGAATACGCTTGCTGAAGTGGAAGCTGCGATACTGCGATTGTCAGCGGAGGAATTGGCCGAACTCGAGCGGCTCGTGCGGAACGCCCGGGTGAGGAAAATCAATGGGGGTGGACGCAGTGCGCTTGACCTGCCACCGCTGGACTTGGGCCGGATGTTAAAGCCCTTGGGTTGTCGCGGGGACTGGTACGAAGAAATGCTGGAGGGTCGGGCGTGACGCACGGACTCGACACGAGCTTTCTGGTGGCGACAGAAGTAGCGTGCCACGCCGATCATACGCCCGTGCGGATGCTGGCGACTTTCCTTCGCCAGAAGGGGGACCACTTTGCCCTCGCTCCGCAAGCGCTGGCGGAATTCGTGCATATCGTCACCGATCCGAAACGATTCACAGCGCCCCTGACTGTGCAGCAAGCCGTGGAACGTGCACAGGCTTGGTGGAACGCCTCCGACGTGGAGCGCGTGTGGCCCGATGAAGCGGCCGTGTCCTGGTTTTTTGCGGCGATGACCAAGCACCAGTTGGGCCGGAAACGGGTCTTGGACACGTTGCTGGCGGGCACCTTCCGCAGCGCGAGCATCGCTTCCCTCCTAACGTTGAACGCAGCGGATTTCGCCGTGTTCGGCGAATTTGCATGCCTGCCTCTCACCACCGCCCCGACGGCCCAGACGTAGCACCTCGGCGCCCCGGGGGCTTGCCGCAGGCGCGGTCGTGGCGGCCGTCGAAACGGTGTCGGCAAAAGATAGATGCGCAACGTCCGGAACCGTCGTTGGGTTGTCGACCCTCAACAGGTCCGTTATTTTCAACCTTGCGGGCGCAACCCTGCTCAAAGGAACAGTTACCTTTTTTCTGTGCACCGCAGTTAAGTCGGCCACGGGCTGCCTTTCACTTAGGGCGGCCTGCGCCGATGCGCTCGAGGATACGGTGGGTCTCTTTGTCGGCGGGATTAAGGCGCAGGGCGCGCTCCAGTTGGGCCAGGGCGCCGGATGTGTCTCCGGTCCGAAGCAGACATGAGGCGAGTGACAGCCTGAATGTGGTGTCTTGGGGGTACTCCTCGACCAGGCGGCGGAATTGTTCGGCTGCCTCGGGATAGCGTCCAAGTTGCTGGCTCACGGTGGCAATCCTAAAGCGAAGCGGCCAGTAATTGGGCTCGCGCCGGGTGGCAGCCTGGTAGGCGGCAAGGCAAGCTTCGGCATCGCGGGCCGTAAAAGCGGCCACCCGGTCGCGGAGGTCCGACTCAGCGGCAGCCTGCCGCCGAGCGTGGTCCAGTTGATCCAGGAACGGAGGCCGCGCGGTAAGCTTGACTGTCGATGCAATGGCGCCGAGTTCGTCACTCGCTGTGTACCCGATGACCTCGGCGCACTCCTGGGGGCTGAGCAGGGGCGCTGCCGGACGTCTCTTCGGCTCCAACTCGAGCGCGTCCACCACCGTCCCATAAAGTGCGCGCGCCACGGCGTCGTTGCCGGCAAAGGTCAAGTGGACATTATCGCAAAAGAACTTCCGGCCAGGAATGCCGCCTTGGACCAAGGCCTGAACGAGGTCCACTAACCGGGTCCCCCGGGCTTGGCCGGCGGCCGCCACCCGGCGAATCACGGCATTGATCGAGCCATCGGCTCGGAACTGCAAGGCATCCCAATCCAGCGCCTGGCTGTAGTGTTTGCTGGCTTGGTTGGTGTCACCAGCGGCCAGATAACAGCGGCCCAAGCGGAAGTGAAGTTCGGCATAATGGTCGTCGAGCGAAGCCGCTGCGGAGTAGCGCCGGATTGCTTCCTCGAGTTGGCCGGCGGATTCGAGTCGGGCGCCCTCCGCATATTCGTGGTCCCAGCGGGCGCGGTCCGAGTCGGCAAGATCGGGGCGATGCAAGGACGCGAACGGCGGACAGTCTATTAGGTTCGACGGCACGGTGCAGAGAATGAGCCGCGCCCCGGCGCGTGCGGCGGCATCCAAGATCCCCTCGAGGTTGGCCTGGAAATTGGCCACGGTGGTCTTTCGGCGCCCATCGTCGGCTGGCAAGCAACGCCGGCGGAAGTAGGCCATGTCCGCGCCCATTGCTGGCTCAGCCGTGTCCAGCTTCCCGCTGGCCAATGCGACGATCAGTTGGCCGAGTCGGCTCGATCTGGCCCACTGGCTCGAGCGAATGAGGAACAGCGATTGCCCCCACCGAGGCGAGTTCGGCTCGGGCCCGTGGGCCCCGATCATCTCGTTATTGCCAGTGTAAGCGACGAACAAATCGACCTGGTGGCTGGCACACTCACGGGCGATTAGGCGCACGATGTGCGAGTCGATCGCGCGCACGGCGCCATTGACGACCTCGACCCGCTTGCCGGGGTAAGCGCGCCGCAGTTGCGCCTCCAACATCCGTCCAAAGTTGAACGCGGGCTCGGGCGTCCCCATGGCGGCGGACTCGCCCAGGATGCAAATTCGGATGCCGCCGGGGGGCTTCTTCGCCGCAAGCCTGTAGAGGTAGGGTTTCAAACGTGTGTCCACGGAGTAGAACTGCCAGACGAACCTCTCGTTGGTGATGTAATTCGTTGCAGACTCCTTGAGCCAGAAAGTGGCCGAGTAACCGTAACCGAGCAGCCGCAACGAAACCTCGGTTACGGAGAAGAACACCAACGGCCCGAGCAGGATCAACGCAACCCGTTCCGGCCAGACACGCCATCGGCTGGGACGAGGGCTGCTCACAGGAGAATGGGTGAGCACAAGTGGGGGAGCCTGCTGCTCCGCAACCAAGCGGGCCATAAAGGACTCAAACTATGACTTTTCACGGTGGGTCTGTCTAAATCTCATCTTTCCAGCCACCCGCATCAGGCTTGCCGAGAGGCGGGGGCTTGACAAGACAAGAATATGTGCCGGCATTTGCTTTCGTCGCTTTGCGAGATCGGCGGGCGCATCCCGTCTTTGTCGGCCTGGATTCGGTTTTTGTGCCTGCTGGCGGGTGACGAGTGCCAGCCAGTTCCAAAGGTGCTCCTCACTCTGGAGCGGTTTCATTTTGCGGGCGGCCACAAGCCAAACCGTTTGCGTCACGTCGCACGCCAGCGAGGCGTCGCCGCGCGCCAGAAGGATGGCCAGGCGCAGGACGCGGTCACTGTAGGCATCGTAGAGCTGATTAAAGGCCTCTTCGTCGCCGCGCGCCACGGCTTGGCTCAGGCGGCGCGCATCGGTCGCGGCGAGGGCAGCGGGCACGGGCGAGGGGCGGACAGACGCGGAGGGCGTCATGGCTATAGGCTCGGGCAGGGGGACCGCGCACGTCAAGGCCATCGCGACGACAAGTTGCATAGATAGGCCATGAAGGCAAGCCTTGGCGCGAGCCGCGCTGGGGGCGTCACTTCTTCGCCGACGTTTCCCGGGCGTCGCCCGGGTCCTGTTTGCGCTGGCGGTTGGATTTCTCCTTGAGCGCCTGCAGCACATCCTTCATGAAGTGCAATTCCTCGGATTATTCTCAGGCGCAGCGTTCACGCTTTGGCCGGCAGCGGCGCTCTACGGTGAAGGTGAAGGGGTCGGAATTCTGAATCCCGTTCTGGCGGCACGTGGCCCAAGTGCCGCACCCGGCCACCACCATACTGTACGCCGAGTGCGCCAGCGCCGCCGATCTGACGCCCAACTTCTGGATCACTCGGGGCGACGCTACGGACCTGGCCTCCTGCCGGCACAATCAGCGGGCCAATTTCCCAAGAATCAGGCAATTCCAAGAAATATACAGTATGTCTATTGACTCCATAGAGGTTTGCGATATTATCGTCCCATCTCTAACGCTAGGAACAAGAATGAACAATAGAACGAACCAACTGAAAAGGCTGGTGCTTGCGGGAACCATCGCGGCAATGCAATTGGCCGCTCAGGTCGTTTGGGCCGACGACTCGAGGACCGAGGAGCTGATACGGCAGCTCCAGAAACGGGTTGAGGAACTGGAGGAGAAGGTCAAGACCCTGGAGGCCCAGAGGGCGCCTGCCGGCGGGACCAACGGAACGCCGGCCACGCCACAAATCGAGCAGTTGCAGCAGAAGGTGGAGGACATGCAGCGGCGCCAGGAGGAGGAGTCCCAGGCCGCCGGGGAGCGGGCGAGGACGCTGCCCAAACTGTCGATCGGGCAGGACGGATTTGCGATGAGCTCGCCCAATGGGGACTACAAGCTCCAGCTTGAAGGGGTGTTGCAGGTGGACTCGCGGACGTTTTTTGGCAACTCCCAGGTCGTGGGGGACGACGCGTTTCTGATCCGCCGGGCGCGGCCGATTCTGCAGGGGACGGTGGCGCGGGACTTCGACTTTCTGTTCGTGCCGGACTTCGCCGGGA
>Ga0181536_10007063_pt1 | contig 11116 bp, 6 predicted proteins | sample PEATcosm2014_Bin_41_FD_121105 | JGI IMG/M metagenome (GOLD analysis project Ga0181536, IMG submission 121105) | Peatland microbial communities from MTU Mesocosm Facility, Houghton, MI, USA - PEATcosm2014_Bin17_60_metaG | ecosystem: Environmental > Terrestrial > Soil > Wetlands > Peat | place...
AGACAGAGGAAAAGTCAAGCCCGGCGAAGATTTGCAAAAATGCCGCCAAACCGAACTTGGAATAGAAACCCCGGTAAACAAACGAACTGGAGCCGCCGCCGTCCCTACCTTACGGAATCACTGCGGTTGCTCCAGTGTCTCCGTTTCGGCACAAGCGTTTGCTGCCTGGAGCCCGGATGGAATTCGACAAGCAGTAAGATAACCAGGTGCAACGCAATCAGACCCCACCCTTCGGAAGGACATCTTGAATCTGGGTGCGCTCGCCTGGTTGGCGTGGCTGGCGGCAACCGTCTGGCTCACCGGGCCAGGATTCGCCTGGCAGATCGCGTATTTTCGTAGTCCCGGGCCGCAGTTTTATCGGCTGCTGCTAGTAGCTCTGGCCGTCTTTCCAATCGCTTTGTGGATGTACCAGCGGTTGCGCCACAATCGCTTCTGGCGTTGGGAGCCCGCTCTCGTCGTCGCCATCCCGTTAGCGGCGTTGTTCTTTTACGAGCCGAGAGCAGCAGCGGTGACCCTCGCATCGGTTCTCGCGAGCTACGTGCTGGGACGCAGGTTGCGCCACTTGTTCTCAATTCCAGCCTCCGGGGCTGTCGAAGACATCGCCATTTCGACCGGCCTCGGCCTGGGTGCCTTACACTGCGCGCTTTTCGCCTTAGGTGTGGCTGGCTGGTACACGGCCCCTGTGTTTCTCGGTTGGATCCTTCTGTGCCTCTTGATTGGCCGGCGTGAACTGCCCGCGCTTTGGACGGCGCTCGGGCGCTTCTACCAAGCCTGGGGAACCAGCGCCGAATTGCGGGGATGGGCCGGTGCCCTCATCACGGTGTTCGCCGTCGCATTCGGTACTTGCAGTGTGATGGTGATGCTCGCACCGAGCTTGGCATTCGACATGGTTCGCGTGCATCTGCCGCTCGCCCACTACTACGCTTCCCAGCACGCATTGCGAACACCTTCCTATCTCAACTACGGCTATCTCCCGCAGGGTGTCGAGACGCTCATGACACTCGGTTATGCCTTGGCCGGCGACGCCGCGGCACAAATGCTCCCGACAGTATATTTCGCCCTGGCGCTGTTGATCTCCTTTCGCATCGGGCGCATGTGCGGCCTCAGCCTCTTCGCAGCAATCGCGGGCACACTGTTCGGGGTTGCCACCCCGCTTCTACACTGGACCGGCAGCGTTGGCAAGAATGACCTCGCGCTCGCGTTTTTCATGTTGGCCGCGCTCCATGGATATCTTCACTGGCGCGAGTGCGGCGATTTTCGCTGCGTCCTAGCCGGTGCATTTTTCCTGGCCATGGGGGCGGGGGTCAAACACAGTGTGCTGTACGCAGTCCCGCCGCTGGCTTTGCTCTACACACACGCCGCAATCAAGCAGCCGTCACCAGTGCGGGCAACCGCTAAGTTGGCCGTTATCTTTCTCGTGTTCGGCACCTTTTGGCACGCGCGAACCTGGTTGCTGGCGGGCAATCCTTTGTACCCGTTCTCGGCCGAGGCAGCCGTCTCGACGGCCGGTAAAACTCATAGCGTGTGGAGCGCCGTCATCCGCTGCCTCCGTCTTCCCTGGGACATTCATTTCCATGGCCGCGCTTATTTCGAATCACCGCTCGATCACCCCATGGGCATCGTGCTCGTGCTGTTCCTGCCGCTCTGGGCGCTGGCGCGCCAGCGAGTGAATCGTGCCGACGCCGTCTGCCTCTTCTTCTGTGGGCTGTATCTGGCTTACTGGGCGGTGGTGCACGGTGTGCCCCGGTTCGCAATCGCGCCGATCCTGATTCTCAATGTCCTCACAGCGGGCCGGCTCATTCATTTTTGCTCGCGAATGCGGCCGGCCGTTAGGTTCTCGCTCTACGCCGCTTCCACCTACGCGCTGCTGTTTGGTTTGCTCGGCGCGGCCATCGTGGAGATCAATGCGCCTCAGCTCCGTTACTTCGCCGGGCGCATCGATAAGGCCGGCTACCTCCGCCAGGCGATGGTGCCATACCGGGCAGTCGAGTTCTTGAGAGGCGTCGTGCAACCAGGAGACGAAGTCTTCAGCCTGAGTAGCTGCGTGCTGGCCTATGCGCCAGACCCCAGTGCCTTCTATTGCGCTTGGCCTTCCAATTCCGCCCCGGGCAGGGCGATGGCTGCTCTAACCCACCGCGATTATCGCTTTCTGATGTTGCCGGTTGCGTACTCCCGTCTCGTGCCCTCCGGTTGGAAAATGGCGTACGCCGACGAGTCGTTCCAGGTTTACAGGCGCGATCCGTAGCCCTAGCCTGCCTTCACGCCCGCAGTTCGGCCAGTCGTTCCCGAACGAACAACAGCACCGCTCCGGGTGCGGATTGGCCATCCAGCGGCACTTGCAGCACACCCGCCGGCGTGAATTGCGCCCCACGCGTGCGGCTCACCAGGTTCATCAACTTTGCCGGATCGATGCGCGTCTGCTCGTGAAACTTCATTTGCAGCGCGCCGTGGCGGCGGTCGATCCGCTCCACTCCCAGCTCTTCGGCGGTGGACTTCAGCGCCGCGTACTCCAGCAGGTTTTGCACGGCCTCGGGCACTGGGCCATAGCGATCCTCCAGCTCCTTGGCGATCCGCTCGCGCTCTCCGGCATCGCGCGTGGCAGCCACACGGCGATAAGCGCGCAGCCTTTGATTCTCGTCCGCGATGTACTCGGGTGGAATGCGAATATCGAGCGCGAGGTTTAGGACGGCGTGAATCTCCGCCGGCACCTCTTCGCCCTTCAGCTCGCGAACCGTCTCTTCCAGCATCCTCACGTACATGTCGAACCCCACGGCATTGATGTGGCCGTGCTGCTCACCACCCAGCAGATTGCCCCCACCGCGCAACTCCAGGTCGAGTGCCGCGATCTTGAACCCGGCGCCAAGGTCGCTGAATTCCTTGAGCGCCGCCAGCCGTTTGCGCGCCACCTCCGTCAGCTCCGTATCCGGTTGCACCAGCAGATACGCATACGCACGGCGATTCGACCGTCCTACACGCCCGCGGAGCTGATACAGCTCGGACAATCCGTAACGGTCGGCATTCTCGATAATCATCGTGTTTGCGAGCGGAATGTCGAGTCCGTTTTCGACAATCGTGGTGCACACCAGAATGTCGTGCTCGTGGCGCACGAACTTCAGCATCGCCTGCTCCAGTTCCGCCTCGCCCATCTGCCCATGTCCCACGCCGATGCGCGCCTCGGGCGCTAGCTCCTGGATCATAGCCGCGCGCGCCCAAATCGAATCGATGCGGTTGTGCACGAAATAAACCTGGCCACCGCGGCTCAGCTCCAGTTCGAGCGCCGAGCGGATCAGCTCCGGCTGAAGCGGCGCCACTACCGTCTGAATGGCGAGCCTGTCCTTGGGCGGCGTCTCGATCACCGACATGTCGCGCAGCCCCAGTAGCGACATGTGCAGCGTTCGCGGAATCGGCGTGGCGCTCATGCTGACCACGTCAACGGTTTTCTTGAGCTGTTTGAGCCGCTCCTTGTGCTTGACGCCGAATCGCTGTTCCTCATCCACGATGACTAGCCCCAGATCCTTGAACTCCACATCCTTCGAGAGCAGCCGATGCGTGCCGATTATGATGTCGACCTTTCCCTCGGCCACATCTGCAACCACCTGCTTGAGTTGCTTCGGCGGAACAAAACGGCTCGCCATTTCCACGCGAACCGGAAATGGCTGGAACCGGCGCTTGAACGTCTCATAGTGCTGGAAAGTGAGCACCGTCGTCGGCGCGAGCACCGCCACTTGTTTGCCGTCGCCCAACGCCTTGAACGCCGCGCGCATCACCACTTCCGTCTTGCCGAACCCTACGTCGCCGCACAGCAGCCTGTCCATAGGCTCCGCGTTTTCCATGTCGCGTTTAATATCGGCAATGGCTGAGCGCTGGTCGCGCGTCTCCGTGAATTCGAATGCATCTTCGAATTCGCGCTGCCAGTTGCTGTCGGCGGAGAACGCGAAACCCTTGGCCATTTTGCGCGAGGCGTAAAGCTTGAGCAGCTCTTCGGCCATGTCGCGCATCTTGGCTTTGACGCGTGTCTTGGTGCGCGTCCACGTCGCGCCGCCCATACGGTCCAGCGTGGGCGCCGCCTCGCCCGCCCCGCGGAACCGCTGCACCAGGTCCATGTGCGTGAGCGGCACATACAGCTTGCTGTCGCCGGCGTATTCCAGCAGCATGTAGTCGCCTTTGGCTTCGCCCTGCTCAATCGAACGCAGCCCTACAAAACGCCCCACGCCGTGTTCCGCGTGCACCACGTAATCGCCCGGCTTGAGCTCAAACGTCTCTGCGGAAAACGTCGCCAGGTGCGACTTCCCGCCGCGCGCCACCAGCTCCGGAGTCTCAAACAGATCTTCCGATCCGAACACGGCAACCTGCGCCTCGGGAAAGATCGTGCCGCGTTCAATGCCCCCGCGTATCAAGTAAATACTCGCCACCGACCCTGCCAGATACGCCCGCTCCGCCAGGTACTGCGGCGTGCCGTCGGATTGATCCGTGCCAAGCTGGTAAGCAATCGCGTATTCGTTGAAAATGTCGGCCAGGCGTTCAATCTCGCCCGCCGAGGCCGCGAAGAACGCCACGCGCGATCCCGCCTCTACCAGGCTGCGCGCCTCCGCAATCGCCACCTGCATGTTGCCGTGAAACGACATCGACGGCCGCGTGGGAATGTGCAGCCCCGCTTCGCCCAACTCCAGCTCGCGCAGCTCAATTTGCGCCTGTCCCGGGCGCGCTTCGGCAATCTCATCCCATCGGTAAAATACCTTCTCCGGCGGGCAGAGGGCCGTCCGCTCGGGATCTTCCAGCCGCTTCCAGAAACGTTCCGACGCTGCAAGGATCTGCTCCGGCTCGTCCAGAATGACCAGCGGTTTTTCCAGCAGTTCGAACAGAGATGCGGTTCGCGGCCGCACCAACGGTGCCAGCAACTCCCATCCCGGAAATGTCTCGCCCGGCAGGGGCAGATCGCGCGATGGTATTCCGCCCTCGTGCAGCTTCTCTGTCAACTCACTCAGCAACTCGCGTGATTTCTGAAACTCCGTGAGCGGCAGCAGCGTGCATTCCGGAATCTTCAGCACGGAGCGCTGCGATTCCACCTCAAACCGCCGAATCGAATCGATCTGGTCGCCGAACATCTCGATGCGTACTGGCTTCGGCGATTCCGGCGAGTACACATCGATAATCCCGCCGCGAACCGAGTATTCGCCCACCATTTCCACCGGGTCGCGTTTCTCGTATCCGATGCTCTCCAGGTGCGCGATCAGATCCTCAAGTGGAATTTCGTCGTTCGTGTGGATTGTGAGCGCGAGTTGGCGGTAAAAGTCCCGCGGTTCGATGCGCTGCAACGCCGCGCCCACCGGCACGATGCTAATAGGCGCTGCACCCGTGGCCAACCGCCACAACCCCACCGCGCGTTGTTCCAGGATTTCCGCGTGCGGCGACATGCGCTGTGCGGGTACCAAATCGAGCGCCGGCAGCAGTTGCGGCTCGTGCCGGTCGCGCCCCGAAACCAGCAGACGGAAAAACGTCTGCATGGCCTCGCACACCGTTTCCGCCTGTTTGTTTCCCGCTGCGATCACCACGAGCGGGCGCTCCGTCAACTGCCACAGCAACACCGAGTAGAGCGCCTTCGCCGTAGTCGTCAGGCCCGAAAGCGCCACCGGCTGCGGCTTGAGCGCCAGGCTTTGCAGCAATTCCTGGAACGCCGGGTGGCGCGCAAGTCCCGAAAACAGATCACGAATCGCAGGATGAATCAAGGGATTAACGCGCCAGAATTGTTTCGACGATCCCGGTGGTCGAGTAGCCCGGTTCCAGGCTCAGCGCCATCACTTTGCCGCCCGCCGCTTCCACTTCCTCGCGGCCCGCTATCCAGTGCGCCCAGTCCGCTCCCTTCACCAGGACGTCCGGCAGTACCGCAGCGATGAGCTCGCGCGGCGTGTCCTCTTCGAACAATGTGACCGCATCCACAGCCTCCAGGCCCAGCGCCACCTCCGCCCGCTCCCGTTCCGGAATCAACGGCCGCGACGGACCCTTCAACCGGCGCACACTCTCATCCGAGTTCAGCGCCAGAATCAAAATGTCGCCGAGCGAGCGCGCCTTTTCCAGCAGCCGGATGTGGCCCGGATGCAGCAGGTCATAACACCCGTTCGTGAACACCACCGTCTTCCCCGCGGCCTTCCACTCCGCCCGCGCCCGCACCAGCTCTTCGCGGCTGTAAAAAGTCCCCACACTCTAAATGTAGGACAGGCATTCTTGCCTGTCCATGATGCCTCCGCCCAACTGCGCTAGAATCGCGGGAACAAGGAGGCCACCATGCTCGGCACCCGCACCTGGAACCAGTGGATCGCGCAATACGAATCCAGCCATCAGCACCCGGTCAATCGCCTCTGCCACACCGTCGGCATTCCCGTAATCGCGCTTTCCATCCTACTCACACCTTCGCTCCTGCTTAAGCCCGATTGGTGGCCCGCTCCCGTCACGCTCTTCGGCGCCGGCTGGTTGTTGCAGTTCGTCGGCCACGCCTTCGAACACAAACGTCCCGAGTTCTTCAACGACTATCGCTTCCTCTTCGTCGGTCTGAGCTGGTGGCTCGCAAAGGTCCGCGGCCGCTCTGGAGCTTAGTTCGCCCAACTATCTCCCCTCATTGGACAGTCCCTCCCACCTGTCCTACCATGCTCCTTATGCCCACGCCCACGCTGCCCGAAAAGCCCCAGCCCGAAATGACCGTCAAGGCCGTCGTCGTCGGCCTTTTGCTCTCGCTGATCTTCGGTGCAGCCAACGCTTACCTCGGCATGAAGGCCGGCCAAACCATCGCCGCCACTATCCCCGCCGCCGTCATCGCCATTGCCCTGTTCCGCCTGCCGTACTTTCGCGGCACCATCCTCGAACAGAACATCGTGCGCACCGCGGCCTCGGTAGGAGAAGCCCTCGTCGCCGCGGCCATCTTCACCATCCCCGCCTTCATGATGGTCGAAATCAACGGCGTCCATCTCTGGGCTGATCTCAAGCAACACTATTGGCAGGCCACCATGATCCTCCTCATCGGCGGTCTGCTCGGCATTCTCTTCATCATCGTGTTGCGCCGGCCGCTGTGTGTCGAATCCGACCTCCCATTTCCCGAAAGCGTCGCTAGCGCCGAAATCGTCAAAGCCGGAGAACAAGGCAGCGACGCGCCCAAATACGTCTTCGGCGCCATGGGTTTCGCCGGCCTCCTCCAGATTCTCAAGAGCGACAAAGGCCTCCAGATCTTTCGCGAGTACACCGAGGGCTTTCTCGCCTTCCCGCGCTCCGTCGTCCACCACTTCAATTTCGCCAAGGAATCCATCGGTGATGTCACGCACACGGGCGGCGTCTGGTGGACCACCCCCAATCTCTCGCCCGCCCTGATGGGCATCGGCTACATCATCGGGCCGGAACTCGCCTCTATCAACGCCTCCGGTGGTCTCATCGCCTGGTGGATTTTCATCCCCTTGCTGCTGTTTTTCGATCCCGACTTGCCCCGCCGCCTCGGCGCCGCGCAAACTCCCCAATGGGACGTCGCTGCCTACACGCTTTGGTACAACATCGTCCGGCCCATCGCCGTCGGCGCCATGCTGGTCGGCGCCTGCCACACGCTTTTTTCGATGCGCGACTCTATCGCCGCGTCCGTGCGGGGTGCGATAGGTGCATCGCGCGCCGCCACGCACGAAGGCCGCCACATCGAGCGCACCGAGCGCGACATCCCATTTAACTGGCTCGTCATCGGAACCATCGTCCTCACCGTTGCCGTCACGGGCATTTACTACTACTTCACCCAGAGCTGGAAAGCCGCCATCCTCGCCGCCATCATCATGAGCATCTCCGGCTTCTTCCTCTCCGCCGTCGGCGGATATCTCACCGGCCTCGTCGGCAGTTCGAATCAGCCGCTCTCCGGCCTGACGCTTTCCGCGCTCGTGCTCTCCGCCCTGGTTATGCTCGCCATCGGCGCGAAGGGCATGCCCGGTGTGGCTGCGGTGCTAGGGGTGGCATCGGTAGTGGCGTGCGCCTGCTCGGTTTCCGGCACGCTCATTCAGGATCTCAAGGCCGGCTATCTCCTCGGCGGCACGCCGTGGAAAATGCAATTGGTCGAAATCCTCGCGGTGATTCAGCTCTCGCTATTCCTCATGGTGCCCATCATCGTGCTGCATCAGGCGAACCTCGCCACCGGCGGTATCGGCGGCCGTGCGCTGCCTGCGCCGCAAGCCGGCCTGATGGCTCAGCTCGCCAAAGGTATCGTCGGCGGGGAAATGGCCTGGGGCCTCATCGGCATCGGCGCAGCGTTCGGTATCGCCCTCATCTTCTGCGGCGCCCGGGCGCCCATGCTGATCGCTGTCGGCATGTATCTTCCTTTCGACACCGTCGCCGCCATCTGGCTGGGTGGTGCGATCAAATGGTTGGCCGACCGCGCTACCGCCCGTCACACGCAGGAAGAAAAACGGAAAGCCGAAGAAAAAGGCACCCTGCTCGCTTCCGGATTGATCGCCGGCGAAGCCATCGTCGGCATCCTGCAAGCCGTCCTGTTTCTCGCCGGCATCAACTCCCTCACGCACGCCCTCACCGGCCGCGACGAGCTCCCCTTCTACCCCGCCTGGGGCAGTTGGCTTTCCCTCATCGGCTTCGCCTCGGTGGCGTACGTCCTAGTGCGCATTCCGGCCAAGCGGCCCCGCCCTTAATACCCCACTTCGGAGTCACTAGTGTATGCGGGATGGCGCGAACACCTGCACGACCGTCAAACCTCCGGAACGGGCGTTGTCCGTCAAGTTAACTGCCCTCAGCTCCGGCTAGACTAGCTTGGCTGTTCGCTGACTACCTCCCGAAACTTCGCAACAGTAAAATGGTTCCTGTGTTATACACGGCGCATGGGCAGTAACCTATTCGCGCTCGCTCTTGCCGCTTGCACGGCCCTACCAGCGTTAGGACAACAATGCCCGCAAGCCAGTGCGGCTGGTACCCCATCGGAGGTACGGACGTTGGAAGGCACGCTCGTCTTTCATGACAGTGTCCGAAAGTGGTTTGAGCTGAAGCTGGACCAACCGCAATGCGGGCAAGCCTCCATCGAACTGGTGCGGGGAGAGCGCAAATGGACCCCGCTGCAGGTCCTCAGAGGCTGTCGAATCAGATCGCGGGGCGCCATCGCTTTTTCACCTACCGGTTACTACTCGCTCGATATGTACCAGGACGTGCAAGAAGTCGAGTCCGTAGGCGCGTGTGCGCAGCAGTTGCCATTTCCCGACTATTCCAAAGCGAAGCCCGATAAGACAATCCGCGAGTATCGGGTCGATATGCACGTCGACTATGAGGCTGGAGATCATCCAATCTTCTTCAGAGTGTCGAGTGCTGGCAAGGAACTGCGGCCGTGGCAGGCCTACGCGGACTATTCCTTGACAGGTGGCTTCGTCCTCTACGGATTTTGTGCCAAGGGCTTTGTTGTCGATAAGGTGTTTGGGACGCCGCAGGCGAATCCGTCACACTTCGATGAGCCGCGGTCGAGTGACATGGCTATGTTTGATCCCGAGAGCGCAGCTGCGGCTGGCAAAAAGGACCTGCATCTGGGATACACCTGTGTGCGCAAGCCGTAAGGCCAGAGGGCGGTTTTTTGCGGAGAGTTCTTGTAAAGGATAGGATCAGTTCCGGATCGTTACCCGCACTCGGAACTAGTCCAAGTCGCCATGCCGGACAATCGGTGCCAATTTCGTGATGACCGACACCGACAATCCACTCAAAGGAGTCTGGAACGTAAGTCCCCAGCCATTTTCCGACCTCAGGCTATAGCCCTACGGCACGCTCGCGCTCATCGCCGTCGACGTCCCGATGCTGTTTGTCAGCGTCACGCTCACACTCGTGACCCCGCTGGCGTTGCCGGTGATGTTGAACGGCTGCGCGAAGGTGAACTGGCTGCCATACTGCGCCGATCCCGCGTTGCTGTACCACGTCGAAAACAACTGGTTCACCGTGATAGTCACCGTCGGGCTCGTCAACGTGGTTCCCGCAGCGGCTTGGAAGGTGAATGTGGCGCTGGTCATGTCCCGCGTGTTCGAGAATCCCGTCACGTCAACTTCGATCCCACCCGAAGTCGTGCTCGCCGTGACGTTCGTGATTACCGGCGCCTGCGCCGCGATCGTGATCACCTGCGTGGGTGCCGGCTGCGGTGTCACGTCCTGCCCATCCGCCTCGAATTGAAGCGTCAGCGTGATGGTTCCAGCCACGGTACCCGTCCCGAGTGAAATCGTCGCCGTCGGAAAAACGGCTGTCGTCTGACCATTCGGAATCGTGAAGTTAACCGTGCGCCCACCCGTCGAAAACTGAATCGCCGGATCGTCCACCCCGCCCGCCGCCGGAGCAAAGGTCAGAGTCATCGTACCAGTCAGGTCTGTCGGATACGTCTGTGCGAGTTCCACCCCAATCACCGGCTGCTCGTCCGGCGGCGCGGTGCTCCCTACACCGGTTATGCTCGGCGTGGGTAGCGGCGGGTTGATTATCAATTGGAACGGCTGAGTCACCGTCACTTGCTTGGAATCGGTAACGCTCACCTCAAAATTGAACGCGCCTGCCGCCGTGGGCGTTCCGCTTAGCAGCCCCGAAGAGCTGAGCGTCAACCCGCCCGGCAACGCTCCCGCACCAAGCGCAAACGCGTACCCACCCGCGCCGCCCGTGGCCGTAAGCTTCTGGGAATATGGCGTCCCCACCGTCCCGGCAGGCAGCGTCGCCGGTGAGATCGTGATCGGCGGCGCCCCAATCACAAGCGTATAGCTCTGGCTGGCCGTATTGCCTGCGCCATCGGTCGCCGTAATCGTGAATGTGTAAGTATTCGCCGTCGTCGGTGTCCCGCTTAAAGCACCCGACATACTGAGCGACAGCCCCACCGGCAGTGCCCCTGAGCTGATACTGAAACTATATGGCGGCGTTGTCGGTGTCACGTTGATCTGCGCCGAGTAAGCGACTCCAACCGCTCCGGGCGTCAACGGCGATGGCGTCGTAATCGAGAAGCCGGTGCCAACCACCAGCGCGAAAGTTCCCGTTGCGGTGTTTCCGCTTTCGTCGGTCACCGTCACCGTGAATTGGTACGTTCCCCCTTGCGTCGGTGAGCCAGTCATCGACCCATTGCTAGCGAGTGTGATCCCCGGCGGCA
>Ga0181536_10007065_pt1 | contig 11116 bp, 8 predicted proteins | sample PEATcosm2014_Bin_41_FD_121105 | JGI IMG/M metagenome (GOLD analysis project Ga0181536, IMG submission 121105) | Peatland microbial communities from MTU Mesocosm Facility, Houghton, MI, USA - PEATcosm2014_Bin17_60_metaG | ecosystem: Environmental > Terrestrial > Soil > Wetlands > Peat | place...
CCACCGATATAGCTCGCGCGATCGCGGCGAACGATCCCGCAGTACGCCTTCAAGAACGTGTCCGACGGCTGGTCACCGATCTGAATCGACCAGATACTGAGGATCAATTGGACGCCTCCGAAGCGCTCGCCAGAATAGGGACAGCAGCGGCCGATGCCGCTCCCGCGCTCTTCGAGGCGGCAATTCAAACGGTAGATTCTGTTCTCCGTGCTTCTTTGATAAAGGCATTAAAATGCGTTGGGGGGCCGCCCGCGGCAGTCGTTGCCGAGGCACTTACATCCCCAAGCCCGAGCGCGCGGGTATCTGCCGCGAAGGTACTGGAGGAAGTGGGCCCGGCCGCTGAGGGTGCTATACCGGCTTTAATCCGGGCGCTGGCTGATACTGACAACAGTGTGCAGGATAGCGCGCGTTTGGCGTTGGCCCGCATCGGGTGGGCTGCGGTGCCAAGTCTCATCAGGGTGCTCCGAACCTCATCTCCGTTTCCTTCTAACGTCGTACACACGCTGATATTGATGCGGACTTTTGGTGGTGAGCCCCCCGAAGGAGTCGTCTCCCAGATAATCGACGCGCTCGTCCACTCTCTCGACAGCCGAAATGCCGAAGTCAGGGTTTTCGCGGCTATGGGGTTGGCAATGTTACGGCTCGACCCGGCCCGCTCCACGCCAGCCCTGGTTGGGTTGTTGAAGGATGAACTTCCGCCCGTGAGATGTCTGGCCAGTGTAGGTTTGGGGCGGATGGGCAATTCGGCGATTGGAGCGATGCCGTTATTGGCGGCCGCACTGGAGGATCCAGATCCCGACGTCAGATCCGCCGCCGGCCGCGCCATCGAGGAGATTAGAGCGACCATCCCGGAGAACTCACCGAGTGTATCTGACCGTAACTGACTCGGCTCAATTCGCTCCCGAGCCCCTATGGGTGGCGATGAGCCACCGGTACGGGCGAGTTCAGCCCAAAGTAAAGGGCCAGAAGGCCTAGCGGGGATACCTTACCGTCCGCCCTGTTGCCCACCAATCAAGGAATCCAGGCCAACAAGAAGTCGCCGACCTGTCGCACTGGTCCGGATACGGCGTTCTGGTAGATCACTCACGAGGTGCGCCTGCTGCTGGTTCGGGTGGCCGGCTATCCTACGGCTCGATCACGATCTGCACGTGGTTCGATTCCTGGCCGGCGGCGGCGAGGTGCAGCTCCGACACTCCGGCGTTCGCGATCGCGGGCAGTTGCACCTCGATCAGATAGAAGCCGATGTAGCCGGGCGCCAGGGTGGCGCGCGACACTTCGATGGGCGATCCGTCCAGAAACGCCCGGATCGAGGCCGCCACCACCGGCGGGTCCTCCAGCGGCGCAGGCAGGCCGGTGGGCCAGTCGGGGCGGACCTTCCCCAGGCCCGTCGCCATGATTTGCACACGGCCGTTGGAGTGCGCCGTGTTGCGCGCGTCGATGGGCAGGCCGCTGTCGGCGTCGTATAGCCAGGGGGCGCCGTCGCGGCCCACGAAAATCGCCGGCGAAACCGGCTGTACCGGCTCGATCAGCGTTACCTGGCCGGCATTGGTGTCGAATGCCAGCGCCACGTTCGGCCCCACGGCTTCGAAGGGAACCTGGATCTGCGATTCGGCATCCGAGGCCGCCAGCACCGGATAATCCAGATTGCCGCCGCGGGCCGCGTTCACCAGCCCGCCGATGACGCTCAGCAGCGATCCCGGCGCCGCGGCGCGCGCGCTGAAATCGGCCGCGTTCACGATCCGCAGATTGCGCAGGCGATGCGGCGCAGCCGCGGCGTACACGCCGTGACCATCGAGCGCGACGTATAATTGCACGCCCGCCGGATCGAGGCGCACATCGGTGGCGGCGGCGGCCGGCAGCCGGTCCGACAGGCTCGTCCAGACGACCGAATCGGGCTGGCTGGCATTTTCCAAATCGACGCGGGTAAAGAACACGCCCTTGTCGGTGGCCACATAGACCGCGCCGGCCGCGCGCTCGGCGGCGACGCCGTGCGCGGGGGCGTCGGGCAGGTTGCCGTCCAGGGGGTCCCAGAAGGCGCCGGAATTGGTGGTGCGGAGCACGTGCGGGCCCCGATCGCCCGCCAGCGCCGCCAGCGCCACGCGCGGCTCGGCGACGTCCACAAAGATGCGCTCCACCGGACCGTTCGCCTGCCAGGGCGGAGCGGGGAAGGTTCGACCGCCATCGAACGAAACCCAGATGCGGCCATCGGAAGAGCCGGCATACACCACGTCGCCGGAGGAGCCGGATACCGTAATTTCGGCGCGAAGCACCGCCGAATACCGCTGGCGCAGCAGCGCTTCATTCAGCAGTTCCGCTGCCGGCGCCGGAGCCCAGACCGAGCCGCCCGGCGGCAACTCCAAAACCCCCAGGCCATCGACTTGGATGCGCGTGCCCGCGGTGCCGCTGGGTGTGGAGAGAATCCGCCGCACCGCCAGGTTCGGCAGAGAGCGGTTCAACCCGGCCCAGGACAGCCCGCCATCCATGGACCGCCAGACACCGTAATCGTTGGCCAGCGCCAGTTGATTCGGGTCGGCGGGCGAAATCGCCAGGCTGTGTTGGCCGGAACCCACCACGGATTCCGACTTGTACGCCGTGAGGTTGGTCCAGGAATGCCCCCCGTCTTCGGAGCGGAGCAACTGGCGTCCCAAGGAGTACAGGATCGAGGGATTGGAGGCGGTGGAGACCACGCGCGCCCCAGGCTCGGGCAGCCGGGCGGGGGTGGCTGGAATCGGAGCGTTGGTCTCGGCCACGCTGGCGGCGGCCCACGTCTCGAAATCGGCGGTCTCAAAGACCTTGCCGGACGGCGTGCGGGCCAAGAGCAGCGAACCGCCGGCGGAGTACCACACCTGCTCCACCGGCCCGGTGGCAGGGGAAGCCAGCATCAGCTCCACCGAGGAACTGCCCACCTTCCGCCAGTCCGGCCGCGTCTGTGCCGCGGCCAGCAACACGCCAGCCAGGGCTAGGCCGATGAGCCGCTTTGGAACGCGCATTGTTTCCTTATGACACACTACCCGATTCCATTCTAGCCTATTCTTGGTTATGGTATTTTTGTCAACCCGCGCAATTTGAGCACCTTGTAAGCGAATTTTAATCACGGCACCCTGGTTGCAATGCATGTTTAGTGCTAGACTGATTGAGTCTGCGCATCGGAGCAAGGGTTTAGGATGCCCGGCTCCGGAAAAGGTGTTATGATTTGGCGTATGACGCTGTCGGGGATGGTGCGCCCGCTGCTAGTGGCGGCAGCCCTCGTGGTGTCTCTGGCCCCTCTCCAGGCCCAGGATACCGCGGCCAAGGCGCTCGTCATCAATGGCGACGTCTCCGTGATGCGCGATGGCAACCCGTGGGCCTTGTTTGAAGGGAACACGGTCCGGCCCAAGCAGATGGTCAAGACGGGACCGGATGGCTACGCCAGGTTCCAGGTCTCCGACGGCAGCACCTTCGAAGTCTTCCCCAACTCGCAGGTCATATTCCGCGACAATCCGCCGTCGTGGAAAGATCTGCTGGACGTCGTGATCGGGCGCGTGAAAGTCTACATCCAGCATCTGCCCGGCGTTCCGAATCCCAACAATGTTTCCAGCCCCACGGCCGTCATTTCGGTGCGCGGCACGGTTTTTGAAGTGAACGTGGAAGACGAGGACGGCACTACCTTCGTCAGAGTGGACGAGGGATTGGTGGAAGTTACCAGCAAGGCGCCGGGGGGCGGTGGAGTGCTTCTGCAACCCACCGAATCGATCCGCGTGTTCAAGAACCAGCCGCTGGCGCAGAAGATGGACAAGAGTGGCATCGCCCGGGTCATTGAAAGAGCCATCCAGGACGCCGCCCGCGTGGCGCTGCAGCGCCAGGTCGGGGGCGGCGGAGGGGTAGGCAGTACGCCTACGACTTCCACGGGAGCCGGCGGTGCGCAGGGCGACAAGGGCAAAGGCGGCACCACGACTACCGCTCCGGCGCCGCCATCGGCGCCACCACCACCTCCGCCGCCAGGCCCCTAGACCGCCGGTTCGTTCCAGGCCGGAAAACCCACCGGCGGCAAGACCGCCGGCGCCACATTATCTCGTGATAGATTGAAAACAGCCATGTATCGCGCCCTTCGCGGATTGATTCTTTTGGCGTGCGCGGCGGCGTTGTACGCCCAGCAACAGCCCGCCGGCCTGGAGCCCGACTGGGATATCAGCGTGATCTTGCAGGCCATGAGCGCGCACGCCGGGCGCTTGCTGCCGGTGCTGGATCGGCTGGACGTGAAGGCGTGGGTCGAGAAGGGCGCGCCGGCCACCTACGCCGCGCAATTGCAATCCAGCAAAGACCAGGCTCAGGCGTTCGCCGATGGCGCCAGGGACCTGGCGCGCAACCCGGAGAAACTGTCGGCCTCGCTCGAGTTGTTCTTCCGCATTCAGGGCATCGAGACCATGCTTGGTTCTCTGGAGGAGGGGACCCGGAAATATCAGGACCCGGCGCTCGCCGAGACGCTGGCCAGCCTGGAAGCCGAGAATGGCGTGAACCGCGACCGGTTTCAGAAGTACATCGTGAACCTGGCCGCCGAGCGCGAGCAGCAGTTTCAGGTGATGGACCGTGAAGCGCAGCGCTGCCGCGGCATCCTGACCGCGCAGCCCGCGGCGCCCCCGAATTCAGGAAGGAAGAAATAGCTCAACCCATGCCTTTCACGTGCAGCATTTGTGGAGAGGAATCCACGCGGATCTGCGTGCAGTGCACCAAGGACGCGTGCGATAACCATCTTTGCGAAAAATGCCTGCGATGCAGCGACTGCTGCGAGTGCGAAGTGACCCTTTCGGAGCACGGCGCGCCCCCTCCCGGTCCGGCCCCGGCGGCGCCATAGTCCCTACAGCGGCGTGATCGGCTTGGTATCCGAGCCGGTGCGGAACTCGCGAGGGACCGCCTGATTGGGCGGCGGCGTCAACAGGTGCGGGCGCATCATAACCAGCACCTGGTCGTTACTCCGGTCGCGTTCGTGGGTGCTGAACAGCGGTCCGAGGTAGGGAATGCGCGACAGTCCCGCCAGCCCGGCGATGGTGCGAGCTTCGCTGGGACTGAGCAGGCCGGCCACTATCGCCCACTCTCCCATCACGAGCCGCGTTTTGGATTTCAGCACGCGGCTCGAAATGATGGGAATTCCATTCTCGGCCTGCCCCGACAGCACTTTGAATTCGGCGTCGACATCGAGCGTCACATCGTCCATGCCGTGCACGGCGGGGGTCACCTTCACGGTCAATCCGAGATCTTCGAAGGTGACGGAAGGGGGAGGCGTGTAGGCGCCGGCGCCCGAGTAACTCGCCGGGCCGTAGTAACCGGAGGTCAGGATGGGATAGCGGTCGCCCACGTGCAAGGTGGCGGGCTGGCCGTCCAGCGAACGCATCTCGGTCTTGAGCAGCAGCTTGCTTGCAGATTCCGACATTTGGGCCACCAGCGAGGGATTGACGATTCCGAGTCCCATCAGCGTCTTGCCGCCGCCGAACGCCAGCAGCCCCGCCACACCCGACAACGAAGGCTTATTGTTCAGATACGTGGTGAGCGCGGTGAGCGGGAAAGACGTCGGGAGGTCGAGGCCGTAGGTGATCATGTCGTTGCGGGTGACCTCGAGAAACTCCAGGTCCACCATCACCTGGGCGCGCGGCTGCAGCAGCTCCTGGAGCAGCGCGCGCGCGATCAGGACCTTGGAGATGCGGTCGCGGAAAATCACGATGTTCTGTTGCGTATCCAACGAAACCTTTTCGATGGCCATGGCCTGCTGCACGGCGGTGATTATGGCGTGGAAGTCCTCCTGGTTGGTGACCTCGGGCAGGTGCACTTCGACGGCCACGGCCGGCTCGACCTCCTGGCGCTTCTGCGGAGTATCTTTGGCCACCAGGAAAAGCTTTTTGGATAGCGGCACGATAAAGGAGCCGGTGGCCGCCTCGAGATCGTGCAGCGCTTCGCGGTAATCCACGCCTTGCAGTTGAAAACGGAACGCCTTGACGGGCTGGTAGTCGCCGTCGAAAACGCAATCCAGCCCGAAAGCGCGGGCCACATCTTCAAACAGCGTGCGGGAGTCGCCGCGCAGATCGATATCCCTGGTTTGCGGGGTGGCATTCAATTCCGTCGGTGGCAGCGGCTGGCGGGCGTCGGCCAGGTCCCGCGCGGTGGGCTTGTCGAAGTGCGATTCCGGGAGGGCCGCGGGTTCCGGCTCGGACCCGGCCTCCGGCGGCGGCGGCATGGGTTTCGCCTCCAGCGCGGCGCGCGACTTCACCGCCTGGCTGCGCAGCCAGTAGGTCCGGTTGTTGGGTTCCACGGCGGCGGCCTGGGAATACAGCAGGTACGCCTGGGCCATGTGGCCGCCCTTCTCGGCTTCGCGGCCCTGCTCATAGAGGTCCCAGGAGGAGACGTCCTGCGCCAACAGGCGCCCGGCCACAATCAGGCACAGAAGGAAGACACTTCGCCGCACATTAGGGTGACGGGGCGGCGGACCTGTGCGTGCAGTTGAATTCTTTGTGAGAATCGAACTATGCAACTGATCGAGCGTATCTTGACGAAGAATCCGATGGAGTTGGTGTGGCCACTCGCCATATTCGCGGCCATTTTCCTGATCGGTTGGGTGGTCCGCCGGTTCATCCTGAAAGCCCTGCGCGCCTGGACTACGCGCACCGAGAGCCGCGCCGGCCTGGTCATCGCCGAGGCCCTCAGCGGTCCGATTCTCATCTGGGCCGCGATTCTCGCGTTGCACGTGGCGCTCCAGTCCTCCAAGCTCCCCCGGGCGTTCACGGACGTGGGCGCGGAGACGTTGTTCGTGCTGTGGATCGTGTCTCTCACGCTGATGTCGATGCGGATCGCCCGCAACCTGATTCGCTTCTATGGCAGCCAGGTGGCCGGCGCCCTGCCGGTGGCCACCCTGACCCAGAACCTCGCCCAGATTGGGGTGGTGATCCTGGGGGTGCTGATCCTGCTCGACCACTTCAAAGTTTCGATCACGCCGATGCTGACGGCTTTGGGCGTGGGCGGCCTGGCAGTGGCACTGGCGATGCAAGACACGCTTTCCAATCTGTTTGGCGGCTTTTATGTGGCCGTGGCGGGACAGGTCAGGCTGGGAGACTACATCAAGCTGAACACCGGCGAAGAGGGATACGTCACCGACATAGGCTGGCGCAGCACCACCATCCGGAGCCTGGGGAACAGTCTGATTATCGTGCCCAACGCCAAGCTGGCGCAGGCCATTGTGACCAACTACGACCTGCCGGAGAAGCGCATGTCGGCCACGGTGGAAGTGCGCGCGAGCTACGATTGCGATCCCGACCACGTTGGGCGGGTGCTGCTCGATATCGCGGCGCAGGGCACGCGGGAGATCCCGGGCCTGCTGGCCGATCCGGCGCCCACGGTGACGTTCGACCCCGGGTTCGGCGAATCGGGGCTGGGCCTGACGCTCAACTACCAGGTAGCGGAGTTCGCCAGCCAGTTCACGGTGCGCCATGAGCTGCGAAAGCGGATCTTGCGCCGTTTCAAAGAGGAAGGCATCCGGATTCCGTATCCCGCCCGGGCCGTCTACATGCACGCGCCGGAGGCGGGCGAGGCCGCGGAGGCGAAGTCCGGGCCGGCGCATACGTAAAGGCCCGATAGCGCCCCGAGCATAGGTCTCGATACCGGTCTCGATATCGTTTGCCGCTGGGTGGCGTACGTGGTATATTTGGAGCGCGTTTGATAGCTACCGCGAATCCGGCCGAGTATTCTGAGCGACGAAACCGTCGAACCGCTTGTGTTTCTCCCCGATTAGCCCGCTTTCAAATTGTCAGGAGAATGGAGTGAAGAACATCTTCGTTGGCAATCTCGATTTCAACGTTACGGAAGAGGCAGTCCGTAGCCTTTTTGAGAGTCACGGCGCGGTGAACAGCGCCCGGATCATGACGGATCGCGACACCGGCCGCTCACGCGGGTTCGCCTTCGTCGAAATGGAAAACGAATCGGAAGCGGACCAGGCGATCGCCGCGCTGAACGGCTACACCCTGGAGGGACGGGCTCTCAACGTAAACGAAGCGCGTCCCAAACCGGATCGGGGCTTCGGCGGCGGTGGCGGCGGTGGCCGTCCCGGCGGCGGCGGACGCGGTCCCGGAGGCGGGAACCGTCCTCGCGGCGGGCGCCGAGAGCCTCGCTGGTAGATCGTGCCGCTGAAGCTGTAAGAAGACCAGTTGGCAGGCGGAAGCGTCCGCCCCACGAGGTGGGACAGAGGCTGTCGTCAACTCCTCCGCCAGTGTATAATACAGCAACCAGTGGCACTCACCCCAGGCACAAGACTCGGACCCTACGAGATCCAGTCGCCGCTTGGCGCCGGCGGCATGGGTGAAGTCTGGAAAGCCCGCGACACCCGGCTGGAGCGCACCGTCGCAATAAAAGTGCTGCCGCCGGCATTGGCCTCGTCTCCCGATTTGAAGGCACGCTTCGAGCGCGAAGCCAAAGCCATCAGCGCGCTGCAGCACCCGCACATCTGCACGCTTTACGACATCGGCTCGCAAGACGGGATCGACTTCCTGGTTATGGAGCACCTGGAAGGCGAGACGCTGGCGAAGCGGCTGACGCGCGGCCCGCTGCCGCTTGAGCAGGCGCTAAGGACCGGGATTGAGGTTGCCGATGCGCTGGATAAGGCCCACCGCGCCGGGATCGTGCATCGCGACCTGAAACCGGGCAACATCATGCTGACCAGGACGGGCGCCAAGCTGATGGATTTCGGGCTGGCGAAGCCGGCGGCGCCGGGTGCAGCCTCCTCCGCCGGCGGACCGGTGACAGCGAACACACCCACCGTCAGTCTCGCGCCGCTGACCGAGAAGGGAACCATCGTCGGCACGATTCAGTACATGGCGCCGGAGCAGCTCGAGGGCCGCGACGCGGACGCACGATCCGACATCTTCGCCTTCGGCGCGACGCTCTACGAGACGATCGCCGGCCAGCGCGCTTTTCGGGGCGCGAGCCAGGCCAGCCTGATCGTCGCCATCATGAGCGCGGACCCGGCGCCGGTTTCGGCCGTTCAGCCGCTGGCGACCCCAGCTCTCGATCGCGTGGTGCGGCGCTGCCTGGCCAAGGACCCGGACGACCGCTGGCAGACCGCTCGCGACCTGTGGCAGGAGCTGGTCTGGATCCAGGAAGGCGGCACGGGAGCGCCGGCGGTTGCCGGGACCAGCGGGAAGCCGCGGGCCCGCATGGCCTGGGCCGCGGCCGCCGCGTTCGCCGTAATCGCAATCGTGCTGGCCGTGCTGCTGTTCCGCCAGGAAACGCCCGTGCCGCGCCCTGTACGGTTCACCGTTAACGCACCCGAGGGGACTCTTGTGATGGGGCGGCCCGCCATTTCACCGGATGGCGAGAATATTCTCTTCTCGGCCGTCGGCGGCCAATTGCAGCAAATCCAGATCTACCTGCTCAATCTCGCCACCGGCGCCACCCGCGCGCTGGCCGGCGCCGAGGGTGCGTATAGCCCGTACTGGTCCTTCGACAGCCGCTCCTTCATGGTGCTCCGGGATGGTGTTCTCACTCGCATGGACCTGAACGGCGGACAACCCCAGACGCTGCAACTTCCGTTTGCGCCCACATACTCCTCGTGGGGGCCGCAGGGCATTGTCGCGGCGGGAGATGGGATTTTGCGATGGTTCCAGCCCGACGGAAGCGGCCTGCGGCAATTGCGCGCTCCCGGGCCCAAAGGGGCCGGCGGGCTCGCATATCCCTCGCTGATTCCGGGCAGCCAGTGGCTGCTGTACAACTCACGGTCGGTCGCCGGCATAACTGCTTCGCCAACCGTCGTTTACCTGATGAAGATCAATGGCAAGACGGACCGAACACTGTTTACGGCGGATTCGCCCGCCGTCTACGGAGCGCCTGGATACATCCTGTATCTGCGGGGCAGCGTACTGATGGCGCGGCCTTTCGATCCAAAGAGCGGCGAATTGCGCGGCGACGCCGTGCCCGTCGTGGAGGGTATCGAGGCCTTCTCGGTCTCCGACAATGGAGTGCTCGTTGACCGGCCGGGGAGCGGCGCCGACGACGCCCACTTGGTCTGGTTCGACCGCGCGGGCAAGAATCTCGGCACGGTGGGCAGCGCCGCCGAGTACTCCGGTCCCGCGCTTTCGCCCGATGGCAGCCGCCTGGCGGTGGCCATTCGCGACGCCGGGGCGCAGGGTCGCGACATCTGGGTGTTCGACCTCGCCCGAGGCACGGCCACCAAGCTCACCTTCGACCCCAAGGACGACTTCAACCCGGTCTGGTCGCCCGACGGCTCTCGCATCGCGTTCTCATCCGACCGCCGCGGCGCACGCAACCTGTACATCAAGAGCGCTTCCGGAACGGGCGACGAGGAGCTGTTGCTGGAATCCGACAGGAACAAGAACGCCGAGGACTGGTCGCGCGACGGCCGGTGGCTCGCGTACAACGAGGCTGCTCCGGGCGCCGGCAACGACATCTGGACGTTGTCTCTCGATACCCGCCAGCCGCGGCCGTTCCTGCAAACACGGTTCAACGAGGACGAAGCCGTCTTCTCTCCCGACGGCAAGTGGATCGCCTACCGGTCGGCCGAGTCCGGGCGATCCGAGGTCTACGTGCAACCGTTTGCGGAGGCGGCCCCGGGTGCGAAAGGCAAGTGGGTGGTGTCCAACGCCGGCGGCCTGGATCCCCAATGGCGCGGCGATGGCAAGGAGCTGTTCTACACTTCGCTCCAGACGCCTCCCCAGATCATGGCGGTGGATATCGAGGCCAGCAACGGCGCCATCGTGGCCGGAATTCCCCATCCGCTCTTCCAGACGCGGCTGCCCGCGCGCGGGCGCAACAGTTGGGTGGTGACGCGCGATGGAAAGAAGTTCCTGGCGATCGTTCCCGTGGAGCAGAAGCCCGCCACCACCTTGAACGTGATCCTCAACTGGCCGTCACTGCTTCGCCGCCAGTAGCACCGGCTGGCCGGCTTCGCGCTTGACCCAGCGGTAGGCCGGGATGGAGTTCTTCCAGAAATACTTCTCCGCAATGGCGCGTCCTTTGGCCATGAAGTATGGACGGACGAGGCTCATGACCGTTTCATAAGTCCCCCACTGGTCGCTGTTCGGAAAATCGCTGCCGAACAAGACGTGGTCCTCGCCGAAAATACCGAATAGTTCGTCGAGCCGCG
>Ga0181536_10007066_pt1 | contig 11114 bp, 9 predicted proteins | sample PEATcosm2014_Bin_41_FD_121105 | JGI IMG/M metagenome (GOLD analysis project Ga0181536, IMG submission 121105) | Peatland microbial communities from MTU Mesocosm Facility, Houghton, MI, USA - PEATcosm2014_Bin17_60_metaG | ecosystem: Environmental > Terrestrial > Soil > Wetlands > Peat | place...
TCAGTCGCCGGGTCGTATTTCGCGCTGATCAACGGATACATTACGCCGGACGTGTCCGGCTTCCTGCGCTCGATCGAACTTGTCGCCATGGTGGTGCTGGGCGGCATGGGATCGGTCACCGGTTCGCTCGTCGGATCGGCGGTGCTGGTGATACTGCCGCAGGCTTTGACCCTCTTCCGAGACTACGAGCACATGGTGCTGGGGCTGATCGTGATGAGCGTCATGATCTTCCTGCGCGGGGGAATCGTGCCGAGTCTGGCGGCCGCACTCGGCGGGAGGCGTCCATGAACGTGCTGTCGGCCGAGCGTCTGTCGATCGCGTTCGGCGGCGTGCGCGCGGTCGGCGGCGTCAGCTTCGATGTCGCACCTGGCATCGTGTTCTCGATCATCGGGCCGAACGGCGCCGGCAAGACGACGCTGTTCAACCTGATCTCCGGGATCTGCGCGCCGGACGATGGCCGCGTGCGGCTTTGCGGCGAAGACGTGACTGCGCTCCCCCCGGAACAGCTTGCCCGCCGCGGCCTGTCACGCACCTTCCAAAATCCGCAAATCTTCTCGCACCTGACCGCGATCGCGAACGTAATGATCGGCCGACATCGCCACGAGGCGACCGGAATTGTCGCCGATCTCCTGCATCTGCCGGCGGTCGGACGGCAGAACCGACGCACGCGCGAAGCAGCCACCGAAGCGCTCGCCCGCGTCGGCCTCGGCGCCATGGCCGAATCGCCGGCGGGCGGCCTGGCCTACGGCGACCTCAAGCGTCTGGAGATCGCACGCGCGCTCGCCAGCGAGCCGACGGTGCTGCTGCTCGACGAGCCGGCGGCCGGCTGCAATGCGGTGGAGACGAGAGAAATCGAAGACATCATCCGCAGCTTCGCCGCGGACGGCATCACGGTTGTGCTGGTCGAGCATGATATGCGGCTGGTCATGAACGTCTCCGACCGCATCCATGTCCTCGCCAACGGCCGCACGCTCGCCGAAGGCGCCGCAGCCGAGGTGCGCTCGAACCCGGCGGTGATCGAAGCCTATCTCGGCGTTCGCGGTGCACGGGAGGCTGCTGGTGCTGTCGGTTGAGAATCTCAGGAGCGGCTACGGCCGCATCGAGGCGCTGCACGGCGTTTCGATCGAGGTTGCGGCCGGCGAAATCGTGACGCTGGTCGGCGCAAACGGCGCCGGCAAGACGACGCTGCTGCGCGCCGTCTCTGGCGTGCAGCCGATCTCGGCAGGCCGCATCCGCTTCGAGGGCCGCTCGATTGAGCGCATTCCAGCGCACGCACGCATCGCACTCGGGATCGCGCAAGTTCCTGAAGGCCGGCAATTGTTCACGCCGCTTTCGGTCGAAGATAACCTGAAGCTTGGGGCCTGGACCCGGCGCTCCAACGACCTCGGTGCCGACATTCATCGCGTCTATGAGCTGTTCCCGATGCTTGCCGAATTGCGGCACGCCACCGCCGGTGCGTTGTCGGGCGGCCAGCAGCAGTTGCTGGCGATCGGCCGCGCTCTGATGGCGAAGCCGCGTCTGCTTCTGCTCGACGAGCCCTCGATGGGGCTTGCGCCCATTCTGGTCGACCAAATCCTCAATATCGTGCTGGACCTCAAACGCAACGGTTTGACCTTGCTGCTGGTCGAGCAGAATGCCAGCGCCGCGCTCGCCATCGCCGACCGCGGCTATGTGCTCGAGACGGGCACGATCACGGCGAGCGGAGCGGCGGCGGACATTCAAGGCGACAAACGCGTCCGCGAGGCTTATCTCGGCGTGTGAAGGCGAGGCTGGACCGGATTGATCTTGGTCAATTGATTGGCGGTGGAATAGTTTAATTTCATACGTTCAGGGAGGCGCCGATGAAAGACAGCCTGCAGCCGGGGGTATCGAAGGTCCGCCGCATCGTCGTCGACAGCAGCCGCACCATCAGCTTCATGGGCGAGCAGGGCCGGGTCTATGCCACCCCTGAACTGTGCCGCGACATCGAGTACACGTGCCGCGAAGTATTGCTCGAGCACTTGCAGGCCGGGGAAGACTCGGTCGGGCTCGAGATCATGGTGCGGCATAAAGCACCGACACTGCCCGGCATGGCGGTCGAGATCACGGCCACGGTTGCGGCCATAGACGGACGCAAAATCAGTTTCGACGTCGTCGCCACGGACGAGCTTGAGCCGATCGGCGAAGGCAAGCACGTCCGTTTCATTGTGGATAAGGAAAAAACCTACGAACGCCTGCGGGCGAAGGCGGTCAAGCGAGCCGCTCGGGCATGAACCCGGCTGGCCGCCGTTTGACTTAACTCAAATACATTCTGGCCGATTTGCGAATATTGGTTGTAGGCGACAGACCCTGTCGCGTGGAGGAGAAATGCGCGTCCTGGGGGACTCTGTCGACATGCCGCCGCGCGCGGCGAAGAACCTTCGCCCGCTTACCGGCAACGAAGCGATCGCGCGGGGGGCTTGGGAAGCGGGCGTGAAGGTCGCCGCGGCCTATCCTGGCACGCCGAGCACCGAAATCCTCGAAACTCTGGCAACCTATCCCGCCGAGGACCTCCATGCGCAATGGTCGACCAATGAGAAGGTCGCCCTTGACGTGGCGATAGGAGCTTCATTTGCGGGCTGCCGGGCGCTTGCTGCGATGAAGCACGTTGGCCTCAATGTGGCCGCCGATGCCTTCATGTCCCAGACTTACATCGGTGTGAACGGCGGGCTCGTGCTCGCCGTCTGCGACGATCCGGGCATCCACAGCTCACAGAACGAGCAGGACACGCGGCTTTACGGTGGGCTCGCCACCGTGCCGGTGCTTGAGCCCAGCGACGCGCAGGAAGCACTCGATTTCACCCGGCTTGCGTTCGAGCTTTCCGAGCGCTTCGACACGCCCGTCATCGTCCGCGGCACGACGCGACTATCGCATACCCGTAGCCCGGTCGCCGTCGGCTCGCGCACCGAAGCACCCAGCCGCGGATTCCTCGAACAAACGTCGAAGAACGTTATGATTCCGGCCCACGCCCGGCCACGCCACGGCGCGGTGCTTGAGCGCGAGGCTCGACTGAAGGAATACCTCGACGACGCACCCATCAACCGGTGGGAGGCCGGCGATAGAAGCTTTGGCGTCGTCACGGCGGGCACCTGTTACCCCTATGTGCGCGAGGTGCTGCCCAACGCCAGCGTGCTGAAGCTCGGCGCGTCCTGGCCGCTGCCGGAAGGACTGCTGCGGCGCTTCTGCGAGTCGGTTGAGCGTGTGTTCGTCGTGGAAGAGCTGGAGCCGGTGATCGAACGGGAGATCCGTGTCCTCGGCTTCGCGGTCGACGGTAAGCGGTTTTTCCCGCGTGTGGGCGAATTGGGTCCCGAGATCGTGCGCGGCGGGTTCGAGCAGGCCGGCATTCTGCCGCCGCGCCAAGAGCAGAGCATCTGGGCTCCCGAGCCGCTCGCGCGTCCGCCCGTGCTCTGCGCCGGTTGTCCGCACATATCGAGCTTCATGGCCGTGCGGGCATCCGGTGCGCGCGTCGCCGGAGACATCGGCTGCTATACCTTGGCTTGCCTCGATCCGCTGCGCGGCATTGACACGACGGTGTCGATGGGATCTTCGATCGGCAATGCCATCGGCATGGCCAAGGCGGGCGAGCCTAAACCGATCGTGGCGACGATCGGCGATTCAACCTTCCTGCACGCCGGCATTCCCGGGTTGATCAACGCGGTCTACAACCAAGCGAATATCGTGGTGCTGCTGCTCGATAACCACGTAACGGCGATGACTGGCGGGCAGCATCATCCCGGCACCGGCAAGACGTTGCGGGGCGAGGACGCCCCAAGGGTTGACTACGAAGCGCTGGTGCGCGCGGTCGGCGTCAGGTGGGTGCGCTCGGTCGATTCCTACGATCTTGCGGCCATGTATCAGTCGTTGCGAGAGGCAATCGCGTATCGCGGCGTTGCGGTTCTCATCGCCGATCGCCCTTGCGTCCTCGATCCGGTAAAGATCAAGGGACCGCCGCTGCAGGTGGTCGCCGCGGAATGCAATGCGTGTCAGGCCTGCATGAATCTCGGCTGTCCGGCCCTGAGCTGGAGCAACCAATGGTTCGAGGGCCGGCACAAAATCGAGATCGACCAATCGCTCTGCATCGGCTGTACGCTTTGCGCGCAAGTCTGCACGGTGGACTGCATCAAGCCCAGCCCGATGGTGCAGCGATGAGCGGGCCGGGGCCGTCTGTGCCTCAGCTCGCCGCTGCGGCGGCGGCGCCGATCGTGCTCGCCGATCCATCGCGGGTGCCGTTCAACGTCCTGGTCGTGGGCGTGGGAGGCCAAGGCGTCATCATGGTCTCGAAGCTGATCGCGTTGCTCGCGCAGAAGCAAGGCTACGAGGTCAAGCAGAGCGAAGTCCACGGCATGGCCAAGCGCGGCGGCGCGGTCTTCAGCCACGTGCGCTTTGGCCGGCAGGTCTGGTCGCCGACCATCCCGCAGGGCGAAGTCGATGTTTTGATCGCACTCGAATGGGCCGAAGGCCTGCGGTGGCTAACCTATCTCAAGCCCGATACGGGCATCTTCATTTGCGATACCAAGCGTATCGTGCCGCCGTTCGCGTGCCGCGATCGTCGCCCCGGCGCGGCCATGCGCTACGTGCGCGAGACGCAGGCCGAAGTGATCGCGCATGTTGCGCAGGGCTACGCCATCGATGCGACCCGCATGGCGGAACAGCTGGGCAACGAGCGTGCGGCCAACGTCGTGCTGCTCGGTGCGCTGTCTACCGCGCTGCATTTTCCAGTCGCAGAGTGGGAGCAAGTGGTCGCCGAGTTCGTGCCGAAGAAGACGGTCGCGGTGAACATCGAAGCCTTCCGGCGCGGGCGCCACTGGATCGAGCAGGCGCAAGACGGCTTGCCCCAGGTCGAAACTCAGGTCGAAACCCAGATCGAAACCCAAGTCGAAACCCAGGTCGAAACGATCGAGGCCCGAGCGCCGTCGGTGGACGCGGCCTATCGGGTACGCCTCGAGATCACTCCGGCATGGTGCAAGAGCTGCGACATCTGCGTGAAGCTATGCCCGGAGCGCTGCCTGCGGCTGAACGCGGAGCGCATCGTGGAACTGGCCGAACCGGACAAATGCACGGGCTGCCGCTTGTGCGAATGGTTGTGTCCGGACTTTGCGATCCGCGTGCATCTCGATCATGCGAGCGTCGCCGGCGAACGAGGTCCAGCGCGATGAACGCCGTCGATAGCGCGCTGACCGGCAGAACCACCCTGAAGCTCATTTCGGGCAACAACGCCTGTGCGCTGGGAGCGATCGCCGGCGGCTGTCGGTTCTTCGCCGGCTATCCGATCACCCCCTCTTCGGAGATCGCTGAACGGCTGTCCCGCCGGCTGCCGGAGCTGGGCGGCGTTTTCGTGCAGATGGAGGACGAGATCGCCTCGATGGCGGCCGTGATCGGCGCCTCGATGGGCGGCGTCAAGGCGATGACCGCAACCAGCGGCCCGGGATTCTCGCTCAAGCAGGAGAACCTCGGCTATGCAGCGGGAGCCGAGATTCCGTGCGTGATCGTCAATGTCATGCGCGGCGGCCCTTCGACCGGCATGCCGACGCGGCCGGCGCAAGCCGATTTGATGCAAGCGCGCTGGGGCAGCCACGGCGATTATCCGATTATCGTGCTCGCGCCGGCATCGGTGCGCGAAATCTTCGACGAAACCATTCGCGCCTTCGACCTGGCGGAGACCTACCGGTCTCCGGTCGTGTTGCTCTACGACCAGGTGCTCGCCCAGCTCTCGGAGACCGTCGCGCTCGACCTCACGCGCGATCCCGCGCGCGCGGAACGCAAATGGGCGAGCGGTCCGCGCGCGGACTATCGGCCTTACGCCGCCGATGCAGCAGGCGTCCCGGCGATGTCGCGTCCCGGCGCCGGCTATCGCACGCACACGACCGGATTGACGCACGGCGAAGACGGCTTCCCAACGCAGAACCCGGAGGCGGTCACGCGCAACCTGTCGCGGCTATTCTCCAAGCTCGAACGACATCGCAACGCGATCGATGCGTCGGCGAAACTGCATTGTGACGACGCCGAGGTCGTCATCGTCGCCGTCGGCATCACGGCGCGCGCCGCGAACCGCGCCGTCGAATTGTGTCGCGCGCAGGGCGTGCGTGCCGGGCTGTTTCGCCCGATCACGCTGTGGCCGTTTCCCGAACAGGCGCTGCGCGCGGCTGCCGCAGGCGCGCGCGCGGTCCTGGTACCCGAAATGAATGCCGGCCAGCTTTGCCTGGAGGTCGAGCGCGTGCTCGCGGGCACCCGGGTCGAAGGCCTGTTTCGATTTAGCGGCGAGCCGATCGTTCCGGTGGAAATTGCCGCGCGCGCGGCAGCACTCGCGCAGGAGGCGTGATGTTCATCGACTTGGCGGCGGAGTTCGACATCAGGGACTATCTCCGCATGGAGATGATGCCCCACTTCCTGTGTCCGGGCTGCGGCCATGGCATTGCGCTGCGGGCACTGCTGTGGGCGGTCCACGACCTCGGCATCGATAAGGACCGGCTCGCGGTGGTATCCGGCATCGGCTGTGCCGGGCGGCTGTCGGCCTACATCGATGCCAACACCTTCCACGTGACGCATGGGCGACCGCTCGCCTATGCCACCGGGCTCGCGCTCGCGCGTCCCGATCTCAGCGTGGTGGTGATCACCGGCGACGGCGATTGTCTCGCGATCGGCGGCAATCATTTGATTCACGCCTGCCGGCGCAATCTCAAGATCACCTGCCTCATGCTCAACAACGAGGTCTACGGAATGACCGGGGGCCAGGTGTCGCCGACCACTTCCGAAACAAGGATCACCACCACGACGCCGTTGGGAAATTCGGAGCCGCACTTCGACGCCTGCATGCTCGCCGCGGCCGCCGGCGCCGGCTTCGTCGGCCGCGAGATGACGCGGCACGTGCCGAAGCTCAAGGAGCTGATCGAGGCGGGGCTCGAGCATCCCGGCTTCGCATTCGTCGAGATTCTGTCCGATTGCACCGAAATTTTCGGGCGCAAGAACGACATGGGGTCTTCGCCCGAGATGATGCTGCGGCAAAAGAGCGAGCTGCGCCCCAGCGCCTACCGCGACAGCGTCGACACGCCTTTTCGACCGAACGATCTGCCGACCGGCATCCTGGCGAAGAACGCACGTCCCGAATACGGTGCGACTTACCGGCGTGAAGCGGCGGCTGCGGCGCAAAGGGGAGCGCCACGATGAGCGCATCGCGGATCGAAATCCGCATCGGCGGCACCGGCGGCCAGGGACTGATCCTGAGCGCCAAGATGCTCGCGGACGCGATGGCCGCGAGCGGCAAGCGCGTCGCCCAGTCGCAAGCCTACGAACCGACCTCGCGCGGCGGCTTCTGCAATGCGGACTTGGTGATAACCGACGGCGAGGTCGACTTTCCGCTGGTGACGGCGATCGATTATCTGGTGCTGCTCGATCGGCTCGCCGTGAAGCCCACCTGGCCGCTGCTCAAGCCGGGCGCGCTGGTCATCGCCGACACGCGGCTGTGCCCGGATCTACCCGAAGGGGAGTACCGCAGCTACCACTTGCCGCTCAGCGCGACGGCGCTGGAGCTGGGCAGCGAGCGTGTGACGAACATCGTCGCGCTCGGGGCATTGGTCGCGCAAAGCGGCATCTGCGGACGCGAACGGATCGAGCAGGCTGTGCGCGCGGAAACGCCGCGCGGCTTCCTCGATCTCAACATGGATGCGCTCGCGGCGGGATATGCGATGGGCCGCCGCGCCGACAACGACCTTGCCGCCGTGGCCGCCAGCGGCGGTTGACGTCGTGCGTGCCGTCGGCGGTATTGACCGGCGGCCGGTGATCCTTGTTCGTGTACCGCATGCGGCCAAGCGGCTGGAAGAGCATCGCTTGGACGGCTCGAAAGCCGGCAAATGCGATTGGCAGGAACCGGGGGATGTGCTTGATCACAATGCTCGCGCCGGCTTGAGGATTGTACCATGCCCGTGAACGAACCGCGCGGCGAACGCACTGTTTCCACCTATTGCTACCAGTGCGTGGCGGGACCCGACCTGTTGACGGTGCGCATCCAGGACGGGGTCGCGACCGAGATCAACCCCAACTTTACGGCTGCCGAAATTCATCCCGGCGGCGGCAAGGCCTGCGTCAAGGCGTACGGGTTGGTGCAGAAGGCCTATAACCCGAACCGCATCCTGCATCCGATGAAGCGGACCAACGCCAAAAAAGGCCGCAACGAAGACCCGGGTTTCGTGCGCATATCGTGGGACGAGGCGCTCGATCTCTTGGCCGAGAAGCTCAAGGCGGTGCGCGCCGCCGGCCTGCTTGACGAATCCGGCTATCCGCGGCTCGCCGCGAGCTTCGGGGGCGGCGGCACCCCGACCGCCTATATGGGGACGTTGGCGGCCTTTCTCGCCGGCTGGGGGCCGGTCGACATGAGTTTCGGCTCGGGCCAGGGGGTCAAGTGCACCCATTCCGAGCATCTCTACGGCGAACTCTGGCATCGTGCCTTCACGGTCTCGCCGGACACGCCGCTCTGCGATTATGTGGTTTCGTTCGGCGCCAATGTGGAAGCTTCCGGCGGCGTGTGCGGCGTCAAGCGCCACGCCGATGCGCGCAAGCGCGGCATGAAGCGGGTGCAGATCGAGCCGCATCTCTCGGTCACCGGCGCCTGCTCGGCGGAGTGGGTCCCGATCAAGCCGAAGACCGATGCGGCGTTCCTTTACGCCATGCTGCACGCCCTGCTGCACGAGCAGCCGCGTGAACGGCTCGATATTCCGTTCCTGAAGCAGCACACGTCCTCGCCTTATCTGGTCGGGCCTGGAGGCTTCTTTCTGCGCGATCCGCAATCGCGCAAGCCGCTGGTGTTCGACCAGGGCAGCGGCCGCAGCGTGCCGTTCGACACGCCGGGCATCGATCCGGCGCTCGAAGGCGCTTTTGTCGTGGATGGAGTCGAGGTCGGCCCCGACCAGGAGATCACCAACCAGCGTGCCGCCAAGGTCACTCCTGCCTTCGGCCACCTCGTCGACCACGTGAAGGACTATTCGCCCGAATGGGCCGGCGCGATTTGCGACGTCGAGGCGCAAACGATCCGCCGTATCGCCAACGAATTCCTCGACCACGCCCGGGTCGGCGACACGATCGAGATCGAGGGCCAGACGCTGCCGCTGCGTCCGGTCTCCATCACGTTCGGCAAGACCGTGAACAACGGCTGGGGCGGCTATGAATGCTGCTGGGCGCGCACGCTGCTCGCCTGCCTGGTCGGGGCGCTCGAAGTGCCGGGCGGAACGCTCGGCACCACGGTGCGGCTCAACCGCCCGGCCGATAACCGTTGGTCGAGCGTCAAGCCGGGTGCGGACGGCTTCATGGACTATCCCATGAACCCGACCGGCAAGGACGATTGGCTCGCGCATCCGCCGGTGCGCAGCGCGCACCGCATGCTGGTGCCGCTGATCGCCAACTCGCCCTGGAGCCAGGCGTTGGGGCCGACCCATCTCGCCTGGATGATGCAGGTCGAGGATTTCGACAAGCTGCCGCACGCCTCGCCGCCCGACGTGTGGCTCGTCTACCGCACCAACCCGGCGATCTCGTTCTGGGACACCAAAGCGGTCGGCGCGACTATGGCGCGGTTTCCGTTCACGGTCTGCTTCGCTTATACGCGCGACGAGACCAACCACATGGCCGACCTGCTGCTGCCCGATTGCACCGACCTCGAGGGCCTGCAGCTCATGCGCATCGGCGGCACGAAATACATCGAGCAGTTCTGGGATCATCAGGGCTTCGCGCTGCGCGATCCGGCCGTGCCGGCGCAGGGCGAGGCGCGGGACTTCACGTGGATCGCCACCGAACTCGCGCGCCGGACCGGTTTGCTCGAAGCCTATAACGGCGCCATCAATCGCGGTGCCGCCGACGTCAAGCTGGCCGGGCCCAACTATGACTTCTCGCTTGAGCTCGGCAAGGCTCACGATGTCCGGACCATCTGGGACGCGGTCTGCCGCGCCGCGAGCGCGGAGCTTACCGACGGCGCCGAGTCGCAGGGGCTCGACTGGTTCCGCGAGAACGGCTTCCGCGTGAAGCCGTTCTCGCGCCTGATGTGGTACCTCTACCCGAAGCTCGTCGAGGCCGGCCTGCGCTTCGAGCAGCCCTACCAGGAACGGCTCTTGCGCATCGGCAAGGAGCTCGAGCGGCGGTTGCACGAGCAGGGCATTCACTGGTGGGACAAGCAGATCACCGAATATGAGGCGCTGCCGCACTGGCGCGACCTCGGCGCCCTGTGGGAGGACGCGCTCGCCAAGCACTTCGACGTAGACATCGCCGAGTATCCGTTCTGGCTCGTCACCTCGCGCAGCATGCAATATTCGTGGGGCAACAACGTCGGCATCCAGCTCATCAAGGAAGTGGCGGACAACGTCATCGGCCATGGCAGCGTGGTGATGAACGAGGGCACGGCGGCGAAGCTCGGCATCGCCGACGGCGACCTGCTCGAGGTGCGGTCCCCGCTCAACGCCACCGAAGGCCGGGTCATGCTGCGCGAGGGTATCCGTCCGGATACGCTCTTGATGATCGGCCAGTTCGACCACTGGGCAACGCCGTACGCCAAGGATTTCCACGCGCCGAGCATGAATGCGCTGGTGCCGATGCTGCTCGAGCTGACCGATGCGACCGGCTCCAGCGCCGACCTCGTCAAGGTCAAGGTCACGCGGCTTCGAGGCGCGCCATGACGCGCTGGACGATGGTCGCCGATCTCGAGCGCTGCGTCGGCTGCCAGACCTGCACGGCAGCCTGCCGGCATGCCAACGCCACCTCGCCGGCCGTGCAATGGCGTAAGGTGCTCGACGTCGAGGCCGGCTCATTTCCCAACGTGAGCCGGACCTTCGTGCCGGTCGGCTGCCAGCATTGCGCCGACCCGCCGTGCGTGCATGTCTGTCCGACGACGGCGACGCGCCAACGCGCCGACGGCATCGTCATAATCGACTACGATCTTTGCATCGGCTGCGCCTATTGCGAGGTCGCTTGTCCGTACCAGGCTCGGTTCCTGGTGCACGCGCCGCATTTCGCTTACGGCGCGGCGATGCAAAACGAGATCGAGCGCGAAGACCCTGCGCGCCTCGGCGTGGCGCAGAAATGCACGTTCTGCTCGGACCGCATCGATTTCGGGCTCGCCA
>Ga0181536_10007067_pt1 | contig 11113 bp, 8 predicted proteins | sample PEATcosm2014_Bin_41_FD_121105 | JGI IMG/M metagenome (GOLD analysis project Ga0181536, IMG submission 121105) | Peatland microbial communities from MTU Mesocosm Facility, Houghton, MI, USA - PEATcosm2014_Bin17_60_metaG | ecosystem: Environmental > Terrestrial > Soil > Wetlands > Peat | place...
CCACCCACAGCCTGGTGCCGATCGACACGCCGATCGCGGGTCACCGGTGGATGCTGGTGGCCGATGAGCACGTCCAGCCGCTCGATCCCAAACTGTCGCCCGAGTTGCCGGCGATGGTGTGGATGGTGAACATCACGGATGAAACCAATCCGATCCCGGTCAGCACGTTTCAGTTGCCGGAACTGGTCGGGGTCGCCTCGCCGCTGATGACGGCGTGCCATCAGCCCGTCGAAACGATCGTGGGGCATGAGGTGCCGGCCGCCTGGTTCGCCAGCGGACTGCGAATCATCGATATCAGCAACCCGTTATCGATGAAGCAGGCCGCCTGGTGGATGCCGGACGTGCCGCCGGGCGCGCAACGCGTGTGCAGCAACGACGTGTATGTCGACCATCGCGGCCTGATTTATCTGATCGATCGCAACCGCGGTCTGTCGATCCTGGAACGGGTGTGACGTTTCCGCCGCTTTCTTAACAGGAAGTTTACCATTCTCGCCGACACTGCGCCTCGGCACACGCACGAGGGCCAGGATGGACGGGACGGTCGGAACGATCCGCGGGGTCGCTCGTCTGACGGACAAGCGGCGATGGCAGCGAATTTTGCAGCTCGCACCCGAGTCGCTGGCGATCCTGGCATGTATCGCGGTGATCTGGGGCGCCGTGGCACTCACGCTGTGGCAGGCCAACGTCGCCGCGGTCGAGTCGGCGCGGCGGCAGACCGTCACCCTGGCCCGTGCCTTCGCCGAGAGCAGTGAGCGCATCAGTACGGTCCTGGATCGTGAACTGCTCGCGTTACGTGCCAGCTTCGCGGAAAAAGGCGGCGCGTTCGACCTGTCGGAGTGGGTACGAACGCAGTCCTCGCCTGATCGGATGATTTTGCAGATCGGTCTCGCCAATCCAGCCGGGGTGGTCACCCAAACTTCCGTGCCGTTGAACGGTCAGCAGGTCGACCTCGCGGACCGAGAGCATTTCCGGGTGCAGCTCGATCCCGATCGGGATGCGGTTTTTATCAGCAAGCCAGTGGTTGGGCGCATCACGAAGCGTTGCTCCGTGCAATTCACGCGCAAGATGCTGGACCGCCACGGACAGTTCGCCGGCGTTGGGGTAAATTCCGTCAGTTGTGAGGATTTGTCCCGGTTCTACCAGACGGTTGATATCGGGGATGGCTTCGTGATGCTGGCGGGGCTTGACGGTGTCATCCGGGGCTATGGCCCGGTGCGGCCCGACCTGTGGGGCATGGATCTCAGCCAGGCCCCAGGGTTTGAGCCCGCGCTGAAGCTGCGGGAGGGCACGCTGACCGCGACCACGCCCTGGGACCAAGTGACGCGGATCGTCAGCTTCCGCCGCCTGGACCAGTATCCCCTGGTTGTTCTGGTTGGCTACGGCGACGCGAAGGTGTTTGGCCAATATTGGCCGATGCGTAACCGGGCGATTGAAATTGCCGGGGCGGCTACGCTCATCATCATGTGTCTGGGCGCGGTCTGGATTCAACAGCGACTGCGTTCGGCCGCTTCCCGGCAGGCCCTGTTGCTCACGCTGGACAACATGAGCCAGGGGATCGTGATGATCGATGGGGACGGCCGGATTCCGGTCGTCAATCGCCGCGCCACGGAGTTGCTCGGTCTGCCGGCCGCACTGCTCGAGCCTGGCCGCGAATTGCGCCCGGCGGAAGCGGACCAACTGGGCTTGCTGATCCAGGCCGAGGACAGTGAGCCCGGCGCGATCGAGCATGGCACCGTGCACAAGAATGGGCGGATCATCGAGATCCTCAGTCAATACCTGCCAGGCGGCGGGCAGGTGCGCACTTTCACGGATGTCACCGAACGGCGGATCGCCGACGCGCGCATCCGGCACATGGCCCATCACGATTCGCTGACCGGTCTCGCGAACCGCTCGATGCTGAATGAACGGCTCACGGATTTGTTACGCCAACCTTCCGTGGGCGAGTTCGGACTGATTTGTCTTGATCTGGATGGTTTCAAGATGGTCAACGACACGTTGGGCCATGAGGCCGGTGACAGGTTGCTGCGGGACGTCGGCCGGCGCCTGCATCGGCTCGTGGGCAACAGCGGCTTTTTGGCGCGAACGGGCGGCGATGAGTTCGCCATACTGTGTCTCGATGGCCCGCAGCCGAAGCAAACCGAAGCCTTCGCCGCCGCTGTCTTGACCACGATGACCGAACCGATCGACATTGACGGGACCCAGTTCCGTCTGTCCGCCAGTCTCGGACTCGCATTTCATCCTGACGACGGAACGAACGCCGTTGAGCTCATCCGGCACGCGGACACGGCGATGTATCAGGCCAAATCGCGTGGCCGCGGCCTCGTGGTTCGGTTCGAGTCAGAGATGGACCGGAGCCAGCACGAACGCGGCCTGATCGAGCGTGATCTGCGCCGTGCCCTGAGCAACCACGAATTCGAGGTTTGGTTTCAACCTCGATTCGAAACCGAGCAGCTGCGGATTACCGGCTTTGAGGCGTTGGCACGGTGGCGTCACCCCGAAGGTGGGTTCATTTCGCCCGTACGCTTTATTCCCGTCGCCGAGCAATGCGGCCTCATCGCCGAACTGGGCTTCCGGGTGCTGAAGGATGCCTGCGCCTTCGCCGCCAGCCTGCCGGACGGGCGCATCGCGGTGAATTTGTCTCCGGCGCAGTTCCTATCGAACAACCTCGCGGATGTGATCGTCGATGTGCTGGCTGAACACCATCTCCCAACCACGCGGCTGGAACTGGAGATCACCGAAGGCGTGTTGATCGCGGATGAGACCCAGGCCCTGAGCACGTTGAACAGCCTGCATGACCGTGGCTTGCATCTCGCTCTGGACGATTTTGGCACTGGTTACGCGAGCCTCAGCTATTTGCGGCGCTTTCCGTTCGACCGCATCAAGATCGATCAGTCGTTCGTGCGCGCGCAGGAACACGATGCCGCGACCCGTGCGATCACCGAAAGCATGTTGACCATGGCCCGGCGCCTGCGGCTGGAGGTCACCGCCGAGGGCGTGGAAACCGATCGTCAACTCAATCTCCTGCTCAGCCAGGGGTGTCCGGAAGTGCAGGGATTTCTTCTCGGCCGGCCGATGCCCGCCGCCCAGGCGCGGGCATTTTACGCGGGCCATGGTGCCACCGAGCGGGCGTGGCGTTTGACGGCGGCCTGATCCCGCTCGCCGTTCGTCATGGCCTGGCCTGACCGCGCCACCCGCGGCAACGCGATAGCCCGGTCGAGCTTGTGCCTGGGCGGGCCGTGACGAACGGCGGGCGGGATCAGTCCGCCGCGTCGCGCCGCCGGCCGAGAATCTCCGCCGTGTGCTCGCCCAGCAGAGGGGCCGGCAACCGGACGGAGCCTGGCGTGTCCGACAGCTTGACCGTGACGCCCAGCGTGTGAAACGTTCCGGTAACCGGATGGTCCGTCCGGGCGACCATCTCCCGGGCCAGGATGTGCGGATCGGTGAAGACCTCGTCATAATGCATGACCAGCCCAGCGGGAATCCCCGCCGCCTCCAGCGCCGCGAGCCAGTGGGCGGATGGTTTCTCCCGCAACGTCTCCGCCAGCAGCGCGACCAACGCGTCATTGTGCGCCACGCGCTCGGCGACGGTGCGGAATCTTGGATCGGAGACCAGCTCTGGCCGGCCGACGATCTCGCACAGTTTTACGTAGAAATGTTGCTGTGACGCACCGACGGTGATGTGCCCGTCCGCGGTCGCGAAACACTGATAGGGCGAACTCCCCCGATGCGCCTGGCCGATCCGGGCCGGCCGCGTGCCGGTGGCGAAATAATGCGCCGACTCGTACACCGCGAGTGAGGTCGCGGCTTCCAACAGCGAGGTTTCCACGTGCTGGCCCGTGCCGGTGCGATGCCGCGCCTCGATCGCCGCGAGCACGCCGAACGCCAGAAACATGCCGGCGGTGACATCGGAAATCGCGATTGGCAGGCGGAACGGATCGCCATCGGCCGGCCCGTTCGTGCTCATCAGCCCGGACATCGCCTGCGTGATCAGGTCGAACCCGCCCCGGCTGCTGTACGGCCCGGTTTGGCCGAACCCCGAGATCGACGCGAGAATGAGTCGCGGATTGCGTTGATGCAGCACATCCCACCCCAGTCCCAGGCGGGCCAGCACACCGGGGCGATAATTCTCCACCAGCACATCGGCGCGATCGATCAGTTCCAGCAGCGCGTTCAGGTCCGCCGCCTGTTTCAAATCCATGACCACCGAGCGTTTGTTTCGGTTCCAGGTCATGAACGGCGCGCTTTCCCCGTTCACGAAGGGCGGCATGTTGCGCGCGGAATCGCCGGACGGCGGCTCGATCTTGATCACCTCCGCGCCATGGTCCGCCAGCATCATCGCGCAGTAAGGCCCCGACAGATGGCTGGTCAGGTCGAGCACCAACAAATGTTGCAAAGCGCCGGGCATCACGCGGTCTCCTGTTCGCACGAGCCCCAATCATGGCACGCTCCCCCGTCGTGGCGAAGCCGCGCCCCGATCAGTCGTGGCGAAGCCGCGCCTTGATCCGTCCCATCGTCTGACGCGCCAGCGCGATCATCCCGCGCGGATGCCGAGGATTGATCAGCAGCAGGCCGATCCGCTGCCGGCGATCGGCGACCCAGCCTTGTTTGTACGGATCGTCGCCGCGGCCAAAATCCAGCGCCGCCACATGCTCATGCTCTATCATGTGGCGGATCATCCACGCGGTCAGCACGGTACCCGGAGAGTGCGCCTTGAACGCCTCGTCGTGCGCCAGTTTCAGTACCGTCGCCCGGCTGTGTTCCACGATCCAGAACTGCGCCGCGGCCGGTCTGTCGCCGATCCACCATACGCCGAGCCGAGCCACGCCGAGGGACGCGGCGGCCCGGATCTGCGCGGGATTGAATTCGGGATACGGCTCCGGTTCTTTCCAGCTCCGCGCATAGACCGTTTCGAACGCGGTGATCCCCCGTGTCATATCGGTCTGGTGGTCAAACAATTCGAAATGCGCGCCGGCCAGACGCTCCGCCCGCCGCGTCCGCCGCCGGATCGTTTCGCGCGGCGCCCCTGGTCGGCGAGCCAGCCAGGCCGCCCAGTCCAGGCCCGTGACGTCCTCATGCCAGTTGCCGAAATGATCGAAGCGCGCGACAGCCAGACCCGCCTGCTTGCCGCCCTGAACGATGTCCGCGGCGATCGCCTGATCGAGCGCATCCAGGCGCGTCGTGGGGAACGAACGGCAGAACCGCGCGAACGCCGTGAAAACAGCCGCGCGGTCCAGGGTGGCGCGGGCAATCAACGGCTCGTAAAGCGACGTATATGGGGTCGTCAGGGCGCGAAACCCGCCGTTGGCTGGGTCAACGACCATGGGAAACAGCGCCCTCGCCTTGCCGTCCTGGCGGATCAGCACCAGGCGCGGCAGGGCGTTTGGTGGGATCGCATGCGCCAGTACAATCTCCCACCAGGCACGGGTCGAAAAGAAATTCCCGGCGGCGGTGAACAGTGGCGTCGCATCCTCCGGCAGGACGTCCAGGCTCGCGAAGGTTTCGACCCGGGTTCCGGGTTCAGCGGATCGCATACCACGCACAACCGATCCACTCATGCAGCGCGTAGTAACTCCATCTCCACGCCGACGCATGCGGCAGGAAATCCCACGCGATCGGATCGATCGGGGTTTCCATGGACGTGGGCACCGCGGTAACGATCAGGCCGGCGTGCCGGAACGCCAACATGGCACGCCGCAAGTGCCAGCCCTGTGTCACGACATAGACCGAGCGGATGCCTTGCTTCCGCAGGATGTCCGCGCTGAAGGACGCGTTTTGCCAGGTATCGGACGAGGCATCCTCGACCCATGTGACCGGCGTCTGAAAATCATCGCGCAGGCTGTCGGCCATGACCGTGGCGACGGCCGGGCGGTCCGGTTGCACGGTCCCGCCCGTCACCAGGATCGGCAAACCGGTCCGGCGGTGTAAAGCCGCGCCGGTGCGCAGCCGATCCAGGGTCAGGAAACCGGGAAGAGCGTAGGGTGCCGCGTCGGTGCGCGACAAATCGCCGCCCAGGATCACGATCGCCTGAGGCATCGCGTCCGCGGGCGGATTGAGCGGCAGATTTTGCTCCAGCGCCACGATCAGCAGGTCGGGAACCAATGGCAGCGCGAGCACCGTCAGACCCGCCACACCGATGCAAAGCAACGCTCGTCCACTCGGGCGATGCCGCCGCGCGATCAACAGCCCCAGGATCGTCAGCCACAAGAAGCAAACCGGCGGTAATGCCAGTGTGATCAGGATCGATTTCAGCACGGTCCGCTAGGCCTGGCGTCGCGCATCGAGGTGCGCGAGCACGGTCACGAGGCCATCGCGCAATGCGATCATCCGGCCCAGACCCAACGCGCGCCGCATGTTCGAGGGGTCGCCTGTGGAGTGCCGAATTTCACCAACTCTGGGTGGCACGTACCTGACCTCCAGGTTCCTCCTGGCCAGACGGCCGATGATGCGGGTCAGGTCCGACACCGATGTCGCCTGGCCGGTACAGACATTGAACACCGAGGCCGCTTCGGGCCGGAGATCCATGCCGGCCAGCAACGCGGCGACGGCGTCGACGACATGCACGAAATCGCGGGTCTGCGTGCCGTCGCCATGGATGTCGATGGCCGCGCCGTTTCGAATCCGCTCGCAGAAGATCGAGATCACGCCTGAATAAGGCGACTTCGGATCTTGCCGCGGACCGTAAATATTGAAAAAGCGCAACCCCACCGTGGGAATGCCATGCACATGGGTCGCGGTGAGCGCGTGCAGCTCGCAACCGTATTTGTCGGCGCCATAGGCGGACAGCGGCCGCCGCTCCGCGGTCTCCTGGATCGGGATCGTCTGGCAGTCGCCATAAACCGCCGCGGACGAGGCGTAGACGACCGGCACCTTCGTTCCATGCCGGCGGATCGCGTCGAACAGCGTGATCGTCCCGGTCAGGTTGGTACGATGCGTACCGAGCCAATCGTTGACCCCGCGTTCGACCGACGCGATGGCGGCGAGGTGAAAACACCCGTCCACACCGCCGGTGGCCCGCAGCACCGTCGCCGGATCGGCGATGTCCCCCACGATCAGTTCAACGCCGGCGGGCAGGTTGCCGCGGTGGCCGGTGGAAAGATCATCGAGCACCCGCACGCCGTCCCCCCGGGCGAGCAGCGCGTCGCACAAGTGTGAGCCAATGAACCCCGCGCCGCCAGTGACGAGGAAAAGACTCATGCGTGCGGCCGCAGCACCTGGCGCAGCACCGCGCCATCCGCGAGCTTGTCGAAGCCCTCGTTGATCTGCTCGAACGTCACGAACCCGCTGCGGAGTTTCTGTACCGGCAGTTTGCCGCGCTGATACAGCGCGATGAAGCGGGGGATGTCGCGCTTCGGCACGCAGCTTCCCATATAACTGCCGCGGATCGTCTTCTCGTCGGTCACCAGCGCGGCGTGCGGGAAGCCGAACGTCGCGGTGGCCGCGGGCAGGCCGGCGCTGACGATCATGCCGCCGCGCGCCGCGATCGCATAAGCGAGGTGCATCGCCGGGATCGCCCCCGCCGTTTCGATCACGTAATCCAGACCGCCCTCGGTGGCGGACTTAATCTCCTCCACCACATCCGCGTTGCCGGCGAGGAACGTATCGGTGGCGCCAAGCTCCCGCGCCAGACGCAATTTATCGGCGTTCAGGTCGACGGCGACGATTCGTTCTGCCCCGGCTACGACCCCGGCCATCAGCGCGTTCATCCCGACACCACCCAGCCCGACCACCGCCATCCGCGCGCCGGGTGGCACCTGCGCGGTGTTGAGCACGGCGCCCACGCCGGTCACCACCGCGCAGCCAAAGATCGTGGCATCTTCCAGCGGGACGTCCATGGGGATTTTGATCAACGCCGTTTGCGACACCACGGCGTACTGGGCGAAAACCGACAGCCCGCTGTAGTGGTGCAGCGGTTCGCCATTCAGCGACAGACGCCGGGCGCCGGATACCAGCGTGCCCTCGCTCCGCGCGGCCGCTGAACTCTGACACAGATTGGGCCGTCCGTTGTTGCAATAACGGCAGTCGCCGCAGCTCGAAACGAACATCGAGACGACGTGGTCGCCGGGCTTCAGGTTGGTGACGCCGGGGCCGACCTCCTCGACGATGCCCGCCGCCTCATGTCCGGGGATGGTTGGCATCCGGCGCGGTCGCAGGTTCTCGATGGTGGACAGGTCGGAGTGGCAAAGTCCGGCGCCGATAATCTTGTACAGTACCTCGCCAGGGCCAGGGGGATCGAGGTCGACGGTCTCGATGGTCATGGGCTGGCTATCGGCGTAGGGGCGAGGCTTGCCCTGCACGCGCATCACCGCCGCCTTCATCTTCATCGCCGTCCGCTCCTCGTGATCCTTGGGTGATTCGGGGAAGATCGGGCCCCGGTGGCAATTACCCGCATGGCTTTGACCACGCCAGAGGAGCGGCCGGCAAGCTCTCAGTTCGCGGGGACAAGCTCTGAACTCATGATAAAACGCACACCCAGCGCGGTCAGACGGTCGCGCGCCTCGTCCATCGTGGTACGGCTTTCCCCGGTGGGAAGCGCGGCGATGGGCAGCGCGATGGGCCGGCAGGCATCCTCCACGATGGTCACGTCATAGCCAAGGCGGGCGGCGTCCTCGGCGGACCACGCGACGCAGAAGTCGGTGGCGAGGCCACACAGGAACAGACGGCGAAAACCGCGTTGGCGGAGCCAGCCGTCCAGCCCGGTGGCGGTGACATGATCGTTCTCAAAGAACGCCGAATAGCTGTCGAGCGTGACCCGGCACCCCTTGCGGAGAATGAGCTCGATGCGGGTCTGGTCGATATCCGGGTGGATCATCGCCTCCTGGCTGCCGGCGATGCCATGGTCGGGCCACAGGATCTGCGTGCCATATGGCAACTCGATCGTTTCATAAGGCTTCCGCCCCGGGTGGGCGCTGGCGAAGGAAAGATGGTCGGGCTTGTGCCAGTCCTGCGTGGCGAAGGCATGATCGAACGCGGGCATCAGCCGGTTGATGACCGGCACGATGCGATCGCCGTCCGGAACCGCGAGGCCGCCGCCCGGCATGAACGTCGGTTGCACGTCGATCAGGCCGAAAATAGTACCGGCGGGGTCGATTTTCATGGCCAGGCCTCTCGTCAGGGCAATCGGTGTACCGTATTGTAACGTATGAAATTGTTTTGGAGAACGCCTGCGATGAGAATGGCGCGGTTACTTGCGTTGGCCGCTGTGCTGGCCACGTCGAATTTCATGCCTCGGGCGGAGGCCGTCACTTTCAAATGGGCCAACAACGGCGATACCGGGTCGATGGACCCCTATACCCGCCAGGAAACAGTGCAACTGTCGTTCCTGGCGAACATCTACGAGCCCTTGGCGCGGCGCGACCGGAACCTGGCCCTCGAACCCGCGCTGGCACTGAAATGGGAGCAAACCAGCCCAACGGTCTGGCGCTTTCATTTGCGGCCCAACGTGAAGTGGCAGGATGGCTCGGCCTTCACCGCCGATGACGTGGTGTTTTCCCTGGGCCGCATCCTGGCCAAGAGTTCGGTGATGCGAGCGCCGCTTTCCGTCGTGAAGGAAGCGCGCGCGATCGACGATCTGACGGTGGATTTCGAAACCAACCAGCCTGACCCGATCTTCCCTCAGGAGCAAAGCGTTTTCCTGATCATGTCGAAAGCCTGGTGCGTGGCGAACAATGCCGTCGAGCCCGTGATCATCGGCGGCAAGGATGATAATTTCGCGGTCCGCCATTCGATGGGAACAGGTCCGTTCCGGCTGGTCTCGCGCGAGGCCGATTCGAATACCGTCGTCGAGAAGAACCCAGGTTGGTGGGATAAGCCGGAGCACAATCTCGACCGTGTCGAGTTCCACGTCATTTCCAGCGCGGCCACCCGGGTCGCCGCCTTGCTCTCCGGCGAGATGGATATGATTTATGACGTGCCGCCGCAGGACATGCCCCGGATCGCCAGGGCGCCCGGGCTGGCGCTGCTCCAAAAACCCGAGCTGCGCACGATCTTCCTCGGCCTGGACGTGTGGCGCGACGAGTTGCCCACGTCGGACGTGAAGGGCAAGAACCCATTGAAAGATCAGCGCGTTCGCGAAGCGTTCGCACTCGCGATCGATGAGAACGCGATCGTGCAGCGGGTCATGGGAGGGTTGGCACATCCCACCTCAATGATGTGGGGGCCGGGCGTGAACGGCTACAATCCCGCCTTGGACGTCAGACCGGAGCCCGACATCGGCAAAGCAAAGCAATTGCTGGCCGCCGCCGGCTATCCGAATGGCTTCGGCATTGGTTTCGATTGCCCGAATGACCGTTACGTAATGGATGAGCAGATCTGCACGGCGATCACCTCGATGCTGGCGCGGATCGGCATCAAGGTCGCATTGTCGGCGCAGCCGAAAGCCCAGTTCTTCGCGAAGATTCTGGGCCCGAAATACGATACGGACTTCTATTTGCTGGGTTGGACTCCGGCGACTTATGACGCTCATAACGCGCTCTACACACTGATCGCCAGCCGCGGGAACGGCCGCGGCGAGGTGAATGTCGAAGGTTACAGCAATCCGGAAATGGACTCGCTGGTCGCCCGAATTGGGGTCGAGTCGGATCAGGCAAAACGAAATGCCCTGATTGACCAGACAGTGAAAATTCTGCGGCACGACCTGCCGGTGATCCCCCTGCATCAACAGGTGATCGTCTGGGCCGCGAAACAGAATATCGACCTCGCGCAATTGGCGGACGACGAGTTCCCATACCGCTACGTCACGGTGAAATAACGGTGCCGGATCATCAGGTCACGCGACAGCGGCCAATTACCGATGCACTCCGGCGCTCGGTGATTGAGCATCCGCCGGAAATCGAGCAGGTCGGCGACCTCGCGCGACGCCGCGAGGCGATCGAGGCCTGGGCCGTTGGCTTATCGCACTCCAGCGTCAACCGGATCAGCGACATCGAACCGGACGGCAATCCGGGTCAGAACGTGTCGCGGCGCGGTTCCCAGGCCGATCATCCACGGGGTGTGATACCAACCCGCTGAAAGTGTGACTCTCACCCCATCACGTCATGGCCCGGCTCGTCCGGGCCACCTATCGCCGCACCGTGCTTGAACAGGTGGCCCGGACGAGCCGGGCCATGACGTGGAA
>Ga0181536_10007068_pt1 | contig 11112 bp, 15 predicted proteins | sample PEATcosm2014_Bin_41_FD_121105 | JGI IMG/M metagenome (GOLD analysis project Ga0181536, IMG submission 121105) | Peatland microbial communities from MTU Mesocosm Facility, Houghton, MI, USA - PEATcosm2014_Bin17_60_metaG | ecosystem: Environmental > Terrestrial > Soil > Wetlands > Peat | place...
CAAACAAACGACTACGAAAAAAACTCTTGCGTTATTGTCGCGGCGCGACAATCATCACCTCGTCGCGACCGCTGCAAAGCCATTTTGATTGTCGCTGCTCTCATCCAGATTGACGCGCCACATCAAACCCGCGCTACCCCGCCTTCCCGGCGTCAATCCGGCGAATCGCCTCTTTCACGCGCTCCCAATGATGCTCCGGGCGGTTCGCATCGTCATCCCCGACAGGCGGGAAGTGCTGGCGCTCGCGCGCCTCGGAATAGGCTTGCTCGCCAAATTGATCGATTAGAGCCTTGGCGTCGGCTTCAATGAGTGCGCGATATTCGGCGCGGTGGCGGAACCAACCGATCATTGGTAAACGCTCTACGATTAGCTCACCGGGCTTCAATTATTTCTGAATTGTGGCTGAGTGGGAGATTTATTTCTGTATTATGTCTAAATGAAGCGCATATGGATTGTAAATCAGCAATTGCGGGAGGGAGAACCCGGCATCGAGCGCAACATCATTAATTTTGCCACGCTCATTTCAATCAACTTTTCTGAAATCATTTCTCCGTAATGTTCAAGTTGCTCAGGCGATAAACTCCCATCACTTCGGACACGCGACCAGACTGACAATCAACCTTCGGAGCACAGACATGACCATAATTTTCTCGCGCTTCGTGAACGACGAATCGGGCGCGACGGCGATCGAATACGGCCTCATCGCATCCTTGATCTCGGTCGCCGCGATCGTCGCCCTCACGACTGTCGGCAGCAATCTGAGTGTGGTCTTCGGTTACGTCGCCGGCGAGCTAAGCACCTAATCTCCGACGACGGCGACTCGGCCGCCGCCGATTGAACAGAAACGGCCCAGGCATCTCATCCGAGGTCGCAGGACGTTCCATGCGCTTCTGGCACGATCTTCGTCGAGGGGAACGCGGAAGGCCAAGCGCCTCGTAAGGCATCACAGGGAACGCAAGGTCTCGGAAAATGACAGACGCTCAACCATCAATCGACGAAGACGACTGGAACGATACCGACGCGCCAGCCGAGGGGCAGTTAGTCCAAGTCCGCGCGCAGGATCAGCGCGGCTGCTACACCATCCCGTTTCCTGTCGAGTTCAGAGACGACGGATGGTTCAACGCAACAAACGGCGAGGAACTCGATTGCTTTGTTGCGGCGTGGAAACCCTTTGACGGACTCCGGTAATGCCCTTGAATCGGCCTGCGTCGAGTTCATCGCCAAACCGGGACTTCGTGGCGACTCCCGAGACGATCTTGCAGCCCGAGGTCTATGGCCAGCGCAGCGGGGTTGGTTTCCGTCGCCATCGTCACGCCCTCGATCGCTGGCCTGCAATCCCAAGGCGCACTGGCGCGTAACAAACCACCCCGGATTAAGTTTGGCTTCGCAATACGTATTTGCCCGATGTTGATTTGGGCAACAGTCTCATGACCTTATCCAGCGCACCCTGCAGAGCGTTGTGATGGGCAGCTCGGAGAATTGCCTCTCCGATGCCGCCAGCCGGCCGGCAACAGCGCCGCGCAGGGTGCGCCCTCCGTCGCACACAAAACACAAAACCGGCCTGCCGCACATCCGCGCTCGGGGCGTTCCATCTGCCCGGAGTGCGTGCCGCCGGACTGGCGCGGGCATAGGAGGCTGGGGCCGGGCCCCTGATTGAGCCACAAAAGAAAAGCCCGGCCGTTGCTGGTCGGGCTGTGCAAAACTTGCAAGGAACGCAGGCACTCGGAACTCTGCCTCGCGAGACTACCTGTTTCCATGGCGGTCGATATTCAATTGCGTCAGATTGACGCAAAACCCACGCGCGGGGTCTCAAAACGCAAAACGGCCCGTCGCTACATCCGCGCTGGGGCCGCTTCGTGGCGTCAGGTTGTGCCACCCTTCGCTTGCTCAACGAATAGGCGAGACGAATCAGAGGCCCAAGAGCGTCGCCTTCTGTCGTGGGCGATAGACGGGCCGCTCCAAGGGCGACAATCCAGCCCCGCGCGGCCGCGCCACAGCGGAGCCCGCATACGCCATAAGAAAATTTACCATGTGAGCGGTTAAGGCATGCGGGATTCAACGACTACGTAATTCTACGAGCTTGATCGGATTGGACCGTCCGATGCTCAATCCCCGGTGCTCGCGACATCCCACCGACCATCCGGCGAATGTCGGTCCATGCCAAAACGGCATGCGCAAAAGGAAGTCGCCATGTTGACGCGGGCTATGCTTCGCCGCCTATTGCTCGCCGTAGTCGCCCTCTCTCTGGTTCGCGTTTACGCCGTGGAAACCTTCGCGATCGCGAACACGCACGCGGGTGCCCGCTCCAAGCCGGCCACGTCTATCGCGAATGGATGGATTTACGGCTGACGCCAAAGGGGTCGACAATGGACATCAGCACCTTTTTGGTCTTCATCGTCGGCTTGGGCGCTATGCTCGCGGCTGAACTCGCGCCATAGAGCCCGTGATGCTGAGCCCGAACCGCGCCAGGGCTATTTCTAGGGGGGCGCATATGACGCGAATTGTCGAGCATCGCAGCGCTTTACCATTCGGACCGGTTGTTGAGGTGCATGTGCGCCATGACCCGGACGCCGAAACGCCGGTCTTCGCTACGGTCACAGTCAGCACATTCGGCGCGACGCCTGATCCCGAGGCCTTTCCGCAACCATTGGCGGCCGCCGACGCCTTTCTTCAAGCGCTCACGTATGCAGAGCGGGTTGGGATTGCCTGCGTGTGGATCGACGACCCCGGGGGCCACTTCCCGCCTGAGATGCGCCCCGTGCGAGACGTGAATGCACCCTGATCATCCCCGCGTCAGAAACGCTGCTCGGGGTGCCGCGCCAGTTCGGCGCGCCCGTCACGCTCCATTTTCCTCACCAAACGATGCAACCTTCCATGCTCGAAAGTTGTTCCTATGGAATCCGCAAAAATGAAGGGAGGTATGACTACGCTCACCACGCTGACGCGCATGATGGAGAGCTATAGCCACGCCGTTGCTCCGACGAGGGAGTGCGCAGCGTGGCGGCTGTTTATCGAAGAATGTCGCTGCGATCTGCATCGCCTGCCATCGAGCGACAAGGCCGATCTTCTCGTTCCAGAAGGGTTCGCGCAATATTGGAGCCTTGTTTCCATGGGCGAGAGCCGTGATTTCGATCCGAAAAGCGGTGACTATTTGGCCGGCGCTTGAGGTTAGGAGAAAGCAGAAATGTTGCCCATCAGCCTCATCTCGGCGGCCCGGGCCCGCAGTTCGGTCTCCGGCCCTGGTGCGTCGAGGTGTCGCCGGACTAGCGTGGGCATAGGGTGGCGGGAACGGAGCGATGACCCCAAACGAAAGGCCCGGCTCAGCGGGGGGGGGGGCTGGCCGGGCAAAGCCACGAACGGGAGGTTTGCCCGTCTCATAATTCCATGTCGTCACGACACCGGCGCGTTTCAGGACACTCCACCAAACGCAAAACGCCCGCCTTTACGTCTTGCTCCGCCCTCGCCAGCGCCCTGGGAAGGTTCGCCTCAGCTGTGCGAAAGATTGTGCGCGTAATTCAGCCCTAGCACCCTGTTTAGGGTCGGTATCCGCCATCGGGGAGGCGGCATGACTACGCAAAACGGCATCAATATCTTCTTCTAGCTCCGTTTGTAATTGTTCTGCTTTCCTGCCGATGGCGACTGCTCGTGCTCGTATATTCGGTGGCAAACGATCTATTTTGTAGTTCCGCAGCCCGAATACCCCTGCACTGACATATTCCTCGCACTGATAAAGTCGCCGACGAATATCGCGCAGTCGCATTAGGGTTTGGCGATTTAGGTCTAAGAAATTAATCGAAAAATCGCCAACCGGGCTCTTGTATTCAAGGCGTCGGTCTTTGACTTCAAAATGATCCTCATATACGTCCTGATCGGGCCGAAAAAACCTAAACCCGGCTTTTCTTGCCTCAGAAGGCGGCGTGAGGTCGCCCTTATAAGTGTTGCAGAACCGGCATGCATACATAAGGTTGGAATATTCATTTGTCAGGTCAGGCCGTAAAGACTTCGGCTCATAGTGATCTATATTAAAGTTAATAGTTTCTGCTTCATGCTCCGTGATTGTGCAGTAAGCACAAGAATAGAAAAAGTCGTGACGCAAAGGTTCAACGTATTCCAAATAATCCTTGGCAGGCTTAACGTCAGACCGCGTTACTAAGGGTGAGCGCATCTCAGAGGATCGCGATATTTCTGTCATCGGCGCTTAGTTGAAGTGTGACTATTCAACTCTTGTCGGAGTCGGGTAACCTCGGAAAGGAAATCTTCGTAGCGCTTAACTGCTAATTCAAGCTGATCCAGTGTAGGGCCTATTCTCGCATCTTCGATCCTAGCCAGACTCCACCGAACAAACTCGAGACGCCTCGCTTCAGTTTTGCTTAGCTGGGTAGCCATTTGCTTTCTTAGAAGCGCCTCCCGTTCTTTCAACAGAGCACGCTCATCTGCTTCGCTCGTTTGCCGAGCGGCTGCGCGACCCGCCTGTTTTGCAATCTCCGGATCGTATTGCTGTGTCTCTCTGAGCGCGATAACGGTCTCCGAGACGTTGGGCATCTGGGGGGCGCGCACGTCGGACAGCGACGCAACGCGCACATCGGACACCGAGGTAACTTGTGATCCATCCGACGCTGTGTCGACAGCGCTTTCAAAAAAAGCACTGGTGGATGCGTTATCCATCGAAGGCCGCCCCTTCTCCCAATTTTTCAAAATAGGAAAGCGCCGCATCGTGGCCTTGCGATGCGGCTTCGTCCAGCACATTTTTTCGTGCTGAACGCTGTGTCTTGAATGTACGTTGCCAATCGAGCGTGATCGTAGGAATCACGTCCTTATCGTCGCTTTTTACAAAGGTATGAATGCAACGGTCCATGAATAGATCGTTATCATCGATATTAGCTATAATTTGAAGCGAATATCCGTCGACAAGACCCCACGGTTTTGTAGAATATTCGATTATATGCCGAATACTCGGCGGCATCTCATCCTCGACAACCATAGTTGTTGAAACAATACCAACTCTTAGAAGCTTTTGTGTTTCAATATGTGGCATTAGCATGGTTGCTTCTACAAGCCTGCGTGCAACTTCCGGCAAAATAACTGTATATGGTTTTGGCTCTGAAAGCATATCCATGATTGGTGGTCCTGCGCTTTGTGCCTTTATTTCCACCCTGTGCTTGAATGCCACTGAGAATCTTGTCGGTGAAAGAGAGTATTGGAATCCCTCTCTGATGGTGAATATCAGGTCAAATATGCCTTGCTGATCTACGCTGAACGTTTGCTTATCGCCCCTCGTTTGAAGTGCCAGCAGCGGCGCTATTGCCTCAAGCATAAAGCTTGCCGGCCTATAGTGTGGGTCAAGCCTGAAACCCATGGTGGGTGTCGAGGCCAACTTATCACACCAGCTCACAATGACCTCCAGCTTCTATATGGGTGGATTCCAGCACGGCTAACATACGCACTAATCCTTCTCAAAAGGTGTCTATCAGCATGGTTCGCCGTCTCATGGCACCTTCCCGCCTTCGATGGCAGCGAGGCAATTAGGACGCCTGCGCTTCATGCCAGGCGGCATCGCCGGCATCACGCCAGATTTGGCGCTGGCGCGCTCTCCATGCCGCCCGGCATATCCCACCACCCTGCGCCAAGGCTCGCCAGCGCCCGCCCCGACCTTGCGGTGGCGGGTTATGGCGACTTGATAGCGGAACGAAATCAGAGTCCCCATTGCCTTCATATGTTCGCGGCACCTGAGAAATTAGGGTTTGTGGCTTCATTCGTGTAGCAGCGCGCACCACCCGTCCCGATTGGTGAATAACGCAGCACGTGGCCATCCTTGATGTAGAAAATATTATTGCAGGCGGCAAAGCGCGCGATGCATGACGAGAATTGACTATAGGTCGTTGAATTGACGAAGCCGCCTCGGGCAACAGTGCCGCCTCCATCACACGACCCGACAGCAGCGCCGTTCACATAATTCCGGATTTCTGTTCCATCAGCGGTGACGGTGCGAACTGAGTGCATCGTGAGAAAGACGGGATGCTTGTCGAGAAGCTCGACGGGCTGGCCTTCCCAGGCGGTCAAATCCTCCTGGCGAACATTGTTACAGCCTGCGATCTGGCCGGCGGCGACCACCGTGGCGATGGCAACGGCGATTCTTTTCATCACAGCGCAAAATCCCTTCAAAAAAAGCATCCATTAGGCTCGCGTCCGAGAGCGTCGCGGCTGAATCAAAGAGGCCGAGACGCTCAAGAGCGAGTTGTTGTAGCACATCAATGGCGTGAATTTCCGACACGATCAATTACGCGAAGGCCGGAATATCGCGAGCCTTCGCGGGCGGAGAGCCGAAGAGCAAAGCGCCATCCGGCCAGGGGCTCACGCCGCCCGATCGTATTCCTCGACCCTGCCTTCGACGACAGGCTTGATGGCCGAACCCTGGATGCGCTGAATGAGCATCAACAGCGGGTTCTCCGGGTCGTTTTTCAGGGTGAGCTTGTCGTTGAACATGCCAAGATGGCGAGCCACATTCTCCAGCGCCTTCGTCTGGTCGTGAAGCTGAACTTCGACGCCAAACTTCGTCTGCTTCGCGCCGGCGTAGAGCTTGCGCGCCGCGCCCTTGAGCGACTTCGTGTCGGCGATGACGACGCGAGGCACGCCTTCGCCGCCGCACACTTCGCAGTCTCGACGCGGCTCCCGCTCGTCACTGTCCTCGCCGCAGCAGCCCGAGCAATTGCCGACGCGAACGCTGACGATCTCATTCGGATCGGCTGTCGCGATGTCCCAAAAGCGAGCGAGAACGGCGTCGGCGGTTACGCCTGTGCGCTCTGAGCGTTTTTCCATTCCTTCTGCGATGGCCGCGCCGATGGTCACGTTTGACATATTCAGCGCCCCTTGCTGCCGAGCGGTCCGCTTGGAATAACCCGCACGGACAGCGGCCTGAGTTGCGTTAAGATCAGTCAAATATTCTTCGATGAACCGCTTCTGTTTTACGGTGAGCTTTCCGGTCGCGATCATGGTCTAAAACTCCTCTGGGTGCTCCCTGCATTGTTTTTGCCAGCGAAACGCGCCGGTGTCGAGCGTTGTCACGCTGCGCTTCCCATCTTCGCCAACGCGGCGCGGCCTCGATCTGTGATCGCGATGAATGTTTCTGAGGACTCGCGATGATCGGGACGAATCTCGGCGAGCGAATAGGCCACAAGACTGAGGATCGCAAGAAAGGAATGATGGCCTCCAGCTTGATCCTCGTAAAACACATTCTTGGCGGGGTCACTGTTGCCTTCACGATATGCCCGACGCACAAGCAGACCATCGTCCAAGGCCAGCAAGGCTGCGCGATTAATCTTGCGGCTGAGTGCCTGAGCGGACTGCTCTGCGATTACTCTTTCCAGGGGCGTCATGATTTCTGTCCTTCATCAAAGAGAGCCTGTCGCGGCCCAGCGAGAGCCGCGACAGTTCGTTTCCGGTGGGGCGGGCGTCATCTGGCCGCCAGGGCTAGCGCCCGACCGTCAGCCTTCTTTTGTTCGCATCTTGCGCAAGTTGAGCAGCGGCCGAGGGCTTGAGGGAGTCAATGTAGTCCTGAATGCTTCTGCCCTGCGGCTTGTTATCGATGACGACGGGTGGCCGTGGCTGCGGCGTGGCGGACAGCCCTAGACGTTGCTCATAAGCATCCACGCCCTCGCCACCGGCTGGCGCTTGGCCTTGCATTGGGTGGCGTAGAATCTCCGGTGCAGCGGGCTGCACGTCTGGGATATTCGCCAAATTGTGGCTGGCCTCGTAGCTGGTGACACTGCCGGGCCCAGACGATTTCGCCGATGCGAGAGCGTCTCTGGCTTCTAAGACGCCCCGCGCGACGGGCGCGGGCGGTGCCGCCGGCTGCGCGCCCCACCACGGGAGCGAAATTCCTCTGTCGCGCCAGAAGTCGCGCGACTTCTGAGTGATCGTCGACACCGGTGAGCCGTTCGTTGAAGGCGCGGGCTGCGACGCGTCGGGCCGGGACGAAAGGATTGGCGGGGCACCGTTGCCAAATGGAGATGTGCTTGGAGCTGCCCCGGCTGTCACCCTGGACGCATCATACTGCTCCGCTGCCATCCGTTGCTTCTGCGGCTCCGTCATCTCAACGTCTTTGCCATCGGGCCCCTTAACCGTGGGGAACCCTGACCCATTTTCGATATTCGAATACCACTTCGATATTCCGGCCTCGCGATCCTTAATGCTCTCTGGCAACACCGCCTTAGCTGAGTTCTCCTTGATGGTGTTGGCCGAGTTGACATTCGCCAGGACAATGTCGTTCGCGAGCTTGTCCCGACCCTTCGCCGTATCCGCCGCTGCCGCCGTCGCCGCATCCTGTATTGATTGATTATACGCAACGGCCGCTTGCGGGTTTATTAGGTAATGAAGACCACTGTGAAGATCGCTCATGGAATTGAAGTTCTTGGTGACTTGCTCGCCGGTCTGCTTGTTCTTGTAGTGGACGGTGAGCCCCGTCGCTTTGCCCGTGGCGGGGTCAATGATCGGCTCGGCCGACGCCTCGTGATTCGCCGGGTTGATGTAGCCCGCGTTACTCAGGATTGCGTTGAGATGCGTGTTGACGCCATCCCAATTGCCGACTTGCGCCGCGCCCTCAAGCCGCCCGAGCGATTCGACGCCCTTCTGGAAGTCAACGTCTTGGTGCGCCTTCTGGAACGCCGCCGCGCCAGCCGTGTCGCCGCTCGCCAGCATGTCGCTGACGATCTTGGGGCCGCCGACATTGTAATAGGTCTGCATACGGTTGGCGTGCGTCTGGTCGTAAAGGTCGCTGGCGGCCTGTGGCGAGGGGACCGCCTGTCCGTCGACGGAATACGTCGGATTGCCGGCCGCGTCCTTGCCGACGAAGATAGATTTCGCCTTCGCGGCATTATAGGCGGCGTCCGAGTCGGCGGCGGCGGCCTCGTGGATGGCCGACGTATCGTTCGCGTCGGTAATATCGGTCTCCTTGTCCTCGCGCTGCAACTTCCGCAGATTGGCGTTGTCGGCATATTCCTGTTGCGACTGACCAAAAAGCGTCTTGTTCTGCGCAAGGCTGTTGTTGCCCTGATCGAGCGCGAGTTGCGACGATGCGGCCGCGCGATTGTCCTGGTTCGTCGCAATATTGTTGTTGAACGCCTGCTGCGCCGTCGCGGCGTCTGCCGCATTCTGCGCGCGCGCCGCCTCCTTTCCGCGCTCGATACCAGCCATGAAAGAGCCGATCCCGATTCCGAAATTGCCTGACATGATGCGTTCCTTCGTTTTGTCTGTTGCGGTGATCGGTTCAGTTGAGAGGCTGTTTGGCCTGCTGGCGCTGGGCTGCGCCAGTCAACGCCTCTTCCCACGTCTGTGCGGGGCCGGTCGGCGGCGAGAGCCAGTTCATCGTGCCAAGGGGGGCTGCGCGATCCGGCTCCGCTGCCTCCGTCGCCACGGCCTGGACCGCCGGTCGACGAAAGAATTTGAAGGCGGCCCGGAATGCGATGGTGAAAGCCTTATCGGCGAAATACTTGCTGAGCGTGTTCATGGTGGGCTCCTCTTTCTGGTTCAGTGATATTCGGCGGCGAAGGCCGCCAAGCGTGACGTGACGTGACGGAACGTGACATTTGTCGCGTCCTGTCACGCGCCTTCCGCAGCGTGACAGAGCGTGACGTGGCGTTACAAAAGTCACGCCGAGTAGCGCACACAGCGTGACGTGACGTGACAGGGACCCTATGAAATAGGGTCCCGTGTCACGCACGGCTGGTGTCACGCGATTAAAGGGTGAGGGTTGATGGCTCACAGCGCCGACTCCGACAGAAGCCAGACGAGTTGCACCCCACCAACGTCACGGGCGACAACGCGGTGGCGTTCGATCGCGTCCGCCTCGCCGCGACCGAACGCCTGACGCTTTGCGTTCTTCTTTGCCTTGTCATCATCGCCGTCAGCCGGCCACGCGCGATAGAACTCATCCCGCACAAGGTCGCGATCCGCTGCATTGACTTCAGGCCCATCGGAACCGAACGGGCGGACCTTCTTGCCCTTCTCGCCAACGACGATATGGAGAGCATCGATATAAGCCCGCGCCGCGCGAGGCAGGGGCTTCGCCTTCTCCGACGTGATGATGATCTCCGCCTCTCCTGGCTCGACAAAGCAGGCTCCGAACGGATCGCCGTCTTCGTCCTTCCCAAGTTCGACAAAGCTAAGATCGAAGGTGACGCGCCATCCTTCTTCGCCGGTCCTGCTCTTAGCGAGCACCAAAGCGCGGTTGCGGCATTTACTGGTCGTGTTATCGCGGTCGGCCATCACCGACAAAACAGTGTCGCAACCGGCGCGCCAGGCGCTCGCGCCGCGAAGGCCGGTTTCCGCCGCTTTTCCAAAGTGGTGGACTGGCAGCACGACAACGCGCAGCGCATCGCTCAGATTCTTCATGGCGCGGATTGCCTTTGCAGCTTCCGAGTTGTCGTTCTCGTCGGCCAAACTGAACGAAGCTGACAGCGTGTCGCAGATGACGGCCCCGAGGCGCACGCCGTGGGAAGCGCGAAAACGAGCGTCAACAGCGCGCAGGCGGTTGACCATCGCTCTGACTTCCTTCGGATCGGCGAGATTTGGCACAGCCCCGAGCCAGGCGATTGGCAGAATTTCACCGTGCGCCTTGTGATTGCGGGCGACCGTGACGCGGCTCGCAATCGTGCTCGCGCCTTCCGCCGCGAAAATCGCGACGCCGACGCGCTCAGTGACCTTGTGCCCGAAGAAAGGTTCTCCGCTTGCCACGCTCACAGCCAAGTCGATGACGATGAACGTCTTGCCAGCGCCGGATTGCCCGCCGACGAACGTAATTCCATCGAGAGGAACGAGCCTCTTTACGAGCATGGGTGGCGGCTCTGGCAGCGCGTCGCCATCGAATGACCAGCCGTCCAGAAGGTGGGCCGCCGTGGGCTGTGGGCCATTGTCCTGCTGTAAGCCGCCTTGCTCCTCGATCAACAGCCGCGCAGTCTCGTCGCCCAACGCGCGCAGCCGCGTCTCATCGGCCCGCGCATCGTCGAGGTCGGCGCAAGGCTTGGCCATGCCGCCGCGCAAGCCGCTGGCCAGGGAGTCGCGCGTGGCCTTTATCCCCTTGTCCTTGACATAGCCATTGGCGTGGCAAGCGTCAGTCAG
>Ga0181536_10007069_pt1 | contig 11111 bp, 8 predicted proteins | sample PEATcosm2014_Bin_41_FD_121105 | JGI IMG/M metagenome (GOLD analysis project Ga0181536, IMG submission 121105) | Peatland microbial communities from MTU Mesocosm Facility, Houghton, MI, USA - PEATcosm2014_Bin17_60_metaG | ecosystem: Environmental > Terrestrial > Soil > Wetlands > Peat | place...
TACACTCACCAAGCTAACACAGCCCGCGCAACATTTGGTGTGAATGGGAGTGGCCTCAAAATTGGTGTTCTTTCTGACAGTGTGGATTATTTGAGTAGTTCTCAGATTGCCGGATTGGTAACAGTTCTGTCAGGACAAAGCGGTACTCCGGCAACAGGTGAAGGCACTGCCATGCTTGAAATCGTCAATGACTTAGCCCCTGGAGCACAGTTATATTTTGCTACAGCATTAGGTAGTGAGGCGAGTTTTGCCAATAACATTCAGCAACTTCAGGCCGCAGGTTGCAACATCATTGTGGATGACGAGTTGTATAACGACGAATCACCTTTCCAAGATGGCATTGTGGCGCAAGCTGTAAATGCCGTGACGGCGAACGGTGTTCTCTATTTTTCATCCGCAAGTAATTCCGGAAATCAGGATGACGGAACCAGCGGGACTTGGGAGGGAGATTTTACTGACGGAGGACAGGCTCCATCGCTTTTGCATTCAGTAAATCATCCATTAGCCGGTCGTCTTCATAACTTCGCCAGTGGCGTAAACGCCAATACCGTTTCACCCGGCCCACTCAGTGACAGCCAATTACGTGCTGATTTATTTTGGTCGGACCCGCTGGGTGCTTCCACTAACGATTATGACGTTTATGTTCTCGACTCCACTCTCAGTTCTGTTGTTGCGTCGTCAACCGATTCTCAAACAGGAACTCAAAACCCTTACGAACATGTGGACACGCTTTCTAGCGGAGAAAATATTGTTATCGTGAAGTATTCCGGCACTGGAAGATTTCTGCATCTCTCCACTGGCCGTGGCGAACTGGCCATTAGCACGCAAGGTTCGACCAGAGGACATAATTGCGCTACGAATGCTTTTAATGTCGCCGCAACGGATGTGAGCAACGCAGAATACTTTGGCATTTACTACCCTTTTGCCGGTGGCTCAGAGGATCCTGTGGAAAACTTCAGTTCGGATGGGCCACGCCGCGTCTTCTTTCAGGCCAATGGCACGCCGATTACTCCCAGCAACTTTTCTTCCACAGGTGGCACGGTGCGGCAAAAACCAGACATCACTGCAGCGGATGACGTAACGACCGATGTGCCCGGATTTCAACCATTTTCAGGAACTTCCGCAGCCGCACCTCATGCCGCTGCCATCGCAGCGTTGCTCAAATCCTCCAGCCCAAATCTGACTCCATCTCAAATTCGCACGATTCTTACCAATACAGCTTTGGACATCATGTCCGCTGGAGTAGATCGAGATTCGGGCGCAGGTATCGTCATGGCCTTGGTTGCATTACAAGCCGCGCCTCACCCAGATTTAACTAGGCGAACGGATTCGATGACCAACACAAGTCCTCACGCTGGCGATGTGGTTATGGCATCCATTACCATTACAAATCAATCCTGTTCGGGCGGCAGCGCCAATGCGGGAGCATTCCATGTCGGGTTTTATTGGTCAACCGATCCAACTTTTTCAGGCACAACGCCATTCTACGAAGCGCCGATTGCCAGTTGTCCGGCTAATGGGACGGTTCCATTAAACCAAAACATTACGATAGCCGCGCAGAACACGCCCGGAACTTACTATCTAGGCTACAAGATTAACGACGAAGCTGAGGTGAGTGAATGCAACGAAAACAACAACGGCATCTTCTACTGGACAATCACGGTTTTACCACCGCCGCAACCGGATTTAACCGGTCTGACGGGTTTGCTAAACAACTCAAGTCCTCACGCTGGCGATACAGTGAAGACAACCATTACCATCACAAATCAATCCTGTTCGGGCGGCAGTTCCAACGCAGCCGCATTTCACATCGGCTTTTATTGGTCAACTAGTTCGAGTTTCTCTGGAGCATCTCCATTTTATGAAGCACTAGTCAGCGGCTGCGCTGCTAATGGAACCGTGTCACTCACTAACAACATTACAATCGGCGCTGGAAATGTGCCGGGAACATATTATCTCGGTTACAAGATAAATGATGAAAACGAGGTGACCGAGTGTAACGAGGGAAATAATGGCATTTACTACTGGACAGTAACGGTTATACCAGACACGAACCCGCCGACAATCAACATCACTTCGCCGACCTCAGGCCAGCGCTGGAGCAATGCCGTTTTCAACGTAACGGGCACCGCCAGCGACAATGTCGCGGTGTCCAATGTGCTTTATTCTTTGAATGGGCTGTCATGGACGGCAGCAACGACAGGAAACAATTGGACCAATTGGACGAAACAGGTAACGCTGACGCCTGGAACAAACACAATTGCCGCTTACGCCGTGGACACATCGGGCAACAATTCGTTGACCAATGGCGTGAGTTTTGACTTTGTGGTAACCAACCAACTCCAAGTGCGGACAATGGGTTTGGGAACGATTTCACCCAATTACAGCAATGCCTGGCTGGAGATCGGACGGAATTACAGCATTACGTCCGCACCAGCCAGCGGATTTGTGTTTACGAACTGGTTGGTTTCGACGAACTGGATTGGTGGCACGACTATGAGCAAGACGAACCTGCAATTCATGATGGCCTCGAATCTGACCTTGCGGGCGAACTTTTTGGACGTGACCCGGCCCACCAACACGATTACCGCGCCGACTTCCGGGCAGCACATGACGAATGCCTTGGCAACCGTCGTTGGCACGGCAAGCGACAACTGGAAAGTCACCGGCGTTTGGTATCAATTAAATAACGGATCTTGGAACCAACCTGCCACCACCAACAGCTATACGAACTGGACAACGACATTGACGCTGGTTGCCGGGACAAACAAGTTGAAGGCGTACGCCATGGATCTGGGTGGAAATTTTTCGACTACCAACAGCTTGAATATCGTTTCGAGCAACACGTTCAAGTTGCAGCTTAATTTTGCGACGGCACAACCGTTGCAAACCAATGGGCTGAACTTTACTTTGCAAATTTCATCCAATCTCAACGGTCACATTCAGGTTTCAACGAACTTGCTGAACTGGTTGACGCTGACCAATTTCATCGGCACCAACACGACGCTTAATTTCCGCGACTCGGCGGCGACGAATTTCAACCGGCGATTCTATCGGGCGGTGGTGCCTTAGTTTGCAAACCGGTGAGAAAACTTGCAAAATCACCGGCAGCGTCCAGATTACGAAATGAGATTACAAACGGAACACGCTCGGGTAGGGCGGGCAGTCCTCTGCCCGCCGTTCGTACGCACCATGACTGCGGCGCGCACGGAGTGACGCGCCCTACCAATGTCTGATTTATGTTCGAGCACCGCTCAAAACCGTTGCTGCCGCGCCGGCAATTTTACGCGCGTATGGCGCGGAGTGCGGCGGTGGCTCTGTTGGTCGTCACGTTCGCGCTCGGCATTGGCATGGTTGGCTACCGCGCGTTTGAATCAATGTCATGGGTGGACGCCTTCGTCAATGCGGCGATGATTTTGTCCGGGATGGGGCCGGTGTCGTCGCTGCAAACCGATGGTGGAAAAATTTTCGCCGGCTGCTACGCGCTGTTCAGTGGTCTGGCGTTCATCACGAGCATTGGAATCGTTTTTGCCCCCGCATTTCATCGCTTCCTCCACAAATTTCATGTGGAAGAATCAAAACGCGATCAAGTGAAGGACAAAGACCCCAAGGTTTTGAGTTGAGCTTCACGCGCCCGCCGGTATTCTCCATTTAACAAAATGCCATGAAATATTCCCCATCGGGTTCCCGTTACCAAAGCATGCGCTACAATCGCAGCGGTCGCAGCGGTCTCAAGCTACCCGCCATTTCACTCGGACTGTGGCATAACTTTGGCGACGTTGACGTCTTTGAAAACGGCCGGACGATGGTGCGCCGCGCATTCGACCTGGGCATCACGCATTTCGACCTGGCCAACAACTATGGACCGCCGCCCGGTTCGGCGGAGGAACATTTCGGGCGCATTTTCCACAACGATTTGAAACCCTACCGGGACGAACTGATCATCTCCACGAAGGCGGGTTATATGATGTGGCCGGGACCTTACGGCGAATGGGGTTCGCGCAAATATCTGGTCGCCAGCCTCGACCAGAGCTTGAAACGCCTGAAACTGGATTACGTGGACATTTTTTATTCCCATCGGCCCGACCCCGACACGCCCTTGGAGGAAACGATGGGCGCGCTGGATTTCATCGTGCGCAGCGGGCGGGCGTTATATGCGGGCATTTCCAATTATCAGCCGGAGCCAACCCGTCAGGCCGTGCAAATTCTTCGTGCGCTCGGCACGCCGTGCCTCATTCATCAGGCGTCCTACAGCATGTTCAACCGCTGGATTGAGGGCGGCCTGCTGAAGACGCTTGCACAGGAAGGCGCCGGCTGCATTGCGTTCTCGCCGCTGGCGCAAGGAATGTTGACGGACAAATACCTGCGCGGCATTCCCAAAGGCTCGCGCGCTTCCAAACCGCACGGGTTTTTGCGGCCGGAACAGGTCACCTCCGACAAGATCGCCAAGGTAAAACGGCTGGACAAACTGGCCCGGGCGCGAGGCCAGACGCTCGCCCAAATGGCGCTGGCCTGGGTGCTGCGCCATCCGGGAATGACCTCCGCACTGGTGGGTGCCAGCCGCGTCGCGCAAATCGAAGACGCCGTTGGAGCATTAAGCAATCTGACTCTCGGCGCCAATGAGCTTCGGGAAATCGAGGCCATACTGAAAAGCTGAAGTACACAGGCCGGAGGCCTGTGCCACTATTCTGTTTTGCGCTTCGCGCGCGACGCGCTATGCTTCGATCATGCTTTGGGCATTCACCAAGTACCACGCGCTCGGCAATGACTACATCGTCATTGATCCGAAGAACCTGCCGTCGCCATTGACAGCAGCGCAGGTCAAAATCATCTGCCATCGCAATTTCGGCATCGGTTCGGACGGCATTTTGCTCGGTCCCCTGCCCTCCAAAAAAGCGGAGTTCGCGCTCCGCATTTTCAATCCCGACGGCACCGAGGCCGAAAAAAGCGGCAATGGTCTGCGGATCTTCTCGCGTTACCTCTGGGACAAGAAACTGGTCCGCCAGAATGAGTTTGCCCTCGAAACGCCCGGCGGCCTCGTGCAAGCCGAGATCCTGGACCGCGGCAAAATCGTGCGCGTCGAAATGGGCCGGGTCAGTTTTTGGAGCAACGAAATTCCCGTGGCCGGCCCGCGCCGCGAGGTCATCAACGAGCCCATCCACCTGCGCGGCCAGCAATTCACCTTTTGCGCGGCCACCGTGGGCAATCCGCATTGCGTGTTGCCGCTGCCGAAAATCAGCGCCGACCTGGCCCGGCAGATGGGCCCGTTGCTGGAAACGCACCTGCGTTTTCCGAATCGCACCAACGTGCAATTCATGAAGGTGCTCGACCGGCGGAACATTCAAATTGAAATCTGGGAGCGCGGCGCGGGTTACACGCTGGCGAGCGGCAGCAGCAGCAGTGCGGCGGCGGCGGTGGCGCACCGGCTCGGCCTGTGCGACCGCGAGATTTCGGTCCACATGCCCGGCGGGAAAATTGAAATCAAAATTGGCGACGGCTACTCGATTCAAATGACCGGTTCGGTGACGAAAGTGTCCGATGGAGTCATTGCCAGGGAAATGTTCGGCGCTCCTGCCGTTGAGTGACGACACGCGCGGTGCGGGCAAAAATCAATTGAATTACCGGCCTTCCGTTTGAGCCATCTCAAACCATTTATTATCCGCAAGCACCACCGAGGTTTCAATCTGACGATCGGGAATTGACCAGTACTTTTTGAGCAGCCGGTCCTTTTCCGCCGGGGTTACCTTCCGAAAACCATTTTTCTCATAGAAGGCAACGGCCCAGATTGCCGCCGCCCAGGTTCCAATTAAAATCGGCCGGGTCGTCGAGGCACGCAGATGCTTCAACAATTTGCCGCCGATGCCCTGATTCCGGAAGACCGTGCGCACATAAGCGTGCCGGATGAGCGTGACATCCTGGACCGGTTGAATTCCCATCACCCCGGCCAGTTTTCCGTCCAGCTCCATTCCCCAGAAAACCACACCCTTTTCCATCTGTTCCTCCAGTTCGGCAAGTGACATGTAGGGTTCATGCCAGCGGTCTTCGGGAATGACACCCTGATAAGCTTGGGCGGCATCGTTGATGATTTCCCAAATCACCCCAAACTCATCCGAGCGACATGGGCGCAGCCTCCCATTTTTCCTTGCCGTCACGGCTCAACCAATTACTCGACGGGCACTCCAAACGCACTGGATGCCGATTGGATGGCATTGTTTTTTTCGGTCTGTTCCAGCTCTGCTCGTTTCCGGGCATCCTCCCTGGCCTGCCGCACTGCATTCTCAGCCGCATTCAAAAGGTCGTTGACGTTTTTGGCCAGCTCCGGCGTGAATGTGGGATGAATCACAACCAGACAGCCTTCGGTCAATTCCATGCCCACACCTTTTAACACCAGCGACTGTTGTAACAATCGCCGGATCTGTTCAAGCACCGGAGCGTCAATCTGCGGTTCCGTGCGAAAAGCGATTTTGCGTTTGTCGGACAATTCCTTGTTAATGGATATTATTTTCATAATCGTGCGAATGCGACTTAATGGAACAAGCATGAACCACGCCAGGTTGTTGACGCAAGAACTAACATAAGTGCCCCGGAAAACCAGGAAGTCAGGAGCCGGAAGCTGGATGACTTCCGGTCATTTGGCCGGCTGTAATTTGCCGCGCAGGACGTGGATGAGGGCCTTGACAGTAAGTTCGATGAAAAGAAACGGCTTGGCGATGAAGTCGCTGCCACCGGCAACCATGGATTTGGTGCGGTTGCTAAAGTCGTCGAGGCGGGTGACAAAGACAACGGGGGTTTTCTTGTGCATCGGCAGGCCGCGCAGCTTGGTGCAGAGTTCGTAGCCGGTCATGCCCGGCATATCCACGTCGAGAAACACCAGGTCAAATTGATTTTCGGCAAGCAACTTGAAGGCGGCGTTCGGGTCTTCGACGCTGACGGACTGGAGTTTCGCTTTTTTGAGCGCGTAAGTGATGGTGCGGCAGGCAAGGGCCTCGTCGTCCACGACCAGAATGCTGGCGGGGGGGAGTTCCCATTTTTCGGGCCGGGTGCCTTGTTCAAACAGGAAGTCAAAAAAATCCACGGCGGCGGCGACGGTGCGCAACGTTGAGGCGTTGATGTTTTTCGGTTTTTCGTAAAGCTCCTTGAGCAACGCTTCGAGCGCGGCAGCCATGTGTGCGACCGGGACAAGGCCGGCGAGGCCGGCGTTGCTGCTGACTGCGTTGATGCGGGAATAGAGTTCGTGAATGTGTTCGAGCCGCGCCGCTTCGGTGTCGGACTTGATGAGGCTTTGCAAAGCGGTGCGCAAGACGGTGAGCGTGGCGGGCAGCCCGGCGATGAATGTTTTTCGGAATTCGGCCTGAAATTCAGCATCAGCCCCGCTGGCAACCTTGGCAGGTTTGGTTCCCGGCGCGCCTTCAGTTTTCGGACGGGCATGCGAAATCGCCTCGCCACCACCGATGACATTGCGCATCAGTTCCAACAGTATCTTCGGCGAACAATTGATTTTGGAAACGCATTTCGTCGCTCCGGCCTTCCACGCGTCCTGCATCAGGTTGGTCGAGTAGGTGTTGGAAAGAACGATGATCGGCAGTTTGGAAAATTCCGGTTCGCTGCGAATTTCTTTGATGACTTCGACGCCTGACATTTTGGGCAGCATGAGGTCAAGCACGATGGCATCAGGCTGGAACGTGCGCATCATCTTCAGCCCGCCCTCGCCATCGGGCGTGATCTCGGCCAGATAACCTTCCACGACAAGTTTGTTTCGATAAACATTCGCAACAATCTGTTCATCTTCGATGATGAGGATTTTTTTCATTAAATTAACATTCCGAACGCATAAGGTGGAGGTTGGTTATCGGTTGATTTCCGGTCATTTGGCCGGCTGAAATTTGCCGCGCAGGACGTGGATGAGGGCCTTGACGGTGAGTTCGATGAAGAGAAATGGTTTGGCAATGAAATCGTTGCCGCCGGCCATCATGGAGCTGGTGCGGTTGTCGAAGTCGCTGAGGCCGGTAATAAAAACGACCGGAGTTTTCTTGTGCAAAGGCAGGTTGCGCAGCTTGGTGCAGAGTTCGTAACCGGTCATGCCCGGCATGTCCACGTCCAGAAACACGAGGTCGAACTGATTTTCGGCGAGCAGCTTGAAGGCGGCGTTCGGATTTTCGACGCTGACGGACTGGAGCTGCGCTTTTTCAAGCGCGTAAATGATGGCGCGGCGGGAAATGACCTCGTCGTCCACAACCAGAATGCTGGCGGGGGGGATTTCCTGTTTGTCAGGCTGGGTGCCGCGTTCGAACAGGAAGCCGAGAAAATCCACGGTGGCGGCGACGGTGCGCAACGTTGAGGCGTTGATGTTTTTCGGTTTTTCGTAAAGCTCCTTGAGCAAGGCCTCGAGCGCGGCGGCCAGGTGTGCGATTGGGACAAGGCCGGCGATGCCGGCGTTGCCGTTGACCGCATGGACGCGGCGATAGAGTTCTTGGATGTGTTTGAGCCGCGCCACTTCGGTGTCGGACTTGATGAGGTTTTTCAAACCGGCGCGCAAGGCGGCGAGCGTGCCGGGCAGGCTGGCAATCAGTGTATTTCGGAGCTCGGCCTGAAATTCGGCATCAGCCTCGCTGATAACCGTGGCGGGTTTGGTTGCCGGCGCGCCTTCGGTCGTCAGACGGGCAGGCGAAACCGCGCCGCCGCCAATGGTGCGGCGCATCAGTTCCAACAGATCCTTCGGCGGACAGTTGATTTTGGAGACACATTTCGTCGCGCCGGCCTTCCACGCATCCTGTATCAGGTTGGTCAAATAGGTGTTGGAAAAAACGATGATCGGCAGTTTGGAAAAGTCTGCTTCGCTGCGAATTTGCTTGATGACTTCGACGCCTGACATTTTGGGCAGCATGAGGTCAAGCACGATGGCATCAGGCTGGAACGTGCGCATCTTCTTCAGGCCCGTCTCGCCGTCAAGCGCAACCTCGGCCTGATAACCTTCCACGGCGAGTTTGTTTCGATAAACATTCGCAACAATCTGGTCATCTTCGATGATAAGGATTTTTTTCATGAACGAGCAGTGCCCGGCGGCGGCGCGGCGGAATTTAACTGCGCCGCCAGAAAATCTTGAATGAGCTTGAATTCGCGCGCGGCTTCTTCGTAAACCTGCGCAGCGGTGGTCAGCGCGCCGGAAGCACCTTGCTTTTCCAATTCACGCAGCAGCGGCACGAACCGCGTCATGCCCAGCGTGGCGCTCGCGCCCGCGCAACTGTGCGCCACGCGACGGACGTCGTCGGCTTTGTTCGCGCGCACGCCGGCTTCCAGTTGCACCAACTGCTGGGCGGTCTGTTTGAGAAACAAGTCAACCAATTCGCGTATGCTGTCCGCGTTGCCGTCAGTCAACTCGTTCAAGCGTTCCATCTCCACCGGCAGGACTTCAACGGCGGGAGCGGGAGCGTCGGTTTTGGGTGAGGGTGCAGTTGGTGCCGCCGGAGTCATTTCGTTGTTGGGGGTATTTTTCATAAAGGAACAGTGGCTGGTGATGGCGCGGCGGAATTTAACTGTGCCGCCAGAAAATGTTGAATGAGCTTGAATTCGCGCGCGGTGTCTTCGTAAACCTGTGCGGCGGTGGTCAGCGTGCCGGAGGCGCCCTGTCTTTCCAATTTACGGAGCAGCGGCACGAACCGCGTCATGCCCAGCGTGGCACTCGCGCCCGCGCAACTGTGCGCCAGGCGACGGACGTCTTCCGCTTTGTTCGCGCGCACGGCGGCTTCCAACTGCTCCAATTGCTGGCTGGTTTGCTTGAAAAACAAGTCAACCAATTCGCGCAAACCGTCCGTGTCACCATCGGTCAAATCGTTCAAGATGTCCATCTCCACCGGCGGTTCTTCTACGGCGGGCACGAGCGTGTCGGCTTTGATCGCTGGCACAGGCACTGGTGCGTCGGTTTTGGGCGCCAGCACGGGCGCGGGCACGTCGGCTTTGACCACCGACACGGGTGCGGGCACGCTGGCTTTGGGCAGCGGCACGGGCGCAGGCACGTCGGTTTTGAGCACCGGCACGGGTGCGGGCACATCGGCTTTTGGCGCCGGTGCGGCCGGTGCCGCCGGAGTCGCTTGCGGACCCCAGCGTTCGACGATGGCGCGAACGTCTTTCGGGAGGATTGGTTTGGAGAGATAATCGTCCATGCCGGCGGCCAGGCATTTTTCACGGTCGCCCTGCATCGCTTGGGCGGTCATGGCAACAATGATGATGCGAGATTGGTAATTCGGATGCGCCACGCCATCCTTCTGTCGTTCGCGAATGGCGCGCGTGGCTTCCAACCCGTCCATTTCCGGCATCATTACGTCCATGAAAATCAAATCATACGGCTTTTTATCCAGCGCGTCGAGTGCTTCGCGTCCGTTCGTGGCGAGATCGGGTTGATAGCCGATTGTTTGCAAAATGCGTGCGGCGACCTTTTGGTTTATGGCATTGTCGTCGCACAAAAGGATGCGCAAGGGCAATCGCTCGGTGAGGGGTTGCCCCGGTTTCGATGTCGGTTGCTGGCGCACCGCGGCTTTCGGACTGAGCAGGGCGCGAACGAGCACTTCGCAAAGCTGCGCTGGTTTGACGGGTTTGTTGACCGTGTGGGCGAACACAATGTGCGTGCTGCCGGGTGCATCCGAGTGCAGGCCCAAGGGCATGAGCAGCACCAGCGGCATCATCTCCGCGCCGGGCAATTTGTGAATTTCCATGGCCAGCGCGAGGCCGTCCATGCCGGGCATTTGCAAATCCATGACGCCCAGATCATATTGTTCCCCCTTTTTAAGCCATTCGAGGGCCTGTTGTGGACCTTCAGCGCTACACGGAACCATTCCCCATTTGGTCACCTGCTCGGCAATCACACGGCGGACAGTGACGTTGTCGTCCACAATCAAAAGCCGCAAATCAGCGAGTTTGGGTTGCGGTCCCGCCAGCGCAAACGGCGCCGGCTGCGTTTCGGCCTGAAAATTGATGGTGAAATGGAACGTCGAGCCCGTGCCCGGTGAACTCTCGGCCCACATTTTGCCGCCCATCAATTCCACCAGTTGTTTGCTGATGGCCAGACCCAACCCCGTGCCGCCGTAACGGTGCGCTGTGGACGGATCAGCCTGGGA
>Ga0181536_10007073_pt1 | contig 11108 bp, 6 predicted proteins | sample PEATcosm2014_Bin_41_FD_121105 | JGI IMG/M metagenome (GOLD analysis project Ga0181536, IMG submission 121105) | Peatland microbial communities from MTU Mesocosm Facility, Houghton, MI, USA - PEATcosm2014_Bin17_60_metaG | ecosystem: Environmental > Terrestrial > Soil > Wetlands > Peat | place...
CTGAGAACTGAGAACTGGGAACTGAGAACTGACTTTTATGGCTAGCGAGCTTTACAACATCATCGAAGGGGTCAGCCGCGAAAAGGGCATTGATCCGCAGATCGTGGTGAGCGCGGTTGAGGATGCCATTGTCGTCGCGACGCGCAAATACTACAAGACGCAGGAAAACCTGCGCGCGGTGCTCGACAAGGATAGCGGCAAGATCAACGCGTATGCGGTGAAGTCGATCGTCGAAAATCCGGAGCAGGTGGAAGATCCGAATCTGCAGGTGACGGTGGAGCAGGCGCGGAAGCTGGATCCGACGGCGGAAGCGGGCGGAGAGTTGCTGATCCCGAAAGTGACGGAAGGAATTCTGGGACGGATTGCGGCGCAACTGGCGAAGCAAGTCATCTTTCAGAAAGTGCGCGAGGCGGAACGCGACACGGTTTACAACGAATACATCGGTCACGTCAATGAAATCGTAAATGCTACCGTGAAGCGACTCGAGGGTCCGGATGTGATTCTCGATATCGGCAAGGCCGAAGCGCGCATGGGGCGCAAGGAGCAGTCGCGGCTGGAATCGTTCGCCGTGGGCGAGCGAATTCGGGTCGTGATTGTGCGGGTGGAAAAAGCAGCGAAAGGTCCGGGCGTGATTGCTTCGCGCTCCGCTCCGGAATTAGTCCAGCATCTGTTCCAGACGGAAGTGCCGGAAATCTATGACGGCACGGTGGTGATCCGTGCGATTGCCCGGGAAGCAGGCGAGCGCACGAAGATTGCGGTGATGTCGAAAGACAAGGATGTGGACGCGGTCGGTGCCTGCGTGGGCATGAAGGGGATGCGGGTGCAGTCGATCATTCGCGAGTTGCGCGGAGAAAAGATCGACATCATCGAATATCACGAGGATCCGGTAACGTTTGCCGAAAAAGCATTGCAGCCGGCGAAAGTCAGCCGGGTGACGATTGTCGACGCAGCGGATAAGCATCTGGAAGTAGTGGTGGACGATACACAACTGTCACTCGCGATCGGGAAAAAAGGACAGAACGTGCGGCTGGCGGCGAAACTGCTGGGCTGGAAGATCGACATCAAGAGCGAGGAAGAAAAGCGTCAGGAAGTGGAACAGCAGATGTCGGCGCTAGTCACGCAGACGGTAACTCCGCTGGAGTTGGTTACCGGACTGGGCGAGGGACTGGTCGAGAAGCTGAAGGCGGCGGGCGTAAATACGGTAGAATCGCTGGCCGATATGACGCCGGAGCAACTGGAAGCGATTGAGGGCATTGGCCCGAAAACGGTGGAAAAAATCAGTATTGCGGTTAATAATTACTTTGCCAGTCTGGATGGCGGCGAGGCCGTAGCCGCCGCGGAACCGGAAACGACTGGAGAAGCCGCCGCCGAAGCGGGAGTCAGCGAGGAATCGCTGGCGGAAGGTTCGATTGAAGCGGATGCGCTCGCCGCGGAACCTGAAAACACCGGAGAAGCCGAATCGCCGGCAGACGGCGAGTTAGAGGCGGCGAGGTTGGCCACGGAAGCGGAGCCCACCGACACGGCGCCAGCAGAAAAAGACGCCGAAGCCGTGAGTGAAGAAACGGCGACTGAAGAAGCCCCGGAAGACAAGCAGGACTGAAGCTCCGAGCGTGGCCACGTGTTGTTGTTCGAAGGCCCGTTGGGGACGGCTCTCAGCTGGCAAGCACAAGGCTTTTATGAGGTTAGATATGCGAGCTTAAATACTTGACATGGGCGCGACAAGAAGAGGAAACGACGGCGGATGAGTAAGATTCGAATTAACGATCTGGCCCGTGAGTTGGAAGTCAAGAGCAAGGAAATTCTTGACGTTCTGACCACGGTGGGCGTCACGGAGAAAAAAACGCACTCCAGTTCTCTTGAGGATCACGAAGCGGAACTGGTGCGGAAACATCTCCGGGGCCGCTCCGACGCGACTTCGGGTTCAGCGAGGCCTTCGTCGCGCGCTGCCCACGGCGAAGAAGAAATCAAAACCAAGATCGACCTCTCGCATATTTCGCGCCCCGGCGACGTGCTGCGTGCGATCACGCAACAAAAGGGAGCGGTCGAGCATCCTCCGACGCGTCCGGCCATCAGGCCGCCGCTCTCAACGTCAGCGGTCGACGCGAAGATAGAGACTCCCGCCGCTCCAGTGATGCCGAAGGCAGTACCGCCGAAGCCGACGGGCGAAGCTCCGGCGTCTCCGCCGCCGGCACCGAGAATGGTGACGCCTGCTTCGGTGGCTGCAACGTACCGGCCGCCATCGGTAGTCGTGATTCCGCCCAGAGTTCCCGTTAGCCCACCAGCTGCGACCACACCGGGTGCGGAATCATCCGTTACGACGACGACGAGCACGGCAGCGCCGGTGAGCGCAGGTCCGCCGCGAGTTACGACTCCAGCCGCACAAGCTGGCAGTGCGCCGCCGGTAGCGCAATCGCCAGTGCTTCATCGCGATAACATTACCCAGATGCAAGCAGCAGCGCCCATAAAGCCCGCGGCTCCGATTGCACCACCGCCGCGCATGATCATGCCGCAGACGGGGCCGCGCCCGGTTTACAAGGCGCCTTTGCCTCCTCCGGAAGCGTCTGCAGGAGGAGCAGTTCCGCGGGCGACGCCGGGGCGACCAGTGCCGGGGCAGCCAATTTTTCAGCGCACGGCGCGTCCTCTGGCGCCGGGACAGTCGCGTCCGCCGCTTCGTCCGGGGGAACGGCGACCGATGCATCCGACGCGCGTGGCACCAGCGGGATCGCGTCCACTGGGCGTTGGTCCGGGAGCGGGAATCGGCGCACCGCCGGGACCCTCGCGTCCGGGAGCCCGTCCGGGAGCTCCGTCGCGACGACCGGGACAGAGGTATGTGCCGCGAGGCGTGAAGGAAGGCCCGATGAAGGGCTATACTCCGCCGCCGCGTATGACCATCAGCAACGAGCCGGCGCCGATCACGCGGAACATTACAATAACGGAAGGAATTTCAGTAAAAGACCTGGCCGAGAAGCTGGGTATTCGCGCCAAGGATGTGATTGCACGGCTGGTAGTACGGGGAGTGTTCGCGACCATCAATCAAACGCTGGACGCGGAACTGGCCAGCGAAATGGCGCGTTTCTTCGGGGCGGACACGGAAGTGATCACCTTCGAAGAACAAGCTGCGAAGGATACGGATGCGGCCGTCGAAAGCAGCGAGGAAGGCGCGGAAGCGGTGCCGCGTCCGCCGGTGGTCACCATCATGGGCCACGTGGATCACGGCAAGACGACGCTGCTCGATTCGATCCGCTCGACCAATGTGGCCGGAGGCGAGGCGGGCGGCATTACACAGCACATCGGCGCCTATAAGGTTGCGATCACGGATGAGGCGTCTCCAGCTTATGGACGCGAGATCGTGTTCCTGGATACGCCTGGTCACGAAGCGTTCACGCGCATGCGTTCGCGCGGTGCGAAAGCGACCGACATTGTGGTGCTCGTGACCGCGGCGGACGATGGCGTGATGCCGCAGACCGTAGAAGCGATCGACCACGCGCACGCGGCGGAAGTTCCCATCATTGTCGCGGTTAATAAGATCGACAAGCCGGGTGCGCTGCCGGAGCGGGTCAAGAAACAATTGGCGGATCGCGGCCTCGTGCCCGAAGAGTGGGGCGGCAAGACGGTGTTCGTCGACGTTTCCGCCAAGCAGAAGACTAATCTCAATCTGCTGATGGAAATGATCTGCCTCACAGCCGATTTGCAGGAATTGAAGGCAACTCCGGGACGCGCGGCTAGCGGCTTGGTGCTCGAAGCGAAGCTGGATCGGGGTCGCGGTCCGGTGGGAACGATCCTGGTGCAGAACGGCACGCTCCACGCTGGCGACAACTTCGTGGTGGGGAACGTGTACGGAAAGGTCCGCGCGATGTTCGATGATCGCGGGAAGCCGCTGAAGGAAGCGCTGCCTTCGACGCCAGTGGAAATTATAGGGTTGGAAGGGCTGCCGCAGGCGGGCGATCAGTTCGTGGTAGTCGCCGACCGGGAGAAGGCACGCGATATCTCCGACTACCGCGAGCAGAAAGCTCGCGAAGCCGCGTTGGCCAAGAGTTCGCGCGTTTCACTCGAAGGCCTGGCGGAGCAGTTGAAGACGGCGGGTATGAAGGAACTGAACGTCATTCTGAAAGCCGATGTGCAGGGATCGGTCGAAGTGCTGGGCGATTTGCTGGGCCGATTGTCGAACGACAAAGTGCGGTTGAAGCTGCTGCGGTCGGGTATTGGCGCGATTACGGAGACGGATGTGCTGCTGGCTTCGGCGTCGAATGCGATCATCATTGGATTCAACGTGCGTCCGGAGCGCAAGGCGCAAGAACTGGCCGATCAGGAAAAAGTCGACATACGGCTGCATTCGATCATTTACGAACTGCAGGACGAGATCAAGCGCGCCATGACCGGATTGCTTGAGCCGACGATCAAGGAAACCTACCAGGGACGGGCCGAGGTGCTGGAGACCTTCCGCATTCCGAAGGTGGGGACGATTGCCGGCTGTCGCGTGAGCGACGGATTTATCAAGCGCGATTCCGAAGTGCGATTGCTGCGGGATAATGTGGTCGTCTTCAAAGGGAAAGTGGCGTCGCTGCGGCGCTTCAAGGACGATGCCTCGCAGGTAACCAGCGGCATGGAGTGCGGTATTTCGATCTCGAACTACGGCGACATCAAGGCTGGCGACGTGATCGAGGCGTTTGTTACGGAGCGGATCGCGGCGGAAGCGATTAAGTAGCAGTGGCAGTGGCCGGCAAAATGTAACCCGGCAGAAAAACGACCACAGGGGGCTTCCGAGTGTGGGCGAAAACTCAGTCGTCCCTCCGGGACTTGAACCATTTCGTCCACTTTGCCCGGCGTTGAGGCGCCGGGCTATTTGCGGCCGCCCCTCCGGGGCGGGATTCTCTCGGGGAACGGAACGCCGAAGACTTTGCGAAAAGAAAAAGGGCGCAGCCTTGGAGCCGCGCCCTTGATTATTTACGCGATCCGCCGGAGTTTACTTGCGCCGAAAGGCTCCGTGTGGACGGACTAGCGGGTGCACCATCGCCATGTGCGATTGCGCCTTGACGCCGGACTGGGACGAACTCTGCACCTGGAATGTCCCCACCGCAACTTGGGGAGCGTTGTTCGCATTGGAGTCGACGTCGATGAAGACAACGGTTGAGGCGTCAACCACGTAGTACTCCAGGTTTAACGTGCCGATGTTCGTACCGATGTTGGGGACAGTGATCGAGCCACGGCCGTCCGCAGTTGGATCCGGGGTGTAGTAGCCGGACAAGGCCAAATCGGAAAGCGTCGGGTTGCCGATGTTATTTTCATCCAATAGGCCGGTCATGTTTGTTGACGGTGCGACTGCAGTGGTGGCATTGAATTGGGCAATGTCGTCGACCTCGCCGTCGGGGTTCGCGCCGGAGAGGTTTAGTCCGAAGTCTCCTGGAACAGTGAATGACGTCGCGGTTTGAGCGAAGGCAGCACCCTGGAGTATTCCGGCGCTGTCGTCTTCCAGCAACAGAACGCCGCCGCTGGAAGGATAAGCGGCAAATTCAAGATTGACGGCAAGACCGTTAGTGAAGGCGGTCAAGGCGAGTTGGCAGCGTCCTCCGGCAAAGGTGTTGCAGTTCCCGGTAAAGGGTTGGACGGTACCGGGAGTGCCAGCGTTGTTGTAATCTTCGAGGCCCGCGCTGAGGTCGCCGTTCGCGTCCGTGGTCACGAAACCACCGGCGGCGACGGGATCGCCATCAACGTCGGCACCGCCAACCGTGAAGGCCAACTGACCGGCGGTAAAGGAGGTTTGTTGCGTAAAGGCGTCGCCGGAGAGAGCCAGTCCCGATGATGTGTCGGTCTCGATCAGCTTCAGGTGCGTGGAGTCGATCACCCAGACGTCAAAGGCAAGCGAACCGAAGGGGCCGGACGTGGTAAGGGCTGCCGTTCCGTTGGTTCCGCTGGTCAGGACTAGAGAGGATGTGGTGGCGATGGGAAGCCCCGTAAGACCGGCGGAACTATTGTCGAAGTTGAAATCCTGAATGCCGGTGGTAACGAGCCCGGTGGAGGTATTGAGTGTGAACGCTCCTACGGTGCCAACATCGCCCGCCGGATTTACTCCCGCGTTAGCGCCGGAAAGTGAGAAGGCAAGGGACGCGAGCGAGCTTTGGGTAGCGCTGCCCTGGAGGTCAAGGGTGCCACTGCCGCTCCCGCCGCCGTCGAAACGGGTGATCAGCCCGTGACCGCCCGAGGTCAGAACGAAATCAAGGCCAAAGGTCGCTACTGGAGTCACAAGGGTGCCGGTGCCACGACCGTCCGGGCTAATGTTGTATGTGTTTGCGCTGACGGTTTGTGCGAGAAATACGCCAGTGCCACCGAGGTCTGGGTCGTTGATGTCGACCGTGCCTCCGGTGATATTGCCATTGCCATCGGCGGTTATAGTCCCCACGATTGCAAAAAAGGAAAAAGTGTCCGCAGTGATGTCGGTGCCCGAAATGGACAGAACGTAGGTGCCGCTCAGATTGCCATTGGTGAAGCCGTTGTTATTGGGCGGGACGAGGCTATTGCTGGAGCCGCAGGCGGCCATAAAGAAGAGGCTGGAGATGGCGGTCAGAGCGATTAGCAGGCGTCCGGCAAGCTTGTAGGGAGTATGGGGATTCATAAGACACTCCTGTCTTTAATTCTCAGAATGCGAATTCTCAGGATGCGCTAACCCGAATTGTAGAATAAAGTTTCGGTAAAAATATAGGCGGGAGTGTTTCTTTCCCGCACCGCGGAAGGGTCGTGGTCCATTGCGGGAAAACTCGTCGCGGGTGCAAAAAGCGCGCCTCAGGCGCTGAAGCGCGGACAGATTCTCAACGCCTTAAGGGCACGAGTGAAACTCGTGTCCTTCCCAAAGTCGCGCGAATTGGAGTTCTTCCGGAAGCTGGTAAAGAGCTCCCCGCTAATTCGTGGCGGATTTTGCTACAGATTTGGGAGCGGGCGGCGGAGTGGAACGGGCGCGCAGGACTTCACGGACTTTCTTGGCGAGATTCTGCAGCGTGAATGGTTTCTGCAGGAAGGCGGTCGCGGGGCCGAGCGCACCTTGAGTGATGACCGCATCTTCGGTGTATCCGGAAAGATAGAGCACGCTGATGGTGGGACGCAGCGCGAGCAGCTTTTTGGCCAGTTCGCGGCCGCCGATGCCAGGCATGACGACGTCGGTGATGAGGATATCGATGGGTTGTTTGCAGGCGTCGGCGATGCGCAGGCCGGCCTCGCCATTTTCGGCTTCGAAGACTTTGTAACCGCGCGCGGTGAGGGTTAAGCGCACCAGTTCGCGAACCGACTCTTCGTCCTCGACCAGCAAGACGGTTTCGCAGCCGCCGGCATCGTTCTGCTGGGACTTGGCGGGGCTCGAGGCTTCGGCGGGATCTTCCACGCGGGGCAGATAGACATAGAAAGTTGTGCCCGCTCCCGGCTCGCTTTGGGCGAATACGTATCCATTGCTTTGCTTGACGATGCCGTAGACGGTCGAGAGGCCGAGGCCGGTGCCTTTCCCTTTTTCCTTGGTGGTGAAGAAAGGTTCGAAGATGCGGGACTGGGTTTCCTTGTCCATGCCGTGGCCGGTATCGGAAACCGAGATCATGGCATAGCGTCCGGTCTGGATGAAACGGTGGGCGCTGAAGCCTTGGCGCACGGTGACGTCGGCGGTCTGCAAGGTGAGTTTGCCGCCTTCGGGCATGGCATCTTTCGCGTTGACGACCAGGTTCATGATGACCTGTTCGAGCTGGCCGGCGTCGGCGCGAGTATGTCCGGTATGGTTGGAAAATCGCGTGACCAGTTCGATGTTTTCGCCGATCAGGGGTCGCAGCAGGCGTTCCATGTCGCCGACGACGGTGTTGACGTCGACCACTTTGAGTTCGAGGAGTTGCTTTCGACTGAACGCCAGCAACTGGCGCGTAAGGGTCGCGGCGCGGTCGGCTGCCTGCTGAATGGACTGCACCTTATGGTGCATGGGGCTGCCCTTTTCCAACTGCTCCAGCAAGACCTCGGTGTATCCGTTGATCACCATCAGGAGGTTGTTGAAGTCGTGAGCGACGCCGCCGGCGAGGCGGCCTACGGCATCCATTTTTTGCGCCTGGCGAAGCTGCTCTTCGAGCTGACGGCGATCGGTGATATCTTCGGCAATCAACTCCAAAACTACTTCAGGTTCATCGCTGATGCTGGCGGCGCAGCCACTGAGGCGCACGATGATGACACGGCCGTCGGCACGCTTCCACTGCACTTCCACGCCGTTCAGACTTCCGGTGCGGCGATAGTCCTCGGCCAGCCGGTCCAACTCCTGGGGACTCACGAAGACTTCGCGCCTCGCATCCAGCCGTAGAACATCTTCGACCGACTCCTGCCCGAGCATGGTGATGAGCGCCGGATTCACGTCGAGGAATTTGCCGCTGAGCGTGCAACGGCAAATCCCGAAGGCGGCGCTCAAGATCAAAGAGCGGGAGCGGGCTTCGGAACGGCGGAGCGCTTCTTCGTAGCGCTTGTGCTCGATGGCCGCAGCCAATTGCTGCGAAACAAATTTCAGAATCTCACGGTCGCGCTCTCCGAAACGGATGTTCTGGTGATAGCTCTGGACGACCAATGCTCCTATGCAGGCCGTGCTGCTCTTCAGGGGAACACCGAGCCAATCCACGGACGGCGCGCCGATCAATTCCACTTCGCCGCGCCGCACCAGGTCATCAAAGACGGGAGGTGTCGCCAGCAGGGGCTCGCCGGTGCGCAGGACATATTCCGTCAAGCCGCGGCCGAGAGGTTTGGGGGCGGGGGTGGGATCCTCTTCGTCGACGAAGTAGGGAAAGCTCAACAACTGAGACTGCGAGTCGTAGAGGGCGATGTAGAAGTTGCGCGCAGTCATCAACTGACCGACGATGTTGTGAATGGCGGCAAAGAACTGTTGCAGATCTTCGGCGGACTGGCTGCGCGCTGCGATGGCGTACAAAGCCGCGTTCAACTCTTCGGCGCGTTTCTGCTCGGTGATGTCGCGATAGGAGGCGTACGCTCCAATTTGTTTTCCATTCACCATGACGGGCGAGGTGGAGAGCAGGACCTCGACCAGCGAGCCATCTTTCCGCTGGCGGCGGGTCTCCAGCGAAAGTTTGCTTTGCGTTTTGATACATTCGCCGATCCACGCGGTTTCCGCATAGCGATCGGGCGGCACGATGAGCTCGTCGAGACGTTTTCCGGCAGCCTCAGCCGCGCTAAAACCGAAGACCTGGGTGAATTCTCCGTTGACCCGCAAAATGCGCAGTTCGTGGTCGATAATACTGATCGCTTCGGGCGCGTTCTCGATGATCTGCTCGAAGTAGGCTTTCTCCACTGCGAGCGGGTTTTCTGCGGCATGGCCGTTAGTGGGCGCAAGGGCCGGGGCCTGATTAGAGATGGGATTGGAAATGGGATCGAGAATGCGGGTAAGGGTCGGCGGCGCAGCGTGCTCGAGAGGATCATGCTCCAGAGAATTCTGGAGCGCCTTCACCAGCGGCAGGTCGGTCGTAGTTGCCGGCGGGGCGATTTTCTCCCCCATACAGTCCTTTCCCACAATGCACTAACGATAGTGTGAATGGTAAGCGGGCTCAGCGATTTGCCGGTAGTTACCGGGGTAATGGAGGTTGCAAGCGTGGGCGTTGCAGAAAGGGCTCAGCAGAGATTCGTCAAGACTACGCAGACCTGGTGCAGGGTCAGCTTTTGCTCCTCGGTTAATACCAGAAATTCGAATCCGCAGCGCAGGCCGTCGCTATAGCGCACCACGGCTCGCAGCTTGATGACGTGAGGCTGGAGCGGTATGGGAAATTCCAGGGAGACAACTTCGCCGGACTGCAATTCGCCGCTGAGGGTCGCTCCAAGGCCATCCATGCCGAGTTCGCTGGTTCGGCCCCAGCAGGTGGTTGTCAGGCCTTCGCGAAACACCGACACCTGAATGCGTACGTCGAAACGATAACGCGAGAAACGCCGCATCTGGCGTTGAAGTTTGGCAGCCGCTTGTGAATGGACGCTCAATCGAGCTTCTCCATTTCGGATCTCCCTTGTGCACCGCGTCAATTTGCGATTGTGCTTGAGTGCGAGGGTTGTCCTCAACGGCATCAAAGTCCATGTACCAAAGATAACGCGCATTACAGCATGGGAGGTGAGCGGTTTGGCGGAGAAATCGGCAGGTAGTGCAATAGAGATTTTTCGTCAACTGAACGGGGGGACTACTGGGATGGTACGAGTCCCAAGCTGTTATACGCCCGCCCCATGTGGATAGAATTTCACGCTAGTTTCACACTGCAATCTGGCTTTATCCCGCCCGTGGGAGTACCATAATCCGCACTGGGCAAGCCTTTTGAGACAATGGCGGTCATTCGCCTGACTGGCAAACATCCCCGATAAGGCGTGCCCAGCTTAATGCGACGGTCACCCCCATGACCATGCACCGATTCGCGGAGCTATTTGCTGGCGTTGCCGTGCTGCTCTGGTGCAGTCGATTCGTGTTCGATCTGCTGCGTGACCGCCTGCATAATAGACATTCCAAACAAAATAACGGAGGAAAACGTGAAAACAACCTTGATGTTTGTGTGCCTCTTATCGCTTTGCAGCCTTACCCTGTTAGCCCAGACCGGACAAAGTCCCCGGGTTATGCATACGAAGGAAGGGTCTGCGATTCACGTTCCGCCGCAGGAACCACCGGCGGGTTTGAAAACGATCTACAGCAATCTGGGTAAGTCGAAGACGGATCTTTACCTCGACACCTGGGGCTACCTTCTTTCGGGACCAAACTCTGGCGTTGGTGTTGCCTATTTCGACGCGATACCCTTCACCCCGAAATCCGACTCCCATGTTTCGGAGGTGGAGGTTGCGGTGCAGTATCTCGGCGCGGGAGCCAACCAGGTGAATCTCAGCATCTATTCGAATTCGGGCGGCGTTCCGGGAACGCTGCTGGCAGGTCCGGTGACGGTAACGAATCTGCCTGACGCCGGAACCTGCTGCACCCTTGCCGTTGCCAGCTTTACCCCGCTTGCGGTCACCGCAGCAACCCAGTACTGGGTGGTTGGAGACACACCCCTCACCGGCACGGGAAGCGACTTCGAGGGATGGTGGGCGTTTGTTGTCCAGGGGACCACTCCGCCGGTGGGGACATACTA
>Ga0181536_10007075_pt1 | contig 11108 bp, 9 predicted proteins | sample PEATcosm2014_Bin_41_FD_121105 | JGI IMG/M metagenome (GOLD analysis project Ga0181536, IMG submission 121105) | Peatland microbial communities from MTU Mesocosm Facility, Houghton, MI, USA - PEATcosm2014_Bin17_60_metaG | ecosystem: Environmental > Terrestrial > Soil > Wetlands > Peat | place...
CAGCTCCTTGACCCTGTGGTGCTCGACGATCCCTATCCCTTCTACCGGCGGCTGCGGGACGAGGCGCCTGTATGGGAGATCCCCGGCACCGGCGTGTTCGCTGTCAGCACCTTCGATCGAGTGGCCGAGGCGGCGGGGCGGGTCGAGGACTTCTCGTCCAACATGCACTGCCTCCTCTACCGCGACGAACGCGGGCTGCCGGGACGATTCCAGTTTGGGGATGCCGGAGGGCAGGCGCTTGCCACAGCCGATCCGCCGGTGCACGCCGTCCACCGCAACGCCGTCTTTCCCGAGCTTGTGGCCACCCGGATGAAGACGCTCGAGCCAGACATCGTCGAGCTTGCCGACATGCTGGTGACGCGTGCGCTGGGGGAGCAAGGGGTCGACTTCATGGGGGCAATCGGTAACATCGTGCCCATCACCATGATCAACCGTCTGGTGGGCTTCCGCGGAAGCGACCTGGACGAGCTGTGGCGTTCGGCGGTGAACGGGACGCGCCTGGTGAGCGGCACGCTCACCCTCGATGAGCTCATCGAGGTGGCGACCGGCATGGCCGGTGTCATGGCCTGGGTCGGAGAACAGCTTGCCGGCGCGCTCGAAGATCCGGGCGATGGCCTTCTGGGCATCGTCGCTGGCGCCGTTCAAGCGGGCACGCTGACCGAGTCCGAGGCCATCAGCATCCTCACGGTGCTGCTCAGCGCCGGCGGAGAGACAACGACGAGCCTGCTTGGCAATGCGGTCAGGATCCTGGCGGAGCGCCCAGACCTCCAAGAGCACCTTCGCAGCGATCCCGGGCAGATCGCGAACTTTGCCGAGGAGGTGCTCCGTCTCGAGTCCCCGTTCCGTCACATGATGCGGTTCGTGCCCCGGGACACTGAGCTCGGCGGTACTGCCATCCCGGCCGACTCGACGGTCCTGCTCCTGTGGGGCTCCGCTAACCGCGATCCGCTCGAGTTTGAGCGTCCCGACGAGCTTGACCTCCGCCGCCAAGTGTTACGTCGGCACGTGGCATTCGGTCGCGGAATTCACCACTGCGTGGGTGCACCGCTCGCTCGCATCGAAGCACGAGCGGTGCTGACGGTACTCCTCGAGCGCACGTCTAGCTTTTGCCTGGAAGCCGATTCACCTCCACGATGGGTGAGAAGCTTCTTGGTCAGGCGTCATGAAGGGCTTGCGGTGCGACTGAGCCCCCGTTGATCGCGACTACTTCGTCGGGGGCCCGGTACTGAGCGCGGGGACCACCGTCCCACAAAGAGGAAGCGTCGGCGTGTCCATCGGACTCGATAACGCGGACGACGGTCGTGCTGATTCAGCCCAGGCGGGACATCGAGCGGGTGGACCCTTCAGCAACCCCCAGATCTCGGGCGATGATGGGATATCTAGATTTGAATCCCGCTCGGGGGCGGCGTGGGATGGGGCAATTGCCAGCCAATTGCCGCTGGTCCCTGGCCCGACCTCGATCTGGCGGACGAGGGGTGGCTCTAAGTGGGGGGGGATCCCGCCGCCGTCCCGACGACGTTAATGCCGGCCTCGGGGAACCGGCAGATCCTTCCCACGCTTCCCAGCCGTCCGTGGCCTGCGTGGAGACGGCGCCCTGCGGCTCGGCCGCCATATAGACGACGCAGGCGGCTCCTAGCCCTACGAGAGCCCCACGACCTCGAACGCCGGGTCCTCCAGGAGGAAGCACAGCGCGTGCGATCCGGTGTTCCCCGTTCCCCACTGAACCACACGAATCGGCGGAGGCATGGAGAGCGCCGGATCAATCTGACGCCGGCAGCGCCTTCGGCGCCTTGATACCCATCGGCCGTCCGTCGCACGTGAGCGGCCCAGGTCCGGCCTTGGTGCACAGCAGCTCGACCCCGGCTGCGTCATCGACGTAGCGCTTGCCGAGCTGGGTGTGTTCGCCTGTTGCATCCGAGGTCGGAGCGCCGTCGGCGGTCCCGCGGCGTTCCCGAAGGAGCGCCGTGCAGCAGCGCAGGTCGACGTCACCCGCAGGGGCCCGGACCACCACGACTTCGGTGTCACATGCGGTGCTGTACAGCCGAGTCCCCGGCTTCAGGCCCAATTCCAGTACCTCCGTGCTGAACCCTGTCGGTGCAAGTGCAGTCCCGTGCTCACGAGATGAGCCCGATGGCGGTGTAGGCGTCGCGGATCGCGGCCTTCTGCGCCTCAGGCAGGGGCGGTTGAGGTGGTCGGGATCGGTCGTAGCTCCCGACAGGCAGACCGAGTTCGTGGGCGGCCGCCTTGAAGGCCGACCCCCAGTGGGTATAGACGGCCTCGACGTTGGAGGCGCCGAAGGCGCCGTGGAGGCGCGCCACCAGCTCGTCGAGGCCAGACTCGTACCAGTGATCGATCGCCTCGGAGAGCTTGTCCGAGACGAGGAGATCCCATTGTGCGCTGTAGATCCGGTTGTCGGGCAGCTCGTAGAGGTAGCCCGAGCCACCGAGGATGCCGGCAGCGGTGATCCCTCGACGAAGAAATCCACCCCGGTAGGCCAGCATGTCGCACTCCCAGATGACCAGCTCGGGCACCAGGCGGTGCAACGCCGCGCTGTGAGTCGGGCGGAACATCCCGTTCTTGACAGCGCAGATGGCTGGGAACTCATCGACCAGGCGGGCGCACTCGTCGGGCGTCAAGATCCAGCCTGCGGCGTGAGTGTTGAACAGACCGAGCGCGATGTCAGTCCGCTCACAGACGTAGCGAAGCATCTCACGGGTGGATTCGTATCCGCGGGCCTCGAAGTATGGAGGGATCAAGAAGCAGATGTCCGCCCCGGTCGTCGCGGCGTGCCGGGCCAGCTCGACGGTTTCGAGGACGTTCGTGCTCGCCGGGCAGGCCTCGATGAGCGCATCGGGCTTGATGGCCCGGGTCTCCTCGACCGCCACCTCCAGGAGGCGCTTGCGCTCGGCGGTGGAGAGGGCCCAGTATTCGCCGACAAGCCCGCCGACCCAGATCCCGTCATGGTCAAGAGCGCCCACACAGTGGGCCACGAGGGCGCGCAACGCGTGCTCGTCGATCTCCTCGCCGCCGGGGCCGCTGAAGGGGGTGTAGAGGGAGTCGATCATCCCCCGGAGCGCCCCGGGGGCCCAGGTGCGGGCCTCTGCTGCGTGTGCCATGTCTCTAGGCCTTCCTCTGGCTTGTGCGCCAGATCGTCTCGGTCGACATCAGGATTTGGGTCGGCTACGCGGTAACCCGAGGAGCTGTTCGGCAATCAGGCTTCGCAGAACCTCGCTGGACCCGCCGTAGATGGTGCTGGCCACCGAACAGCGGAAGTGGTACTCGAACGTGCCGCCCTGTGCGGTCTCGGGGTCGGTCCAATCGACCATGCCGGCGGGTCCGACCATGTCGAGGACCTCTTTGGACCATCGGACATAGCTCTCGGGCCCGAACAGCGCGGCATGGGGCCCCGGTTTGGCCCCGAGCTGCTCGAGGAAGCCGACCCGGTACCCCAACAGCTCGGTGACCTCGGCGTCGATGGCCAGGCGCGCCAAGCGTCGGCGCACCGAAGGGTCGTCCAACATCGGAGCACCGTTGCCGTCGGCCGCGCTGCGTGCCCATGCCAGCGCAGCCTCGTAGAGCTGGCTTGTGCGCGAGGACGGGGCGACGTTCTGCTCCGCCTCGAGTGCCGCGCGGATCACATGGAGACCCTGCCCGGCTTCGCCCAGCCGGAGGTCGTCGCTCACCCGGACATCGCTGTAGAAGACGATGTTGGTGCGCTCGTAGCCCATGGTTCGAACGGCCTGGATCTCGATTCCGGGGGAGTCCATGGGAACCAGAAACATCGTGAGGCCACGCGGGCCATGCGATTCGGGGTCGGTCCGGGTCAGCAGGAAGCAGTAGTCGGCTCGGTGGGCGAAGGTCGTGAACATCTTCTGGCCGTTGATGATCCATTCGTCGCCGTCACGAACAGACCGTGTCTTGCAGGCGAAGACGTCGGACCCACCCTCGGGTTCGGTGTAGCCCAGGCAGATGAGGGTCTCACCGGCCGCCACCCCGGGGAGGATCCTCTCGCGCAGCTGCTGAGAACCCATGGCGCGAAGAGCGTTGGCACTCAGCATCGTCGTCCCGGGACCGATGGTGGGCCCGCCCGCCGCCCGGATCACGCCCAGCATGGTTGCCGTCTCGAAGGGGTCGAGCCCCGCTCCGCCCTCTTCTTTGGGCCACATTGCGGCCACCCATCCCCTGGCCCCCATGGCGCGCAGCAGCGGGCGGCTGATCCCGTCGCCGGTCCTGAGCTCCTCTTCGAGCAGGTCTGCGGTGACGTGCTGGACGACGAAGGCCTCTGCCTCGGCGCGAATGTCCTTGAGGTGCGCGGGCTCTGAGAAATCCATCACGCGCCCTCGGCCAGGGTGCGCGCCGGGGTGCGACGCGATCCTGGAGCGGGGCCGAGAGTCCTCTCCGCCACGACGTCGAGCTCTCGGTCCGGGTCGGCGAACGTCGTGACCCATGCCTTTGCCCGTCGGTAGTACAGCTGGATGTCGCATTCGACGGTGAAGCCATAGCCGCCGTGGATGTGAAGGCTGTGCTGGGTTGCCGTGTAGGCGGACTCGGCGGAGAAGACAAACGCCATGGCGGCCAGGGACGATGCGCGCGGCAGTCGTTCGGTGGTCGCCCAGCATGCTTTCCAGGTGAGCAGCTGTGCGCCGTCCTTGGCCACGAGCGCATCGGCGAGAGGGTGGGCCACGGCCTGATAGGTGCCGATGGGGATGCCGAAGGCCTCCCGCTGGCGCGCGTACGCCGCACCGATCTCGATCGCCTCGCTGGCGAGCCCATTGAGGGCGGCCGCCCTGAGGATCCGCACCTCGTCCAGGGCGGCGGCGAACCGTCGTCGAGACCGATCCCCCTTGGCCAGGATCTCAATCTCGGCGGGCGTCTCCCATCGGGCCATTGGCAGGCCGCCCATGTTGGAGACACGGCGGACGACTGCGGGGCGATGCACCGCGACCACCTGGTCGCCCTGCAGGCTGAGGACGATGTCGGCCACGGCTCCGTCGGTCAGCAACTGGCGCTCCACGGGCCCTGATCCTGTGGCCAGGGACACGATTCGGGACCCCGAGAGCACGTCGTGCAGTAGGTCACCGACTCCACATTCAGCCAAGAGGCGCGCCGCTGCTGCAGTCTCGGGGAAGGGGACGGGAGCCACTCGCCGCCCAGCTTCCTCTGCGATGAGCGAGAGTTCCAACAGACCACCGCCACCACCGCCGAGGTCCTCGGGAACACCAACCCCGAGGGCGCCGGTCTCGGTCAAGAGGTTCCACAGACCTGGGTCGTGGCCGCCCTCAGCCTCGGCTTCGCGCACACGGGCCGATGGGGCCTCGTTGGCGAAGAGGGAGGCGAAGGATTCTCGGACGAAGTGCTGCTCCTCAGTCAGTGCGAGGTTCACGTCATGACCTCTTGGGCCTTGAGTCCGGCCAGTTCCTCCCACGTCAGACCGAGTTCGAGCAGCACGTCGGCGCCCCAATCGTCCAGCACGGCTCCCGCAGCGGGGACGAAGGTCCAAGCGGCCACCTCGACGACCCCGACCCCTTCCATCGGGCGAGTGCTCACGGTCTCCCTCTCAGACTTCGATGACCATGGCGGTGCTCATGCCGCCTCCGGCACACATGGCCGCCACCCCGATGCCACCTCCGCGGCGCCGAAGCTCATAGACGAGCGTCGTGACCATGCGTGCGCCCGTCATGGCAATCGGGTGCCCGAGGCTGCAGCCGCTCCCGTTGGGGTTCACTCGTGTCGGATCGATCTCGAGCAACCGTGTGGTGGCGACACACATTGACGCGAAGGCTTCGTTGATCTCGAAGAGATCGATGTCGGCGAGGGAGCAGCCTGCCCGGGCCAGTGCCTTCGGTATGGCCTTGACCGGAGCCAACCCCGTCTCGACCGGGGGGACTCCGACGCTCGCCCAGGCTCTGATGGTGGCCAAGCGCTCGAGCCCCGCGGCGCTCTGGTGATCTGAGGACGTCAGGACCAGCGCCGCCGCGCCGTCGTTGATGCCGGCCGAGTTCCCCGCCGTGATGCTGAAGCCTTCGATCTCGGGGTGGATCGGTTTGAGGGATGCCAGGCGCTCGATTGTCGTCACCCGCCGGGGGTGTTCGTCGACCTCGAAGAGCGTTGTGGTGCCGTCACGGTGGCGGACCGGGTACGGCGTCACCTCGTCGAGGAACAATCCCTGGTCGATGGCCGCCACCGCCTTTTGGTGCGAGCCCAGGGCCCATGCGTCCATGTCCTCACGGCTGACCCCGGCCAGCTGTGCGGCGTTCCAGCCCACCGTGATGCTCATGTCGCGGTTGGGTGCTTCGGGGGAGTCGGGATGGCTCGGTGGAATCCACCACTCCTCCCAATCGTCGCTTTCGTCGGCCCGCTGCGCCTTCTTGTGCATGAAGGAGGACGACTGCACCCCATCGGCGACGACCGCTCGGTCCATCCCGGCGACGATGCTGGCGGCGCCCATGGAGAGGGCGGCCAGCCCCGATGCGCAGTGTCGGTTCACGGCCGTTCCCGGTGCGTCCTCGACGCCGGCGGTGATGGCGGCATGCCGGGCGATGTCCCCGCCGCCGGCCAATGTTTCACCCAGGATGACGTCGTCGATCAGGGTGGGATCGATGCTCGCTCGGGTGATGGCCTCGCCGACCACATGGCGCGCCAGGTCGTAGGGGTCCGAGTCAGCCAGAGTCCCCTTTCGGGCCGTCCCGATCGCGGTCCGGCAGGCAGAGACGATCACGGCATCAGGCACGACAGGTGTCCCCTCTTCTGGGCGTTACGCGCCGTTTGACGCGTCAAGAGCAAGTAGAATACGCTTCTCCGTCAGAAAAAGTCAAGACTGTGGTATTTACGATGTCCCGTGATTACACGGGTACCGTTCCGGTCTCAAGTGGGGGTTCAGTGTCGCACGACAGCATCGAATTCGATCCGTTCTCCGACACTTTCTTCGACGATCCCTACGAGACCTACGCCCGTCTGCGCGACGAGGCTCCGGTCTACTTCAACGAGAAGTACGGCTTCTACGCCTTGTCACGTCATGCCGACGTGGTGGCCGCCCACGGCGATCCGGTGCGCTTCGTCAGCTCGTACGGCATCACACTCGAGCTGCTGCTCCAGAAGCAACCGATGCACACCAACATGATGATCGTGATGGATCCACCCGAGCACACCCGACAGCGCAAGCTGGTGAGCCAGGCCTTCAGTCGCAATGCCATCGGCAGCCTCGAGCCGCTCATCGCCGAGGTCATTGCGGGTTACCTCGACCAGCTCTCGGGTCGCAAGGAGTTCGACCTGGTGGCCGAGTTCGCCGCGTTGTTCCCGGTCGAAGTGATCTCGACCATCCTTGGAGTCCCGGCGGGGGAGCGCCAACAGGTGCGCCTGTGGGTCGATACGTTCTTGCACCGTGAAGAGGGCAATCCGAACACCACCCAGGAGGGGATGGAAGCCTCTCTCAATATGGCCGGATACTTCTTGGATCTGGCCCGGCTCAAGCGACGAGAGCCCGACGGGCTCCTCATCTCCAAGCTGACCGAGGCAGTCCTGGTCGATGACGATGGTCGTGAGCAGCACCTCAGCGACGAGGACGTCGCTGCATTCTCCGTCCTCATCGCCGGCGCCGGGAGCGAGACGGTCACCAAACTGATCGGGAGCGGCGTCGTGCTCTTCGACCAGTATCCCGACCAGTGGGCCCTCGTTCAAGCGGACAAGGCGGCTATTCCTCACGCGGTCGAAGAGGCGCTCCGCATGCACCCGCCCTCGCAGTACCAGGGGCGCTTCGCGATGTCTGCAGTCGAGTTCGATGGTGGCACCATCCCGGCCCAGTCCCCTGTGATCTTGCTCACCGGTTCGGCGACGCGGGATCCGCGGGTCTACGACGGGCCTGACACCTTCGACATCACGCGCGGTGGTAGGACCACCCTGGCCTTCGGGTACGGAGTCCACGGTTGCCTCGGGGCGTGGCTTGCACGGCTGGAATCGAATCTCGCCTTCGAGGGCATCCGGGAGCGCTGGCCGCGCTATGAGGTCCAGCGAGACGGACTGCGTCGGGTCAACATGTCGAACGTGGCGGGCTACTCGCACGTACCTGTCGTCGCGCCCTGAGACGACCCGAATCTCGCCCGTGACCGAACCCCTGCGCCGTTACGGCCTGGCGAGCGAACTGGGCGGGCTCCCCGATTGCGTTCCCGCTCTGTTGCGACTGCGTGCGGGAGACGCCTCCGCACCCTTCCTCATCGGACCCGATCTCCGACTCTCCTTCAAGGAGGCCGACTCCAGGAGTTCGGAATTGGCCGGCCGTCTCCTGGCGAGCGGGATCGGCAAGGGCACGCGCGTCGGGCTGCTCTTCCCGAATGGGCCCGACTGGGCGGTGGCCTGGCTGGCGATCACCCGGATCGGGGCCCTCAGCGTTCCGCTGTCCACCTTCGCGCCGGGGGGCGAGCTGGCCCGGACCATGCGACACACCGACGTGCAAGCGGTCCTGATGGCGGCACGATTCGGCGCCGACCACCTGCCCTCCCGCCTCGAGTCAGCCTTGCCGGGGTTGACCACGAGCTCGGACACACTTGAACTCGAGGGCACTCCCTACCTGCGGTGGGTGCACGTCCAGGGCGACGGCCCCCCCGCATGGTCGCGAGCTCTGCCTGACGGTCTCCCGGCCGGGGTGGTCGTCTCGGCCGAGTCCGAGGTGAGGCCCGCGGACGCTCTGGCCATCATCAACACGTCCGGGGCCACCGCCGCTCCGAAGTCCGTGGTGCACACCCACGGCTCGCTCGTTCGCCACGCCGCCCTCCTTGCCGAGCGGCGCGGCTTGACGGCTGACGACCGCATCTATTCCCCCATGCCGTTCTTCTGGGTCGGGGGGCTCACCATGGTGCTGCTCGCCTCCTTGGCTTCCGGGGCCGCCGCGGTCGTCCAGGAGCGCTTCGAGCCGGGCGAAGCGCTCGACCTGATCGAGCGCGAACGGGTCACACAGGTCTCGTGCTGGCCGAACGCCTCCCGCCAGCTGGCCGAGCACCCCACGTTCGCTCAGCGCGATCTTCGCTCGGTGCGTGGCGGCACTCTGGTCGAGGCGCTGCCGCCCGAGTACCAGCCTCCGACCCCAGATCGGGCCCCGATGCCGCTCGGCATGACCGAGACCGGGGGTCCGCACACCGGCGCCGACGACGCCTACGCCGCCTACGCCGTGCTGCCCGAACTCCTACGGGGAACCTTCGGTCGCTCCCTGCCCGGCATGGAGCACGTCGTGGTCGACGTCGAGTCGGGTGTCGAACTGGCGCCGGGTGAGAAGGGCGAGCTTCTCCTGCGCGGCGCCTTCTTGATGGATGGGTTCTACAAGTGGGAGCGTCACGAAACCTTCACCCCCGACGGCTGGTATGCCACCGGCGATCTCGGGTGGTTTGGGCCGGATGGACATCTGCGGTTCACCGGACGACGCACGGCCATGATCAAGACAGGTGGGTCGAACGTCTCGCCCGCCGAGGTCGAGATGGTGCTGGTCCAGGTGCCGGCGGTGCGCGACGCGTTCGTCTTCGGTATCCCGGCCGGAGAACGTGGCGAGGATGTGGCAGCCGTCGTTGTGCCGGACAGTCCCGGCGGAGTCGAGACAGGCGCACTCACCACGGCACTGCGCGAGACGCTGTCGAGCTACAAGGTGCCGCGGCACATCCGGATCGTCGAAGAGGCCAAGCTCCCAAAGCTGCCGACGGGGAAGGTCGACCTGACCTCCTTGCGCGAGCTGTTTCACACCGAATGAGATGAGGGCTACATCCCCATCCCCAGGCCGCCGTCGACAGCGAGCACCGACCCGGTGACGTAGGAGGCATCGTCGTGCACGAGGGCAGCCACAATGTGGGCCAGCTCCTCGGGGTGACCGTAGCGGCCGACCGGGACGGTCCGTTCGATGGCCTCCGCGTCCGACAGCGTCATCTTGCCCAGGATGTCGGTGGAGAACCCACCCGGGATCACGCAGTTGACGGTGATGCCGGCCCGGGCCACGCTCCGGGCCAACGACCGGGTGAGGCCCACGAGGCCCGCTTTGGCTGCGGCGTAGTCGATTTGGAAGGGACTGCCCATCACCGCAGTGACGGAGCCGACGTTGACGATCCGGCCGAACCGGGCGGTCCGCATCACTGCGATGGCGGCCTTGGAGAGATGGAATGCCGCCGAAAGGTTCGTCTGCAATGTGACGTCCCAGTCCTCCGGCGTGATCTCGGTCAGCTTGTGTTCACGGAGCGTCCCCGCGTTGTTGATGAGGTAGTCGAGCCGTCCGTAGACCTCGAACGTGTCTGCGATGAGCTGCCGGCATGCTGCGGGCTCGGCCACATCCATGCGCCGAACGGACACGGCTGGCGAGTCCATCGCCGACAAGAACCGCTCTGCCGCCGCGTCGTCGCTTCGGTAGGCGGCGACGACGGTGACTCCGTCGGTGGCGAATCGCTTCGAGATGGCGGCACCAAGTCCACGGGTTCCACCTGTGACCACAGCGACCCGGGCGCCCTCAGTCATCCTTGCCCGCACTCCGCCGCGCCGCCACCTTGCGGACCAGCGCCTTGAGGTGGGGTGTATCGAAGCTCTCGGACTCTGCTTCGAGGTCCAGCTCCAATCCTTCTCGGGCCATTGCCTCGAGTTGGCGATTGAGCGCCCGCTTGGTGGCGAGCACCGAATGGGCGGAGAGGCGGGCGAGTCGTTCGGCGAGGACCAGCGCCTCGTCGAGAGCGCTGTTGGACCGAGTGACCATATGGACGAGCCCAAGCCGCCAGGCCTCGTGCGCCGGCATCTGCTCACCTGTGAGCAGATACGCACGGGCCGCCGGAACGCCGGCGAGCAGCCCCCAGAGGATCGCACCACCGTCGCCCGGCACCAGCCCGATTCCGACCCTCGGCTCGGCCAGATAGGCGCTCTCATCCATGACGACGATGTCGCTCAGGAGCGCCAGGGTGGCGCCGGCGCCCACCGCCGGGCCATTGACGGCGGCGACCACCGGAACGTCGAGGGCCATCATGGCCCAGAAGAGCAACCGGCTCGTTTCCAGTGTGGCCCTGCGCAACCCGGTGTCTCGCTGCATCTGCTCGATGAGCTCGAAGTCGCCTCCGGCGCTGAAGGCGTCACCGGCACCGGTGAGAACGACGACG
>Ga0181536_10007079_pt1 | contig 11099 bp, 19 predicted proteins | sample PEATcosm2014_Bin_41_FD_121105 | JGI IMG/M metagenome (GOLD analysis project Ga0181536, IMG submission 121105) | Peatland microbial communities from MTU Mesocosm Facility, Houghton, MI, USA - PEATcosm2014_Bin17_60_metaG | ecosystem: Environmental > Terrestrial > Soil > Wetlands > Peat | place...
ATACGAGTGGCAACTCGACACGACGCAAAGCTCCAATCTCGCGATCGTCCGTGTGATCGATGCCGGCTATCAAGCGGTCCAGGGTGGCCAGATGGGCGCGGCCGGCTCGCATTGGTGGCAGATAGAGGCGCGGGCCCCTGGCGCGGCCCGAATCGTGTTCGCGTATTCGCGGCCAGGGGAGCGCGAAGCGCCGGCAAAGAGCCATACCGTCGAAGTCAATGTAACGGGTGGTCAGTAGGCGTTCCCGCCCGCGCGGCTTCGACCTCTTGGCCTATCTGCGCGATTGGCTCGCCGCCGCGCCCAAGGCGAGGGGGTCGATCAAGCTCGACATCGATATCGACCCGCAGAGCTTTTTGTGAGAGGGCGGCAGAAAACTACTTGGCGGAAGAGAGATTAGAATATAATGGCCCTACTTCATCGAAACATCTGCCGCCACATGAGCCATTAGAAGCGTACTAAATGTTGGGCTTTGGCGCACTGGGTGAGTTTGCGCTTGGCGAAGTAGGAGGCGCCAGAGCTGCGCTTACTTCGGACATTCTGCAGGAGGTCGTTACTCTTCTTATAAACGAGAAATTTCTTCCGGAATTACCTCCTCAGCTTCATCACTTTAGAGGCCGTTTCGAGATTGGGTGTCAGGCGTGCAGCTCGTCAAGCAGCGCCTTGGCGTCCTTCAGATCGAGCGTGTCGAAGCCTTCGGTGAACCGGCCGTAGAACGGAGCGAGAGGATCGCGGGCCTCATCCCGCTTGCCCTGATCGCGCTTGAGCCGGCCAAGTTTGTCGCGCTTCAACCGCTTGCAACATTCAACCGTCCTCGCCAGCGTCCTTGGCAGCCAGTCCACCTATAGCTGACCAGTCGAGCTCATCACCGCCATGGGCCATTAAGGTCAGGAAGCGGTCACGCAGGAGGCTCGCGAGCGGCAACGGCACGCACAACTCTTCGGCTGCCGCGAGGGTGAGGCGGATGTCCTTCTGGCCAAGGGGTGCCGCGAAACCGGCGGGCGAAAATTTCTTGTCCGCGATCAATGCGCCATAAGTCTTGTAGACAGGTGCACTGAATAGTGTGGAAGTTAGGATATCTACATACTGGTGCCGCCCGATGCCGCCCTTGCCGACGAGAGCCATGGCCTCACCGAGCGATTCAATCACAACGGCGATCAGAAAGTTGCCGCTAAGCTTGACGAGATTAGCGGCCTTCGGCGTCTCGGAGACAACGAAAGTCTTCTGTCCGATCGCATCGAAGAGAGGAGTTGCTGCGGCGATTGCGTCCTGGGATCCGGCCGCAATAACGAAGAGCTGACCTGCAGCCGCCACGTTCGGGCGCCCAAAAACCGGTGCTGCAACGAAACGCTGGCCAGCTTTCGCATGCACCTTCGCGAGCGCCTCCGACAGCGCGACACTGATCGTGCTTGAGGAGATGTGGATCCCACCCTTGGGCAGGCTGTCAATAATACCACCCTTGCCGAGCACCAAGCCCTCGACCGCATTGTCGTTTGCCAGCATGGTGATGACGGCACTATCCCGGCAGGCGTCGGCGATACTGGCGACGACCCTTGCGCCCTGCGCAATCAGTGGTTCGGCCTTCGCTCTCGTCCGGTTATAAACGGTCACTTCGTGACCGGCCTTCAACAGGCTCGCAGCCATGCCGCTGCCCATGTGCCCCAATCCGACAAATCCGACTTTCATGACGAATGCTCCCGTAAGGTTGCGTATTGCTTTCCGCGGTGATCGGCATTCAAAGCCGAAGTTAATCCACGGAGCCGTGGAGTCGAGTCGTGGCAGGCACCTTGGGGCCCACGCATTGCCTCCTGCGGGCCTCGCCCTTCAGGGTTTAGACCGCCGCACCAGCTCCAGCACCTTGGCGCAGTTCGCCCCCATGCGGCGGGCCTCGTCCTTTGGTTCCCTAGATCGGCAAATTGCCGCTGCCGGCCACGACGACCACACGATCGCCGACAAGTGGCGCGACCGGGAGTTACCCCCTAATATCACTAGGGAAATTACGAAGCTGTTATCCGGCGAAGCGGTGCCGGAGACGGCGGTCATTGGCCATTACCGTTTTATAAATTCGAGTGTCTTAGTGTCAGCCGGGCGCGGATTTAGGCTAACTCTGCCCCGCCACACCCGAGCTGCCTTTCCATGTCGGCAAGACGAAAGACCTGGCGACGCCGCATCCTGAAGCTGGGACTGATTACATTCAACAACGGTGGCACAATCAGTTGCACGGTCCGCGATGTCTCCGTAGCTGGAGCCTGTCTTGAAGTTGCGAATCCGGTTCCGGATGACTTCACGCTCGTGATTGAAAGCGATCAAATTCAGCGGCGGTGCCACGTGGCGTGGAGAAGAGCTAAGCGGATTGGTGTTGCATTCGATTAGCGTCGCGATCAACGTCGTAGCAGCTCTGGGCAGCTGCGGCAGCTTGACGAAGTTGGCCGCCAGCCGCTGCGCCTCGTCCCTAGTCCGCAGCTTGGCGAAGTTCGCCGCCATGCGGCGGGCCTCGTCGCGGGCCAGGGGTTGGGCTTTGCACAGGTAACTGGCTCTTGCACAAAAAGACCGGAGGTTGCACAAGAAGTGCTGGGAAATTTTTGAGGGGATTTTTCATGCCAAAGAAACCGTCGAAGGCGAAGAAGCAACCGAAGACTTTCAAATATAAGGTTCCGAAAAAAGCGAAAGGAAAGACAATAAAGAGCGGCGACAAGCCTAGCGCTCGCAACCAATTCGGGGAAATTAAATCAAAGCCCTAAACGGGTCGCCCGGACCGCCGCAACAACTCCGGCAGCTTGGCGAAGTTGACCGCCATCCGCCGCGCCTCGCCCTTGGCGAGCAGCTTGGCCGCCGAGCGCCGACCCGGCTCGTCCCCGAAATAGAAATAGCCGAGCGCCTGTCCGGTTGCATGGCACGGCTTTGCGTTGATCGAAATCAAACCGAGTCGAATTTTTAAGCGTATTTTAGCGGAGAACCATCGCGAAGCACACTTCGGGGCTCGGGTGAAGGCCACGCAAATGGCAAATCACCCGAAATCCAACGATCCGCCCGGTGGCGGAGGGAGACAAATATGCGCTCCTTATTTTGCGCCCTCATGTTTGCGGTCTTGCAGGCCAACGTCGTGCCAGCCGTCGCCGAGGATGCCAACAATGATCGGCCCATTGTGTCATGTGACGACTTGACCATCGCCGACACTATCAAGCAACTTTCCAGATCAGACACGGTGAAAATTTGCCGCGAGATGCTGAAGGTTTTGGAAGGCGTGAAGGTGTCAAATGTGCGTGAGTTCTCAACGGTTGTCTTTGTGTTCGAGCTGAAGGGATACGAGGAGGGCCGCTACGCGCAGATCGCAAGCGAACTGGTGGATATCATCCGGTTGCGTGGCCTGTTTGATAAGCCGACACGCTGGAAGGAAACTAATGAATTGGTTTGGGCAGGTTGGCAGGCGACTAACAATCTCATCGGCCCAAGCGAGGTTCAGGCATTTTTGCGCGGGTCTGGCCCAATGGCGAAAACGCTCACTGACGACGGCCTAGAAAAAATGATTATTCTGATGAAAATCATGCACCAGAATGGAGAGGATTAAGCGCCGCCGCACCAGCACCCGTTGCCCACCGAGCGTCGACCGGGCTTATCCTTGACGGTGCCACGATCGAAATTCTGCCATGCCTATCGCCCTGCCCTCGCCGAAAGACCTTTTTACCGGCGAGCTGGCGGTAAATGGCAACTGGGTCGTGGCGAACCTCGATAGCGGCGTTCCGTGGCCAACCAAGCTCGTTAAGATCACTTTTCGTGATCGCGTGTCAATCGGCGTTCAAAATTGGACGCCGATCGGGGGTCAAACTTGAACGCAGATTGACAACGGGTCTTCGACAGGCTCTCCCATCGCTTCAGCCTGCTCGATCAGCAGGCGTGCCCGCTCCCTAGCCGCCTTGGTTTCCGGCGCGGCGTAGCCTTTGACATGCAGGAGTGAGTTTATGAGCGCGACCTGAAGCTTGATCTTTTCGCGCCGGAGCGCTCGGGTGGCGGGCAAAGATGCAATCTAGTCGATGGCACGCGTGAACTGCGCCACAGCTGTGCCAGTGCCGAACGCGCCAGTGACCGTTGTCCCGCCTTGCCCGACAGGCTCGCGGCTTTTTCGATCAGGCCGGCCTCGGTACAGTGACGTGCCAGCAATGCCGCCAAATTCGCCAACCGCCGCGCCCAGCGCGTCATTATCTTTGATCTTCCGGGGAGTTCGGCTTGGACATTGCCACTTCTTGTGGGGATCAATATGATCTTCGGGGACGCCACCCTGCTAGGTGTGGGCTTGCATGCTCGTTCCGGTTCGGCCGGTGCGCATACGCAACGGCACTCAAAACAAAAGTGAACCCCAAGCAGGGCATCCGCTCGGGGTTCTGAGACTTGGTCTCAACTTAGGTTCATCGACTGGGCGGTGGGGTGTCGGGGATGGGGGAGCCGCCAAGCCGACGAACGTCACTACAATAAGAGCGCGAGATCAATTGCTCCACCGTACATAGGTGGAAGTGGAATATCGAAAAAGATCGGAAAACTAATACCAAGGTTTAGGAGCCCGTTAAACGCCGCCGACATCCGGTCGGGAACCAACCCTTTAGCTCCTTAGGCCGTTCGCCGCGAGGACGGATATGCAACCCGACAATCCGGTTGGCACGCGTTACGATCAGGTGTAGCTCGCAAGTGATCGGAAAGGTGTAGCCGATGACCAACGAGATTTACGTCGAAATGGCTGCGACAAGCGGCCGCGCCGCTGAGGTATCGCTTCAAGAACATCTGACGTTTGAACGTCTACTTTCCGATCTCTCTGCACGCTTTGCCAACGCGTCAAACGATCAACTCGAGACGGAAATTGAAAGCGGACTAAAGCACCTCCTAACGTTTCTCGACTTCGACCGTAGCAATTTCGGCGAATTTACCGCTGACGGCTGGGCCACTATTTTATGTTCGGTGGCTGCTGAGGGAATGGAGCGATATCCGCCTGGACCAGTGCCGAAGTTCGCGGGTTGGTATCTTAGCCGGCTCCGTACGGAGGAAATCGTAAGGGTGCGATCGATCGACGATCTTCCGCCGGGAGCAATCGAGGAGGCCGAATATTTTCGCCAGTCCGGTATTCGTTCGAGCGTCGGCATCCCGCTGCATGTCGGAGGTCAGACCGTTGCCTTTACCGCCTTTTCCGCGTTTCGCCCGACGCGGGAATGGCCAGACGAACTCATCGCGCGGCTAAAGATCGTCGGAGAAGTGATGGCGCAAGCGCTCGTGCGCAAACGTTCCGAGGCTGCGCTTCAGGCAAGCGAAGAGAGATGGCGGTCCATGTTCGAGGCATCAAACCTGGGTATTTCGATCATTGATCAGAACCTACACTACATAGCAACAAATCCGGCGTTTCAGACCATGCTCGGCTATACGAACCGCGAATTACAGCAACTCACGCCGGTTGACGTCACCACGGAGCACGACCGCGATGCGACGCGGGCGCGGATCACCGAACTACAACAAGGAGAGCGGCATCATTACGAGGCTGTGAAGCAATATCGACGCAAGGACGGCACGACAATGTGGGGGCATTTTCACCTGTCGCCAGTGCGAAACGAGCAGGCCAAAGCAAAAGTGTTCATTGGTACCCTAATCGACATCTCGGCAACCAAGCATGCACAGGATGCATTGCGAGCGACGCAATCGAAACTAGCGCACATCACCCGGCGGACCACGATGAATGAAGTAACGGCTACGATCGCTCATGAAGTCAATCAGCCGTTGGCGGCGATCGTGGCGAACGGCAACGCAGCCTTACGCTGGCTTCGAAAAACGCCGCCCGAAGTTGCCGAAGCAGCGGCGAACGTCAAACAGATCATTAGTGATGGCCATAGAGCAAGTGAAGTGATCGCCAGCATACGCGGCATCTTCAAGAGAGATGAACATGCCAGGGTTCTTCTTGATGTCAACGTAGTCATCCGAGAAGTCCTTGAACTTCTGCATGGGGAACTGAGCAGCAAGAGAATTGCGGTCCGCACCAAGCTCAGTCGAGACCTTCCGCACGTCTTAGCCGATCACGGGCAATTGCAACAAGTTGTACTCAATCTAGTCACAAACGCCGTCGAAGCCATGACCGGCAACCCGTCAGGCACGCGCAAGCTCAACATCCGTTCAGAGCCTCGCCAATCCGACGAAGTCATCATTGCCGTCGAAGATTCTGGGCTGGGGATCGATCCAAAAAATCTCGACCGCATTTTCGATGCTTTTTTCACTACGAAGTCGCAAGGCATGGGGATGGGACTCTCGATCTGCCGCTCAATCGTCGAATCGCACGGCGGTCGGCTTTGGGCCTCGGGACGCCGGCCACACGGATCGATTTTTTATCTTACGTTGCCGAGGGCTGGGGCGGACGATGCTCGTACCGGGTAAGCGTGTTGGAAGTTGATTCGCGGGTAGATCGCCGGCGACGCCCGCTCACAGGAAGCTATTCTTAACGAGCTTCTAGGGCGCGGCGCCTTGTCCTTTCAGCGCCGTATCAATACAGGCGATCAAGTGCTCTTCTTCGAAAGGCTTGTGCAAATAGCCCACCGCCCCGCTGTCAAGCACTCTTTGTTGCACTCTCTCGTCTGAAAAAGCGGAAATGAATACCGTAGGCAAAACGCGACCATCGGCAATCAGGCGATCCTGCAACTCAACTCCGCTCATGCCGGGCATCCGCACGTCGGTGATCAGGCACGCCGCGGTCTTTAATTGCGCCGATTCAAGGAATTCCTCGGCCGAACAAAAAGTCGCGGCTTCGTAGCCGAGCGAACGGACCAGCGATTTCGTAGCTTCCCTTACGGACTCGTCGTCGTCAACGATCGCGATCATCGTCGTGACCTGCTGCAATTCTACGCTCCCGGAATTCGTTTGAACGCCGACAGCAGAGGTTTAAAACGGCCCCATGCACATGTCCAGATGAATGAGGCATTTTCGAGCACAAGATAGCATTGAGCGCCTATACGAAGGTTTAGGGTGGCAGCGCACACTTGGTCAGCTCAAAAATCACCGCAAAGCCACAAACGCGACGTGTTATATCTCGGGCTTGACTCGCCGAGATTAGCGAACTTCAAAGCCGAAGCGCGTCGCAAACTGGTTGACCTTGCTTGCTTTGACGACTAGCCCATTGCGCTCAGCGCCGCCCCTCGAGATTCCGGAATCATCAACGCGGGCGCTAAACCCGACCAAAACCACGCCAATCGCAGCAGCAAGTGCTAGCGCTGCGACCTTGAGATGAGTATTCCGGTCGGCGGTCAAGATCGTATGGTTCATTGATCTCTCGCGCATCTACCTGCGACGCCGGTCAATTGCGATCGATGCAATCATCGGCGTTCGGATGTAAGTAGATCGCGCCTGATCAAAGCGTCAACTGAACGTTGGGAAGACCTGCCGGCCGGAACTGGTAAGACAGCTTATACCAAGGTTTCGGAGCCGTTACGGTCTTGCGCGCTTGATCCCGAGTGTGTCAGCCATTCGCACGAGGTCGGCCAACGACCGCGCGCCCATCTTCTTCATGACACTGCCGCGATGCACCTTCACAGTGATTTCGCTTACACCAAGTTCGGCTGCGATCTGCTTGTTCATCAAGCCCGCCGTGACCAAGCTGATCACCTGCTGTTCGCGAGGGGTCAACGCGTCGTAGTGATGGCGCAATTCGTGAACGGTTTTGTCCTGAGCGCGGCGCGTACGATCGCGTTCCAACGCGATCTGAACTGCGTCAAGGATATCTTGTTCACGGAAGGGCTTAGTGAGGAACTCCACCGCTCCGGCCTTCATGGCGCGCACGGTCATCGGAATATCACCGTGGCCGGTGATGAAAATGATTGGAATGTGAATGTTCGCCGCGGCGAGTTCCAATTGAAAATCAAGCCCGCTGACCCCGGGTAATCGGATATCTAGTATCAGGCAGGCCGTTACATCGGGCAATTTGTTCTTCAGAAACTCAGCGGCCGTTCCGAACACCTCGACTTGCAGGCCCACTGATCGCAACAGGCTACTAATCGCTTCGCGCACGGAGGCATCATCGTCGACCACGAAAACGATCGATCGTGCCTCTAGCTGCTCCTTCACAACGCACCTCCCGGTTTATTGCTTGCAACAGCAGCCCGAAGCCGCGATCCAATCTGATCACTACTGCGACTAGGCCCTCTATACCAATGTATAGGAATTCACCGTCGTTTCGATAACCAAATATTAACCAACGTGCAATGGAGCGGCGGCCTCTAACCATCTTAGTCTCCCAACGACAAGAAGCATAACGGGGGAGTCTGAGATGGACAGGAGCCTTACACGTCCGCGGATTTTGACCACTAACTCTTTTGTCGGCTGCGCCGGAATGGCGCTCGTGTTGATCGGCGCCGCCGGTGTGTGGACCACTGACGCACAGGCGCAAGTGCTGGCCATGCAGTGGGAGCAAAGCAGGGTTAGCTCAATCACTCAGGGCGTCACGCCCGATGTCGTAGCCGATGAGGATTCGGCGATTCCGGCCGACATTCCCGCCCGGCTGCGCCGCCAACAGGTCAATTACTCCACAATTGAATCGCCTGGCACAATCGTCATCGATACCCCGAACACGTATCTTTATTTGGTGCTCGGTGACGGCAAGGCCATCCGCTACGCGATTGGCGTCGGACGCGACGGTTTTACCTGGTCGGGCGTAAAGACAATAGAACGTAAGTCGGAATGGCCGGATTGGCTGCCGCCAGCGGATATGTTGCAGCGGCAGCCCTATCTCCCGCGCTTCATGGCCGGTGGCCCTGGCAATCCACTTGGCGCGCGTGCGATGTATTTGAGCGGCTCGGCGTACCGCATTCACGGCACCAACAAGCCCTCCAGCATCGGCCAGCATGTGTCAAGCGGCTGCATCCGCTTGCTGAACGAGGACGTTATCGACCTCTACGGCCGCACCCACATCGGCACCAAGGTCGTGGTGCTGCCGATGGATCATCACCACGTCGCGCAGGCCGACTTGGCACCGAAACCGGCGGCGCGCACGCGGGAACCGATCTTCGCACCGAGCCTTCACTGAAACCGATTGGCGCAAATGGCTTGAAAGTGACGCTTCGGGGAGTCGATCATGATCAAGACAATCCTGGCCATTATCGCGGCCGCAGCGTGCACAGGAGCGATCACAGAATTCACTCCTGAGGCTGCTCCCGCCATAGCAGCCGGAGTGTCGGCAGCTGCTCAGTCCCACGGGACGAGCGTCTCCGATCGCGCCAAACCTGCAGCTCTTGATGCGGCGCGCATTGCCGACCGTCGCAAGGCGGTCTGCGCGCAGGCTTGGCCGTATTACGAACCGGCCTGCTTGCACGACGAACGACGTTCGGACGGCAACGTGCGTGTCGTACGCGTCATTGTCGCCAATGGTTCGGTTACGGAACGGACCTTGCAAACGCGACCTTAGCACCTTGGAGCAGATCGATGCGTGTTACATCAGCGTACTTCAAGAGCGTCATTGTGGTCGCCGGCTTGGTCTTGGTGACGGCCGGTGTTCTCTTCGCGATGACGGCCCCTAACGCCACCGGGCGCGAACCGGCCGCTTCGGTCTCGGTCGATCGGGCCAACAAGGGTGATCGATTGCCGTATGCTTCGATATCTAAAACGCATGCAAGCCCTTCGCTCGTGACAACGACGCCTCAGACGCTGCCGCAACAGCGTCCCCTCGGTTGTGAGGCGACATTCAGCTCGCTCGCTGATCCGACGCGGGCGCACATTTACAAACGTTGCATGGCTTGAGCGGAAACCGCCGGAGCACCCCATGACTCATTTGATTTACAACGCAAACCGCAGAACCCATTTGAAGATTGTAATCGTCGGCCTCTTGGGCGCGATCTTGGTCACGGTTGTCGGCACATTCCCACATGTCGCCGACATCGATCTCGGCACTGCACCGCTAGTCAAGGCCAGCCACTCTACAACAGTAAGCGGGCGTTTACCGGCCATTCGATAACGGCAGTAATCGCCTGAAATGTCCAGGGCGTAGAACACTCGCCGTCGCATTTAAAAGGCACAGGTCATGCGAACACAAATCAAACAGCATCTCAGCAACTACGTTCCGTACTTTGACGCCATCGAGATCCTGACGCTTGCAGCCGGCGTCGTATTTGTTGCCGCCATCGCAACTGTGTTCTGACACCGTCGCAGTTAAGGAGGCCCTACGATCGCGCCACCGAGTACCAACGCATCGGGCCTCCAGTTCTTTCAGATATTAAGAGTCTACCAACGCACAATGCATGATAGCGAGATAACAATCTAAACTTCCTCGAAAATATTTGAGATCGACATGATCAACAAGCTGAGAGTTCTTATAGGAGCAGCCGCTTGCACTGGCCTCGCTGTCATCTTCGTTCCCGGATTCGCTCGTGAGATCGACGCCGGCGTTATATCGTTCAGCACAATACACTTGGGAAATGCAGATGGCGGTTCGGTTATCAATTCGCCAAACACCGGCTGCCCGCACTACTCGTGGCCATATGGATGCGACTGGCGGCCTCCGACCGGGCGAAAACAAATTGTAAAATTGGTCCGGACTCGCCATTACCGATTTGCGACGATTACAGGGTTGGAGAAACCGCAGGAAGCAGGTGGGAGTGGAAAGGAATAAGGGCTGCGCTGGCGGCAGCTCATCGGAAATTAGAGCAAATGGGGCAGGTCAAAAACGGACTTGGTAACTCCAATTTTTGATGTCTGCTCCTGCCTCGATTCCGGACATATCGCTGCACCGCAGCGAGTCAACGCGCAGGGTCCGATCACGTCGATTAGGCCGTCTCCGCAAAATGATCCGGTTAGCGGCTAAGTGAATGACGATGAAAAACGATATCGGCGACTTGTTCATCTTGCATTCGAAAAACTAGCCACGATGTACTGTTTGAAACGAAGAGCTACGTGATGGGGAGATGGTAACTGTGACGACCATCGGAATCATCGGCGCCGGAAACATCGGCAGCCAGATCGCACGACTTGCAGTGGAAAACGACTACAATGTTGTGATCAGCAATTCACGCGGGCCAGAGACGTTGTCTGCGCTCATCGCAGAGCTCGGCCCAAAAGCCCGCGCGGCGACCGCCGTCGAGGCAGCAAAGGCTGGA
>Ga0181536_10007080_pt1 | contig 11098 bp, 10 predicted proteins | sample PEATcosm2014_Bin_41_FD_121105 | JGI IMG/M metagenome (GOLD analysis project Ga0181536, IMG submission 121105) | Peatland microbial communities from MTU Mesocosm Facility, Houghton, MI, USA - PEATcosm2014_Bin17_60_metaG | ecosystem: Environmental > Terrestrial > Soil > Wetlands > Peat | place...
CACAAGCGGCATGGCGAAGATGATCAGGAGGCTGCGCGGATCTCGCCAGATCTGGATGACTTCCTTGCGCATCATGGCCAGGATGCGGCGCAGGCTCATGCGGCTCTCCCCGGTTTGGATTCATGCGCGGCGGTGAGGGCGACGAAGACGTCCTCAAGGCTGGGTGGAATCTGCTCCAGCCGGTTGACGCGGACCTGCCCGGCCTCCAGGGCCGCCCGGATTCCGGGCATGGCAGCCTGGGCGGCGGCGACGACGGCATGCAGACCGTTTCCAAAGACCGCCGCGTCAAGCACGCCCGGCGCCTGGCTCAGCGCTTCGAGTCCCGGCCCCAGCGGTTCGCACTCCACCAGCAGGATCTGGCCTTTCATGGATCGAGTCTTCAGTTCTGTGGGCGTGCCCATGGCCACAATGCGCCCGCGATCGATCAGCACCAGGCGATTGCAGTATTCCGCCTCGTCCATGTAATGTGTGGTGACGAACACCGTGACGCCCTCGCCCACCATCTGTTGGATCAATTCCCAAAATTGCCGGCGCGAGACGGGATCGACGCCCGAAGTCGGCTCGTCAAGAAAGACGATGGGGGGACGATGCAGCACCGCGCACCCCAGCGCCAACCGCTGTTTCCAGCCGACGGCCAGGGCGCGCGTGAGAGTTTGCTCGCGGCCTTCGAGTCCCGCCATGCGTAGCGCCCAGGCCAAACGCGCGGGAAGAACTTTGCCGGGAACGCTGTACAATCCGGCAAAAAAGCGCAGGTTCTCGATAACTTTCAAATCGTTGTAGAGGGAAAATTTCTGCGACATGTAGCCAATCTGCTGGCGCACTGCTTCAGGCTCCTGGGCGACGTCAACCCCCGCCACCCGCGCGCGCCCGGAAGTGGGCCGGAGCAGGCCGCAGAGAATACGGATGGTCGTGGATTTACCCGCGCCGTTGGGGCCGAGGAAGCCGAAGATCTCGCCACGGTGCGCCTGGAAGCTGATGCTGTCCACCGCCACAAAGGTTCCGAAGCGCTTGGTCAGGTCTTCGACCACCACGGATGGCTCACTTCCATTCATAAACGTTTCGTTCCCCCGGCAGCTTCTGGCTCGCTCTCGACCGCCGATACAAACAAATCCTCAATGGTCGCCGCTACGGGCTGGATGGAATCGTAAATGACGCCGGCCGATTCCAGCCGCGCGCGCAAATCCGGCAGCCGGCGTGCGGCTTCGTCCACAAACAGGTGGACGTGGTCGCCCACCAGCAACGCATCGCGCACTCCGGGGGCGCCTGCCAACGCCGCGCGCACCTGCCTCGGCTGCGCCGCGTGCACCGCCAGAATCTCGCCGCGAAATTTCTTCTCCAGCTCGTCCGGCCGATCACAGAAAAGCATCCGTCCGCGGTAGAGGAGCCCCACGCGATGACAGCGCGCGGCCTCGTCGAGGTACGATGTGGAAGTGAGAATTGCCACGCCCTCGGCCACCAGTGAATAGAGAATGCGCCAGAAATCCCGTCGGGACACGGGATCGACTCCGTTGGTCGGCTCATCGAGCAAGATCACCTTGGGAGTGTGAATCAGCGCGCATACCAAGCCGAGCTTTTGCTTCATGCCGCCGGAAAGATTTCCGGCAAGCCGGCTCCGGAAATCACTGAGCCCTGCTGCCGCCAACAATTCCTGGGAACGTTGTACACGCTGCTTGCGGCGCACCCCAAATAAATCTGCATAAAACCGGATGTTTTCGTCGACCGTCAAGTCTTCGTAAAGTCCGAATCGTTGCGACATGTAGCTGAGGAGCGACTTGGCGCCTTCCGGGTCGCGCACCACGTCGCAACCGGCAACTCTCACCGACCCCGAATCCGCGCTCATCACCCCCGCCAGCATCCGCAGCGCGGTGGTTTTTCCGGCGCCATCCGGCCCGACCAAGCCGAAAATTTCCCCCGCATAAACTTCAAGGCTGAGGCCATCCACGGCGCGCACTTCACCGAAGTGCTTGCTCAGCGAGGAAACGATGATGGCAGGAGGGGAAGTCATGGCAACTTTAGCAACCGTGTCATTCCGAGCGCAGCGAGGAATCTTGCTCTGATCTCTCTTCCGCGAAGCGCACCGAAGCAGAGCGAGATTCCTCGCTGCGCTCGGAATGACACCCTTTCGTGACGGAGTTTCTGGCCCACAGATTACTTCACCTTGATGTACGTGTCCGCCGGCATTCCGGGCTTTAGCTCGCGGCTGGGATTCTCCACGTCCACTTTGACCCGGTAAACCAGCGTGACGCGCTCTTTCTCCGTCTGCACGCTCTTGGGAGTGAATTCCGCCTCCGAAGAGACGAATGAAATCCGGCCGTGATAAATCTTGTCAGGATAAGTATCGGTCCGCACGTCAACCACCTGCCCCCAGTGCACTTTGCCGAGATCCGTCTCAGGCACATACACCCGCACCCACAGATGGTCCAGGTCGGCGAGGGTCACGATGGGCGTGCCGGGTGAGACGACCTCTCCCAACTCCGCCTGCCGCACCAGCACCACTCCATTGAAGGGCGCGCGCAGCACCGTATAAGCGAGCCGGATGCGGGACATTTGCAGGTTCTGGTCTGCCTGGTGAACATTGGAGTGCTCGACGGCAAGTTCTTCCTTGCGCGTTCCTTCCACGAGTTCGTTGTAGATTTGCTGCGCCCGATCATAAGTAGCCTGTGCGCGGGTGACGTTGGTGGCGGCCAAGTCGCGCGTCTGTCCCGGGATTTCGTCCTTTTCGTAAAGCGCCTGGTAACGCGCGTAATCCTTCTTCTTCTGCTCGAGGTCGGCCTGAGCATCGAGGATCGCTTGCTTGGCGGCCTCGATGTCTTGCGTCCGGCTGCCCGCCAGGCCGAGGGCGAGTTGCCGGTCGCGGACGCGAATAGCGGATTCGTCTTCCGCCACCTGTTGCCGGTAGTCATCGCTATCGAGCCGGGCCAGCAAATCGCCGGATTTCAGAGTCATGCCTTCCTCCACGGGCAGAGCGATGATGCGGCCGGTCACCTTGAAGCTGACCAGGCTCTCGTGCGCTTCAATGTTTCCCGAAAGCCTGAGCACGTTTTCCACGGCGGGCTTGCGGAACCACTGGGGATGGGAGTAAATCACTGCGCCGCCAATCGCCAATAGCACTATGAGGGGAATCAAGCGTTTCATAGGCGTTTTACCTCTGCCTCACAAGAATCGAAATTCGAAACTCGAAATTCGAAAATCGGACCGAGTTTCGATTTTCGAATTTCGACTTTCGAGCGCGCAATGCTCAGGGCTCGGCGAGGTACGTTTGGTAAATCTTTTCGGTTCCCCCCAGCGAGCGCACCAGGGCCATGACGGCGTCGGCGTGCCGCGCCAGGGCCATGATGCGGTCATCCTGCGCGCTGGCCAGGCTGGACTGCGCGGTCACCACCTCGATGTTGTCCGTCACCCCGTTGCGGAAACGGTCTTGGGCCAGGCTCAGCTCACGTTCGGCCAGGTGGAGGGCTGCTTCGGTGACGGTCACCTGATTCTCGGTGGATTCCAAGTCCAGCAATGCCGTACGCAATTCCTGCTCGATCTCGCGGTTGAGGTCGTCGATCTGCGCGTTCAGGCGTTTCAACTGGCTTTGGAGTTCCGTCTTCTCTCCGGCGCGATCGCGGTCAAACAAGGTGACCGTGAGCGTTCCCTGAATCTCGCCGGTTCCCGCCATGGAGCCGAAGGTGCGCCCGATGGCTCCATAATCGCCGTTAACCGACAGGGTGGGGAGATAGCGCGCCCGCGAGGCCTTGAGCTGCTCGACGAGTGAATCTCGCTGCTTGAAAAGCGCGGCGTAGTCGGATCGCGCCTCGAGGGCACTGTGCAGCGCCTGGTCTGCGTCGGTTGATTGCACGTGATGGAATTTCAAGGGCTCGGCCAGGTCCAGCGGGGCGCCGGGGCTCAGTCCGAGGAAGTGGGCAAGGACGAGCAGGGAAGTCTGATAAGTGTTGCGCGCCACCAGCAGGTTCTGCTGGTCCCGCGCCAGTTGCACCTGGGCGCGAACCACGTCCACAGCGGTTGCCAGTCCCTGGGCGTGTTGATCGCGCGCCAATTTCTCCAGGGTTTCGGAAGTCGTCACGCGACTTTCCGCCGCTTCCACCTCCGCGGCGGAAGCCTGGGAGTCAAGATAAAGTCCTGCGGCCTGGCGGATCACCAAATCGCGCGCGTCCTGATAGTCGAGCTTGGCGGCCTCCTCTTGCCTTTCGCTGGCCTTCCAGTTGTGGTAGGAGTGGCGGTCAATCAAGGATTGGCTCGCCGAGAGGCGGAAATCATAATGCGCGAACGGACCGACGACGGCAGGAATCGTGGGAAAGGAGATTCCCATGATGGGAGGAATCGTGGGAAAGGAAATACCCATGGCGCGCAAATCGATATTCTCGCGGTTGGCTAACGCGTCCCCGGTGACGTGCGGTAGCAAGGAAGCCCCCCGCCGCTCGCGCGTGCCTTCCAATTCCTCCACCTGCGTACTCGCCACGCGCACGCTGAGGTTCTGCTTCAGCGCCAAGCTAATCGCTTCCCTCAGCGTCAGCCGCCGCGGAGCGGTCTGTTGGGCAGCCACGGGCGCTCCGCCCGCAAACGACAACGCCACGAACAATGTGACCCACCTTGCTCTCGACCGCATGGACCTTCTCCTTTGCCGCGCCGCCGCGATCACCCCGAGGCTTTCAAACCGGTTTCTTCCGCAGGCTGTTCAATACGAACTCCAGGTGCGCCTTCCCGTAGGCGTCAAGGTCGAGCCGGTGCCGCTCTCCGTGAAGCAATCTCCACACGATAGCCAGAACTCCCGGCGCCGCCAGAAGCTGGGGGAATTCCACGGACGCGGTTTTCCGGAATTCGCCCGAGGCGATCCCCTGCTTGAGCGCCTGGCGCACCGCCTTCATCCCCGGGGCAATAATCTCGCGATGGTAGATCTCGGAAAGTTGAGGAAACCTGCCGCTTTCGGCGATCAGGAGGCGCAGGATGGAGCGAACCTTTTCATTTCGCACCACCTGACCATACATGCGCGACAGCAGCTCGCGCAGCAACTGCTCCCCCGTCCCCTGGAAGCTTCCTGCTATGGCGTCAAACCTCTTTTGCACCAGGCCTCGCACCACCGCGCGGAAGAGCTGCGCCTTGTCCCGGAAATAGAGGTAGATCGTCCCCTTGGCGATTCCGGCCTGCCGGGCGACATCGTCGATGCGGGCGGCTTCGTACCCATGGGCAGCGAAAACTTCGAAGGCGGCCGCCAGGATTTCCTCCTGGCGATGCAGCTTCAGCTCCCGCCGCCGCGGGGAGGACTTGGCGGCCTTCACTCGCCCGGAATTCATTCCCCTCATGGCTCTCTCCACAAAATGACTGAACAGTCAGTCATTATTCCTCGACGGAAAGATAGCCGTAATGAAACGCATTGTCAACTCATTTTTGCCAGGCCTGAGTGTTCGGTCGCTCAAGAAGGACGGAGTGTGGCTATTCCCCGCGGGAAGACGAGTTGAAACCCGCATCCCTGTCGCGCGAACGCAGTGGCCTGGGTCCGCGCGACGGAGGCATCCGCTACTCCTTCGGTGCGGCTGCGGGAGGCTCAGAGTGACCGCACCCCGCGCGCATGCCAGCCCGAAACTTGTCCCGTTCCTCCGGGGTCATGTCTTTCCACCGGCGGAGGCAGGTTCGAAATTTCTCCCGCTCCTCCGGGCTCATGTCCCAGGTCATGCGCGTCCGCCAGTCCCCCCCAAAGCCGTGCCGGCCATGGAAACCACCAAACAGTATCTTGCTCAGTACTAGCAGGCCCAAAGCCCGCCAGAAACTGATGGCATGCAGACCGAAGATGGCCGGCATCAGCCAGTTCCATAGCCACATGACCACAAAGCTGAATATGGTCGCCGCCAGTGCACCGAACAGTAGAAATTTCAATCCTCGCAAAATCCAATGCCTTTTCATTGTTTTTACCCTCACGCTTTCTTGAATTCTTCGTAAATGGCTCGCAAGCGCCGCCGAAGGTGGAGCACCGCGTAGTGCTTTCGGGAGAGCAAGGTGTTCACGCTGAGGCCGGTCGCCGCTGCCAGGTCGTTGAAACTCCGGCCCTCGAGTTCGTGGGCGACAAACACCTCACGCTGCTCTTCCGGAAGCTCGTCCAAAGCCGCGTCAAGTTCTTCTAGCAGTACCTCACGCGCGTAGGCCGCCTCCGGGCCTGCATCGGGCGAGGGGAGCAGGTCTTCCCACGGGAACAACTCTCCCTCTTCTTCTCCGTCGGGGGTATTGCTTCTTGCCGCCTCCGGCCTCCGCTTGCGAAATCTGTCGATGATGCGATTCCTCGCCACCCGGAACAGCCATGCGCCCACTTGCTCCACGGGTTTCATTAACCGGTAAGCTTGTACGAGTTCATAAAAGACCTCTTGCAAGATGTCTTCTGCATCGCTTTCGTCCAGAACGCGCTGGCGAATGAAGTTGCGCAGGCGGGTTTGCTCCCGCTCGATGGTCTCCGCGATGCGGTGGTTTTGCTCGTCGGTCATGATTTCGATGCTCAGCGCGCCATGCATCCAGTAGTGTAGACGAAATATCGGTCCAAATATTTTAGGGCATTCTCGGCGCGGGATCACTTTGTGGACGTTAGTTATCCGGGTTAAATTTCAGGGTAGGGCCAGCACGCGACGAGACGCGTTCTTCAGCGCTATAATGTGGCTTTTCCAATTCAGTGATTGATTGGAAATTGCAGCGCCTACTACGAAGCTGGAGGCTCGAGCATGGTCTTCAGCGAGGAGGGAATCGTGAGACGTCTAGTCAGTTTGCTCGCATTACTCTTTTTGGCCGGGGCCGCAGTTGACGCGCAAGAGGCGAAGAAGCCTCTGACCATCGAGTTGGTCACCCACCCGCAAGGGCTAATCACCATGGGCCTCTCCCGCTTGGAATGGCGTCCGGGGGGCAAGGAGATCAGCTACATCAAGCGCCAGGGCTCCGGCAAGGATGCTGTCCTCACCCTTTATCTCTATGACATTGCGGGCGGCAAGGAGCGAGTTCTAGTCGGGCCTCCCAACAACACCCCTGAAGGCGAGAAGCTCGACCTCTCTTCTTACCAGTGGTCGCCGGGCGGCGAGGCGCTGCTATTCCAGGGTGAAAAGGATATCTGGCTTTACAACCTGGCGACGGGCCAGATGAAATCCCTTGTTAAGGATGCTGTGCCGGTGGAGGACGCGACATTTTCTCCTACGGGCGAGCGTGTGGCATTTGTGGAGCAGAACAACCTCTTCGCCCTCGACCTCAGGACGGGACTTCGTGAAAAGCTCACGGACGACGGCAACGAAAACGTGATGAACGGCAAACTCGATTGGGTCTACGAAGAGGAACTTGCCAATCGTGCCACCGGCCGGGCGTACGAGTGGTCGCCGGATGGGAAGAAGATTGCTTACCTTCGCCTCGACGACGCCCCTGTGCCTCGATACCCGCTGACGCATTACTTGTCCAGCCACGTGGAACTTAGCGAGGAGCGGTTCCCTCAGTCGGGTGACCCGAATCCCATTCCTTCTCTCCATATTGTTTCCGTGGAAGGCAGCGAGCACCAGAGCTGGACGTCGAGCGTGGCGAAATCCGTCGAATACTTCGGCCCCTGGTTTTCCTGGACGCCTGACTCGAAGGCGGTCGCGTTCCTCACCCTCGACCGCGCCCAGGACGAGTTGAACGTCCATCTCTGGGATGCTGCCGCAGGCAGCGATCGCCTTCTGCTCACAGAAAAGGATGCGTACTGGATCAATTCGCTCGAGCCGCCGCGCTTCCTCGGCGACAACCAGCGGTTCCTCTGGCTCTCGGAGCGAGACGGCTGGTTGCACCTCTATCTCTATGGCCGCGATGGAAAGCTGCAGAAACAGCTCACCCAGGGCAACTGGATGATCGATCATCCGCATTTCCAAAACCTTCCGATTATCGGCTTGGACGAGAAGGGCGGCTGGGCCTACTTCGCGGCCACGAACCCGGACCCACGCGAGCGCCAGCTCTACCGCGTGAGGCTGGATGGCAGCAGTTTGGAGCGCCTCTCACAGCAGGCCGGGGTCCACGGGCTGAACCTCTCGCCGGATGGCCAATTTCTGCTCGACAACTTTTCCTCACTCCATGACCCGCCGGAAACCCGGCTGCTCAAGGCGGATGGGTCGCTCCTCACCACGCTGAGCAAGCAGACACCCCATCTCGATGATTACGCGCTGGGCAAGACGGAATTAGTAGAAGTGAAAGCCGCAGACGGCGCCACGCTCTACGCGCGCCTGGTGAAGCCACCGGACTTTGACCCGGCGAGGAAATATCCGGTCATCATCGAGGTGTACGGCGGCCCTGGCATTCAACTGGTCCAGAACCGCTGGGGCCTGACTTCCCTCAGTGACCATCTCTTCGCGGAACAAGGCTTCATCCTCTGGTCGCTCGATAATCGCGGCTCGTGGGGGCGAGGACACGCTTGGGAATCAAGGGTGTTTAAGGACTTGGGGCATTACGAGCTTGAAGATCAGCTTGCCGGCGTCGCCTACCTGAAGTCTCTCCCTTATGTCGATCCCATGCGGATCGGCATTTGGGGGTGGTCCTACGGAGGCTATATGACGCTCTATGCGCTGACTCACGCACCTGACGTGTTCAAGTGCGGCGCGGCGGGTGGTCCCGTCACCGACTTCAAGTTCTACGACAGCATATACACCGAGCGCTACATGCGCACGCCCCAGGAAAATCCGGAGGGGTACAAAACTTCCTCCCCGCTCGAGGCCGCCGATAAGCTGAAAGCCAAAGTGCTGCTCATCCACGGCACCGACGACGACAACGTCCACATGCAGAACACCCTGAACTTCGTGGAAGCTCTAGTCAAGGCGCGCACACCCTTCGATCTTTACCTGCAGCCGGGAGAAAAGCACGGATTCGCTAGCGAGGCAGCGAGGTTCTACCTGACCCAGCGCTTGCTGGGATTTTTCAAGCAGAACCTCTGACAGGATGCTGAGAAACCCGTCCAGCCTGTCATTCCGAGGAGTCCGCCATTCTTATTGGCGGACGACGAGGAATCTCGCAAGTCCTTTGCTTCGAGAGCGAGATTCCTCGCGCAGTTTACCCTGAACGGGCAGGGCGAGATTCCTCTCCCGCAGGGCGGGATCGGAATGACAGTGAAGGGCTCGGGATGATCCGTCAGCTGACGGATTCACAAAGGTTTCTCAGCATCCTGCTAAAGAAGCGTTGCCTCAGACCGACCTATCAGTGTGAAACGGGTAGTGTGATGGGGGCTGTGCTGAGCAGATACTGTTTGAGTTCGCTCCACGGGACAAGGACTTCGGGTGCGCCGTCCGCGTAAGACGCGACTTCGTAGGGATCGAATTGGATAGTCAGGCCACCTTCTCCCAACACCCAGCGTTCTGGTTGTGTTGGCATCTCCCCAAGGTCTTCAGGTTTCTTGACCCAATACCCATACCCCTTTCGGCCAGACAGTTCGTGGAAACAATAATTTGTGAGAGCGTCTTTCCACGATGTCTTCTCATCAAAGATATCTTCAGGCTTCAATTCGCGCCCACTGGGCACAAGCCAATTGACTACGGATCGATCGTATTGACCATGAACCGCGCCATGCGCGTAAAATCCAGATGAAATTTCAACGGATATCAACTTTTCTGACACGGAAAGTATTTCGTATCGAAAATACGCGTCAGTGCTGCCCGGACCCTCTTCGCTATAACAGCCTCCGGACAAATCGCTGCTAGGCGTGAGGCTCTTCATTTTCTTGTTCCACGCCATTTCCGAATCTGATTTCGGATGGTCGATTTGTGGGTAAGATACATTTAATGTTACGAATCCTCTATCTGCACCGGTATTATCGTCTGCCAATGGGGACCGAAGGGCGGAGAATATATCGACACGATGGATCTTGATGTTTCCATATGTTGTAACCGCTTCCTCGAGCTGCTTCTGGCGGTCGCGATACTTGTTTTCTATGCATGGGGCTGGCGCGATCTTGTCTTTGAATATAGCGTCCGGCAGAACGGTAGTGTCGCATACGAGCCTCACCACCTTGACCCACTGACGCTGCCCGTCCCGCAAGGATGCACGACCATCTTCAGAAAGAAGGGCCAGCTCTGCCTTATAAGTTGACGAAAGTTTTTGATCCATTGCGGCCAGGGATGGATTGGCACAAATTGTGTTCTCCACAACTGTTGAGGCTTTCGCGCAATCGAAACTCGGCCCCTTCTGGGCCCAAAGCCGCGCGGAGCTGAAGCCCGCCAGGCCCGTTATCAGCACGCACCGTAACACCAAGCTGCTTCTGATGGGAGGCTTATAAGCCGCAATTTCCATTATGGACCTCCAGCCCGACCTGCAAACATACACCTGACCCCAGTTGAATGGAACTGGGAGTCGGGTTTGCAAGGGTTTACAAGCGGAAACTGACCTCCACCATGGCGCGCACTGAGACGGGGACCCCGTTGCGCATAGCAGGCTTGAATTTCCAAGTCCGCACCGTCTCCACGGCCTTTTCGTCGAGCCCGAGGCCTAGAGGTATCGTCACCCGACAATCGGTGACATTACCCTGGGCATCAACAACAATCCTAAGCACCACGGTGCCCTGGTACTTCGCCTTGAGGGCTTCCTCGGTGTAAGTGGGCTCGGGTTTGTAAACCGGAATCGGGGCGCTGACACTGCCACCGACGCTAGCAGAACAAGAAGTTAACCAGCGAATCTTGCTCCGCAACCCTTGACCGGAAACTCAGTTGTGTTCTTCATCCTTACCTTCCTCGTACTCCCCTTCTTCGCCAGGGGTGGCAGCGCTGTTCATCGTTTATTCATCTTCTGCAACACTCGATCGTAATTCTGCTTGTAGGTCGCGTTCTGGGGATCAAGCATGCAGGCCGCGCGGTATTCTTCGAGAGCACCCTGCTGGTCGCCCTTCTTGTAGAGCGCGAAGCCGAGGCTGCTGTGCGCCTGAGCATTATTTGGGTTCAAACGTAGTGCTTCACGTTCTTCGGCGATTCCTCCATCCCAGTCACCCTTTTTCCCGAGCGCGATGCCGAGATTGTCGTGCGCCGCGTCATTACTAGGGTTTAAGCGTAACGCTTCGCGCTGTTCGGTGATTGCTCCATCCAGGTCGCCCTTATTGAAGAGCGCGGTGCCAAGGTTGTAATGCGCCGTG
>Ga0181536_10007081_pt1 | contig 11097 bp, 11 predicted proteins | sample PEATcosm2014_Bin_41_FD_121105 | JGI IMG/M metagenome (GOLD analysis project Ga0181536, IMG submission 121105) | Peatland microbial communities from MTU Mesocosm Facility, Houghton, MI, USA - PEATcosm2014_Bin17_60_metaG | ecosystem: Environmental > Terrestrial > Soil > Wetlands > Peat | place...
CCGATGTACTTGGCGCTAGCGCTGTATTCCATCGGCCAGGCGCTCGTCATCCCGAATTGGGTGGCAGGTCCGTCGAACTTGATCGCGTTCGCGATCCTCTGCGCGCTTCGCGTCCGTGCGGAGGAGAGGATGATGGTTGAGGAGTTTGGCGACGAATACGCGGCGTACTCGGCACGGACGAAGCGTCTCATTCCTGGCGTCTGGTAGACAATACTTACCGGCTACCAGGCGCAATGCGCCACTTGGCGAGTTCGTCGGCGTCTTGTAGACGCGCCGTCGGCCTGAAGCTCTCAAGATACGACGTTCTGGGAAGCCTCAGATTCGGATTCCGTCCGGATTGTCAGCGACTCGTCCGCGGCTTGCCGGCGGTCCTCCCACGCCCTTTGGCGCCAAGCTTTGGAAGAGTGCCGCGTATTCCGGACACAGCCCGGCCGCTCTCCGATACCCGCTTTAGCATTGCATAACTACTGAATTCTCACGATGAGGCGCTGATAGCGCGTGAGCGGCGGCGTTCCGTTGTCAGTCGCTTCCAAAATTACGTGGATCGTGTGGCCAGGCTGTGCGTCATTCGGCACGCGAAAGGTTGTGGTGAGCGCCGCCTGGTCAGAGAAGCGGACGTCGCCGGGGTAGGTGCCTGCCCCATTGTCCTGCCACCAGGTAACCTTCACGGCATTGTGATCGGGGTCCGAAACCTCTCCCTCCAGACGAACCGTGCTGCCGGGTCGCGCGGAGACCTCCGATGGCCCTTTGATCCTGATCTTCGGCTCATGGTTCGCGTCACTGAATTTCGGGGTTACCGACCATTTCAGGCGTGTCGCAAAATCGTTCTGTGCCGCCGCAAAAAATCGGGCATTCGCTGCCGCATTTGCTGCTGAGATCCGCTGAAGCCCGGAATCGCCGGGACCGCCCGCTGCCGGTCCGGCAGGAGCAGTTGTGGTCTTAGAATTCTCGCTCGCAATACTTCCAGCGGGCGCCAGGCCGATCGCAACCCCTGGATCGTCCGGACTGGCGGGCGTGACCTGAGCGCCTCCTAGCCCGAGTGCCGGCACGTTCGAAGACCGACTGCTCCCGCCCCAGCCACTCCAATGCCGGTTTTCATAAGCGCGGAGGCCGTTGTCTAAGAGATTCAGGAACGTCGGTGTGTCGCCCTCGCCGATGAAAGACCCTCTCTCCTGTGGAGGCATCCAAACCATGTACCCCCTATTTCTAAGCTGATCGCCCGTAGAGCCGGACAGCCCGAAGTAGTCCGTCGGGTCGCCCTTGACCATCTGTTTGCCGTCGCCCCATACGCGATACATCGCGCCCAAAGGACCGCGGCTCGAAATGTTCTCCCGCATCCAGGCAGCGCTGATGTAAACCTGATCTTCCGGCGCCAGTCCATTGCGTACAAAGTAACCGAAGTCCATCGTGCTCAACTGCCGCTCCATTACTTCCGGCCAGTTCGGCTGGATGTACCTCGCGTATGTGCCATCCTGGTCGCCGGAGGGAATGATGATCAGCTTCAGTGACACTTTGTCCCGGACGGCCTCCCACTGCGGTGTGTTCGCGTACTGATCGTGTATAGATTTCAGCGCGCGGGCGATCGTGCTTTGTCCACCCTGCGCGGTTACGTAAAGCGGCTCCGGCTGGTCATCGAGCAGAAGAGATTTGATAAGGTTCGAGCCTTCTGTATCCTCAGAGTAGTCGCCTTCAAATGCAACGTTGCCCCACTTGATCTTCGATTTCAGTTCAGCCGGCGATGCATAATTCGGATTGTGGACCTTCAGGTTCGCATAGATTCTTGCGTACGCGTCCACGATGTTATCGATAAAGTGCTCATCCGACGCCCAGCGCCATGACGTGCACGGGCACAAGCCGAGCCGAGTGTATTCACGTCCAGGGATGTATTGTGCCGTTCCCTTGCCATCACCCTTCCAATGAAAACCGCTGCTGGCATACACCAGTCCTTCGATCTGGAAGTCCGAGTTGTAGAGTATCGCGCGGATGAGCGTGTTGTTGTCGTCCAGTTCCGGATCCGCCGTAATGACGACCCGCGGCTTCCGCTGCTGAGCAGTAGCGACGACCGCAACCAGCATGAACACGGTTAGCCTGAAGGTCGAAGTTCTAGCGTCCTTCATGTCATTTTCCTTGCTGCATTCAGAGAATTCGTCGCGGGTCAACCCGAAGGCAAATTCGACCTCAGAAACCCCATCCTCGTCGTCAGCTACGAGCGAGCAGGGCTGACTTGGTCACTCGCTTTCTGCAATACCGATTGCCAAGTGCTCTGTTCTACCGCAATAGTGCCGAAATGACCTTGAACTGCTCATGGCGAGCGCCGCACAGCCACTCGAAGAGGACAGCTCGGCAACTCAAGCGCCGATTGGAGGACGCACCCATGCGCCTCCATGTACGCGAGAGCGACCCGGCGCAAGCCTCAAGAAGGTTGCTAACTCGACATTCGCTTCGCCGTTATCTCGAAGGTCTGGTCATTAAACGTTACCTTGAACTTAATCTCGTCGCCGCTAAGCTTGCCGCTGTACGTGAATGTTCCGAATGGCCGCTCTGCCGAGAACGAGATTTCGTCACCGGCTACCTTGCCGTCTTTGATTGGTGTCTCGTCCTGCGAGCCGGCCACGGTACCAGTTAGATTTCCATTTTCGACTTTGAAGGTGAAGGTATTTACGCGCTGCGTCCCATCAGGCGTAGTGAACTCGGCCTTCCACTTGCCGCTCACATCCGCAGCCGCTGCCACCAATGACAGCAACACCCCAAGGAACACGATGCGCCAAGATAGACGATTTCTCATAGTGATCTGCTCTCCTTCCTTGCAACAATACCACTCCTGTTCAAAAATACCTCCTTCCATCCGATCGACGAAGCGCATTCTCTTTAGTGCGGGGGGCCGCTCTTCGGGATAGTTCTTCGACAATGAAGTCGGGGAACCCTCCCTGGGGTACGTTCATATTTGTGGACGAGATTCGGGCAGTCACCCCATGCGAAACGGAGCGTTAACAGGCAATATCGGAAGTTATCCGACTCGGTCTCGTGGCACAACCTGCCGGCGTCAGGGCGGTATCGGATGACCTGCCACATGTCGGTAACGGGCGTGATACGGCAACTAGGCAGACGTTCGAAGGAAAGCGAGTGCGGTTTGAGCGAACTGAACCGCAGCATCGAAGAAGACCGGACCATGGCCGCCGTTTGGCACTACCCACAGCGCGCAGTGGGGGATCGCGCGATACATCTCTATCGCCATCTCAACCGGGTACAGCGGATCGCGATCTCCATAGACGATCAACGTGGAAGCCTTGATTCTCGACAAAGTTGGGGGCGTGAAATTCATATCGTCGTAGCTTTCCTTCATCTCGCGCATCCAGTCCCACAGGGCTGTGATTTGTTTGTCCCCGAGCTTGTGACTTTTGCGCATCGCTTCCCACGCTTCCGGCGTCTGCTCGCTGGCGGACGGAATCTGCCGCATAATCGCCCGGGCCTGCTCCGGAAAAAACATGGTTGCGCTCACCGCAACCATCGCCTCGATTCGCTCCGGCTTCAGCGTTGCCATGTGCAGCAGGATATTCCCACCCATGCTCAATCCGATCGCCCGACATTTTCTGATGCCAAGATGATCCAGGAGCGCGAGGGTGTCCAGCGCGCACTGTCGGTGCGTAATCGTTTCTTGAGGATTGGTTGTTCTTCCGTGACCGCGAGCATCGGGCTTGATGAGCGTATATTCGCGGACGAATTGGTCGCGGCCGGCATGGACCCAATTCTCGTGGCAACCTGTACCGCCATGGAGAAGCAGGAGGGGTTCTCCCGAACCTTCAGTCTCGTAGTACATCTCAATATCGTTGAGCTGAACAGTTTCGCCTTTCATGGGGTCAATTATGCCGGTGATCCGACCAGGAAACAACCTTGTAAATGCATGTGATAGAATAGATTATCCATCGACAGAAAAGCGTCAATTCTCCCGATCAGTTCAAGACTTAGGGCACCCCGGAATCCACATGAACGTAGAGTCGCCGAGCCGCGGAAGTGCCCCACGACCGGGCCTCTGGTTCATAGAAAGCGCTGGTCCAGGCAGAGAAAAAGCGCCCGTTGTGCGGCATTAACGGAAACTATTTCACCGCCACGCAGTTTAGCGGAGGTCCTTGGGTGGTGCGTAGCCAAGCCGGCCATTCTTCTCCCCGGCGGTTAGCTCACGGATGCAGAGTTGAGTGAAATCCATCGGGTCGCACTGATACACTTGTGCAACCGGCAGGTCCTTCGGCTGTACGACGTAGTCGCCCTCCTCCATCGTTTCCGACTCCATGGCCGAACTCGTCACCAGGGGACTGCCAGGCCGAACGCGGATGCGAAACTGCCCGGTCGAAGGTTCGTAATTCGAGTAAGCGACGCACCGGCCGATGCAGGCGCGATCGACAATATGGCCCATGAACTGGATTTGCGAGTCCGGCAGCCAGATGGACTGCATGACGCGGTGGCCGGGCGGAAGTCCGCTGACCAGTCTTTCCGCATTCTCCTCCATCCTGTTGATTCGGCCAGTATCCTGATAAAGAAACGCAAAGAAAACGCCAGCACATGCGGCCAGGCCGGCAAAGTACCATCTCTTCGCCGGTAAGCAACCGAGCGCGCACATGCCGACTACCGCGGTGACGCACGTGAGCCGCGAAACGATCAGGGCCAGCGGCTGCTCCGCCGGGGGAAAAAAGATCACTTCCGGAAAGACGGCGGCGAAAAACAGCAGCACCACCCACAATTCGAGTGGCGTTCGTAGCGCGGATCTCAGATCAGCTTTCCCGGGCGCGCGAATCACCCCGTGAAGGAAGCACGCCAGACCAAAAGCCAGTGCCACGAAGGAGAGTATCCTGTACCGGGTGCCGTAGACGGCGAGCTGGTCCGAGCCGTTGAATATGTAGAAGACCGATGTGACCCATCCGACAGCCTGGTAGTGACGTGCCACATACAAGGAGACGCCGGCGATAACCAGTAGCGCCGTCACGGGCAGACACCAACGGAGCCAGCCCCGCAAGCGGTTCGAAAGCTCGAAATACGCCACCATTCCGATCATCAGTGCGAATCCAATAACGTGCGCGAGAAAAACGCCCACGGCCACCACAAGAGCAAGCATCCGGTCCCATCCGCGGGCGCGCAGGAAGATAGCCGTTCCGAAAAAGGCCAAGCCGGTTGAGAGGTAATAATTCATGAAGCCCATCGAGAAGGTCCAGCCATAGGCGACCATCGCCAGGGCAGGTGCGAGGAACCATGGGGGGCGCCCGGTCACCGCGCTGGCAAGCGCGTACGCGCCCCAGAAAAAGATCAGAATGCAGGCCGGGACTACTACTCTTTCCGCGGCGCCCAAACCGATCAGCCCGCCGAGCCGCGCCAGAGCAACGTCGAACATTACATTCGTCGCCTGAGGAACAACATAGAGACTGGGCGCCTGCCCGCGCGCGATGAGTTGCGCCAACCAGGCGTTGTAGGTATGGCTGGCTAGGTCGCTTGCCTCGATCCGGCGATGCCAGAAGCACGGGACCAGCAGCAGGACGGAGGTCGCCGTTACACGCCACGCATTCGCGCGCAGAAACCCTTTCATGTTCCCGATGATCACGGGCTTTTCGATTCCTAGTGAGTGTATCTCGAATCCAGTGCGTGGCGCGTGGAACTCAAGAGTGTTGATGCGCGGCTTCCTGAACAGCTTCTGAATAATCGGTTCGATGATCCAGCCGAGGCCAATGGGCGCGTCGCCTGTCAGCCAAACGGTCCCCAAATAGGCGCAGCGTAAACCGGAGCACTCCAACTCCCCGATCGTCACTCGGAGGCAATCGCGCACCAGGAGCGTTAACGCACATTAACGGTGTCTATTTCTGGCTCGTCCCAAGGACCTCTGGGCAGCTCAGAACCCGGTCTGTCCGGTCCGGAGCGGAAGAGCCGCCTCGCGCCAGGAGCCGGTTCGGCAATAAGGCAGATGGACCGAACTTGAGTCGCGTCATACTAATGGTTTGTCTGACACCCCCATCAAACGGTCCCGCAACGCATGGGCTCAGTGGATTTCCCCGGAGACTCTTATCGCGCAGGTCCGGAACACCGCTCCATTTTTAGAAGCGCGGCTCCGCGTCACTGAACCCGGCAACCTTATCGAACTGGGCAACTCGTCCGATGGCTTTCTGCGAATTCTCACTAATTGGCAGAACATGCTGTCCGCGAGTCTTACGCCTGACGAGCAGCTTCAGGGTTATTTTGCAATCTGCCTGGCTTGTCATCACGCGACCGTCGCCACCTTTGTACCCACAGATGTCGATACCAAGATCCGTGGGATTCTGTGGCGCGAATCGCGGGACCCTGCGGTCCTGCGACCCATGCTGCGCCTTGCCCTCGCGGCGCGCGCCTGGACAGAGGACGGCATATCGGTCCGCTCCGTTCGCGGTGTCAGTGGTCACAACGGTGAGCATTGGAGCGCGATCGCGGGTGGCCTCGGGCGCTTTCTTGAACTCGGCGACATCGCCTCCGCGGAAGAGGCGCAGGCCGCCATCGAAGTGGAAATTGATCGCGAACAGGCAATATTCAATGAAGTGGCCGGCGAACGCGACGCTGAACTCGACCTGCTGCGCCTGTCCATGACTTTGGCGCACAACCGAGGCGATCTCACGCAAGGCATGGGCTTTTGGAACAAGACCCCAGTCACCGCGCCGCTGATGGAGCATTTCGCAGAGCGGGGCCGCTTCGCGCTTGCCGTTCGCATCTATCAACACACCGGTCTTTCGAGCGAAGGCCACCGGCATTATCCGCTCCGTCCTATAAAGGCGTTGCGCCGCTCGCCCGCTACACTGTTACCGCTATGCCCGTTCCTGGATGAGTGGGGAAGCGTGGTGTCGCAACTTGAAGAGAGCCATGAGGTGCTGACCGCTCTAGTGATTGGCTCCCAGAAAGTGCAGGGTCAGCAGGGCTATTATCGCGCCATCGCTGGCATGCTCGCCGCATCTTCGGGCGCTTTCGAACGCGCGGCCGCCCGGATGCCCAATGGCGCCCAGCGCCTGCTACGAAGCGCCGAGATGCGCAAGCTCATCGACCTGCCGCGCATATCCTTCGAATCTATGATGCGGAAACGCGCGCGCACGGCCCTGGCGATGTTCGGTGGAAAGGGTTGACGCGGGGTTGCCGAAGCGAGAGAGCGGAGATTGGCTAGGCGCCTTGAAACAGCATTAGATCCAGGCTGAACGCCCGACATCCCAACACGCGAGCAACGTGTTCTCACGTTCTGCGCCTACCGTTCAACGGCAGCGCAGTTTGATCCCTGGTCGCCGCGGTTGGTCAGGTCTCGGTCTGCCACTCGTAGAAGCTGGCCGTGAATTCGCGAAGCGAGCGAGGCGCCTTTGCGTCTCCCAGCTTCCTGAGCAGGCTCTGCTTGTCAGCCGGGCTCCGGTCCTGGCCAAGCTTGAATTTACCTTCCAGCAGTTCAATCTCCAGTTCGAAACCGATGATGCCGCCCATGAGACCGTACTTGTAGGCGTCGTCGATTCTGGCGAAGTCGTAGGTCGTACCCTCATAGCTCTCGAATTTGGCAATCAATTTTGAAAGCAGCTCGTTCAGTTCTTTCTTGCCTTCCACGGGTCGCAGTTTCCCGGTCGCATGGACCACGGCGAAATTCCAGGTCGGCACCATGTTTCCGGCCTGTGCGTACCAGGTTGGCGAGATGTATCCGTGCGGACCGTGGAAAACAATGACCCCGGTTTGCCTGCCGTCGAAAGCACCGCTCTGGGGATTCTGGCGCGAAATGTGCCCGTGAATCGTGCCATAGGGGCCTGCGGCTCGGTCAAGGAGAACTGGAATGTGGGTGATACGCAGCGCGGGCGAGACGGTCACCAGATCGACAAAGGCGAATTCCTCCATGAAATCGTGGAGGAATCGGCGGTCCTCAATCAACTGGGGTTTGGGAATGTAAAGCGATTCGGCGGCGGCTCCGGCTGTGAGGGTTTGTGCCCTCGCCTCCACGCTCGCCATAGCGAGTCCGGCGAGGAGATCGCGTCGGTTCATAGCTGGCTCCTCCAGCGGTAGATTCATTCAGTTTCGCTCATGAGAGCGTGCTTCATTGGGTCTTCCATCGCCTCGCTCCTTCTCCTCCTAGGTCTGCTGGCGGATAACTTGAGATGGCACAACGGTCGATCCGGCGGTTTCCAAACCTGATATCGGTAGAGGCCCTTTTGAGGCCACATAGCTAATAGGGAACAGAGCGGGCGGAATCCATCATGGCCAGGAGTCGCTGACTCCACCAAAGGCCGAATACATTGGCGCAGACCAAACCGTCATTCTCGGTTTTTCGCTTGCAACTCTGCGGCGGACCATACATACCGATAATCAACCGACTACCGGTTACAATCCGCTCGACGATTGTGCATGGCCCCGGTGTTCCTGAATGTACCGCGCGATAGCGTCCACGGTATCCAACCAGACACCGTTAGCTGGATCGCCCGCGTACTCCAAAAACTGCTCCAGGACAGAGGCGTCGGTGACCTGGTAGCCGGGCTTCCCAATCTCGTGGCCTGTAAAAACCAGCCATCCGCCATTCTGTGCGGCGGTGAGCACCCATCTCTTCATCTCCTCAAAGCTCATTCCGTCCGATTGCGGCGAGAGTACCTGCGCGAAGTCAACGAACATGGGATTATTGGCCGCTTCATCCCGAAACCCCCGGCCGACTCGAAACTTCCTGGCGACGAGCGGCACGTAACTCTGCGTCCCGGTGCCCCTGCCGATGAATTTCTGGCCGCATGGATAAGCAAATGTCGCCGGCTTCACGCCCAGCAGACGCTGGGTTTCGGCGTTGGCCTCGTCTAGTTCGTGCTCCATCTTAGCCATCGTGTAGTCTTCGAGCGCATTCTTCCCCACCCATGCGTAGTTGCCCGTGCAGGGGTGAGACATGGTGTGGTTGCCGATTTCATAGCCTTTTGCCGCCGCTTCCTTCCACGCGTCCAGGCGGTTTTTCATATTCGGCGGGTTTACGTAAAAGGTCACCTTGGCATGGGATCGGTCGAACAGTGGCAGGCCGACATCCATCTGGCTGTCGCGCGCATCATCGAAGGACAGGCTTACCGCCACCAGCTTGCCGTTCGGCCAATGAAAAGGACGATCCGCCGGCGCCCGGGACGAGGCGGTTTGCGGTGCCAGGAGCACATCTGCATGTGGCAACAAGCCCTGTAGCCCTCTCTGGCCCTTTTCACCGTACCAAGGGCCGGAGCAGAGCCACAAAAGTACACAAAAGATGTATCTCATCGCCTGCATTATAGTTCGATCGGCGCGTACGCGCCCGTGTTGCGGCAGCACAGAACCGCCTTGCAGAGGATCATGTGCAGGAACACGGCGATAAGGTTCACTGGAACAAAATCCTCCTCTCGGGCGAATGGAACGCGGCAGAATAGATGTCGACAATTATCGGCGTCGATTCTGTCGCGAGCCTCGCCCGTCCGCGGTGGAGGATTTGCTCCAGGCTGAGACCAAAGACGTCCTCACGCTCCCGCTCACCGGCGTTGTGCACGCGGCCGTCCGGTACGTCAGACTCGGCAAGGCGACGTCGGCGTATTGGGTTCGATCATCGTCTTTAACAGAGTCGTGGCAGCCGCGGAAGCTCCTTGCTGGAGCCTCGCGACCGCTTGCCCGAAGGCGGCACGGCGAGCCTCCCTGTAACAACGGCCTCGCGCTGGACGAGAGCACGATTTGCATTGTGCAGTTCGGACACTGGCAGGAAATGGCTCAATTTAACTTCGGTGGCGGGCTAAGTCCCTATGATTCAATAATTCCTGGAACATTGGTGTTGTCGCTCTCATTGGCGTCACAATTGCTCATATGTTCACGAGGTGCAGAAATGCCGTTGCTTTATATCGTTCTGGCCCTAATCGCCGTGGGAGCCATTGCGTGGCTTATCAACCGTATGATAACCGTTCCAGGAAACGCCCGGACCATCCTGAATATCGTCCTAGCGCTTATTGTCGTGGGCATAGGTTTGTGGCTTATCAACACCTACATCCCGATGGCAGGAGTCATCAAGGCAATCCTGAACATCGTGGTCGTGGTCGCGACTTGCGTCGGAATCCTCCAGGCAGTGGGACTGTGGGGCCAGGTAGTCGGACTGTGGAATAACCTTATAAACCGGGTGCCATCATCCCCGATCATATCCCCCGGGCCGACGCCAGATGCACCGCATTCAACAAAAACCTAAACTTCCCGAACGGCTGCCCGTGAACTGCGGGCGGGACGCGAACAGCACCACGTTCCCGCAGCGGAAACGCGCGTCCACCAGTGCCGCTTTGCCCAGCACGGAATTCTCTCCGCTGACGTAGCCGCTGGCCAGCAGGTCCTTCGCGGCGAAGCCCGCGGCCACCCGCACTTCGCGCAGTGAGATCCGGTCACCGGCGTCGAGCAGTGAGCCTATTCCACTCGATCCCAATCAAGGCCACACGTTCACAACATACTTGAAACCTCGATGCGCTATTTTTTCAAATCCTCGGGTACATCAGCCAGCCGGCCCGGCATTTCGTAAACCCGCATCAAAGCCTGATCTTCCATGCGCTCGCCCGCCCCGACCGCCACGTAAGTATTGGAGTCGCCGGATCCATAACCACCCTGCGTTGCGGCTTGAATAGTGGGTAGGTAATCCAGGTAGACGTTTGCATGTCCCACAAAGAACGCACGACGCACCGGGCACCAATCGCAAGGGCGAGCAATGATTGGGACGACTTCAGTCGAACCTGCGGCGTGGCGCTCCATTGCGAAATTCTGCGTTTATTCAAGAGCCACGGCAGTTCGAAAAGCAGCGTTAATCACCATTATCGGCGCCTATCTGCGCTTCAAAAGGCGGGGGTTTTCTATGAAGGCGTTCCACGATCGCAGCGCCAAAGGCGGCATCCCCGAACATCATCGCCACACGCCTATCCGATCTTGCCGCCCTTCTTCCCGAATTCCTGATCCAGATCGCGACAGGCACGATCCATGCGCGCGTTGTCGGCGGAAGGTCTATAATCCCGAACAGGCGGCCAGGAACGTGCATCAGACAGCGATCGTCAAACCCTATCGATGGCTGGCGCAGTACTACGACGAGTTCTTTTCTTCCTTTCGATTCCCAATCGATGC
>Ga0181536_10007083_pt1 | contig 11094 bp, 7 predicted proteins | sample PEATcosm2014_Bin_41_FD_121105 | JGI IMG/M metagenome (GOLD analysis project Ga0181536, IMG submission 121105) | Peatland microbial communities from MTU Mesocosm Facility, Houghton, MI, USA - PEATcosm2014_Bin17_60_metaG | ecosystem: Environmental > Terrestrial > Soil > Wetlands > Peat | place...
TGAAAACAAAATTCCCTATCTCGGCCTCTGCCTCGGAATGCAAATCGCCACCATCGAATTTGCGCGGAACGTTTTGAAATTGGAAAAGGCGCACTCGACCGAGTTTGACCCGGCCACGCCGCATCCGGTGATTGCCATGCTGGACGAGCAAAAACGCGTAACGAAGAAGGGCGGCACAATGCGCTTGGGCGCGCAGCCGTGCCAGTTGGCGCTCGGCACGAAAGCGGCGGAACTCTACGGCTCATTCGTGGTCAACGAACGTCACCGCCACCGCTACGAATTCAACAACGCCTATCGCGATAAATTTGAAAAAGCCGGCTTTGTTTTCAGCGGCCTGTCGCCCGACGGCAAGCTCGTGGAAGTCATTGAACTCAAGGACCATCCGTTTTTCATCGCGAGCCAGTTTCACCCGGAGTTTTTGAGCAAACCGCACCAGCCGCATCCGCTGTTCAAGGGTTTTATCGCCGCCGCCCACGCGCGGCTGCATCAGAAGCCGTTGTAGCTCTTTCGGCAGCGCCGTAGGCGCGGCATCTTTGTAGCCTTGAGCAAACCGAATTTTCAAAGCTCCATCGGAGCGGCATATGTCGCTCCTGACGGAGCTTGCGTGGTGTCGGTTCTGAAACTACAAATATGTCGCGCCTACGGCGCTGGGAAACCATGACACGAACCTCAAAAATAATCCTCCGGCTGCTGTGCGGCTTTGCGGTATGCATTGCCATTGCAGTTGCGGCGTTTGTTGTCTGGCGGGTGAATCTGGCGCACGACGTGAACGCGAAGTTGGAGGCGATTCGTGCCACCGGTTTGCCGACGAATGGCAAGGAACTGAATAATTATTACCCTGCTGTTCCTGACAACGAAAATGCTGCTTTGGTCATGACTCAGGCGTTCGCGTTCATGGCCAACTATCCAGATGAGAGGTCAAACGCAGTATCCAAGTTTGTAATGCCGGCTTGCTCACAACCGCTAACATCAGAACAAAAAGAATTACTGGCTGGCTATGTGGAGTTAAACCGAGTTGCCATTCAGACGGCTATGCAAGGGCTTCTTCGTCCAAAATGCCGATACCCAATTGATATGTCGCCGGGGTTTGCGACGCTCCTGCCACATTTGTCACACCTCAAGAACCTGGCCCAAACCATCAGCTTGGAAGGCATGCTCGCCATTGAGGACAACAAACCAAAAGAGGCAATTCAATCAATTGGCACAATCTTGCAGTTGTCAAAAACACTGGAAAACGAACCTCTGCTCATATCGAAGTTAATTTGCTTTCGCATGGACAAAATGGCTAAGCTCACTCTTGAGCGCTGCTTGAACGCTGGACAATTGAACGAAGAAAATCTGGCTTCTCTAAATCAGGCACTACAGGGTTGGGAAGGAACAAACAGGTTGGTTCAGGCAATGGTTGGTGAACAAGCAGCCGCGATACCCCTGTTTCACATGAATTTCGCTCAGTTCTCTCGTTTTGCAGAATCAGAGGACGCAGACATCCGAAACATTCACGATGGGCCGGGAGCAGTCCCCATCACATTTCTCATGCGTACCTCCGGATTTTTCCAGAGAGATTTGCGTTTTTATCTGGCAGTTATGGAAGCCAACATCAACCTTTCAAAAATTTCTCCGCCAAACAATCTGGCCATCACCAATGTCTGGAACGATGCCATGACAGAAATCAAGCGTCGGCATCTTATGATGTCTGGAATTTTGTTGCCGGCCCTGGATAGGGCTTATTTCAAAAATGCAGAATCAATTGCAACGATCCGAGTATCAAGGGTAGCGTTAGCGGTCGAACAGTTCAGGCTTTTACAACATCGCTTGCCGCTGACATTGGATGAACTTCAAATTTTGACTTCAACGGAAACGAGAACTGATCCATTCGACGGGCTACCCCTGCGATATAAACGCCTCGAAAAAGGTTATGTAATCTACAGCGTCAGTAGCGACGGCCACGATGACGGCGGACGGGAAAAACCCGCCGACTGGAAATCCAGCGACAAAACCACCTACGACATCACTTTCATTGTTGAGCGATGACCGGCCATTTCCCCCATGAATCCGGTAGGGCGGCGTTGCCGCGCCGCCCTGAAATCGGGGACGCGCAGCAGCGCGTCCCTACCAACATCATTGATTATGCTGAAGCCATCCAATTTCTCTACGGCCTCCGGCTTTTTGGCGCGAAGTTCGGTCTGGAAAATACATTCAAACTCGCTACACTGGCGGGCAATCCGCAAAACCAACTTCGCTTCATCCATGTCGCCGGCACGAATGGCAAAGGCTCAACTTGTGCCATGCTGGAAAGCATTTATCGCGCTGCCGGTTTGCGCGCCGGACTGTTCACCTCGCCGCATCTGGTTTCGTTCCGCGAACGAATCCAGGTCAATCGCCAGCTCATTCCGGAAGCTGAAGTCGTCCGGCTTGTTGCGGAAATTCGCGGGTTGTTGAGTGGATTCCCAACCGGCCATCATCCGACATTTTTTGAAGTCGTCACCGTGCTGGCATTGAAATTTTTTGCGGAGCAAAAATGCGATCTGGTGATTTGGGAAACCGGTTTGGGCGGGCGGCTGGACGCCACGAACATTGTTATGCCGCTGGCCGGCATCATCACGAACATCGCCCTGGATCACCAGCAATGGTTGGGCGACACGGTCGAAAAAATCGCTGCCGAAAAGGCAGGCATCATCAAGCCGGACGTGCCGGTCATCACGGCGGCGGAGGATCCGGAAGCGTTGGCAGTCATCGAGAAAACGGCGGGGAAAAAGCATGCGCCGCTGATTAAGGTGGAACAGGCTTCCAGCCTGTCATCGGCAGGCAAGATGCCTGCCCCACCTTTGATTGGTGATCATCAGAAATTAAATGCCGCGTTGGCATTGGCTGTGGTCGAGGCATTGCAAAGCAAAATTCCCGTGAGCGAGGCGTCCATTCGTGCCGGTTTGGAAACCGTGCAATGGCCGGGGCGCCTGCAGTTGATTCAAAAGCCTGGCGGCCCAAAAATCCTGCTCGACGGCGCGCACAATGTGGCCGGAGCAAGGGTTCTGCGCAAAGCGTTGGAGAAATATTTCGGCGGAACGAGGCGAATATTGGTTTTGGGAGTGCTGCAGGACAAGGATTGGCGGCAGATTTGCGAAACGCTCGCGCCGTTGGCCGTGCGAATTTCCACCGTTCCGGTTTCCAGCGAACGCACCGCCGACGCGCGCAAACTGGCGGCAGCCTGCCGCGCAGTGAATTCAACGGCTGAGATTGTTGCCTGTGATTCTTTGCGCGAGGCGCTGGGAAAAATTGCAAGCGACGATTTCGTTGTTGTCACCGGCTCGCTTTATCTGGTGGGCGAGGCGCTGGAATCCTTCGGACTTTCACCGGCAACCAGCGACGAGCGCGCATTGAATGAATGGGGCGCGTGTCCACAGCCGCTTTACACAACCGGATAGGACGTTGTCAGGCGCAAAACCGCTGCATCACCCGTTTGTGATGGAACTAACTGCATTATTGGCGTGAATCGGCAGTTCAAGTCGGAGTCAAAAATTCCGCAAAAAAGGGCAGGTTGATGTAACGGCACTTGAAAATCTGCACTTCTTATACTTGCAGGGTATTGCTGGGCCGATTTGACGCGACGGCCCTCGGGCGATAAACTTGAAATTTGTCGTTACCTGAGTGCGGGCTTCATGAATTTTTTGATGAAAATCTGGCATTCTTCCCTCGGGAAGAAGTACATCATGGGCATCAGCGGCTTCTTGCTGGTGTTCTTCATTGTCGCACACATGATGGGGAACTTTCAGGTTTTCCTCGGCCCCTACTGGATCAACACTTACGGTCAGTTCCTGCATGACCGCCACGAAATCCTCTGGCCCGCGCGCATCGTCCTGCTCACGATGATCGTGCTGCACGTCTGGTCGGCGTTCAAGTTGCGGGCCGAGAACCGGGCCGCCCGGCCCGTGGGTTACGCTGGCGACCCGGCCTCGTTTGCCGCAAGCTATGCCTCGCGCACGATCATGATGAGCGGTATCATCATCGCGGCCTTCGTCATTTTCCATCTGCTCCATTACGCGCTCGGGGTGCGCGCGGTCAACCTGACGGGCATTGATTTCAGCGCGCTGCGCGATTCCGCAGGTCGTCCGGACATCTATCTGATGTTGCTGCTCGGTTTCAGCAAATGGCCGGTCGCCGTCTTCTACATCATTGCCGTGGGGCTGCTCTGCCTGCATCTGAGCCATGGCATGCGCGCGATGTTCCAATCGGTCGGCTGGAAATGGACGTTCGGTGGGGTTTCCCATCTCCCCGACCAGATTGCCCGGTGGTTTGCCGTGGTGATTTTCATCATATACACGTCGGTGCCGGTCGCCGTGATGTGCGGTTTTGGCAAGGCTTACCGGGAAGCCGCCGTCCAGCACCTGACAGCGGGCGCGGTCGCTGGAAAGGAGATTGACCGGTGACATGAATCTCGACGCCAAAATTCCTCCCGGCCCGCTCGCGCAAAAGTGGGACCGCTACAAGTCCGACATGAAGCTGGTCAACCCTGCCAACAAGCGGAAGTTTGACGTGATTGTGGTCGGCACGGGGCTTTCCGGCGCCGCCGCCGCCGCCACGCTGGCCGAACTCGGCTACCAGGTGAAGGCGTTTTGCTTCCAGGACACCCCGCGCCGGGCGCATTCCATCGCCGCCCAGGGCGGCATCAACGCGGCCAAGAATTATCAGAATGACGGCGACTCCGTCTTTCGCCTGTTTTACGACACCATCAAGGGCGGCGACTTTCGCGCGCGCGAGGCGAACGTCTTCCGGCTCGCCCAGGTGAGCGCCAGCATCATTGACCAGTGCGCGGCGCAGGGTGTGCCGTTCGCCCGCGAATACGGCGGCACGCTGGCGAACCGCTCGTTCGGCGGCGCGCAGGTGTCACGCACGTTTTACGCGCGCGGCCAGACCGGCCAGCAGCTTTTGCTCGGCGCCTACCAAGCCATGTGCCGGCAGATCAGCCAGGGCAATATCCGCATGTTCCCCCGCACGGAAATGCTCGACCTGGTGGTCGTGGACGGCGCGGCCAAAGGCATCGTGGTCCGCAACCTCGTCACCGGCGAAATTTCCTCGCACGCCGCCGATGCCGTGGTTCTGGCCACCGGCGGTTACGGCAACGTTTTCTATCTTTCGACCAATGCGATCGGCTGCAATGTCACCGCCACCTACCGCGCCTACAAGAAGGGCGCGTTCTTCGCCAACCCCTGTTACACGCAGATTCATCCGACGTGCATTCCCGTCAGCGGCGACCATCAGGCCAAGCTCACGCTCATGTCCGAGTCGCTGCGCAACGATGGCCGGGTCTGGGTACCGAAGCGCAAGGAAGACTGCGGCAAACCACCGGCGTCCATCCCGGAAGCCGACCGCGATTATTATCTGGAACGCAAGTACCCCAGCTATGGCAACCTTGCGCCGCGCGACATTTCTTCACGCGCGGCGAAGGAAGCTTGCGATGAAGGCCGCGGCGTCGGTCCCGGCGGGCGGGGGGTTTATCTTGATTTCTCGAATGCCATCCAGCGGCTTGGGGAGAACGCCATCCGCGACCGTTACGGCAACCTGTTTGAGATGTATGAACGCATCACCGGCGAAAACGCCTACCGGCAGCCGATGCGCATTTATCCGGCCGTCCATTACACCATGGGCGGCACGTGGGTGGATTATGGTTTGATGAGCACCGTGCCCGGCCTGTTCGTCGTCGGTGAGGCGAATTTCTCCGACCACGGCGCCAACCGGCTGGGCGCCAGCGGCCTGATGCAGGGACTGGGCGACGGGTATTTCATTTTGCCTTATACGGTCGGAAATTATTTCGCGTCGGCCAAGCCGGCGAAAATCCCGGCGAGCCACGCCGAATTTAAAAAGGTGGAGGAAGATGTGCGCCAATTCACCCGGCGGCTTCTGTCCATTAACGGCAAACGCAGCGCCACGAGCTTTCACAAGGAGCTGGGCAAACTGATGTGGGAAAACTGCGGCATGGCGCGCACCCGTCAGAGCCTGGAGACCAACCTCAAACGCATCCCGGAACTGCGCGAGGAATTCTGGAAAAATGTCAAGGTGACGGGCTCGGGCGAAGAATTGAATCAGAACCTCGAACACGCCGGCCGCGTGGCGGACTTCCTTGAATTTGCCGAATTATTGTGTCTGGACGCGCTACACCGCGAGGAATCTTGCGGCGGCCATTTCCGCGTGGAGCATCAAACCGAGGACGGCGAGGCCAAACGCGACGACACGAATTTTGCTTACGTGGCCGCTTGGGAATTCAAGGGTCTGGACCGGAAGCCAGAACTGCACAAGGAACCGCTGGTTTACGAAGAAGTTCACATGGCGACGCGCAGTTACAAATGAACCTCACACTCAAAATCTGGCGGCAGAAGAACGCGGAGTCCCCCGGACGCTTCGAGACGCACGAGGCGCGCGACGTCAACCCGGACATGTCATTCCTCGAAATGCTCGACATGGTCAACGAGCGCCTTATCGCCGGAGGCCAGGAACCGTTTGTGTTCGACAGCGATTGCCGCGAAGGCATCTGCGGCACGTGCTCATTGGTCATCAACGGCGTTCCCCACGGCGGCCACAAGGGCACCACCGTCTGCCAGTTGCACATGCGCCATTTCCAGGACGGCCAGACCATCACCGTCGAACCGTGGCGCGCGCGGGCGTTCCCGACGGTGAAAGACCTGATCGTGGACCGCACCGCGTTCGATCGCATCCTGCAGGCCGGCGGTTTCGTTTCGGTGAACACCGGCAACGCGACCGAAGCCAATGCGCTCCCGGTATCGAAGGAAATCGCCGACCTCGCGATGGATGCGGCCGCGTGCATCGGCTGCGGCGCGTGCGTGGCCGTCTGTAAAAATGCCAGCGCAATGCTTTTTGTCGCGGCAAAAGTTTCCCACCTCAATTATCTCCCGCAGGGCCAGGCCGAAAAGGACCGCCGGGTCAAAAATATGGTGTTGCAAATGGACCGGGAAGGATTCGGCAACTGCACCGTCACCGGCTCGTGCGAAGCCGTCTGCCCCAAGGAAATCAGCCTCGACTTCATCGCCAAAATGAACCGCGACTACGCTGTGGCCGTGGTCAAGGGCGAACTCAAACCGAACAATAGCGGCGGAGTGAGTTAGCGGCCTGTAAAAAAACACTTTCCTTCGTAGCAGCCGAGGCAACGAGGCTCACCATTTCAGATTGACGATGTACGATTTACGCAATGTGCCTGGTTGGTGGCAAGACTCGTCAATCGTAAATCCCATGTCGTAAATAAATCAGAGCCTCCTTACCTGGTCTTCGGGCCAAGTGCTACGACCCGGCAGGCGTCGGTTGCTACGTCTTTAACGGGCTTAGACCGCGAAGCCTTCCCGCTCGGCTTCCATCGTCGCCACCAGGTCCTTTTCAGCCAACACCCAGTTTTCCAACGTCAATGGATGATCCGGCAGTTTGTCGCGATACAGGCGATACGCATGTTCGCGCACCATGCCCTTGGTGACACCCGGAGTGAACGGTCTGGGCTGTTCCATGATTTTTGCTGTTTGGCTTTTTGTTTTCATAGGCAACTCCTCACCTTTGGTTCAACATAAGCCTCCCCGCCCCTTCTGCAAGTGGGCGCGCGCGAAGGTCAATAAACCGGATGGTTTCGGGCAATTCCCTGAATCATCTCCTCGGCATGGGTACGAAGTTTCGCATCCACGTTGGGCAGCAGCAGCGGTTGCAGGGTGTCGCGTGCGGCGTCGAGGTTGCGGTTTCGCAGTTGCACCTGGGCCAGCGAAAACAGATACGACGGGTTTTCGGGTTCCAGTTGGATGGCACGTTGCAGGTGTTGCTCCGCCAACGCGAGATTTTCGCCCTGAACCATCTCAAAAAAGCCCAACAATTCATGCGCCGGCCCAAAGTCCGGCATCAACGCGAGGGATTTCTGGAGTTCGCCGCGGATTTCCGCCGCCGCCTCGTTTTTTAGCGGCGCATACCGGTCCTGCATATCCGCCGTGAGCCGGTATTTCTCCCGGGCATGGACATAATAGGCCAGGAAACTGGTCGAATCGCGCTGGAGCGCCTCCTGCAAATCGCGCAATGCTTCATCGTGCTGTTTCCGCTCGGCGGCGAGCAGACCCAATCCCTCGTAAGGCAGGGGACTGGCAGGCGCGAGTTTTTGCGCCTGTGTAAAATAAGATCCGGCGGCATCGGGACGGTCAATCCGGAGCAGTTCGTCGCCCAATCGGAAATAAGTCTCTACGGGTGTGATGCTGCGCGTGGTCAGGGTTATGGGTGAGGAAACGTCCATCGGCAATGCCAGTTCTATCGGCGCAAACCGGCCCTGCCGGAGATAGCGGCGAAGCTCGGTTTCCACCGCCGGCAAGGAGGATTGCAACGCGTTGGTAAAGGCCTGTTCGGGAAGCTGGCCTTGGAGGAGGAGATCCCTGAACTGTCTAAAGCGGGCCTTGTACGCGGGGTTGTCGCCCGCCATCAGGAAATGCGTGAGCAGCCACGATTCGGCATAGAAGATTCCCTGCCGTTCGCGCTCATTGTATTGGGGCGAGTCATGAGTGACGGCAAACAGCTCGGCCAGCGGCAGCAGGGGTTGTTGCGCCAGCAGGCGCAAATGATGGCTGATTGGGTCGCCGATGCGGGCGTTGTAGCCGGTCGTTTCGAAGGTGGAATAGACTTCGGCCATTCCCTCCTTGAGCCAGAGCGGCCAGATGCGGTCATTATGCCGGAACAGCAGATGGGTGTATTCGTGGAAAATGATCTCCATGTCCGTGAAGGCCGAATTGGTGCCGGGCAGGGAGAGCACGATCAGGTTTTCGTCGCTGCCGCGCTGGAAGAAGGCAGCCAGATTGGCGGGCTGGCCCTGGTAAAGCGGCAGGAACGGCTTCATTGATTCGTGGTCGGGAAAGGCCATCACCACGATCGGCGGAGAGGCCACCGCCTGTGCCCCGGCCAGGAGGGTGTAAGCCTGACAGAACTGTTCCAAGCGCGCAGAGAGTTTAAAAACGTCCTGTGGCGCGCCGCAACTATAGATGTTGAAATGCGCGGTGCGCGTCTCGAACCAGCGCCTTTGCACGAGCGGAACGTCATTCGATTGGGCAGGGGCGGCGCAAGTCCCCAACTCCGAAAGCACGGCTAAAATCAGAAGCAGGCAAAGAATCATAGACAAATTGACTTTAAAGGGTCATTGAAGAAATGTCACTTGGCGATAAACGAAACTTGGCTGGCTTGAGTATTTTTACCCTATGCTCTGGAATGGCTGGCTTGCCGAGCCGTAGCTCGTTGGCACGGTGTTGCGCCAGCCCGCCTACGCGTTTCACGCTCAGGCGCGGCAGCCTTCGACCTCGCTACGCTTCGGGCGGAGGCTGGTGCGCGGTACAAGACTTGAACTTGTGACCCCTACCGTGTCGAGGTAGTGCTCTGCCAACTGAGCTAACCGCGCGTCCAAGCTGAAAGACCGATGAAAACGACTGTTTTTCATGGTCTTTCTTCATTTTTACGAAAGAAAAAGCTCGCCCTTTTTCACTCTCTTGGCAAGCCTAAAAACAGCCAAGGTCAGAACGAAAGTCAGGAAGGAAAGCGCTGTGCGGAGTGCTGACGCCCGATGAGCAGAGTCGGTTTGACCAACTGCTGAAACAGCGTGCGCAACGGCGTTTTTGTTGGAGTTCATGCTTTAGAACATTCCCATGAATCATATCGCGCGTCGCTTGAACAATCCCACCAGCGCGCGGGATTGAACTTCAACGCAACGTTTCAGCTTTTCAGCGAATCGTGATTACACCCACGACTTGCGGACCAGCCACGTCTTGATGACCTGCGTCAGGCCGACGTAGCAAAGCAGGGTTGCCAGCAAAATCGGCCAGAATTGCCACGGGAGCGGCACGAAGCCCAGCGGTTTGGCCAGCGGTGAAAATGGCAGATACGCGCCGATGCCCATGATGAGGATCGTGGTCATCGTGAGTTGCCAGCTCGCGCGCGATTGGATGAAAGGAATCAGGTTCGTGCGGATGACGTGGATGATGAGTGTCTGCGTCATGATGGATTCAACGAACCAGCCGGTGTTGAAGAGCGCGGCGGCGTGGGTGTGGTTTGCGGCGGCGTCCCCAAAGCGCGCGACCAATTCCGGCGTCAGCCCCACTTGATTGCATTTGAAGAAAAACCACATCACGGAAAAAGTGGTGTAATCAAAAATAGAGCTGATGGGGCCGATGAAAATAATAAACTTGGCGATTTCCCCGATGTTCCAGGGGCGCGGTTTGGCGATATACTGCGCACCAACGTTGTCCGTCGGAATCGGCACCTGCGAAAAATCGTAAAGCAAATTGTTGGTCAGGATTTGAAGTGATTGCATCGGCAGGAAGGGAAACCACGCGCTCGCGCCGAGCACGCTGAACATGTTGCCGAAGTTTGAGCTGGCACCCATGCGGATGTATTTGATGATGTTCGCGAACACCTTGCGGCCTTCGAGCACGCCTTCTTCGAGCACCATCAAACTTTTTTCCAAAAGGATCATGTCAGCGGATTCCTTGGCGATGTCCACCGCCGTGTCCACGGAAATGCCCACGTCGGCGGCGCGCAACGCTGGTGCGTCGTTAATGCCATCGCCCATGAAACCGACGACATGGCCCTTTTTCTGAAGCGCCTGCACGACGCGCTTTTTGTGGGAAGGGGAAAGCCGCGCATAAACATCGGTGCAATCAACCGCCCCGGCGAGCTGCTCGTCCGTCATTTGCTCCACATCATTGCCGAGTAGAATTTTTTCGGCGTTGATGCCAACTTCGGTGCAGACCTTGCGGGTGACCAGATCGTTGTCGCCGGTCAACACTTTCACCATGACGCCGTGCTGGCGAAGGGCGGTGATGGCCTTGGCGGCGGTGTCTTTGGGTGGGTCTAGAAATGCGAGGTACCCGGTGAGAACCAGGTTTTCTTCATCGGCCTTGGAGTAGGCGGCTTGTCGCCCGACTTTTTTGTTCGCCACGGCCAGCACGCGAAAACCGTCGCTGCTCAAATCGTTGACTTGTTCAATCAAATTTCCGACGAGAATCGGTTCCATCGGAAAAATCTCGCCTTCGCTCTCGAAGTGCGTGCATTTGGCGAAGACCGCCTCCGGCGCGCCTTTGGTCA
>Ga0181536_10007086_pt1 | contig 11090 bp, 10 predicted proteins | sample PEATcosm2014_Bin_41_FD_121105 | JGI IMG/M metagenome (GOLD analysis project Ga0181536, IMG submission 121105) | Peatland microbial communities from MTU Mesocosm Facility, Houghton, MI, USA - PEATcosm2014_Bin17_60_metaG | ecosystem: Environmental > Terrestrial > Soil > Wetlands > Peat | place...
ACGGATACGTTGCTCGAATCGGAACTATTCGGCTACGTGCGCGGAGCCTTCACGGGCGCCGCGGGAGATCGCGGAGGCCTTTTCGAGGCAGCCGATGGTGGCACACTGTTTCTCGACGAATTGGCTTCCACCAGCGCAGCTTTTCAAGCAAGCCTGTTGCGTGTGTTGCAAAGTGGAGAAGTACGGCGCGTCGGCTCCACGCAAGCCCGCCAAGTCAACGTGCGTGTGATCGGCGCGAGTAACGCGCCGCTGTGTGACTTGGTGGATGCGGGAACTTTCAGGGCCGACCTTTTTTACCGCCTCAGCGTTCTCAGTATTGAGCTGCCTCCGCTTCGCGCCCGTGCCGGGGATGTCGAACTGCTGACCGCCCACTTTCTGCAACGATTTGGAGATTCCGCGAAGTTGCCGCTACATCTTACGCGCGAGGCAATGGCGGCGCTGTCTTCATACGACTTTCCCGGAAATGTCAGGGAATTAGAGAACGCTTTGCGTCGGGCAGTGGCACTCTCCTCGAATGGTCTCGTTACAGCGGATTGCCTTCCTTCGGAAATCATGGATGCCAGCCAGCGGCCTGGCAGTCCTGGCAGTGTCGAACAGCGGTTGATCGCGGACCGGCCGGGCATGGATGAGCTACAACGACGGTATCTGCAATTAATCCTGGACGAGACAGGCTGGAACCGCAGGCAGGCAGCCGCCGTCCTTCACCTTGACCGCCGAACCATCCAGCGCCTCATCGCCCGATATAAACTCCAAGGCACGGCGGATCCGGAAGGGGATGCGGAGGGGGATGCCGAAAATACAAAATAGGCAAAGCTAAAGGAGAAAGGGCCGGCCATCGAGATTTTGCGACACCACGCCCATGCGACGATCACGCTCCGTGCCCTAATGATCCTGGGCGCGGCGCTCGTGTTGTGTCCTGCCATGGATGCTCAAACTGTCATGGCGCGAGTCTCCAGCGTAAGCGGACGGGTTTTGCTTTCAAGTAATGGAGCCTCCGCTCTTACGGCGGTGGCGGGAAACGTATTGGCCCCTGGGGACAGATTGGATACGCACGGCGGCGGCCGGCTTGTCATTGAACTGACCGACGGAAGCATGATCGTCGTACAGCCGGAATCTGTGATCGTGATCAAAGATTTTCGCGCCGCTGTTTCAATCCGTGAACTGTTTGAGATCATGCTGGGCAGCGTGCGAGTGAAGATCAATCATTTTGCCGGGCGGCCCAATCCGTATCGCATGAACAGTCCTACTGCCTCGATCGCCGTGCGCGGAACCGACTTCAACATCACGGTGGACAGCCGGGGGGATACCCAGGTAATGGTCTACGAGGGCTCCGTCGAAGTGACCAGTCTTATCGATCCTGCACAATCGGTGGTGATCGAAGCCGGTCGGGGCGTGCTGCTGGTACCGGGACAAGGCTTTCAATTGTTCAACGTGCTCTCCGGCCGAGAAATCGCGGAGCAAAATCAGGGCAACGGGCGTGGGTCCGGCACGGATAGTCACGGCGGCCAGATGGACGAGCGCGACTGGGATTCGCCGCGTAATATCGCCAGCATTTACGAGCAGTACATCGCCGGTCTTTCAGAGATCGGACAGGTTCCTTTTCTGCTGCGTTACAACGCTTTTCCCGAAGCGCATCTGGATAGTCTGGAAAATCCTGCATACGCCACCGGTTTCAAAGCGGCCGAAGGCCGCGTCGTCTTCTTGCCTTCGTTAAACGGCAGCGGCGGGCTAGATGAAAACCCCACCCCGCCAGGACTCTCTGCCGTGAGCCCGCTCAATTACAGCGCTGCGTCGCAGCTTTCGATGTTCGTTCCGCTAGCCAATAGCTTTGTGATCGGTGGGAGCGTTACCGGATCAAAGATTGGAAGTGGCGTGCAAGGTGCACCTTCCGATCTCGGCTTGTCGAGCATTTTAGGCCAGACCGTACCGCAAGGAAGCTTAGAAACCAGCGGTTCGTCAAGCGGCGAGTTTCTCTCGGGCTCTTTGCTCGCCGCACGCCGATTCGGCGCGAACACCAGTGTTGGGATTGAAATCGAGAGCTTGCGAGGTATCGGCTCCTTGACCGCACAGATTCTTTCAACAGGACAGCCGAGCGGCTCTATCGAGAGTATAGACGCCGGATCCACGATCTCACAGAGGCGCATTACCGCAGGTTTTGAAACAGATCTACCGCGTGGTCAAAAGCTCGGGTTCTTTTATCGCTACGGCTTCATCGAGGCCGGGGAGAGCGACACGAGTCATACGTTGAACAACCTTCCAGAGCCCCTCGATTCCACGCGGTCTTCAGGCCATTCATCCGAATTTGGTCTTCGCCTTCGCGGCCCGGTCAGCCGGAGGTTTTTCTATGGAGTGGAGGCGTCCTGGCTCGGTCTGGCGCTCAGCGACGACTTGACGCGATCGATCGCGGTCGATTCGCATCAGCGGGACCGTGCGCAGCGAAGCACCGCAGCGCTGGGCCTTGGTTATTTTCTCAATCAACGGACGGTGTTGAGCCTCGATTTCGCCGGTGGCGCGTCAAGCGCGAGCACGGGACGCACGGAGATTGGCACCGGCGCTCTGCTCCAGACCGGTACCCAGAACAGCCGCTTCGTCTCGGCGAACCTGGGCGTTCAAACCAAGTTGTCTTCTCACCTGTTCTTGAACGCGTCATTGCTCGCCATTTCGCAGGCGTACGATCTGAGTCAAGCCGTTTATCCGGAGAGCTTCGGAAATGCTGTGCTGATCACAGACCCGTTTCTGCCGCTGACTGCCACTGGTTATAGGCCGCCGCGCCGCTCCTCCGACTTCGGCGCGGGGTGGCGTTTTTCCAATAGCCTGTTTTTGCAATATGTGTTCTCCACCTCTTACGGTGTCGATTCCGGAGGCCACACATTCATGCTGCGCTACACGTTCCATTTGCACGGCGAGTAGTTGTGCGGCGGCAATCGTGCGCCCGGCAGTCGCCCCGAGGACACTGCCGCCCCACGCGAGGCCCAAAGCTTCAAAACCGGAGGCCAGAGAGAATGACATCGGCAGTCTTTTCCAAGAAAGAAAGGGGCGAGGGAAGCACGCCCCCATGAATAAGCACAACAGAGTGCGGCGCTCGTGTTGTGAACATCGCGCTGGAACCATTGCACGCAACGTACCGAACGCCCGCGGCGAAGTAGGTCACTGAATACAACGACCGCATCGTTTTGCTGCCCATCCTGAGATCCTTGGCGTGGCATTTCGTCACATCAGGAGATTCAGGCGGCGGCCGAATGCCGCCGCCAGGTTACATGACTGGCCGGGCGTTTGAATGTCCTTGGCACCAGACCACAGGCCTCGCATAGACCTTATCGCGCATTATCCTTCCCTGCGCGGTGCTTTCGTGAAACCTTGCGGTTTATGTCCGGCCAGAACTCCTTCAAGACGTTCGACGCCATGTCGACCCCGAGCTGAACCCCAAGCTTGGAGATGGCGTTGGTAGCCGTCCGGTTGTCCGGATAGTAAGCGGTCGAAATCGCCACAGCGGTTGAATTGCCGATGATCTCCGAAAAATTGAACTGCGCGTGATCGGAGTCCGTGTGGGTCCAGAAGATCTGGCCAGCCGCGCTCGCCAGGCGGGACCAGCCGCTTCCCGTCCCGCGCCGGAAATAACGCGGGTCCTGATGAAGCCCGCAGGAAAGACGGCTTCCGTCATCACATCCCCGATCACGAAATCGGCGTATGACGTCCCGAGGTACCGCGCGTAGCCCTTTATGCCTTGGCCGAACCCCGGAGTGGCGTTCGTCAACTGAGCCTCACCTGCGAACAGCACGGCAAGAGCGGCGGTGCCTCGGTCGAATGAGTCCTCCGTAGCAATTCTGAACTTTTCCTCGGCAGTGAGCGGCTCGTAGGGATACAAACTCGGGGACGTCCGGTAGTTGGGAATGATCCAGAATATTCTCTTGTCCTCCGGTTGATCCGGATTTGGCGTAGGTGAGGTCTGCTGGCCTAGCGCAAGGCTCGAAACGACAGGGAAAAGAACCGCCAGAAAAATGCGGCTACGAAAAAGCATACGTTCACGCGAGCAAGAGACCTACCAACCTCACGGGCGGGCAGATCAGCAAAAGTTCTTGCTCGATCTTGGGCGCCGCGCGGCCGATCGCAAACGGCGGCAAATTGCCGCACCCGAGAACGATAGCGCGACAGTTTGCCCACCCGCCGTCGGGTACTTCGTCGGCGGCGTTGGACAATTCGCGCCCGGGTTGGCAAAGAGATGTTTGTACTGCGGAAGGAACGAAAGGCGCGCGTGCCGAAAGGAGCACGGCCCACGCGCCTGACACATTAACTAGTGAGAGTCACCATCGTGATCGACGTCGCCGCCCGCGGAACGAGCCTGCGAACTCAAATGAACTGAATCCTCTTGCGGTTTACTAGCAGGCTGCTGCGTGGTAGACGGCGGATTGGGTACCTGAGGTGTTGTGTGAGCGGTCACGATGCTTGAGCTGATTGGATTGATCATCTAACCTCCGATTTACATATCGGCCAAAATCATCCGATGTTCAACAAAACTGAAGCTTTATCTTAATTGAGACGGTGGCAAATTGCCGCTGCGGAATTGTTTGCCCTCCAGCCCACCCGAAGCAATCACGCTCTGTTTCTCGCATCTAAACAGGCTGCACCTGGAGGAGCCCGTGGCGGAAGCAAACGTGCACCAGCAGAGCGTCAAATGAATCCCAAAGTGACGGCGTTCTTTGTTGGGTTTCTCCTCATCTCGGGTTCCTTGCGAGCGCAACTCGGTGGCTCTACGCTGTCCGGGACCATCACGGACCCTTCGGGAGCCGTGATTCCAAACGCCAAAATCTCCGTCAAGAATGTGGCCACCGGTCAAGCGACGGAAGCCCAAACCAACTCGTCCGGGATGTACAACGTAGCAGACCTCATGCCGGGCGACTACGATGTTACCGTCACGGCGGAAGGGTTCAGTAACAAAGTGGCGACAGTGACGCTTACGGTAGGGGTCAAGCAGACCATGGACCTCGCCTTAATAGCCTCCTCCACCAATGTGGTCCCGCCGCCTTCGCTGGGTGATCTGGGTTTCCCTCCGGCTGAGGCACAGGGAAATGCCCAGGATCAGGCAAGACTCGACAAGCGCGCGCATATGCTCAAGATGCATCAACGGTTCGGTTTGATAACGCTCGCGCCTTTGGTCGCCACGATCGCCACTTCCAACCTCGCCGGCGGAAGGCACCCAAGCGCGACCGGCCGCGATATACATGGCGCGCTGGGCTCCGTGACGGCGGACATGTATTTCATGACCGCTTACTACGCCATCCGCGCTCCTACGATACCAGGAACCACAACGCGTGGCCCCATCCGCCTGCACAAGGCCTTGGCCTGGATTCATGGCCCTGGGATGATCCTGACCCCCATCTTGGGGGCCATGGCTTTTAGTCAAGAAAGCCACGGAGAAAGAGTTCGCGGGATCGCCAAGGCGCATGGGGTCGTGGCTGACGTGACGTACACGGCGTTTGGTCTCGCCATTGTGTCCGTGTCCTTTAAATTCTAGGTAGGGCGTATGAGCAATAGAATGCTGATGGCCATCTTGCTTCTACCGTTGCTCAGGCCCGCGTTCGCCCAATCGGATCACCAATGGGTGCTTGAAGAATCCACTCTCACCTATCATGTGTCTCACCCGCTACATCAGAGCGAAGGCCTCAGTCATGCTGCGCGAGGCAAAGGCGTTTGTCACGCCGGACAATGCGATTTCTTGATAGCGGTACCAGTGAAGTCGTTTGATTCGGGGGATAGCAACCGGGATCTTCACATGCTTCAAGTGACGCGCGGCGCGCAATTTCCCATCGTCAGTGTGCGCACGCGACTGCCCGAAACTGCATCCGCGTCCACAACAATCCATTGCGATCTGGAGATCCAGTTTGCGGGCCAGACCGCTCAATATAAACAAGTCCCATTTCAACTGGCGACTCAAGGAAACCAGATCAGGATCTCAGGAACAATTCCCGCCACCCTATCCGATTTCAAGATCGACCCGCCGTCGCTCTTAGCGGTAGCTGTTAAGAACGAGATGCCAGTGCGCGTGGACATGACGTGGCGCCCGCAGTGAATGGTAGGCGTCGCCTCTTGCCGAGGTGAACCATGGATCAAAAGGATCTTGATGAGAACCTTATTCTTGAATCCGCCGTCCTTTGAAAAATTCGACGGAGGCGCGAGTTCTCGCTGGCCGGCTTCACGCGAGATCGAGTCGTACTGGTACCCGGTCTGGCTCTGTTTTCCAGCTGGAATGCTGGCTGACAGCAAAGTCGTAGATGCCCCGCCGCACAAGATATCGATTGAGCAGACCGTGGCGATGGCAAAAGACTTCGAACTGCTCGTGCTGTTTACGTCCACTGCAGGGTTTCAGGTCGACGTGAAGATTTCGGAGATGATGAAGGACGTTAATCCGAAATTGAAAGTCGGCTTTGTGGGACCACCGGTTACCGTCGAACCGGAAAAGAGCCTCGGGGTCTCCTCGGCCATCGACTTTGTGGTGCGGCGCGAGTTCGACCACCAGGTCGCCGAGTACGCAAGGGGCAAGCCGCTCGAGGAGTTGGCGGGAGTCAGCTTCCGGAAAAATGGGAGCATTGTCAACAACCCCGAAGGTGGCGTCATCGAGAACCTAGACGAGCTGCCTTGGGTGACTACGGTTTACAAGCGCGATCTGGATGTCACTCGATATAACGTGCCGTTCCTGTTGAATCCGTTCGTTGCGCTGTACACGTCGCGCGGTTGCCCGGCGATGTGCACTTTCTGCCTCTGGCCCCAAACCCACTCCGGCCACCGCTGGCGCCTGCGATCCACTGACGACGTCGCTAGCGAGGTGCGTTATGCACGCGAAGCCTTCGCGAACCTCAAAGAAATCTTCTTCGACGACGACACTTTCAACTACCGCAAGGAACGCACCGTCGAGCTCTGCAGCAAGCTTAAGCCGCTGAAAGTCACATGGTCGTGCACTTCGCGCGTCACTACCGACTTCGAGACTTTGAGGGCGATGAAGGAGGCTGGCTGCCGGTTGCTGATCGTCGGCTATGAGTCAGGCGATCCACAGATCCTGAAGAACATCAAAAAGGGCGCCACGGTCGATATGGCACAGCGCTTTACCACCAACTGCAAGAAGCTCGGTCTTGTCATTCACGGCGATTTTATCGTTGGGCTCCCCGGCGAGACTCGCGAGTCAATTCGCCGCACCATCGAGTTCGCCAAGAAACTCGATACCGGGACCATTCAGGTCTCGATCGCCCATCCGTATCCGGGCACCGAGTTCTATGACTACGCCAAGAACAACGACTTTATCACCATCGACTCGATGACCGACGACAAAGGCCACCAACTCCCGAACATTGTCTACCCAGGCCTGGACCGAGGCGACCTGATCGAATGGGTGGAGCGCTTCTATGACGAGTATTACTTCCGCCCTCGCGTGATTTGGCGTTTTGTTCGGGAGATGATTTTCGATTCTGCTGAGCGACGGCGTTTGACGAAAGAGGCACACGAATACATTTCACTGCGGTCGAAGCGGAATAAGTTCGTCGCTGAGCAACGTCAAAGCCAGGCATCCTTTGGTGCGGGCAGGTAAGCAAGCGTGCCACGAAGAATTGGGCCAGTGTATGGTCCAAAAAACTGTATCTGGTTGAATGCGCTCTGGTCCGTCAACCGTAGCCGCTCCGGCCTTCGTCTGCGGTCCTTCACTGAACCGAGTGATTGGCCTGAGTGCGCAACTGTTGGCTTGGTGGCTTGCCTCGCGGGGCTCCGTACCAAGGACCAGAAAACTGCAACGGCAACTTACACCACCGCGTCACAAACTTTCCAGTGATGCGTTGGCCTAGTGAAGCGAAGTGCACAGAGTAATTAACTGCGGTCTCCGCAGACCCTCATTTGGTGTCGTTCGGCTTTTCATGCTCCTGGCGCTCCCGTTTTCGCCGGACACGCTCGCCGAGGAGACGGTCTCACTCGAAGTCAGCGCCAGGACGGATCAAGGCATTGCGGTGCCCGGCGCGAAAGTAACTCTTCGTTCAACGGGCGGTTTACTGCAAAACGGCGAGACCGGCACCGCTGGTGACGTTCGCTTCGCCGACCTAGTGCCTGGCGCGTATCAAGTCAGCGTCACTGCCACAGGTTTCAACGAGCTGACAATAGCGTTCAACTTGGAGCCAGATGCGCCACAACGCATCGACGCCATCCTCGCGTACGGGACCACCCGGAAGGACAGTATTACCGTCGAAGGTGGTGTAGAAAGTCCACTGCAGCAGAGCCTCTCGACTCCCGTCGCATTAGACAGGAGCGAGGTGAAGAACATGCCCGACCGCCCCGCGTCCGTGGCGGAGGCTCTGACGCTGGCGCCCGCCATTCTTCGGTTACCCAACGGACTGTTAAGCATCTCGGGCAATGGCGAACACCGCAGCAGTCTGTTGGTAAATTCCGGCGACGCAACGGACCCGGCAACGGGGCAGTTCGGCGCCACTATACCCATCGACAGCGTGCAGACTATGAACGTTTTGACAAGTCCGTTCCTCGCGGAATACGGCGGCTTCACATCCAATGTCGTTTCAGTGGAGACACGCAGAGGCGGCGACAAATGGACGTTTGAACTGAACGACCCTCTGCCGGAATTCCGTTTCCGTAGTTGGCACATGGTTGGCTTGAAGTCCGCAACTCCACGCGTTACTTTTGGCGGCCCGACACTTTCCAGCCGCCTGCATTTGCTCGAGTCGATCCAGTATGAGATGCGGTCGACCTCCATCATCACTCAGCCGTTCCCTAACAATCAGCAGCGTCGGGAGGGCTACAACTCGTTCACGCAGTTGGATTACATCGTCAATCCCACAAACGTCCTGACCGCCACGCTCCATGTCGCGAACCAACATACGCGCTTCGCCAATCTGGATGCGTTCAATCCTGAGCCGGTAACGCCCAACTCCGCCAATTCCACCTATGCTGTGGCTGTGACCGATCGGGCCTCCCTTGGTGGTGCGCTGCTCGAAAGCGCGCTCTCGGCGACGAGTTTTCGCGCCGGAGTCTGGCCTCAGGGAACTCTGGATATGAATCTGACTCCGGCAGACAATCAAGGGAACTACTTCAGTCAGCAGACCAGAACCGCATCGCGGTTGGATTGGCGTGAGACGTTTTCCTTCTCGCGCAACTGGCTGGGCGTTCATAATTTCAAGTTCGGATCGACCATTGGTGGCACGGCCGAGCATGGGCTCGTGCAGGATCACCCGGTCAACATCCTGGACACGGCGGGTGCTGTTCTCGAGACCATCCGCTTCACGCCGGGTCAGCCGTTTCAGAGGTCCGACGTGGAGACCACTTTCTTTACGCAAGACCACTGGGTGGTGGGTTCGCACTTCGCAATTGAGTCTGGGATACGGGCCGAACAGCAGCGCGTCACCGACACCGTTCGCATTGGGCCACGCGTCGGACTCGCCTGGACGCCTTTTGGCGGGGGGAATACGGTCGTGCGGGCCGGCGCCGGAGTTTTTTACGACCGCGTTCCCTTAAACGTGTATGGATTCCCTGCCTACCCTAACGAGATCGTAACGTCCTACGCTCCGGCCGGCCAGATTCTCAGTGGGCCCACGCAATTCTACAACCTGACCGAGGCCACGGTTCAATCCGAGCTTCCATTCATCTATAACAAACAACAACCCGGCAATTTCTCACCCTACAGTGTGAACTGGAATATTCAGGTTGAGCAGATTCTGCGGCCCACGCTACGGGTTCGCGCGAACTACTTACAGAGCAGTTCCGACGGCCTCATCGTTCTCAGCCCTCAAGTCGTGCGGGACAACGATGCCTTCGTACTCAATGGGAACGGTGGTGCCCAGCTCAGACAGTTCGAGTTGACCACCGCGGTACGAGCGCCGCATGATAACCTGCTCTACTTTTCCTACGTTCGCAGCCATGCAACCGGCAGTTTGAATGACTTTAATAACTATCTGGCGAACTTCCCTCCCGCCGTTGTGTTGCCCAATTACTACAGCGCGCTGCCGGGTGACGTGCCCAATCGCTTCCTGGCATGGGGCGTCCTTCATTTTCCCTGGAAGTTACAGTTGATGCCCAAAATAGAGTACCGGACGGGCTTCCCATACTCGTCCGTGGATGTTCTGCAACAATATGTCGGTCTTCCGAACCAATCCCGTTTTCCTGGATATCTTTCAGTGGATACGCGAGTCTCGAAGGACTTCAAAGTTTCCGATAAGTACACTCTGCGATTCTCGGTCGCCGGCTCGAATCTGACAGACCATTTCAACCCGGTCAGCGTCCACGCGAACATCGCCGATCCGCAGTACGGCGTCTTTTTCGGCCAATACAGACGGCGCTTCACCGCCGATTTCGATGTGATCTTCTGACCTATATAGTAGGTTCTTGATCAAATGAGGCGATCAACTGGCAGGATTAAGTACTCGAACATCACGGTAGTAGCGGCAAAGGCTTAGAGACAAAAGGGGGGGGAATTATGTCTACATCACGTCTCGGCTGGTTTGTTCTCGGCGCGCTCACGGCGGTGCTGGTCCTCGCTGCCGGCGCTTATCTGTTCATCCGCGGCGGGGGCGTTCCCATGGGAACAACCGCAAAGCCACTGCCGCTCGAAAGGACGGTGGCGCACATGGCGCTGCGGGCGAGCTATGGGAATGCAGCAGACCAGAAAGATTCACTTCCGCTGGACGACACCAACATGCTGGCCGGAGTACATGTATATCAATACAGGGAGAATTGTGCGGTTTGCCATGGCCTTCCAGGACAGCCGCACACTGCGATTGCGAAAGGGATGTTCCCCGATCCGCCGTTGCTATTCGAGAAAGAGGAGATGGTGACGGATGATCCGGAAGGCATCACATTTTGGAAAGTGACGAACGGGATCCGATTGTCGGGGATGCCGGGATTTGCGAAGACGTTATCGGAGACCGACCGCTGGCACGTGACTATGTTGGTGGCCCACGCCGATAAGCTTTCCCCATCGGTACAAGGTAAGCGTTAGACCAACCCCTATTGATGAGATACAAAAAGCCTGCTGAGATGTCGTCATGGCACGACGGCGAAAATCTGAGGAAATAGAAGCGTTGGTCCAGGAATACCGGGCCAGTGGGATG
>Ga0181536_10007094_pt1 | contig 11081 bp, 8 predicted proteins | sample PEATcosm2014_Bin_41_FD_121105 | JGI IMG/M metagenome (GOLD analysis project Ga0181536, IMG submission 121105) | Peatland microbial communities from MTU Mesocosm Facility, Houghton, MI, USA - PEATcosm2014_Bin17_60_metaG | ecosystem: Environmental > Terrestrial > Soil > Wetlands > Peat | place...
CAGGCTTAAAGACTGACTCCCGTAAATGTCAAACTTCTACTGCCACCCCGCCAGAGGCGGGGGATCTCTTCACACTTTAGTGCCTGCGTGAGAACTAGTTTTGATGGCCATACATTGGGTTCGATGATTTCGAGAAGCCGATATATGGCGGTCAAACAGATCGAAAATGAGGCTCTCACGCAGCCACTTTAGCCCCTGAAAGAATGGCGACTTCGCAAAATGAACTTATGCAGAGCTTCCATAGACCTGGAACATTGAATTTAAATCAGATTACTTATCGGAAAGCAGTTTCCGATAGGCCCCGGCAATTCCACTCATCATCACCTCGGTCGTGAATCTTTCAGCCACCAGGTTTCTTCCCGCCGCGCCCATGGCTTTTGCCTGAAACGGATCGGAGAGCAGCCGGAGAATGGCGTCCGCGAGGGCGGAAGCATCTTCTCGAGGGACAAGAAACCCTGTGACTCCATCCTGCACGGCCTCCGCGTTTCCGCCTACACCGGTAGCAACCACAGGAAGAGATGCGGCCATGGCCTCGATGATGGCGTTCGAGAAACCCTCGCTGCGAGAGGGAAGAACGAAGATATCGGCACCGGCCAGATGTTCGCGAAGACTCGCAACTCCGCCTTCAAACCTAAATCTCTCCGACAGGTTCAAATTCCGAACGAGAGCTTGTAACTCGAGATAATATTCCGGCTCCAGCACCTCGCCCACGATGCTGAACCGGGCTCCTGGAAAGCGCAACGCAACGGCAGCGGCAGCCTTGATGAAGATGTCATGGCCCTTCACGCGGCGGATATTGCCAACCGTCGTGACCAGGAATTCGCTCGGAACCTTGGTTGTCTTGGGCGCAGTATCCCAGTCGGCAAGGTAAAGTCCGTTGTAAATCGTTTGGACGCGAGCCGGATCGATGCGATCCACCTCGATCGAATACCGGCGGACTTGCTCCGAGACGGCAAAGACAGCATCCGGCACGCCGGCCATCAGCCGATAGGCAATTTGGTGCTTTCGTGTTCTGAGGATTCCCATGTCTCTGCGAGACCACACCAGCTTCGCCTTCGACATAGCCTTAGTTACAAATCCAGCCCAAATGTCGGAACTCTCGAAGCATGTATGCACTATCCGCACGTTCTTCTCTTTGATGAATTCTCTTAGCCCGAAAGCAGCCCGAAGCGCAGCAAGGTCGTAAGTGCGATGCAAAGGAAGCAGGTAGGTGGGACAGGGCGCCAACTTCAACACGGCGCTTTCGGGATGGATGAAAAAAGTCAGGATGCTAGCTCGGAATCCATACTGCGGCAAAAGAGCCGCCAGCTTGAGAACGATGCGCTCTCCGCCTCCCAGCGATTTCGGAAACTGATCCACAACCAGCAGTACGTGGGGCAAGCCGTTATGCTCTGTGCTCGTACTGCTCGCTGATTCCAACGGGATAAGTGCGATCATCGTCGTTTGCCTGATCCTCGGCGAACTCAGGTTGATAAATCGAATGCCGTAACACTGCGAATACGGTACTGCTCAGATCCCAGTGCTCCCAATGGGGGGAATGCCGGCGCCAACAAAAGCAGGAGCCGCTTCCAGTTTCAGTTCCGGCCCCTGGAGTTGGGTCGCGCGAGCTGCCGCGCCGGCCAGCACCCACAGCAGTCCGGTGATTTCAAGGTAAGTCCACCGGTCGCCAAATAAGTTGGCAACCATCAAGGTCCATATAGCAACGAAGAGGCCAAGCCCTAACCCCTTGTACATCGAGTCGCTGGCCCGCTTGAAGAGGCGATAAGACATCGCAAGCAATTGTTGAAGCAAGATAAAAGCCATAATAAGTCCGATAATTCCTGTCTCCACGAGCACTTTGACATACCAATTATGAGTGTCTTTCAGGTTATCCACATGCGGCATAAGTTGGAAGGTGGCGAAACCGTTTCCGACGATGGGGCTGTGCGCGATCGATTGCCAGGACTCCTTCCATAGATCCACGCGCTCCTGGGCAGATGCCTCGAGCTGCCCGCTGGGGTCCTTAGTCATGGTGACGCGCTGGCGGACGGCGGTTGGTACAATTCCCTGCCATGTAAAAAGAAAGACTGCAATAACCACAAGAAGCTTTCGATCCTTTACCAGGCCGAGCACGAGTATGCCGAAGAGTACTGCAAGATACCCTGCTCGAGAGAACGTATACATAGTCGCAAACAGGGTCAAAGCAACCAATGCGTAGCCGGTCAGCTTGAACTTCTTCCTCTTGATGAACTGCACAAAACCCCAGAAAAACATAGCGAATTGGGCCAGAAATGCCGCTGTCTGATTTGAGCCGAAGGCCAGCGGGCCTCCGCTGCGTTTATTCTCGTCGAAAGTCGTCCATGTCCTCGACATACTCTCCAGTATGCAACTCCTGTCGATAAATAGCAGTGCAAATGCGGCAATGAAGACGACCGTCCTGACGGCTTTCCGGTCTTCGACAACTAAGCCGGTCGCGGCAAATACCAGTGGAATGAACATATAGTCTTTCCAGGTAACGAAGTTGATGTCTTTGAGCCATAGCGGCGCCGAGGCATTGCCAAGTGCCGTGCCCACCCACATCGAAAGATATAGATAGACACCAAAGACTGCCCAAATCAGGTAGAGTCCCGTTTTAGGAAGGCGCTTGCCGCGGATTAAAGCTCCAACGATCACTGCTAGAACCAGAATGGTCAACATATTTTCGCCCAGGGGATAATCGATGAAGTGATCCCGCATCGCGCGATAAGGGACGAATGGAATCAAGTAGTAGAGACCCCAGAGCGGCCGCCACCCTAACGAGACGAAGAACATCGCCCAGAAGCCCAGGTAGGCGACCAGCGGAATATAGTGTCCAATGCCTAACCCTAACCCCAAGATACAACCTCCGTAACGTCCGCAAGAGAGAAAAGAACCAAATCGCTATAGGACGATAGAACTAGTTTACTAAAGCCATACTCTGTTTCGTCCCGTGATGAAATTATAGAATGCAAGCGCGGCTGCCGCGTTGAGCATGAGAAACGTACTAGCAACAGCGATCGGTTTGAACATCCTGGTGGACGGGCTCAACGTTCCTAATACTGCCAGAAAGTAAAACAGTATCTGGAGCCAAAAGACGGTCCGATAGAACAGCCCGACCGACGTACAGGAAGCTATCAGCATGAGGATCTGTAGCAATGGAACCATGAGCCGAAGCAGCTTATGGCTGATGAAGCGAAACAGTAGTGGATTCGCCTGCGAAAGCAGCCAGGGCGCCAGACGGAGCAATTGGTAGTTCCCAGTTAGCGTGCGCACCTTGCGCGATAACTCCCTTCCCTTCTCGTCGAAGAGCCGGTCGCGCGCGATGGCCGAGGGCTGAAAAACTACGCGCTTGCCCATACGGGCCACATTCATGGGGACAAAAACATCGTCGAGAATCGTTCCCGGAGGCATCTCTGCATACAGTTCACGCCGAATTGCGTAGATAGCTCCGGTTACGCCAACCACCGAGCCGGACGCGGACTCGAGTTTGCGTACGGCCTTCTCAATCTCCCAGTAGATCCCCAGAGCGCTAGCGCAGGCTGGAGTGGAACCGGCATCCAGCAATAGCTCGCCGCTGACAGCGCCAACCTCGGGATCGGCAAAGCATGCGGATAACTCTGAAACTGAGCTTCGATCGACAAGTTGCCGTGCGTCCAGGAAAACAAGTATCTCGCCTGTGGCTTGCGCCACAGCCTTATTCAGCGCGATTGCCTTTCCGTTCGGCTCATCGAGAATCACCGGAACAATATATGCGCCTTGCCCGCGCAGAATATCAACTGTACGGTCGGTCGATCCATCGGAAGCTATGACGATCTGAAGCCGGTCCTGTGGGTAATCTAGGTGACGCAGATTCTCCAGCTTGGCAGGCAGGTTGGCTTCTTCGTTGCGCGCGGCGATGACGATGGAAACGCTCGGATTGAATTGTTCCCTTAGGACGGGCCAGCTGCGAAAACGCGAAATCGCCCAAAGCAGAATGGGGTAACCAAAATATGCGTAGGATGCCAGTGCGGCACAAAGCCAGAAGAGCAATCTCATGGGACGCTCCGGTAAAGCGATACCGCCTCGGCGCCGGCGAGCGACGCGCCAATATCGGTAGTCGTATTTTTCAGAATGAACATACCACGGTGCTACTATGTATTTTAACATACGGGAACCTTGGCTGCTGCTCCTGAACATGGCAGCTTTGCCTGAGATCCGAATTTCTTCGGAATTCTCTCCCGGCCTGAATTTGCGGTGAAGGAGACTTACTTGCAGTTGCGTCTATGGCACATTGCGCGAAGCGTCCTATCCAACTGGTTCGCAATGGCGGCCACTCTAGCTGTCGGATTCTTCCAGGCTCCTTTCATCGTCCATCGACTGGGAAATGTTGCCTATGGCGTCTGGGTTTTGGCAATCTCGTCCGTCAATTATGTGAGCCTCCTGGATCTGGGCCTGGCCAGCTCCGTGGTAAGGTATGTATCCAAAGGTCACGCCACTCAAGATCACGAAGGAGCTTCCGATGTGCTTTCGGCGGTGCTTTGGGTGCGGTTACAGATCAGCGCAGTGATATTGGCGCTCACCGGATGCATCGCCGCGGTATTTCCGCTTGTCATCAAGATTCCTGCGGCCATGGCCGTCGATGCGCGCGAGGCCATCCTGATCATAGGAGTCACGACCGCTATCTCCATGTCGTTCGGAGTTTTCAGCTCCACATTGTCCGCATTGAACAGGTACGACCTGCGAAGCTATGTGACGCTGACCCAGTTGACTTTGCGCGTGGGCGGGGTCGTAACAGTATTGCGCGCCGGGCACGGCATTGTTGCCATCGCTCTCTGTGAACTTCTTGCGGCTGCCGTCGGCAACGGATTGCTGGTGTACACAGTGCGGAGAATATATCCCGAACTGCGAATCCGGCTCACAAAGCCGAGGAGAGAAGTTTTTCGGCAAATCTGGTCCTATAGCGCCTATGCTTTCCTGCTTACGGTTGCGGGCCAATTGGTTTATCAGTCGGACAATCTGGTCGTGGGCGCATTTGTCTCGGCCTCCGCGGCAACCTTCTACTCGTTCGGAAACTCTCTGTGCATTTATACGCGGCAGGTTGTCGGCGCGATGACCACGACGTTTGTCCCAGCCGCAAGCACATACGAGGCCGCGGGCCATATGGATAGCCTGCGTTCTCTTTACTATAACGGTACCCGAGCAACCATGGCTCTGTCACTGCCGATCGTGATTACCCTGTTGACGCGCGGCAGAAACTTTATCGGCTTGTGGGTAGGTCCTCAGTATTCGCAACAATCGGGAACAGTGCTGGCGATTTTGGCAACCGCACTTTTGTTTTCCATGAACAATTCCACGGTATCGGCGGTCGCCTGGGGAGTAGAGAAGCATAAAACAGTTGCAAAATGGGCGATCCCCGAAGGAATCGCAAACTTGATCCTTAGCATTCTTTTGGCGCGCACCAGGTTAGGCATCTATGGGGTTGCAATCGGGACGCTGCTGCCAAACCTGGTTACGTCTCTCATCTTGTGGCCGCGGTATGTCTCCCGGATCATCGACGTTACCTGGAATCAGGTCTATCGGAATGTATGGGGTCCCGTTTATCTCTGCGCGATTCCGTTTGCCGCCGCATCCTTTGCCGTCGGCGTATTTTTCCCTGCGCGCACTATGATAATATTTGTTTTTCAGACGATCGCGCTGCTTCCTGTTTTTGGGATTGTTGTAGGCTTGGTGTTTCAGGACAATGTCAAGAGTCAGATTCTTCCCAGGATCAGGTCGATAGTAATGCAGGCGAGGAATAGCCGGTAGAATTCATATTGTTTTATGCGCGGTTATCGGATCACCGATTTGATTTTTGCTGTTGTACGGCATGATCGAGGGAACGTGTTATTCACAGTAAGCGTGAGTAGGGGTAGGAACCTGAAAGGCCACAACAAAGTCGATCATGCGCTTACGATTGCTCACTTTATGCCTTGGAGCGGCATAGGCGGAGTCGAAATCGCCACGCTTCGCATGGTGGAGGCGACACGTGAGCAGTTCCGCCACATTGCATTTTGCCTGGACGACGCTGTGTTGCTGAAGGATTCGTTCCAAAAGCTGGGAATCGAAACGATAACCTATACACCTCCAGAGCCTAGCTTGCGACATTTAGGAAGATATTACAAAGAGTCCCGCGCTGTAACGCGCCTGCTTAGAAATGCCGGAGTAAATATAGTCCATTTTGCCGATGAAAAGGCGGCATATCACAATAGCCTTGCTGCCCTTCTCACGCGGACTCGCACGATATGTCATCTTAGAACGCTCTACCCGCATCTTAGCATTCGCCAGCGGATTTGCTTGCTTCCTGTTCATAGTTTTATCTTCGTATCGAAAGAGGCGAAGCAAAGTTTTGCCTTGTCCTTGCCCGACAGCAAGGCTCGCGTCATTTATGATGCGATAGAGATTCCGACCGCCGATACGACTGAGTGCGATGCAACCGTCAGACGCGAATTGGGCATTCCCCCCGGATGCGCGGTGATCGGTATGATCGCGCGGGTTGGACCGGTGAAGGACTACTATACCTTGGCCGCCGCCGCCGCCGAGGTTATTCACAAACACCCCGATACGAGGTTTCTTGTGGTGGGGGACAACTCTCTTGTCGATTTGAACCGGAAGCACTATGAGGAAGTGGATCGAAAGCTGCAAGAGTTTGGAATCGCAGATCGGTTTATCTTTACCGGCCATCGAGACGATGTGTTGCGACTGATCGCTGCGATGGACATATCGGTGCTCTGCACACACAGGGAGGGCTTTCCATTGTCCATCCTGGAGTTAATGGCGATGCGGAAGCCCGTCATCGCAACCGCGGTCGGGGGCATTCCAGAGATTGTTAAACATGGCGTGACCGGGTATTTGCATCAACACGGCCACAGCAAGGAGCTTGCGGACGCGATAATATCCTTGATTGAAAACCCCGAAGAGGCGAACCGCATTGCGATGGCCGGCTATGAGCACGTACGGCGGAACTATTCGTCGCAGAAATTTGTCAACGAGATTTCCGCGGCTTATTCTGATGTAATTCGCCGATGAGGAATGTTATTGCTTAAAACTTATAGTTTGCGCGATAGTCGTTTGGTGACTGGAAGCGGCTTTGACGTTCGCCATTGAACAGTTTGTTGCTCACATACACGGGAGAAGACTGGCATCATGGAAAATCTGAAATCAGAGTCTACGCCTTTACCCGCTCCCTTGGTGAGTGTGTCGATGACTGCCTATAATCTGGCGAAGTGGCTACCGAGAGCCATTGACAGTGTTCTTCAGCAGAGAGCGGCCTTTCCAATCGAAATCGTCATTGGCGATGACTGTTCCTCGGATGCGACTCTCAGTATTGCGCATTCCTATCGGGAGCGGCACCCGGATGTGATCAGGGTGCTGGAGCGGAGCAGGAATACCGGCATTCAGCGCAATACGTGGGAAACGCTGGAGCAATGCCGGGGTAAGTACACTGCATGGTTGGATGCAGATGACTATTGGACGGACCCAGAGAAGTTGGCGATCCAGGTTGAAATGCTGGAACTGGACCCATCTATCAGTATATGTTGTCATTTCGTGCGATGGGTTACGACTAATGAGGAAGTGACGCGGGAAAGGTATCCTTCAATATCCGCTGGACGGTACGGGATGGATGAGCTTCTTCGACATAGTTTTATACCTACTCCTTCAGCTGTGTTCCGGAGTGGTATTCACCGGCAGTTGCCAGCATGGTATTTCGATCTTCCATCATTATCCGATTGGCCCTTGTGGGTATTATTGACTTGTTCTGGAGATATTGTCATGGTCGATCGCACGATGGCCGATTATATGCTTACGCCAGGAAGTTCCATGATGAGCAAAGGAGCGTTGTTCTGGTATAAGATGGATGCGGAATTCTACGAACGAGTTGAGAGCATCCTCCACTCCAGATGGCATAGGCTAGTACGTGCCGAGAAGGGCAAGCGATATGAGTCGATGGCCTATTTGCTTAGAAAACAAGGGGACTTTACCGCTTCGCGCAAGGCAGCTTTTAAGGCATTTCGCGAGCCTTTTCTGTTGGACCAGTGTGGCAGCAAGACAAAAACTCTACTTGCATCGTTTGTGCGCGAGGCGGAGTGGCGGCTAAAAAGGGGGATATCTCCGTCTGGAACCTGAGAGCATTATGATCGGCTGCGTTGATGATAGAGCGGAAAGGATTCATATCATATACTGTTAAACCTGCGGGCTGAAAAGATAGTTATCCACGGGCTATGCCTTTGTATAAACAAAGTTCAGCATGGGAACATTTCTCAGCCAAATGTCCACGTAGCCGGATAGCTTTCCGTAAGAGTTATCAACCGCTGTAACATTGCGGCCGAGAAGAAGAGCCAGCAGCATCGCATGGAGCCGATCGGTGACGACCGACGGGTGTTTGGATACGGCGCGGATTCCATCCAAAACGATGAGATCGCGGATAGGATACCATAATGCCGTCTTTTGCACGGGAACGTTTTTTCTCGATAACAAGTCCATGTAACGAATTGCGGCATTCGCGCACCGGAGATGCTTCGGGCGAATGATCTGTTCCCAATCCACGGTTAGCGCGTCGCCTGGAAACAGTTCGGAATTGAAACTTCCTGCCGTCTCTTCATCTCTGCGAACAAGATAAAACGGCTTGTTCTCTGTCGGCTCTGCTGAAGGTCGCACAACATTCCATAGCATATGCGCCATATCCGGCATTGCGCTGGCGCTTGCAATTCCGTTCCGATGCATCACATCGACGGAATACTCATCCCGGCATAAGACCTTGCAATTCCCATGTTGCGCGATCGTTAAAACGGATTGCCGCTCCCGCTCCTTGTCCTGAAAAAAAATTGTTTGCGGCATAACGACAAACCTGTTTCTGGGAAACCGCGCAATCAGCCGTTCCCGCCTGCTATTATGGTTGCCGTAAATATCTCCGAAGTTCCCGCCGCCGTGCAGTATAAACACGACCGAATCGTCAATGCCTTTGATCGTTTCCGGGAAGTCGTTTGTGTAGCCGAGGTTGTATCGTCTCCAAATGTTGAGGCGGTTTTCCCGAAAGAACAACTCTGTGCCCTGGTTGATCAGCAGGTCTCCGATATTCAAATGAACGGGATAATCTACATAGATGATTCTAGCCGAATTGTCGAACTCGCCCAGGATTTCGGATAACTTACTCTTTAGCCCATTCATAACCTGAGCGGTCTTTGGGTCAACCTGCACTGCCAATGTCGCCGCCTCCCCGGGAAAATCACGTTAAAAGTTTGTTGAAAAACTCTTCGACATCCCAGATCGCGATCTTTTGAGGGGTGCCGAAACTCTCACCAAAGGTTCACGGAACGTATACAGGGCATTCCGACGCGATGCAATTTTGCACGGCTACGCTCACTTTGCCTTTTTCAACAAGCTTCCTAGAATCCCGCTCCCATGATCACGGCCATACAAAAGTAAGTCACCATAAGCAGGAAGCCCAACTCCCATTTGATCCTGCCGGCCGCGGCTGGAATCAAATTGCCGTCCGCTTCCCATTTCTTCACGCGCCATCGAAAGGATATTCCGATGATTCCCGGAGCCGCAATGTAAAGCGCAAGAGAATAGCCGAATAGGTCTTGGAAATGCGGCCCTTGCTTCAACCACAAGCGCAGACCCAGCAGAGCTTCGCAGACGATCAGCAGCAGTATCGAAAGCACAAGGCAGATATTCGAGTCGCGCCGCATACGGGCGATGGAGTCTTTACGTTCCACTGGCAATCGGGCCTCCATTCAAACAGGCTGCTTTCGCAGTATACAACCGAGCCGGGCATTCCGCCTCTACCGCAGGTTATCGGTCACGGGCTCGGGATGAATCGTCACCCGGTCAACCTCCGGGCACTCCAGCTTGAAGCGGTCCTCGAGCGCGGTGATCGACCCATGAACCCGCTGCATGGTCAGATCGTCCGGCAGCGTACAGTGGCAGGAAACGTGGATGCGCTCGCCCGATCGGCCCACCTGAATCTCATGCACATCCACGATCTCCGCGATTTGCGCCGCCGCTCTTTGCAGCGCCTGCTCGATCCTGCGGTCTACCTCCACTTTCTCTCCCGGCGGCTCGATGGTTGCCGGCTCGCTCTCGATATGCGTCAGCACCGCGTCAATCTCCGGAACCTCGCGCAGAATCTCCGCCTCCAGGGAGCAGACAAAGTCGTGCGCCTTGAGCAGCGGCAGGGTTTCATCCAATTCCAGATGCTGCTCCACGCGCAGCCGTCCCTGGCGCGACTGCACGCTCAGTTCGTGGACACTCACATTGTTGCGCGCCGCCACCGCCCTCACTCGGTCGAAGATGCTCTCCGCCCGCGCCTGCCGAGGCACCGTGTGGATCACCACGTCGGCCTCCGGCAGCGCCCGATGCACTGCCTCGGTGGCTGCCCGCACCAGATCCTCCGTATGCTCGAAGGTATACTGCCGCGGCAGCGCCAGCGTCAGGTCGGCAAAGTAGTTGGCTCCGGCCCGCCGCACTCGCGCCTGCTCCACGGCCAACACCCCTGGCACCCGCGCCACTTCTTCGATCAGCCGCCGCCGCGTCTTGGCCGGAATCTCGTCCAGCAGCACACCCACTGCCTCCTGGCCCAGCCGCGCCGTCAAGCGCAGAATCAGAAGCGCTACCGCCACCGCCGCCAACGGGTCCGCATAGCGCAGCGCGCCGATCCCGAAATGCGTGCCCGCCCAACTCGCCCCCAGACCGCACAGCACCGCCAGCGACGACCAGATGTCGCTCGCAAAGTGAAAAGCGTCGGTGGCCAGCGCCGACGAGCCAGTCTTTTCCGCCACCGCCCGCAGTCGCCGCGACCGCCAGAAGTCCACCCCAATCGAAGCCACCACCACCACGACCGGCCACGCCAGGTTTTGCAATTCCCTGGTGGGGTGCAGAATCCTCTGAATTGCCTCCCAGATGATCCACGCGCTCGATGCGGCCATCAGAATGACTTCGCCGAACGATGAAATATTCTCAAATTTGCCGTGGCCGTAGGTGTGGTCCTCGTCAGCCGGCTTGTCGCTCACCTGCACGGAAAAGAAGGTGAGCGCCGAGCCCACCATGTCCAGCCCGGAGTGAGCCGC
>Ga0181536_10007095_pt1 | contig 11080 bp, 9 predicted proteins | sample PEATcosm2014_Bin_41_FD_121105 | JGI IMG/M metagenome (GOLD analysis project Ga0181536, IMG submission 121105) | Peatland microbial communities from MTU Mesocosm Facility, Houghton, MI, USA - PEATcosm2014_Bin17_60_metaG | ecosystem: Environmental > Terrestrial > Soil > Wetlands > Peat | place...
ATCGCGGTGGTTGCTTTCGCCTGGGAGCATACCCGCGCCACTTTCAGTTGCCGTGGCCCGCCCTACCCCGTGGTCTTCAACCCTCCCGCGATCGCATTCACCGTCACCAGGAGCGCGGTCAATATGGGCTCGGCATCGCCGGCGCGCGCCTCCCGCCACTCCCGCAACAGCGCGATCTGCTCGCGATGCAGGCGGATCAAGGCATGGCGGCGGATCGCAATAGCCTTCAGCAATCGGGGGCGCCGCTGTTGCCGGTTGTCTCCGAACAGGGCGTCCAGAACGGCCCGCGTGCGCTCGTATTCCTCCAGAATCCGATCCAGAACTCGCGCGCGCAGCGCGCCATCGCCCACCAGGGTTGCGTACTCCGCCATGATGCCGGGGTCGGCCGCCGCCACGCTGAATTCCACGTTGTGCAGAAGGTAGGACAAGAACGGCCATTCGCGGGCGGCCTTGGCCACCGAGTCCCACGCCCGCGGCTCCCCGTCGCGCAACCGCTGGAATGCGCTGCCGATGCCGTACCAGCCCGGCACGTTGAAGCGCGCCTGGCTCCAACTGAACACCCAGGGGATGGACCGCAGGTCGCCGATGGATCGCCCGCCAGTGCGCCGCGCCGGCCGCGAACCGATATGGCTGCACTCGATGGCATCGAGGGGAGTGGCCTGCGAGAAGAATTCCACAAAGCCGTCGCTCTCGATGAGCTCCCGGTACACGCGCCGGCTGGTGAGCGCCGCGGCCTCGAACAGATCCTCGATCTCCACGGGGACACGCGCCGGCTCCCGCTCCTGCTCCAGCGTCCACCGGGTCACGCCCGCCAGCAGGCGCTCCAGGTGGGTTGCGGCCGTCAGGCGATTGGCGTACTTCTGCGCGATCACCTCGCCCTGTTCGGTGACGCGTATTTCCCCGTGCAGCGTGCCCGGCGCAAGCGATTCCAGGAATACGTGCGTCGGCCCGGCCCCGCGGCCGATGGTTCCGCCGCGGCCGTGAAAGAAACGCAGCTCGATTCCCGCCTCCCTCGCCACGCCCGCCAGCCGTATCTGGGCCTTGCGCAGGTACCAGTGGCTGGCCAGGATGCCGCCATCCTTATTGCTGTCGCTGTAACCGATCATCACCTCCTGTAGCGGGTGCGGGCGCTTCTCTCGCTCCTGGAGGTAGCGTAGCGTTCGCATGGTCATGGGGTGCGCCAGGAAATCGGCCAGCACGCGGCCGCTGTTCTCCAGGTCCTCGATGGTCTCGAACAGAGGAGTGACCGGAATCTCGCAGACCAGCCCCTGCGCCGTGTTGCGCACCAGCCCCGCCTCCCGCGCCAGCAGATACACATTGAGCAGATCGGAGGCCGCATGCGTCATGCTCACGATGAACTGGCCCACCCCGCCGCTGCCGTGCCTTTCGCTCCATTCCCGCGCCAGCCGCAGCACCGACACGCTAGCCTCCGCCTCCGGGGGAAGCGCCGCCGAGGAGACCGCGAACGGGCGCGGAGATCCTAGCTCCCGGTCGATCAGCTCTCGTTTCCGATGTTCCGGCCAATTGAGGTAGTCCGCCCCATCCATGCCCGCGATGGTCAGCAGTTGCCCGATCGCAACGCCGTGGAAGGCGCTGTTCTGCCGCATATCGAGGGCCGCTCCGTGGAATCCATATACCGCCGCGAGCCTCTCGACGGGCGCCACTTCCGCCACGGCGATGGCGTCCGCGCCCGCCTGGTGGAGCGTATCCGCCAGGAATTCGAGATCGCTCTCGAGTTCCTCCACGCGGCCATAGCTCCATTCCATCGGCCGCGGCTCGCCCGGTTCCGGAACTCGGGCCAGCATCAGGTGGACCCACTGCCGCCACGGTTCGCTGGGGCACTGGCGGAGTATCCGCTGGGCCCGCTCGCCGAGCATCGCCGAGCAAGACGAGATGCGTTCGTAGAGTCCGCCCGGCGCGGTTTGCATCGAATCGGAGAGGCTCAGGCCGCCGGCGAGCTTTTGCAGATGTTGCCGGAGCACCGCCAGCGCCTGTGCGTGCAAGGCTTCGAGGGCGTGGCGCGTGGTTTCGGCGGTCACCAGCGGATGGCCGTCGCGGTCGCCGCCCACCCAGCTCCCGAACGTCAATCGCGGCTCGGCCGGCGCCAACGTTCCCGGAAACGCCCATTCCCAGGACCCCCGGAAGCGTTCCGAGAGTAGCTGCAAAACGTCGGGAAACACGTTCGCGACGTAATGCAGCATGTTGCCGATTTCCGATTCCACCCCGGGACGCTCCACCAGGATCTCGCCCGTTCGCCACAGACGTTCCAGGCTGGTCTCGATCCGCTGCCGCAATGCCTCCTGTTCCATGGGAGTCTTGGTCGGGTTCTCGCGCTCCACCAGCATGAGGTAGATTTCACGGTGGCGCTCCAGCACGGAAGCCCGCTTGGATTCCGTCGGGTGCGCCGTGAGCACGGGCTGAACGTGGATCAACCGCATGGCGCGGCGCACGTCGGCATCGGTAAAGGACGCCTCGCGCAGCAGCCGCAGTTGCGAGGGCCAGGTGCCCGGCTCGCTGGCCGGCCCCCCGGCGGTCTCCCTCAGCCGGCGCACCTGGTTCACGGTGTTCTCTTCCACCATGTTGAGGAGTTGAAAGGCCATGGAGAGCGCCTGCGCCCCGCGCTGTGGAAGCCGCGCGCCTGCCTCGGGAGGAACGGAGAAGGCCTGCTCGACGAGCCGGGCGAGTTCGTCCTCCCGTATCCCGGTCAGAGCTGCCCGGAAACACCCCAGCAGGAAGCGAAAGTCCTGGTCCCATTTCTCGAGTTCCACCTCGAGCAGGCTATGTGCCCGCGCCGGCTCCGGTGTGCGCCAGGTGCCCATTCATTCAGTGTGCCACGCGGCGCGAAACCTACTAGGACGGGTCTATCTTGGAGGGCCCGCCGGAGCCGGGGGGAGCCCCAGGTTTACCCGCGCGCCCGCTTGGATGAGCTCGGTTTCGCCGGGAGCCTGGAAGAAGGTGAATCCCGGGCGGTCCTTCCAGTTCTGCGGACCACCCAGCTTGATGCCGGCCTTCAGGACAACATCGTGGATTCTGGTGACCAGCGCTTCATACTCCGGCTCGCCCTGCTTATGTCCGGAGAAGTTTCCCAAGTCGCCGCTGGCAGCGAAGATCACGTCGATGCCGGGGACGGCGGCGATCTTCTCCGCGTTCGCCACGCCGATGGGCGTCTCGATCATGACCATCACCAACATGTTGTCGTTGGCGGTCTGACGGTAGTCGGCACCATAGAGTCCCCGGTACTGGCCGCCGCCCTGGCTGCGGCGTCCCTGAGGCGGATACCTGGACCACTTGACCGCTGCCTGGGCCTTCTCGACCGTGTCGACGGTGGGAACGATGATCCCCAAAGCCCCGAGGTCCGTGGCCTTTTGGATATCGCTTTCCGTGGCGTCCGGCACGCGAATAAAGGGCATCGCCGACGCTCCCCGGCAGGCCCATATCATGTGGGCCACGTCTTCAAATGTCAGCGGGCTGTGCTGCATCTCGATCCAGGTGAAATCGTACCCGGCGTTGGCCATGGCGCAATAGATGTTCGGGTCCGGCGAAGTCGCGGTCACGCCGAAAATCTGCTTGCCGGACAGCAATTTCGCTTTCGCCGTATTGTACATCTTCACCGGCGCGGCGGCCGGTTGTTGCGCTCGTGCCACCAATGCGACGATCAGGCCCAGCGTCGCGCAGACTACGCTGCGGATGAGCATTCGTCTGAAATTCATGAATTTCTCCTTTACTGAAATCAAATCTCTTCGCGGATCAGTAGCCGCGCTGTTTGTCCACCACGTTCATCAGCGGCAAGCCGCTCGTGTAGCGCCGGACGTTTTCGGCCAGCAGCCCCATCAAGCGGACCTGGCGTTGCGGCGCGAATCCACCGGTGTGTTGAGTCATAATCAGGTTCGGGCAACTCCAGTACGCGCCAGTGGCGGGATACGGCTCGGGGGTACACCACGTCGGCCTGCGAGACCATCTCCGGGAGCCACGCCGGCTCGCGGAGCGTGTCCACGAAGATCGGTTTCGCCAGGGGCTTCGCATCCGTGGCCAGGATTTTCATGTTGAAGCCGTAGTGCGCACGCGCAGCCACGGCCGACCCGATGCCGCCCATGCCGGAGATCGCCATGGTCATGTCAGTCGTCTCGACCAGGTTGAAGTCGCGCTTCCAGATCCGCTGCTGGAACTCCGGGTTGTAGGTCTTCTGGATCCCGCGCATCAGGCACAACTCCGTGTCAATCCGTGTTTATCCGTGTGCTAAGAATGAAAGCGCTTTACACCTTCTGCGCGGCGGCGTGCTTGCCGGCGAGGAGGCCCCCGACGACGCACCGGGCGATGCCGTGCTCGCCGAATCCACCGGCGGACTCGCCCGCGCAGTAGAGGCCCGGTATCACCTTGCCCCTGAGGTCCTGCACCTGGAAGTTCGCGTTGACGCGCAGGCCGGCGCGGGTATCATGCATAATCGGCGTGGCCCAGGCGGCGTAGAACGGAGGCGTCTCGATTTTGTACTTGGGACCGGCCTTGTCGAAATCCGCGTCCTTGCCCGCGTCCACAAAAGAGTTGTAGCGGGCAACGGTTTCCTGAAGCGCCTGGGCAGGCATCGGGTTCTTTTGATACTTGTTCTTGATGGCGGCGGCCAACCCGGCAATCGTGTCGGCGGAAAAGAAGAAGCCGGCCTCCCGATCCACATAGGGTGGGGCGACGGTCAATTTCTCGCGCTGCACCGCCGCGGCGTCGAAGATGCACCAAATCGGCCCGCCGCCGGGGCCCGTGCCGCCATTCAGGCTCATGGCGGCCGGAAGGTAGCCCATGGGATCCCACTTGTTATTGGCCGCGGCGCGCCAATCGTCCTGCTTGTAATTTGGGCCGGTCACGAGGGTAGCGGCGGCGTTGCCGAACGCGCCCTTCGTCTCGTCATAAAATCTCATACCAACCTGGTTGACGCAGATCGCGTTCTGATAATCCCGGATCTGCAGGCCGATGGCGCGGACCAGGTGGAAATACTTGCTACCCGGTTGCCACTGGGGAGAAATGGCGGGGTATCCGTGCTGGCACCCGACATACCCTGGCTTGGAGATATGGGAGCCGAATTCCGCAGTCTGGTTGGCGGTGCCCCAAAGCGATGCCCCCACCTCCATGGCGGCGATTTCTCCGCTGGCATCCTGGCTGGTATAGGGCTCGCCCGCATTGCTGCAGTATTCCTCGGTGAGGCGAGGATCGTATATGCGGCGGAACTCCACGTTGGCGGTGCTGCCGCCGGTGGCGACGATGACGCCTTTGCGGGCGCGGATATCGAGCTTGCCGCCGCCTTTGACCTCCACCGCGATTCCGGTCACCCGGCCCGTGTTGTTATTCTCCCGGATAATGCTGGTCATCCTGTGGTTCAGAAGGATTTGCACGCCCGCTTTCCGCGCGGCTGCCTCCAGCGGACGCACGATGCCGATGCCCCCGGAAATGGTTTTCCCGGCTTCTAGGGGCTCGGCTACGCCGGTCTGAATCCGCACATAATCCAGGATGGCCGCGTGCATGGCCCTGGGAGCCGACTTGCCCGCCTGGGTCATGCCGCCACGGTCGGGTACCGGTTTCGTCCATACCAGTCCATGGGCCACCAGAAAGTCGTAGGCGAAAACGTTGTTGTCGGCGAATGCGCGAACGATGTCGCGGTCGTTGAAGCGGTACTCGGCGGCGCCGTTGCCCCCCACCGAGGACCAGTCGCAGAGGTCCCTGAAGAGGATATCGGGCGAGTCCACGATCCCAGCCGCTTTCTGGGCCGCGGTGCCGCCGCCCAGCGGGATGTTGCCGGTGCAGACGGCGGCGTGGCCGCCGATGTCGTCGATGGCCTCGACCATGATTACCGTCGCGCCGTTCTCCTTGGCAATAATGGCGGCGGGCAGCCCGGCAGCGCCGGATCCGACCACCACGACGTCAGCTTCATGATCCCACTTGCGCACAGGCGGGGCGGCCTGGGCAGCGGGCGCCACACCGGCCAAGGCCGCGCCCTTCAGGAATGCTCTACGATCAAGGCTCTTGTTCGGCATTGATGTTCCTATGATGTTTTGTCTGCCGCGAGGTTCGATTTGAACCTCATCCGGGTCAGCCTCCAGTGGAGCGTGATCCGGAATTCCCATTTTGGATTTTCAGCTCCAATTGAGTATAAACCAAACCGTCATCCCTTGGTCTTGCGAGTCCCAGTTTTTCCTCCGGGAGCCGTCTTCGCCCCCGCAAGGCGGGGTTGTCGCCCCGCCGCCACCGGCCTTGACTCTCCGGTATAATGAAGGCAGATGGTGTTCAGCCGCCCGCGCGAGCGGGTTGACGAAGCTTCGAACCACTCCGGTTTCACCGTCCCATCCTGTCGCCGTTTTTACTGGCTTGGAGGTACTCAGCACCCACTCAATGAAAGCTAGCGTGCGTATCAGCCGAGGCGTAGAAAGCCTCTTTGGCACCCGCGATGAGAACATCCGGTTGTTTGAATCGGGATTCAGCGTCCACACCCAACTGGTGGACAACAATCTTGAAATCGAAGGCGAAGCCGAGAACGTTACCCGCGCGGAGAGCATTCTGGAAGACTACGCCGCGCTGGTCCGCGAAGGCCACGTTTTCAACAACGGCGACCTGAACAGCTACCTGCGCGTGGTGACGCTCGACCGGGAAGTGTCTCTCCGCGCGCTGGTGGAGAGCGGCCGGCAGCGCAACTTCGGCAAGAAGGCACTGGCGCCGAAATCGGTCAACCAGCGCCGCTACCTGGAGGCCATCGAGCGCAACGACATGGTCTTCGGCATCGGTCCGGCGGGCACTGGCAAGACCTATCTGGCCGTGGCCATGGCCATTTCCGCGTTGATGGCCAAACGGGTGGCGCGCATCATCCTGACCCGTCCGGCGGTGGAAGCCGGCGAGCGGCTGGGCTTTCTGCCGGGCACTTTGCAGGAAAAAGTGGACCCCTACCTGCGCCCCCTCTACGACGCGCTCTACGACATGCTGGATAGCGACCGCGTCGAAAAGCTGCTGGAGCGCAACGTCATCGAGGTGGCTCCCATCGCGTTCATGCGCGGCCGCACGCTCAACGACAGCTTCATCATTCTGGACGAGGCGCAGAACAGCACCGCCGAGCAGATGAAGATGGTGCTCACGCGCCAGGGCTTCAATTCCAAGATGGTGGTGAATGGCGACGTGACTCAGATCGACCTGCCCACCGGCCGCCGCAGCGGGTTGCTCGAAGCCGTGGATGTCGTCAAGGGCATTGAAGGCATCAGCTTCGTGCAGTTCGACGAGCGCGATGTGGTGCGTCACAGCCTGGTGCAGCGCATCGTCAAAGCTTACGAGCGTTACAACGAGACCGTTGGCGCGGGCCGTCAGCTTACCCTGAAGCTGGCCGAGCCGGACGCCGCCGCCCCCGAGACCGCTCCGGGAGCTTGAGCGCGCGCTATGTCTTCACCCCAGAGCAGTACCGTTACGTTCCGGCGCGTCCCACCAGATTTCGCTCGCCGGCCCATCGAGCGATTCGCGCGCCGCCTCCAGTTGGAAGTGGCCCAGGGCCGCCCCTTCGACTGCCTGATTACGGGCGATGCCGACTTGCGCCGCCTGAACCGTGAATTCCTGGGCAACGATTGCCCTACGGACGTGCTTGCGTTCCCGGCCCCCGGCCCCTGGCCCCTGGCCCCTGGCCCCTACCTCGGCGACATCGCCATCTCTTTCGCCCGCGCCCGAGCCCAGGCCCGCGACTTCGGCCACGACACCGGGCAGGAGATCCAGATCCTCATGCTGCATGGCCTGCTACACCTGCTGGGCATGGATCATGCGACCGACGGCGGCCGGATGGCGCGCGCTGAGAAGCGCTGGCGGGCGCACCTGGGCCTGGCCACTGGCCTCATCGAGCGGGTGCGGCCATGACGCTGGCGGTCGCGCTGGCCACTCTCATCTCGGTGCCCTTGCTCGGTCTGGTCACCTTCGTGCAACTGCTGTATCTGGAGAGCCTGCGGCTGCGCACGCGCGACCTGCGCTCGCTCGAGTTCTTCAAAGAGACGCTGGAAGACAAGCTGGGGCTGAAGACGGAAGATGGCGCCGGCGCATTCTCGCTCATCAAGCACACGCTGCTGGTGCTGCTGGGCATTTTCTACTTCGCCTGGTTCGCCGATGGCGAGCCGTGGCAGGCTGCCGTCTTCTGGCAGGCCGCCCTGGCCGTCTGGCTGACCATGATCGTGGTGGCCTACGCGCTGCCCCAGTTTCTATACCGCCGCACCACCGCCCATTGGCTGGCGCCGCTGGCTCCGCTGCTGCGCGCTCTGGCTTGGACCGCCCGCCCGTGCGTGGCGCTGCTCGGGTTCTTCCAGTCGCTAGTGGATCTCACCGATGACGCCGCCGCCTCGGAAGAGGCGCCCACCTCCGCCGAGAACATCGAGGCGCTGATTTCGGCCGGCGCCGAAGAGGGTCTCATTGAAGAGGAGGACCGCGAACTGATCCAATCGGTGGTCGAGTTCGGCGACAAGGTGGTGCGGGAAGTCATGACGCCGCGGCCGAACATCGTCGCCATTTCCGCCGATGCCACGCTCGAACAACTGCGGCAACTGGTCATCAACGAGCAGTTCTCGCGCATTCCCGTGTACGAGCGGGACATCGATCATATCGCCGGCTTCGTCCACGTTCGCGACATGTTCGAAGTCGAAGAAGAGGCGCGCGAGCGCCGCATTGTGCGCGAGTTGGTCCGTAACCTCATCTTCGTCCCCGAAACCAAGCCCGTCAGCGACCTCATGCGCCAGATGCAGCGGGAAAACACCCACATGGTGATCGTGGTGGATGAGTACGGGAACACCGCCGGCCTGGCCACCATGGAGGACCTGCTGGAGGTCATCATCGGCGAGATCCGCGACGAGCACGAGCCCGATAGCGACGTCGCCAAAGACGGCCGCGGCGGCTGTATCGTCTCCGGAAGTTTCGACCTGGACCGCGTGGGCGACCTTTTCCCCTCGTTCCACCGCGAGGACGACATCGAATCCACCACCGTGGGCGGCCTGGTGAGCGAGTGGCTGGGACGCGTGCCCAAGGCCGGGGAGACCGTGGACCGCGACGGCATCCGCGTCGAGGTGCTGGCCAGCGACGATCTGCGCGTCGGCCAGGTTCGCATTGCCAAGTCTCAAGAGGTGGCGCATGAGTAGCAGGTTCAGGTCCGGTTTTGTTTCGCTCGTGGGACGGCCCAACACGGGGAAATCCACGCTGCTCAACGCCCTGGTGGGGCAGAAGGTGGCCATCGTCGCGGACAAGCCGCAGACCACGCGCACTTCCATACAGGGCGTGGTCACGCGGCCCGAGGCGCAGATCGTGTTCGTCGATACGCCCGGCATCCACAAGGCCGATTCACCGCTCAATAAGCGCCTGATGGACGCGGTTCGCGCCGCGCTGGAGGAGCGCGACCTGTTGCTGCTGGTGGTGGATGCCACGCGGTCGCCTGGCGAAGAGGACCGGCGCGCGGTTGATCTGGTGCACAAGAGCGGGACGCCGGTGGTGCTGGTGCTCAACAAGATCGACCTGGTGAAGGAGAAGGCTCGCCTGCTGCCGCTGATCTCGCAGTACAAGGAGATTCACGAATTCGCCGATTACGTTCCGGTTTCCGCGGTGAAGGGCGACGGCCTGGAAGATCTGCGCCAGGCGATTCTGGCGCGCTTGCCCGAGGGTCCGGCCTACTTCCCCGAGGATTACGTCACCGACCAGCCCGAGCGGTACCTCGCTGCCGAGCTGATCCGCGAAAAAGTGCTGCACGCCACTCGAAAGGAAGTGCCGCACGCGGTGGCCGTGATAGTGGACCAGTGGGAAGAGACGCCCACCATCACGCGGATCTACGCCACCATACGAGTGGAGCGCGAGGGCCAGAAGGCCATTGTCATCGGAACCGGGGGCGCCATGCTCAAGAAGATCGGCACGCTGGCGCGCCAGGAGATGGAGCGGCTGTTCGGAGTGAGGATCTACCTCGACCTGCATGTGCGTGTGGAGCCGGGGTGGCGTGAAAAGCCCGCCTTTCTGAACGCGCTGGACTGGCGTACAATGGCCGGTAAAGATGATTTCTAAAATTTGCGCTGCTCTTGTGGTTCTGCTTCTGCTGGCCAGCGTCTGTCTGGCTGCGGAAAAACCCCTTACCGACGACGCCGTCTACAACCAGGTCCGCATCAAGCTGGCCGACGACCCGGTGGTCAAGGGCGGCGGGATCGCAGTGGAAGTGAAGCAGGGTGTGGTGACGCTGAGCGGCACGGTGGAGCTGCAGGTTCAGATAGAAAAGGCCACCAAGGTCGCGAAGAAGGTGAAGGGCGTCAAAGAGGTAATCAATCACCTCGAGATCAGGAACAAAAGCGCGGGCAAATGAAGCGCTCGGCCCGAACCTGTTTCGCCGCCGCCCTTTTCTCTCTCCTCGCTTCCGCGCAGGATTTCTCCGAAATCACGTTCGGCAAACTGGCCGATGGCTACCGCTTCACGGAAGGCCCCGCCTGGTCCAAAGATGGGTACCTGATCTTCAGCGACACTCCCAGCGACCGCCTTCTGAAATGGGCTCCCGGCCATGCCGCCGAAGTCTTTCGCGCGGACGCCCATGGCCCCAGCGGCAACGCTTTTGACGCCGACGGCCGTCTCTACACCTGCGAGACGCGCCTGCGCCGCGTGACCCGCACCGATAAGAAGGGCAAGATCGAAGTGCTGGCAGACCAGTGGGAACGCAAGCGGCTCAATGCGCCCAGCGATATCGTAGTGAGCAAATCGGAGCACGTCTATTTCACCGATCCCGCATTCGGAGAACAGTCGGACCACCGCGAGCTGGATTTCTACGGTGTCTATCACCTGCCGCCGCGCGGCCCCATGAAGCTGGTGGCCAAGCCGGCCGGGCGTCCCCGCGGCATCGCGCTTTCGCCCAACGGCCGCATTCTATACGTTTCCAACGCGGACGAGCATAATATTCGCGCGTACGACGTGGATCGCAACGGCGACACCTCGAACGAGCGCGTGCTGGTTTCCCGCATCGACGGCGTGCCGGGCGGCATGAGTGTGGACGAAAAAGGCAACTTGTACGTGGCCGCCAGGGGAATCGCCGTCTACAGCCCGGAGGGCCGGCTGATTCATGTTATGG
>Ga0181536_10007100_pt1 | contig 11074 bp, 7 predicted proteins | sample PEATcosm2014_Bin_41_FD_121105 | JGI IMG/M metagenome (GOLD analysis project Ga0181536, IMG submission 121105) | Peatland microbial communities from MTU Mesocosm Facility, Houghton, MI, USA - PEATcosm2014_Bin17_60_metaG | ecosystem: Environmental > Terrestrial > Soil > Wetlands > Peat | place...
CGACCCAGTCCCAGAAACCGAACATGTTCGCCGTATCGATCCCGAATTTGGCCACCTCGGCCGCGTTCGTCGACACGGCGACAAAGTGGCTTGCGATCGATATTTCGTCGCCGCCGAGCCCCGCAAGCAACCAGGCGCGGGCCGAGTGTGCGTTGGTCATCGTTTCCAGTGTCGTGAACGTCTTCGACGAAACGATAAAGAGCGTCTCCGCGGGATCGAGATCGCGGACGGCTTCCGCGAAATCGGTGCCATCGACGTTGGAAACGAACCGGAAGATCCTGGAAGAGTCGCTGTAATGCCTCAGCGCTTCGTATGCCATCACCGGTCCGAGGTCGGAGCCGCCAATCCCGATATTGAGGATGCTGCGAATCTTCTTTCCGGTGTGCCCTTTCCACTCTCCGCTCCGAACGCGATCGGAGAAATCCGCCATCCTGTCCAGCACGGCGTGGACCTGCGGCACCACATCTTCGCCATCGACAACGATGGAGGTTCCCTTTGGCGCGCGCAAGGCCACGTGCAGCACCGCGCGCTTCTCCGTCACATTGATCTTGTCCCCGCGAAACATAGCGTCTATTCGCGAACGCACGCCCGTTTCTTCGGCGAGCTTGAGCAGAAGTTTGACGGTTGCATCCGTGATGAGGTTTTTCGAGTAGTCGAGAAAAATACCCGCGGCCTCGACCGTCAATCGTTCTCCGCGCTTTGCATCCTCGGCAAAGAGGCTGCGCAGATGCAGTGCGCGAATTTTCTTGTGATGGCTCAGGAGCTTCTTCCAGGCTTTCCGATTCGTCAGCGGTTCGGGGGCCTGATTTGTTTCCGCGCGTGGTGTCATTCCTGAATTCTCTCAACTCGCGGCGGCCTGCCTGAGCGCCGCGCTTCGGGATTCTATTACCGCCATGAGTTCGTTCCAGGACTTGACGAATGACTTCGCTCCTTCGTCCTGCAGCTGGGCTGCGAGTGCATCGACGTCGATCCCGGCATAGGCGAACTGCGCCAGAACGTTTTCGCAGTCGCCGCCGTCCACCGGCAGAACAGGTCCGATTTCACCGTGATCGGCGAGGGCTTTCAGGGTATCGTCGGGCATTGTGTTGACGGTGAACGGCGCCGCCAGAGCCTTGACGTAAAGCACGTCGGACGCCCTGTGGTCCTTGGTTCCGGTGCTGGCCCACAGCAACCGCTGCGGACGCGCGCCGAAGTTAAGAGCCCGCTGCCAGCGCGACGAAGCCAGCATTTCGCAATACGCCTTGTAAGCGCGCCCGGCGATGGCAATGCCGAGTTTGTCCCGCAGCGCCTCGGGCGCTTTGTCCATCACCGCGACGTCCCAGCGGCTGATAAATATCGACGCGACCGAGCCGACATTCGACGGAAGCCCAAGATCGACGCGCCGCTCGATGCCGCGCAGGAACGCGTCGGCAGCCGCCAGATACTGCTCCCTGGAGAACAGAAGAGTGACGTTGACCGGAATGCCGGCAAAGATCGCCTCCTCGATCGCCGGGAGGCCCTCCTTCGTGCCGGGAATCTTGATGAACAGATTCGGCTGCCCGGCGCGCGCGTACAGACTCCTGGCTGCCGCGAGACTGCTGGCAGTGTCGTGGGCCAGCAGCGGAGAAACCTCCAGCGATACCCATCCGTCGACGCCATCGGTCCGGTCGTGCACGGGACGGAACAATGCGGCCGCGCGCGCGATGTCCTCCAGCGCCAGATCGAAAAAGAGACCCTCACCCGATTCGCCGCGGCTCAGCTTTTCGCGTATGGCGGCGTCGTAGGCGGAGCTGTTTTTGATCGCATGGTCGAAGATCGTGGGGTTCGAGGTAAGGCCCGTTACCGACCACTCGTCGATATAGCGCTTGAGCGTGCCGCTGTCGAGCAGGTCGCGCGTGATGTTATCGAGCCAGATACTCTGGCCCAGATCGTGGAGTGCTTGTGTTGCTTTCATTCCTTATCCTTATCAGGGATTCCGCGCGTCGTCCACAACTTGCTCGGCCTCGCTGAGGATTGTGTTCGGATGCGCACCATCCCCGAAGCTTTCCGCGTTAATCTTGTAAATGTTCTCGGCGCCCGAAACAGAAACTCGATGCCCGTCGATCGCCGCACAGCCGCCTGGTTCTGCCTTGCATATGCAGTGACGCAGACACCGCTTTGCCGCGCCATGGATCTCGAGGAGATTGTCCGCCGCGCAACCGCGACCCTGCAGTCGGATTGGGCTGCGGACCCGAATTACGCCTACGTTGAAAAAGATGAAGTACGAAAGAGCGATAAGGTAACCAGCAAAACGTCCCGGATGGTCTACATCGGCGGTTCCGACTATTCTCTGCCGCTGGCGATCGACGATCAGCCGCTTGCTTCCGATCGGGAAAAAACGGAACTCGAGAAGCTTAAGAACGAAGTGCAGCGCCGGAACGCGGAGAGTGCGGAGGCGCGCCGGAAGCGCGTTGAGAAATACAGGAAACAGCGCGACGAAAACGAAGCGTTGATTCTTGATTTTCCGCATGCCTTTGCATTCGAACTGCTGCGCGAGGAAACGATGAACGGCTACCCGTCTTACGTCCTTTCCGGAACGCCGAAGAAGAGACCTGCCTATGCCAGTCTCGCCGCCAAAGTGCTTTCCGGTATGCGGGGAACCGTCTGGATCGACAAGGAAAACTTCCACGCCGTGCGGGCGGAGTGCGATGTCATGACTCCTGTTCCCATTTACGGCATCCTCGCGCGCGTCCTGCCCGGCACTCATATCGAATTCGGGATGGCGCCAGTGACCGATTCGATCTGGCTCATCAGCGAACTTTCCATGGAACTGAGGGTTTCGAAGCTTATCTTCAAGTCGATGGAGGACACGCGGACCACCTATTCCGAAAACCGGCTGAACGAACTCGTCGTCAGCGAACTCCTGTCGAAGTGACCGTGTCGAGGGCCGCCCGCTCAACAGTTTGCGTTGAATCCTCCACCACCGGATCGCATCTGAAATTCATATGAACGAAACGGCCGAGTTCGTGATCCGGCACGGGTACGCCGTTTTGTTCTTCTGGATTCTCGCGGAACAGGGCGCGCTGCCGATTCCGTCAGTCCCCCTGCTTCTGGTCTGCGGAGCCCTGGCAAAGGCGGGCCATCTGAGCGCCGCGCCGATTCTCTTCTTTGGCGTGCTGGCTTGTCTGACCGCCGACAGCACCTGGTTTCAAATCGGGCGCAGCCGCGGAGCCAGGATTCTCCGATTCCTCTGCCGCATGGCGCTGGAAAAGGATTCGTGCGTACGGCAGACGGAGAATGGCTTCGTCAGGTACGGCGTGCGCTTCCTGCTGATCTCGAAGTTCATCCCGGGCATGAATGCTCTGGCCGCGCCGCTGGCCGGGAGCTCGGGTGTGGGCTGGGGCCAGTTCCTGCTTTTCGATACTCTGGGCGCCGCCATTTTTGTTTCGTCGTGGGGAACGGTCGGTTATCTTTTCAGCGGCCAGCTGGAGGCCATCGGGAATGTGGTGGGCCGCGCCGGCTTCCGGCTCTTCCTGTCGATCGTGGTGAGTGCGTGCGGCTGGCTCGCCTGGAAGTATTTTCAGCGAAAACGATTCGTCCGAAAGCTCGCGATTGCGAGAATCCCGGTGGCGGAACTGCGGCGGATGCTGGACGCCGGCGAAGATGTTGTGGTGATCGACGTTCGCGGAGGAATGTCTGCCGAAGATGAACCGATTCCGGGAGCGGTGCGCATCCCTCTGAGTGAACTTGCCGCTCGCCACAACGAGATTCCCCGCGATCGCGACGTGGTTCTCTTCTGCACTTGACCCAACGAAACTTCGAGTGCCCGTGCGGCGCTCCTGTTGAAAAAATACGGGATCACACGCGTGCGTCCGCTGCAGGGCGGAGCGGACGCGTGGCAGGAACTGACGGCATCGGGCAACCGCCGCTGAGGAAGGGTCTTTATTTAGCCGACGCGGAGGACCCGAACATCCAGCCGATGTCTTCGTAGGCGACGCTGGCAAAGCCGTAAGCGCCGATGTTCGCGAGACCGCTCTTCACCGCCCAGATGTCGGGCCGCTGATAGGTGGTCAGCGAATGAACTTCCGCCCATATGAGCTTGTCGATCTCGTTCGCGTCCTGGATTGCCTTCGCCGGGTCCAGTTCCTGAACGGTCTCGCGATAAAGCTGATCGATCTGGTCGGTACCTGTGCGCGCGAAATTCTGCTGGATACTGTCGCCGGCTGGTTTCGCATAGATCGACTGGCCTGAACTGACCGGGAACGGGGTGCCAAGCCATGAAAAGACGGTGAAGTCGAAGCGGCCGGGAGAGAGATATTTATCAAAGAAATCACTCGTCGGCACGGTATTGATGTCCACTTCGACGCCGATCTGCGCCAGCATGTTCTGTATTAACTCCGCTTCGGACTTGCTCGTTGAGACGCCGCTCGGAATGACGAGATTGATAGCCAGGGCCTTTCCGCCCTTGACCCGCTTGTTACCCTGTAAGACCCAGCCGGTCGCATCGAGCATCTGTTTGGATTTCGCCGGGTTGTACGCGACGACGCCGGAGTTGTCCTGATAGCCTTTCTGATTCTCCATAAAAATATGGTTGCCCAGCGGCACTGCAGTGACCGGTAGAGAACCCAGCTCCGCCTTTGCGATGGCGGCGCGATCGATGGCCATGGCCAGGGCCTGACGCACGTTGACGTCCTGCAACTGAGGACTCTGCCCGTTAATCGTGATATGCCGGAAGTTCGGTCCGCCCGCAACGCGGATGTCGATTCCGGGAAGACTTTTGACTTTGTTGTAGTAGTCGGCACTCGGACCAACATCCATCATGTCGATCTCGCCGTTGGCCAGCGCGGTCGGCATGGCATCGAAATCCATCGCGCGGTAAACAATCGAATCCAGCTTCGGCTTCTTGCCCCACCATTTTTCATTCGGTGCGAGCGTAACGGTCTTGGCCGTCTTATCCAGGCTCTGGAACTTGAAGGGACCGCCGCTGGTGAGTATCCCCTCTTTCCAGGCGGTATTGAATACATTCGGATCGTTGTTCGTCGATGCGGGATACAAAAAAGAGAACAGCCCTTTCCAGTCCGCGTAGGGCTTGCTGAAAGTCACCACGACCTCAAATTTGCTCGCGCCCTGAGCGACTTTCTGAATGTGATCGTACCCATTACTTGAAGCAATTTTGTACGCCTTGTTGGTTCCGCTGAGCGCTTTCCATTGGGCGACGAAGTCCGCCGCCGTAATAGAAGTCCCGTCGTACCAGATGGCTTTCGGATTCAACTCGTATGTCACGACCTGCTGCGGGCTGGTGACCACTTTGGGCTCGGTCGTAAGATAGTCCGGATCGAAGGTTGGAGTAGCGGAAGCGTCGAAGAGGAATAAACCCGGCATGACGGCTGAGAGTATCCAGTTGCCGTCGGCGACCGTGCCGTCGAGCTCGTCGTAATTGAAGTTCACCGGTATCGAATTAATGGCCCAGGTCAGCTTGCCGCCCTGTTGAATCTTGTCCCGCGCCTGCGGATTCATCTGGTTCTGATCGGCCTTCTGCTGCGTCTTCGGCGTTTCGGGCGCGGTGCTGGTGCTGGTACTGTTGCTGCAGCCCGTGCCAGCCAGTCCGAGCGCCACTATCGACGCAATGAGAATTCCTGTTCGCATGATGGCTAATGTCCTCTGGTTCGATGGATTGGTACTAGTAATAAGTTGCATAAATTGGCATATCGTTACCGCTCCTTCACAGTCGCGGCTCATCAACGACTTCCGAGCCGCGACTGTGAAGGAGCGGTAACGTGAACCCCTGCAACTTAGTATTATTCAGCGACATCCTTCAATACAGCGTAACCCTGGGCATAGTGACAAGCCGCACGATGATCTGAATCCGGCCCGCCCTGCACGGCGAGAACGGGTTGCTCTCCGATGCAGCGCTCGCGCCGGCGATCGTCAAGCTCATCGGCAAACTTCTGGCAGCGCGTGCGGAAACGGCAACCGGACGGTGGATCGGCCGGACTCGGCAAGTCGCCCCGCAGGATAATCCGGCGCCGAGCGCGCTCCTTGTGCGGATCCGGCAATGGGATCGCCGAAAGCAGCGCCTGTGTATACGGATGCGCGGGAAGGTCGAAGACTTCATCCACTTCGCCGATCTCCACGATCTTGCCGAGATACATGACGGCGACGCGGTCCGCGATGTACCGGACCACGGACAGGTCGTGCGCCACGAACAGGTACGACAGATGGAATTCCATCTTGAGTTTCTGCAGAAGATTGATGACGCCGGCCCGTATCGACACGTCCAGCGCGGAGACCGGCTCGTCCAGAACCAGCAGCTTCGGTTGCAGCGCCAGCGCGCGGGCAATGCCGATCCGCTGGCGTTGTCCGCCGGAGAATTCCTGCGGATAGCGGCTGGCGTGTTCCGGACGCAGCCCGACCGTCTGCAGCAGTTCGGCGATACGCCTGGAGCGTTCGGAGGGCGGCACACCATGCGTCTGCAGCGGCTCGGCAAGGATGTCCGCGATCGGCATCTTCGGATCGAGCGAAGCCATTGGGTCCTGAAACACGACGCTCATCTCCCGGCGCACCTCGAACCGTTCGGGCCCGGAGATCCCGGCGGTGTCCTTGCCGAGAACGACGATTTTGCCGGAGGCCGGCCGGACGAGGCCGAGGATTTCCATGATCGTCGTGGTTTTTCCGCAGCCGGATTCGCCGACCAGACCCAGCGTTTCGCCCTCGCGGATGTCGAGGCTGATGCCATCGACCGCATAAACCGTGCCCACCTGCCGGCGCATGATCGCGCCTTTGACCAGCGCATAGTGTTTGACCAAATCCACCAGTTCGAGCACAGCGGGGCGCTGCTCGCGGGGAAGCCGGTCAGCGGTGGACTCGATGGCTTGCGCCACAGGAAAAACATCGATGCTGCTCAGATTTTTCTCTTCGATTTCGCCCGAGCGGTGGCAGGCGGCAGAATGCGCCTCACCCGGCGCGCGCACAGGGACAAGCTCCGGTTCGGTCCGATCGCAAATCTCGACGCGCATCGGACAGCGCGGCGAAAATGGGCAGCCCGATGGCAGATGGACCAGCGAAGGCGGGTCGCCTTCGATCGGCGTCAGCGGCCACCGTTTGCCGACGTCCAGGCGGGGAAGCGAACCCAGCAAACCCAGCGTGTACGGCATCCGCGACCGGTAGAACACGTCATCCACCGCGCCGGTCTCCACGGGCTTACCGGCATACATGACCGTTACCCGATCGGCAAAGCCGGCGATCACGCCAAGGTCGTGCGTGATCATGACGATCGCGGCCCCCGTCGCATTCTTCGCCGTGTGCAGCACCTCGATAATCTGAGCCTGGATGGTGACGTCGAGGGCTGTGGTCGGCTCGTCCGCGATGATCAGGTCCGGATCGTTGGCGATGGCCATGGCGATCATCGCCCGCTGCCGCATGCCGCCGGAGAACTCGTGCGGAAAGGCCGCGGCACGTTTCGTCGCCTCGGGAATTCCGACCAGCGCGAGCAGTTCGACGGCCCGGTCCAGCGCCGCTTTCCGGGAGACATCGCGGTGGATCTGAACCGCTTCGGCGATCTGATCTCCAACCGTATACACGGGCGTCAGCGCGGAGAGCGGATCCTGAAAGATCATGGAAATTTTATTGCCGCGAATGCTCGACAGTTCCTTGTCGGTGCGGCCGAGCATTTCGTTCCCGCGAAACCGGATGGAACCGGCCACGCGCGCGCGCCGCGGCAGCAGACCCATGACAGCGAGCGAGGAAACCGATTTGCCCGAACCGGATTCGCCCACGATCCCGAGCACTTCGCCCGGCATGACCCGATAACTAAGACCACGGACGGCAGCCACCGTGCCCGCCTCGCTCGGAAAGGACACCGAAAGGTTGGCCACTTCGAGCAGCGGCTCAGGCGTTGAAGTCATCGACGTCATCGGGGCGCGCCGATCTCGGCGTTCGGGTCGAGAGCGTCCCGCAGCCCGTCGCCGACCAGATTCACGCAAAGCACGAGCACCACCAGCAGAACGGCCGGGAAGTAGAATTGATAACCGTTCGCGGTGCCGGCGGCCTGCCAGTGATCGTTGATCAGCGTGCCCAGCGAAATGTCGGGCGGCTGCACGCCGAAACCGAAGAAGGAGAGTCCAACCTCGGCCAGGATCAGGCTGCTCACGTTGATGGTCGCGTCGATGACAAGGAAGGAGGACATGTTCGGCAGGATGTGCCGGAGAATGATCTTCCAGTTGGGCACTCCGATGAACCGCGCCGCGTAGATGAACTCCCTTTCTTTCAAGGAAAGCGTCATGCTGCGCACGACCCGCGCTGTGATCATCCACTGAAATGCCGCGAGCAGCACGACGAAGATAAGCCATGTCCTGCCGTTGAAGACGGGAGACAGGATCGCGATGATGAGAAAGCCGGGAAGCACGAGCAGCAGATCGATCAGCGCGATCATCGTCCGGTCCGTCCATCCGGCAAAGTACCCGGCCGTGGCGCCCACAATCGCCGCGATGCCTGTGGAGAGCACGGCGCCGACCAGGCCGATAATCAGCGATTTCTGCATGCCGCGCATCGTCAGCGCGAACATGTCGAAGCCGTTTTGCGTGGTGCCGAACCAATGCGCGGCGGAGGGCGCCTGCATGAACGACGCATAGTCGAGCTGGGTGTAGCTCCACTTGTAGAAGTCCGGCCCGAGATATGCGAATGCAAAAAACAGCGCCACCATGAACAGCCCGAAGACTGCGAGCCAGCGGCGAAGGAATCGGCGGAGGACCAGCCGTCCGCGCGAATCGTGCCTGCTGTTTTCGGGAACCGGTGTCATCGCTTCTTGTTAGCTCCTGGTCTTGCTAGCTCCGGCGGATGCGGGGATCGAGTATCACCGTAACCACGTCCGAAAGGAACCCGGCGATGAGCACGAGGACGGCGACAAACATGCCGATGGCTGCCGTCGCATTGACGTCGTTCTTCTGGATCGACTGGACAAACCACTCGCCCATACCGTGCCAGGTGAAGATCTTTTCGACGAAGATCGAACCGATGAAGATCAGCGCGAACTCGTAGGCGAAAAACGTTCCCATGGGAATGAGCGCAGTGCGCAGCGCGTGCCGGATAAGCGCCTGGGGCCGGCGCAGACCTTTGGCCTGAGCTGTCCGGACGAAGTCGCTGCCAAGTACATCGAGCATCGAATTGCGCTGATACCGGCTGTAGAACGCGAATCCCTGCAGGATCAGAACAAGGGAAGGCAGGATCAGGTGTTCGAGCCGGTCGGCGATTCCCGCCTGCGTAAATCCCGAAAGCCCGGGAGTGTATTCTCCGGTGTTATAGACGATGCGTCTGCCGATGATGTCGTTGACGGAAGTTCCCGCGATCGCCATAAATACCGCGAACACCACGGTTGGAATCGACAGAATCACGAAGGAGGCGAAGGTCATCAGGTGATCCGCGAATCCATACTGCTTGACGGCGCTGTACGCTCCGGCGGCCACTCCGCCGATCGAACCGAGGATAGATCCGATCAGCAAAAGACGCAGGCTGACTCCCATGCGCCGTCCCATCTCCGCGTTGACTGAACCGCCGTCGACGGTTTCGCCCAGATCGCCGTGCATCATGCCGTTCGTCCAGCGGCCGAATCGCTGAAGGATCGGCGTCTTGTCGTTCAGGTTAAGCTCGTCGAGCTGAGCATCGACCACGGCGGGCGGCGGCGGCGGATTGCGGCCCTCGAAGTTGGAACGTGGATTGAGCGCTTTCCCCGCGAGCAGGTATGTCAGCGCCGTGGCCACCACGACGAGCACGAGGAAGTAGGCAAGTCTTCGCAGCAGAAACTTTCCCAAGTGTCACTCCGTTTTGAACGATTTTTTAATATGGCACACCCGAAAACGAAATCCCGATCCCGGCCATGCCGTTACCGCTCCTTTGGGCTTACTGAGCCGCGACTGTTAAGGAGCGGTAACGGAATCGCCGAGACAGTTTTGTTACAAATTTGTAAACACATATTCACATCCCAACGCTATCCTCCGACGCTGGAGGAAAATTATGGCCGCCGCAGCATCACCCGCACTGGAACGAAAACTGTCCCGAAATCCCGGGAAAATCGGCATGATCGTCTTCGGCATCGCTTTACTCGTGGGCCTGGTCTATACGGTTATGGCCCTGCGGGAAGATCTGGGCGCGATCCACTCCACTTCAATTCTTCCATTCCTGCTGCTGGGCGTCGCGCTGCTCACGGCGCTGGGATTTGAATTTGTAAACGGGTTCCACGATACGGCCAACGCCGTAGCGACGGTGATCTACACGCATTCGATGGAACCCCACATTGCGGTTGTATGGTCGGGGATGTGGAACTTCATCGGCGTACTGACCTCCTCCGGCGCCGTGGCTTTCGGCATCCTTTCGCTGCTGCCGGTCGAACTGATTCTTCAGGTAAGCAGCGGGGCGGGCTTCGCCATGGTTTTCGCGCTTCTCATCGCCGCGATCCTCTGGAATCTGGGAACGTGGTACTTCGGTCTTCCGGCTTCGAGCTCTCACACCATGGTTGGGTCGATCATCGGCGTTGGCATTGCCAACCAGCTCATGTCGGTGCGCAGCGGTACCAGCGGCGTCGACTGGGACCAGGCTCTCAATGTCGGCAAGTCGCTGCTGATCTCTCCGCTGGTCGGATTCTTTGTGGCTGCGACGCTGCTGATGATCTGCAAGGCCCTGATCAAAGACAAGCGCCTCTATGAAGCTCCTGTCGGCGAGGCGCCGCCGCCGTTCTGGATCCGGGGCCTGCTGGTCCTGACCTGCACGGGCGTCAGCTTCGCGCACGGCTCCAACGACGGACAGAAGGGCATGGGTCTGATCATGCTCATTCTGGTCGGAACGGTGCCGACCGCCTATGCCCTGAACCATGCCGTCACACCCGCTCAGACGGCGGACTTTCTGGCGGTGTCGACGCAAACCTCGCAGGTAATCGGCAAGTATGTGAACCCCAACGCCGTGGTCGGCGATCCGCGCGACGACCTGACGAACTACATCCGGACGAAAGAATTCAATAACAACACGATGCTGGCTCTGAGCCAGTATGTAAACGAGATCGGTAACGAGGTAAAAGGATTCGGACTGCTGAAGGACGTTCCCTCCGACAAAATGGGCAACCTCCGCA
>Ga0181536_10007102_pt1 | contig 11073 bp, 12 predicted proteins | sample PEATcosm2014_Bin_41_FD_121105 | JGI IMG/M metagenome (GOLD analysis project Ga0181536, IMG submission 121105) | Peatland microbial communities from MTU Mesocosm Facility, Houghton, MI, USA - PEATcosm2014_Bin17_60_metaG | ecosystem: Environmental > Terrestrial > Soil > Wetlands > Peat | place...
AAAAGGATTTCGCGCATGCGAAGTGAAGAAGATCTGAAAGAAAATTGGCCTGACTTTAAACCGGAAACGCTGGCCTGCCTTCTGGCCGATCAAAATGGCTCGCTTTCTCACCGGCCCCGATAGTTTTTGGGCACTGGAAACACAACCGATATGATGTTATATGATATCGTATGAATTGATTCACATGAATGCTCAGGAGGCATTATGCTCAGAAAAACGATCCTGCTCAGTGAAGACATTGTTAAACGAGTTGGGCTTATTTCCAAAAAGGAGGACCGTGACTTTTCCAGCAGCCTGCGCTACGCTCTGCGAATCGGTCTTCTTGCCATCGAAAACCCGGAACTGACTGCGGAGGAAATAAAGGATATCCTTGAGGCCAAGGCGGAACTCGATGCCGGTATGGTGGAGGAACTGGACATTGAAAGTCTATGAGACGGTCAAGTTTCAAAAGCAAAGGAAGAAACTGCGAAGTGATTCAGAAAAGACAGCTCTCAAAGGAGCCTTAAGGTCAGTTGCCGAAGATCCGTTGAGCGGGAAAAAGCTAAAGGGAGAATTTAAGGACTTTAGAAGCTTGAGATATTTCGCAGAGGGGCAGGAAAGGCGAATCATTTACAAAATCGAGGAAAACACAATTTATCTTCTCTCCTTCGGCCCTCGGGAGGGGATTTACAAGTAAGATTGGGAACCACTGGCGGAAGACCGGGTCCCCAACTCGTCACCCCGACAGGGCTTTTGAGAAGGAGAGAAGAGAATATATGTAGAAGGCCTCCCGCGAACGCCCAACGCGCACGATAGACGCATTGAGCTGTCGGCCTTCCGCGCTCCGCGAAGTACATCGCAAAGTGTTAAGTACATCGTGAAGGGTTGTATATAAGTCTGTCATACGAGGTTAGCCAAGCCGACAAGGCCTCCCGCGCCCGCCCAACACGCATGATAGGCCATGCCGCTGTCGGCCTTCGCGCTACGCGGCGGACCTTCCGCCTAGAGGCGGTAAATTGAATGACCAGATTATCCCGCCTTTCCGAACAGAAACCTCGCGGGGCGTGGAGTTCGCATCGGAGTTTCCGGATGGAAACGAGCTACGGGCTTTCTTCGGAGTATTGAGAAGTTGTCGGTCTTAGTCGCCGTCTTTTTTATCTTCAGTGGGACTTCCAGCACCACAGGAAGCCGACATTCAGGTCCGGACGCCCAGTTTGGGCAATATCCATTTGCTAAGGACAAACCAGAAAAGCAGCGCGCCAAGAATAAGAAGTCCTGTTTGCATCTATAATTCCTTTTCTTTAAATGGCCGTTGCGAAACCTCCTGAAAATGTTTCAATTTTTTATTGCCAGGTTTGCAATTATTACTCTCAAACTTTGATTATTCAATCAGAAAGGGCGCAACCATTCACCACTGTGACGGAGAGAGCGCAAAGTGGAAAGCCGTCACCTTTATTCATTTGCGGTCGCATGATAGCGGCCTTCCCAGAAAGCTCCCTTCCTCTTTCCAAGCTGGGAGGAGTCGTGAGGCTCCTCCCAGCTCTTGCTCATAAAGCCGGACCGCACGTGAAACGAACAGCGTCTCATCCCCAAGCCTCAGCCACTCTGACCTCCGCTACAAACGGGACCTCTGGGACAATCCGCTCCAATGCCTCTTCCATAGATTCCTTCACAATGACCCTCACCTGATCCGCTATATCGTCTCTGGTTTCAACGATTATTTCATCATGCTGGGTATGGACAATGCTGGCGTCGAGGCCGTTCAGTTTTCCGGAAATATCGATCAGGGCCAATTTAAACCCATCGGCGTCTGTCGCTTGAACCGGAAGATTGAATAGAGAGCGGTCGCTGGCATCATCAGGGATACGAATAAGCCAGCCTAAAGTTGTGGATGATCTCGGCTACGGGGCTTCCAGTCTCAGCATGGCTCACATTCTGGGCAAGCTGATAGTACTCGACAACCGATCCATCTCTGTTTTTGGGTTTTGTGGTTCGCAGATACATGCCTACTCTATCAGCATGTACTATTCGACAGCGTCAAGGATAAATTTTATATTCGTGTGCCTACTTGACAAAAATCTAAGTTTTAGCGCCCTATGCTAACGGACTCGCCTTTTAGCAGAAAAGTCCGGATAACACCCGGGTCGATTGTTCCAATAGGGTTGATCTTAACCTCCAATAAGAGGGTGAGGGCATCGGAAGGGATATTGTACGGCGGTTGGTCAAGATAAACTCCAGAATTGTATTGCAGCCTTATGTCGGCTCCATGAGTTTTATCTATGTTTGGTTTTATCAGCGGGTTGTCAGGGGGGTAATGTTCCGTGATGATGATGAGTTTATACTTAGGTAGTTTTGAAATTACCATTATGATCTGTTTATTGGTCAGGTGCTGCAAAACCTGTCTCACAATACATATATCTGCATCGGGCAGATCATCTTTTGTTATGTCAAGATGCATAAACTCTACATTATTAGCCGAGAATTTGGCTCTATTGGACTCTATGATCTCTTTTACGACATCGGTTCCTATAAACTTTGAGCAGTGCTCGATCAAAAATCTGCTCACATAGAAGTCTCCGCATCCAAGGTCAACGATTTGGGGGTTATCAATCCCGCTCTGTTTGATTGTTTTAATTACCGACTGTATATATGGCAAGACAATTTCATCCAGGCGCGACCCTAAGCCAGAATATAATTCCGGGCTTGTCCCGCCCCAAAGATTTTTTCGGTATATATCTGTAAAAATTTTTTCTGGAGTTCGGAAGCTGTCCAGCATGCGCAAGACTGTAAATTTGATCTTTTTGAGAAGATTCAATGGCGGGCCGGGAAGTATAGCTTTCAACAGGTTTGTTAGCATAGGTCCATCTCAATGTAGCGGGTCGTGAAAAAGACTAGACCAACGAGGCGCAATTTAAAAGGCAAAAATTAGGCAACGCAGTGACAAGGACACCAACGCCGCGCCGGCTTCACTGACTCACATCGTGACAAACCTGAAAAACGGCACTGCATATACGTTCACGGTAACGGCGACCAACGCCGTCGGCACAAGTACGTCACCAGCTTCCAAGGGAATAACCCCGATGAAACAAGTCCTCACAAAGATGCCCTGCGGACATGCCGGCCCATCTCGGCTTGAGACCAATATCTCAAACCTCCGGAGCGACAGGCGGATAATAACGACATAGATTCGCTCAAAGCGGCCCAGTCCTTGGTCCACCAAGCCGCCCTTTTGCCTCAACTATGCTCTCCTCATGCGTGAGCGACCCGAGCATCAGGTATTCCCTGCTTTTCGACAGCCCAGATCAGCGTTTCCTCCATACATCCCGTCCCTAAATCAAAGTTATCATCGTTATCGAAGAATTCCTCACATCTCTGTTTGGTCATCCTAACATCTGAATCTCCAAAAAGGATCCGCTGCAAACCCTGAGTGAAGTTGCTTCATAAATTATCTGGAGCTGATTGGCGAGAGCACGTTTTGAATTTAAGTATCAAAAGCCTTTTACCGATATTAGTGGCTGGTGAGGTTTATCATGTCACAACCTCATCGGCGAATTTAAACGGTTTTGGACCTCTACATACTTGAAGGCGCTTGAATTGGAGATCGATTTCAACGAGTATTTGGCTCAGGTGGTTCCTGAATGATTTTGGACACAATATTGCGCGGCCCTGTTGCCTGTTTTTCTAACTGCGAAACGTTAAAGGTGCCTTATGGATTGCGAAAACCTTCTGAACAGGTTGTTGATGGAAACCGGAAGGCCTTTGGACATGACTGTTCGTGGTCGAGTTTTTAAAGGCTATTTCGTAGGCTTCAAACCACCGGAGTACCTCGTTATTGAAGTCCCTCGATCAACAGAAATTGATGTCGGGCTAGGCGAAGGTCATTCTGTCATTGGATCATTCTTTGCGTCCGGGACAGTGCTTCGGTTTGAGTCCACAATTACTGCCTATCTGAAGAGACCGGCATGGCTCCTGTTTGTCAGGTATCCCTCGTCGCTTGAAAAAATCCGTGATTTGCGAAGCTCGAACAGGGTCGAATGCAGTATTCCGTGCGCGCTGGTGACTTTATTTAACCTCAATCAATACTCTGGGTTGATAGTCGATATCAATGCCGATGGTTGCAGATGCATTACTTCGTCCATTTCACCCAGCCAGGCTGAGATGTTATCCAATTCGGAAAAGAAGGTCCTTTTGGAGTTCGAATTGCCAGGCAGCCTTGGCATGAAAAGATTGTTCGGCGAAGTTAGAAATATAAGACGGGGTGGCGCAAAAATCTCGTTCGGCATCAAATTCAACGACAATGATGATGAAAAGATTTTGAATGAATTGGAAGATTATGTTTCGAACGTTGTGATATTGTCTCCCGTGTAAGTGATTTCTTATCGCCATCGTAAATATCTGATCCTGCCTCCTCATCCGCTTCGATTACGCCTTGATAATGTCCTTTGATTCCTCAAGTTTGTGAAACCATGGGGTCAGGGTTTGAAAAAGGAAAAATATGATATAGACTATCCGTAAAGCAAGCCGGGAGGGGAAACATGGCGAGACCGTTGCGGATAGAATATGAAGGCGCCATTTAGCATGTTACTGCGAGAGGGAATGAGCGCGGAAGGATATTTTTCACGAAAAAGGACTAGGAGAAATTTAGAGAATACATTGCGTCAGCGAAGATCAAATTTGGCCTTATTCTGCACGCATATGTGCTGATGACGAATCACTATCATTTGATCGTTGAAACGCCCCAAAAGAATCTCAGCAGGATAATGCACTTTATTAACAGCTCCTACACCACTTATGTGAATGTCGGCGGAGTCAGTCGAGGAAGGCATGCATTTACCTGATCAAGAAGCGCACGTGCGCAACAAACCGGGAAACCGCCGTGTCGTTTGGAACCTTGAGCTATTCGGCGGTGGCCAAGATAAGTGGGAGTGTGTCGAAGCAATTGGCAGTGGACAAAGAGTTACGAGAGGAGATAAAAAGGTTGCAGGTTAACTTTTCCTTTTTCAAGCCCTGCCCCCGTTCGTTACTGCTTTAAAAGTATGATATGCATATCTAATCCAGCATGTTACGTTTATCTTGGTTCCGAACAGGCGAAGACTGTCTATGCGACGCTTTCAATTCTCCTTTCTAAATCCGAGGAACCTTCGATGTATCTATCGTCACCTTTTGCTGAAATATTACACAGGCCTGCAAGAAAAAACCCAACTATGACACCTGCAGAAAACCATACCAGGAACCACATCGGTCACCCCTTTCTCCCCCTTATCGACAATAGCCCTTTTCTTCGTCCGCGAGCGAATTTTTCCGTCTCCAAGGGGTAATACAAATAATATGCCGGTGAATGCAAATGAAGGAAATGAATGTTCGATCCAATTCCGCAAGGGCTTCTGGAGTGGCGAAGGAGGTAATGGCGAAAAGGCCATGGAAACTGTGCCCTAAAAGTATGGAAGATTTGCAATATGTTGGTATTTATTCTTCGCTGACGTTTCATGTAGCATCAATCTTGGCTTCACCCCCATACTGTTGGCGCTTTGATCCGGACTTTCCCGGTAGAGGCAAAACCCCTGCCACATAACCCAAAATCTAACTCGGTACTATTTTTGCAAACTTTTAAAAAATAATACAAGTCTGGAGTTCAATGGACGCTCCCCGCCTGTGTTGTTCCTATGTGACATCCAGACCACACAAGAACAACTATTCGAGCACCGGCTCGTTATAACCATTTCGAATGGAGATGAGAATGCGTGGAGAATACTTCATGAATTCGGAAGCAGGGGGTATCAGTATTACAGCAAGAAGAGAGAAAATATACGGCACGCAAAAGTGCAACACATACAAAGCATTGCCATTGAGGAGGGACCCATGAATTGTGACCGGCAGATAAGCCTTGTAATTTTGATTACCGCTATCCTGTTACCTCTGATTGCCGCCCCCATCGCCGGGGCTGTCAGCCTGCAGGCGAGTGAAGATCTTATTCTGACAATTCCTAACCAGGACCTGGGCCTGAGTCCGAATGTCGCGCAGGCTCCAAAGGTCCGTTTGTCGCGCGGAGGGAAGGTGTTTCCGCTCACGGTGACCGGGTTCGTTGCCGGAGCGGACGGTGAAATGACCTGCAATGTCCCTTCCGGACTGGAAGCGGGACATTATAGCCTTTGGGCTCTCCAGAGCGGGAAATGGGTGAAATACAAAACCCTCGTGAAGGTCCTGGCGCCAGTGGTAAATTCCGTTAACGTGACGGGAGATGCCCTCAGGTCCGGAACTGTCGTGACCCTTGGGGGTCTTTTCTTCAGCCAGACGCCGGCCATCTCCATCAGTTATGAAAATAGTGAAGGCCAGCCAGTGAATCAGCCCTGTAGCATAGTGGGCGATTCTTCGGTGATGGATAGTGAAACGGGAACCAGCCAGATTGAAGTTCAAGTACCGGACCTTGTGGTTTCTGCTCCCGCTTCCTGTGTTTTTGAAGTTGAAAGTCCGAATGGCAGCGCGTTTGTATATTATGCAAATGGAGGTGACCAGGTCACCATACGAGGTCAGTTGATCAGCGCTGTCAGGCAGAATACAATCAAGAGAAAAGAGGTATGGGATTATCTGCTCGCCTCGATATCGGATGACTGGTTTTTTCAGCGCATAACAGAGGGATTCCTGTACCACACCAAACTGTGGAACCAAAAATATTATTACGACCTTCAACAATGGAATATCAGCTATTGGACGGTAGGCGCCACGGGTGGCTACGTCATCGCCTCGGGGGTGGTCATTGTACCGCAAGGAATTGCACAGTCACCGCTGCTGAGCTTTCAGCACGGCACTATGCTGATGAAAAAGGAAGCCCCCACCCTTTCAGAAGGAGCTGAACTGGGTTTTGCCACAACCTTCGCGTCGGCGGACGGTTTCCTAGTTTCCATGCCCGACCATCTCGGGCTGGGGCAGTCCGCATACAGAGCGCAGATGAACCTGACACATCCTTATTGCGAGGCTGAGCCACTTGCCACAGCCGCGGCCGATATGCTGGTCGCGGTCAAATCTTTTCTAAGCCGGCAATTCCCGAATCTGCAACTAAAGAATAAACTTTTTCTGGCGGGTTATTCCGAGGGGGCTTACGCCACCATGGCCCTCCATCGAGAGCTGGATACGAACACTTATGCCGACATCCCCGCTGTGACCGCCTCCGCCCCCATGGATGGTCCCTATTCTCTTTCGAAGGTCATGCTGGACAAATTGATGGCGAACACGACCTTTCCTGTCCTCTACTTCGCCCCCTATCTACTCGTAGCGATGGACCAAACTTACAAGCTCTACGGCGACGCATCTCTATACATGGATTTCCCTTTTGACATGACGGTAGCTCCTCTAATAAACGGATATTTTTCTGAACAAATCGTGAACTCTCAGATGCCCGCAGTACCCCGAAATGTCCTTTTGCCGGCGATTGCCAGTCAACTCACACAGTACCATGGGCCGATATACGATGCATTGCTGACAAACGATCTGGCACCCAGCACTCCTCCACAAGGTTCTTGGTCACCCATAGCGCATCTCTATGTGATTCACGGTCAAAAGGATGACTGCGTGCCTTACGCAAATCTGACTTCGGCAACGGACTACTTCACAGCAGTCGGAGCTCCAAATGTCCAGTCAGCCACGATCGACACTGTCTGGGTCAACTTAATACCAGGTACATACCACGCGGCCTATTGCCCTTTTGCCATGGGGATGGCCTGGTCATGGTTCCATAACATGAAACCATAACCAGTTGATTATTCGTTCTTTCCAGATCATCCCCTTATCAGAGGCAGGTGGTGGGGGATGATCTCTATACCGTAATTTTGCTTCCCGGCGCTCTCTGAAAAAACGGTATCATTCATTGAGCATAGCTGTCACCCGGCTCGCCGACAGATCGAGCATTGTGCACTTACGACGGTTGGCCGGGTGAATTGTCGCAGGCACTTGTTGGACCAGGCATAAACTTAAGGGGGCAGCTATGAAAATCTATGGTCGTATCTCAATTTCGCTGGTACGTTGGTTGCTCGCGCCGGCACTGATCCTTGTCGCGGGGATCGACCTGGCGCCGGTGCAGGCAGCGCGTCCTTCCGGGGTAACTATTGTGGTTACGAGCCATTCGCCATACACGGGAGGGCCCGCGTGTAAACTGCGCGATGCTATAAAAGCGGCAAATACTGGAACCGTAGTCGGAGGATGTAATGGCAGGGGAGCCGGGCCATACACCATAGTATTGCAGCCCGGCACTGCATACACGCTCAATCAGGTAGATAATACAGGCGAAAGCGGTGTCAATGGACTGCCTCAAATCACCGCAAACATTACCATCAATGGGCGTGGATCTACCATCCAGCGTGCAATCTCACCTGGAAACGGGACACCGTTTCGCTTCTTCCAGGTGAACCAGAGCGGGGTCCTGGATCTTAACAATGTATCGATTCAGAACGGACAGACGGACCAGGGGGGAGCAATTTACTCCAACGGCACAGTTAATATAGCGAATAGCAGCTTCATCAGCAACAGGGCGCAGTGTGGCGGCGCCATTGCAAACGGCGAAACCGGCAACTTGTCTCTAACGAATACCAGCTTTCGCTTGGGCGATGCTTATTCGTGAGGGGGCGGAGCTATCATGAGCGGCGGGTCCGTCGCTGTGCAGGGTTCCAGTTTTGCAGACAACTACGGAGGGGAGGCGGGTGCTATTTACACTTGGCAGGGCAGCCTGGTAGTGCAGAATAGCAGTTTCTCCAGCAACATTGCCAGACGTTCAAACAATCCGACAACCGGAGGCGGCGCCATTTCCGTCGTCAAAGGCACGGCTGAAATTACAGGATCAGCCTTCCTTAACAATGTTACCGGCGGCAACGGCGGCGCAGTCGTCAACGATGCTGCACTAACTATGACCAACTGCACTATCTATGGCAACGCAGCAGCAGATGGCGGCGCTATTGTCAACGTGCAAACAGGTGTTATGGAGCTAACGAACTGCACCCTGTACGGCAACATTTCGGCTTCTGGAGGCATTAGCAATTATGGCGTAATGACGCTTCAAAACACGATCATCGCAGGCAGCACAAGTCAAAACTGCCTCAACGCCGGCGTACTCGTCGACGGCGGCTATAACATCGAAGACAGTGACACCTGTGGTTTTACCAGCGGGAACTATTCGCTCGTCAACACCGCCCCGCTTCTCTCATCTCCGGGCAGCTACGCCGGTAATACGTGGACGCTTGCGCTTCTGCCCAACAGCCCTGCGATAGACATGATCCCCTATGGGACCAACGGCTGTGGTACAGATGTGACTGTGGACCAGCGCGGCATAAAGCGTCCTCAGGGAGCATATTCCAGGTGTGATGCCGGTGCATTTGAATCACAAGGTTTTATAGTGCAGAAGATCAGCGGCGACTATCAGAGCAGCGGTCTTCAGAATACCTTTGCGTTCCCGCTCCGTATCGTGGTGTCCAGCCGCTATGGTGAGCCGGTAGCAAACGGGCAAATCACCTTCAGCGGTCCTGGAATCGGAGCCAGTACCGAGCCGGTAGTCAACACCGCCTCCATATCAAGTAGCGGCAATGCGGTTCAGTTGGTCATAGGAAATGGTACACTCGGTGAATTTTGGGTTACCGGAAGCGCAACCGGAATATCTTCACCCGTATACTACAATCTGACGAACGTACCCGCACCCTGACCAAAGAAGGTCCAGGCTTCTCATACGGGAGTAGGGGTATTCTATCGATCTTTACGTCGGCTATCTGGGATATTGAGGCTTATTCCCGCTTATATAGGAAAAATAAATCCAAGTGTCAAGATCGGTGGATGGAACTTCTTCTGCGTTCGCCCAAAAGGCGGATAATTGCCAACTAAAATCCTCACTTCATTCTCTTTATGACAACCTCACCGAACCAAGCCCTTCCAGTCGCTAAGATGATGCTCACTCCCTAAATATATGAATATCCAAGATAATAATCCAATCCACCACTTTACTTTCATGCCAACTGATCCAAACTCAAATCACCATCGTCACCAACGTCATTTAGCAAAGGGGAGGGCCGCGCCATGATTATTCGAAACATACCGAGGAAAAAGAAAGGGGTCAAACCTACACTTTTCACACCCCACACTCCCTCTCAAACATCCCAACATGTTTGCGCACAGATTTGCTCTTTTTCATGTTCCCCTCAAACAGCCCGCGTCTGTCCCGTCATTGTCAGGAGTGTAGGTGTGACCCCTCTCTCTTTCGCGGAAATAGACCTCCCGTCCGAAATATCCGAGAATGACTGTGTAAATGGAATCTTCATTGGTGAGCGGCCTTTGTAGAACCTTCTAGAATCCTGCACACTTTTGATCGTAAGGCCCCAAGAAACGTGGCCCGTTGAAATGGATCAGGTGTGACGCTGCCTCGGCAACCCATACCTCGGTTTCCCACGCTATTTCCGAAAGGTAGCGCGCCATCACGGCGCGGGAAGGGAAGGCCGTTACATACACCAGCCCCGCCGATGCGCCGGCAAACAATTCGGCAAGCTCGGCGTGGCGCTTGGCATCAACCGACCCGTGGCTGGTCACGGATTCAACCAGCAAGAGCCAGTTTTTGCCAGGGGAAAAAAGAACCACGTCCGGCATTTTGCCGTGGGAATCGACGGCAACGCCCAGCTTTGTTAACAGCTTCTCATCAAAATAGCCCCACTTCTCGCCAGTGTCGCCAACATAGACCAGAACACAGCCGGGCGCAAAACGCGGTGCAAAGTCCTCGACAATTGCCTTGATAAGCAAGCTATGTTCGCCGGGGCTGATGTTGATTTCCTGCCGGGGCGCGATTTGCACCGGCACGAGATTTTGCACTCGTTCTTTGGCGTAGCGCTGCGCAAGGGTTTCTCGTGCAGCAAGGAAAGTCTTTAGCCCTGGCTTCCATTGCTTCGGGCCATAGGTCTTCAATAATTCAAGAGTTTCGGTCAATACCTGGTAAACAGCTTTCGGGCTGTTAACCCAACTTCCGCAGTTGGAAGTTTTTTTCATTCGTTTTGACCCTCTTTCTGGGTCTGACTGTCCGTAAGTTGCTAATATTGCGAGAGCGATTCTTCCTAAATGCCGAGAACCGAATGT
>Ga0181536_10007104_pt1 | contig 11071 bp, 10 predicted proteins | sample PEATcosm2014_Bin_41_FD_121105 | JGI IMG/M metagenome (GOLD analysis project Ga0181536, IMG submission 121105) | Peatland microbial communities from MTU Mesocosm Facility, Houghton, MI, USA - PEATcosm2014_Bin17_60_metaG | ecosystem: Environmental > Terrestrial > Soil > Wetlands > Peat | place...
AGCTCTCCGGCGATCTTGAACATGTTCGGCACCATCAACAAGAGGCCTTGCGATGCAGTGAAGCTTGTGGCCAGAGCTCCCTTTTGCAGGGCACCGTGAAGGGTCCCCGCGGCGCCGGCCTCTGATTGCATCTCTATGACGTCGGGGACTTGGCCCCAAAGGTTCCCTCTACCCGCCGTCGCCCAGTCATCGGCGTACTCGCCCATAGGCGACGCCGGTGTGATCGGGTAGATCGCGATCACTTCCGAAAGGGCGTACGCGACCCGGCCAGCGGCCTCGTTACCGTCGACGCAGACCCATTCGCGTACGTCCACATTGCCTCCCTGGCTTGTAGGACTGCTGCCCCCTTTCTAGTCCAACGGTGACTGGAGGACTGTGGGCCCCTCCGACCCCGGAAACCGCCCGGCAGTGCCGCGTCGCCGGCCCGGCAGACCCGTGACGGCGACGGTGAGCCTTTGGCCCGCGAGTGATCCCGGCGCCTGTGAGCTAAGAAAGGCGAATGGAAGAACTGACCCGCGGCCCAGCACGGGTTGCCGAGGAACTCGTCCGCCTCGGCGTTTCGAACACCGTGAGAGAGATGCCCGAGAGCACCAGATCAGCGGCGGAGGCCGCGGCCGCTTTGGGCTGCGACGTCGCGCAGATAGTGAAGTCGCTGATATTCCGCTCCGTGGCCAGCGACGAGGCGCTGCTGGTCCTGGTGTCAGGTGCGGACCGGGTCGACGAGTCACGCCTGGCGCGCGTCGTCGGCGAGGACGTGGAGCGGGCACCCGGCCGGTTCGTACGCGACCGTACCGGCTACGCGATCGGTGGCGTTCCGCCCATTTGCCACACCAAGCCGCTGATCACCTATCTCGACGAGCACCTGCTCGATCATGGTGTCGTGTGGGCGGCCGCCGGCACGCCGAGAGCCGTCTTCTCGGTCACACCCGGCGACCTCGTTCGAATCACCTCGGCCAAGGTCGTGGCCGTTTCCGCCGCTCAGGATCCACCCGGCGCCTGAATGGCGGCATCACAACTGCCCGATAACCGAGTTCAACCAGCCGATGTCGGGGAGAGGCGGCCGGTCCTAGTCGCTACGATCCGTTCGTGCCGCAAGAAGCGGGCGAGCCGCCCGACGTTCGGAACTACGTGCGTGACCCGATCACGTCCTATGACGCCGTTCCGACAGAAGAGCGCCACGCGGCACTGCGCAGAGATATCCGTCTCGTCGTTTCCCTGCTCGGCGAGGAGCTTGCCCGTGCAGAAGGTCATGAGTTCCTGAACCTCGTCGAACAGATCCGCGGAGTGGCGAAACTCGAGTGGTCGGAAGGTGAGCCCGGGGGAGGAGGCGGGCTCGCCGAGCAGCTTCCGAACATTCCGACAGGTACCGCCCTTCTTCTCGCGCGCGCCTTCGCCGCCTATTTCCAGCTCGCCAATGTCACCGAACAAGTGCACCGCGCAGCCGAGCTCGGTCAGGCCCGCCGCGCGGAGCGGACTTTCCTGCGCGACACGCTCGACCGGATCTCGGCGCACCGCATCGATCGGGAACGCGTGGGCGCAACCCTCGCGCGCCTCGAGTTCCGTCCTGTGTTCACGGCACATCCCACAGAGTCGGCACGACGCTCGGTCTTGTCGAAGCTCCTCGATGTGGCCCACGTCGTCCAAGCCCTCGGCGCTGATCCGACACCCGTGGAGGCAAGACGGCTCCTCGCCCGGCTTCGCGAGACGATCCTGCTCCTGTGGCAGACGAGCGAACTGCGAGTCGGTCGTCTGCGTCCCGAGGACGAGGCGCAGAACGTCCTGTATTACCTGTCCCAGCTCTACGACAGCGCCGTTCCCACACTCTTGGAGGACCTCGACGACGAGCTCGAGCGGCACGGCGTCGTGCTCGGGTTCTCGACGTCCAATCTCCGCTTCGGTTCCTGGGTCGGCGGTGATCGAGACGGCAACCCGTCGGTGACCCCTGCCGTGACAACCGACGTACTGTTGATTCAGCACGAGCTCGGGTTCCGCAAGCTCATCGGGCTCGTCGACCAACTGACGCGGGCGCTCTCGAACTCGACGGCAACCGTTGGCATCTCGGATGCGCTTTCGGAAAGCTTGGCGGCGGACCGCCTCTCGTTGCCGGACGTCTACAACCGCTACAAGAGCCTCGACGCGGAGGAGCCCTATCGGCTGAAGTGCTCCTACGTCCGCCAACGTCTCGTCAACACCCGGTTACGACTGGCCGGAGACACCCCCCACGTGCCGGGCGAGGACTACGTCGGTGTAGAGGAACTCATCGACGAGCTCAGGCTCTTGCGCGACTCGCTCGCGGCCAATCGCGGCGAGGCCATCGCCGAGGGCCTGCTCGGTCGCATGGGCCGCCTCGTCAGGACCTTCGGGTTCCACGTGGCGACTCTCGACGTCCGCGAGAACGCCGAAGCGCACCACAAGATGCTCGGCGAGCTGTTCGACCAGCTCGGAGAGCTCGAAAGGCCTTACGCGGAGCTTGACCGCTCCGAACGCAGCGCCGTGCTGTGGGCGGAACTGAGCAGCGCGCGACCTCTCGGAGTGTCGCGCTTCGCCCTGTCACCGCGAGCGGCCACGACCTATGCGACCTTCGAAACGGTTGCGGCTGCCCTTGACCGCTTCGGTGACGGGGTGATCGAGAGCTATGTGATATCGATGACCGAAGGGGTCGACGACGTCCTTGCCACGGTCGTGCTTGCACGTGAGGCCGGGCTCATCGACTGGCGTTGTCGTTGGGCCCGCATCGGCATCGTTCCGCTGTTCGAGCGCGTGGCGGAACTTCGCGGCTCGGGTGCCTTGCTCGACGAGCTTCTCTCGAATCAGAGCTACCGGGCCGTCGTGGCAGCACGCGGGGACGCCCAAGAGGTCATGGTCGGTTACTCCGACTCGAACAAAGATGCCGGGATCACTACCTCCCAGTGGGAGATCTACAAGGCACAGGGCGTGCTGCGCGACGTGGCACAGCGTCACGGCGTCGCCCTCCGGCTCTTCCACGGTCGCGGCGGGACGGTCGGACGAGGCGGCGGGCCGTCGGCCGAGGCGATCCTCGCCCAGCCGGAGCGAACTGTGGACGCGTTCTTGAAGGTCACCGAGCAAGGCGAGGTGATCTCCGACAAGTACAACCTCGCGGAACTGGCGCGGGAGAATCTCGAGGCGAGCCTCGCCGCGGTGATCGAGTCGAGCCTCCTGCACAGCTCGTCGACTGACTCGACGACCACGTCCGAACGCTGGCACGCGGTGATGGAGGCCGTCTCTTCTGTCGCCGAGCGCGCCTATCGCGGACTACTCGGGAACGCGGGCTTGGCCGAGTACTTCACCTCTTCGACACCTGTCGCGGAGCTCAACGATTTGAACCTCGGCTCGCGTCCGGCATATCGACCGGAATCGGGATCCGACCTCGCCGCGCTGCGGGCGATTCCCTGGGTGTTCGGCTGGACCCAGTCACGCCAGATCATCCCTGGCTGGTACGGCGTCGGATCCGGACTCGCCTCGGCCCGTGCTGAGGGCGCGGGACAGGCACTCGGCGAGATGTACGAGAAGTGGCCGTTCTTCAGAACCTTCGTGGGCAATGTCGAGATGACCCTTGCCAAGACTGACATGGACATCGCGTGGTTGTACGTGAAGTCGCTCGTCGCGCGGGGCCTGCACGCCATCTACGGGGAGATCGCCGAAGAGCACGCCCGCTCGGTCGCGGAGATCCTCAATCTGACTGGTGAATCCAGTCTGATCGAGGCGAGGCCGCTTCTGAGGCGCACCCTCGCGGTTCGTGCCGACTACCTTCGGCCGGTTCACCACCTCCAGGTCGAACTGCTGGGAAGGCACCGATCCGGTTCCGAGGAGCCGGACCTGCGACGCGCGCTGCTCATCACGGTCAACGCGATCGCGGCCGGACTGCGCAACACCGGCTGAGCCCGGATCGCCGCGCCCGGCGGCCGGTCCCGTTTGTCCTGCTCTTTCAAACTACCCCGTCGTCGGACGGCGTTCGCGCCGATCGGCGCGCACAGCCGCGATGCGGGTCTTCATGCTCCTGGCGCACGTGCGGGCAGCGAGGCGCCCATACCATCGAGCAGGTGGCTCTCGTCGAATCGGTGAACCTAGGAGTGCTGCGGACGGTCCGGGCGAAGTCGGGCTCTACCGCCATCGACAAGGTGCCCACGCCGGGGCCGGTCATGGTTTCGGTCCCCGGACCGAAGGGATCGGGAACCAGCGGACTTGCGGGTGACGTGATCTGCGACGCGACGAACCACGGTGGTTGTTCTCAGGCCGTTTATGCCTATGCCAGGGAGGACCTGGACTGGTGGGAGGCCGAGCTCGGCGGACCGCTCCGATCGGGCGGGTTCGGGGAGAACCTCACGATGGCCGGCCTCGAGGTGACCGACGCGCTCATCGGCGAAACATGGCGTGTCGGCGACAGGGCCGTCCTGCAGGTCACTGGTCCTCGCATCCCCTGTGCCACCTTCGCCGTGTGGATGAACCGGAAGGGATGGCTGAAAGAGTTCACCCGTCGCGCGCACCCCGGCGCTTATCTGCGCGTTCTCGCTGCCGGCGAGGTGCGGGCCGGCGACGTGGTCTTCGTGCAGTCGCGACCGAGTCACAGCGTCACGGTGGGGATGGCCTTCCGGGGGCTCACACTGGAACCCGACCTGCTCCCCAGGCTCCTCGAGGCATCGGAGTACCTCGAGGGGGAGATCGTTGCTCGGGCGACAGGCCGCGCGCCCTTCGTCCTTCTCGAGGAATCTGACGGCTGAAACGAGGAAGCCGCGATCCTCGGTCGAGTGCCCGAGTCCCCGCGGGCGCGGCAGCACGCCGCCCGCTCGCTCATGACGGCCGGGACGACCGTTATGTTTGGGGCATGAAGCCAGCGTCTCCCCTCCGCGTCCTTGTGCTGGTCGTCGTCGGCCTGTTCGGCGGGGGACTCCTCGTTCCAGCCCTGGCCGCCGCCGGTCCGGGCCGCCCGGAGACCGGACAGAGCTGGTCGGCGAGCACACCCAATGTGGCCGGCGCGCCGATCACCTCGTTGGTTGCAGTGACCTGCGTCAGCGCCGCGGACTGCTGGGCTGTCGGCGACCGTTTCCTGTCATCCTCGTCCAACGCCGGGCCCGCCCTGATCGAGCACTACGTAAACGGTGATTGGACGCCGACGGCCGCGGCGCCTGCGCGACCGGGCACGCTCGATGAGCTGTCCGGGGTCAGCTGCCTGTCGGCCACGGACTGCTGGGCGGTGGGTATGCGCAGTGGCTCGCACCCGGGGAACCTCCTTGAGCACTACGGGACCCACGGTGGCTGGACCGCCGTCAATACCCCGGCGCCGCAGGGGGAGTTGTCGGCGGTGACTTGTCAACCCGGCAACGGCGAGTGCTGGGCCGTCGGATCCTCGGGGAACTCAGGCCTTGCCGTTACCTTTCGGCTTTTCGCTGGCTCCTGGCGCTACGTGGGGGCAGCGCCGCTTTCGGCGTCGTTCGTCCAAGTGAGCGGAGTGGCGTGCGCGGCCGAAGACGACTGTCTGCTCGTCGGGTACGCCACGCCGAAACACGGTGCCAGCAAGGCCTTGGCCGAGCGGTGGAACGGGCGTCGCTGGTCCGCGGTCAAGGTCTCGGGCGAGCTCTCGGGGGGTGGTTCCCTGGCCGGCGTCGATTGTTTGCCGGGGAGTTCACCCGTCACTTGCTGGGCCGTCGGCCAGACGGTCGCGAAAGGCCTGGGTCTCATTGCGATCCATCCCCTCGTCGAGCGTTGGGACGGGAGCTCGTTCACCTCCGTCCGCAGCCCGTCGGGAAGCGCCGGTAATTACCCGGAGCTCAGGGCGATCGCTTGTGCAGCTGTGACCGCCTGCCAGGCGGTCGGGTCACGTGGCGCGGGCGAGGACGAGGCGCTCGTGCTCACCGAGGGGTGGAACGGCTCGAGCTGGTCGGCAGAAACTAGCCCCAGTCCCTTGTATGGCTTTCAATCGCTCACCGGCGTGGCCTGTCCGTCTGCGAAGGGATGCTGGGCTGTCGGCGAAGGCTTGAACCACACCGGATCGGGCAGCCGCATGATCATCGAGCACTTCACCGTGTCCACCTGATCCTCCTTGTCTCAGCGCGACCTGGGGTCTCGACGGCCTCCTTGGAGGAACAACCCCGAGGGCGTTCAAACGACTGAATACCCGCACAGGAGTCCCGCTTCTTGACTCAGGTCACCTCGTCTATCCAACTGAGGTAAGCGGGCAGGCCCTCGGCCACCGGCAAGAGCAGGATCTCCGGAGTCTCGTATTCGTGGACGGAAACAATGGCCTTCTCGAGTTCGGCGTACCGCTCCCTGCGGGTCTTGACCAGCAAGAGCACCTCGCTCTCCGCGGTCATCTCTCCCTTCCAAGTGTAGAGGCTGTCGATCGGCACCAGCTGGATGCAGGCGGCCAACCGTTCACTCAGGAGCTTCTCGGCGATCTTCCGGGCGTCTTCGCGAGATCTCACCGTCGTCAGGACAACTGCGTAGGAAGTCGTCGGGAGGGGGTTGTCGGATGCGGTCATGCTCCATGATTGCATTGAAGGGTCTTTGCGCCCGACTGACGCAAGGCGCGAGGCCGTGCAGTCAGGACGTAGTCATGGCACCCACTTCCGCCGTCGATGTCCTGGTCCGCAGCGGTACGGCCTCCCGGTTGCCCGAGTACACCCACGACCCGTCGGCCCCCTGCGGCCGGAAGGCGGCGGAGGTGGTCGGGACAGAGCCACAGCGAGTCCAGGCCTGGCCGCCGTTCTCGGAGTCAAGAAGGTGACGATGGCCGACCCGGCGGAGGCGGGGCACGCGACCGGCTTCGTGATCGGGGGGATAAGCCCGCTCGGCCAGAAGCGTCAGCTTCCGATCGTTGCCGACGAGAGCGCTTCGCAATGGCCCACGGTGTTCGTCCGCGGCGCCGGCGCGGCCTCGAGCTCGAGCGCGCCCCCGCGGACCTGGTGGCCTTGACGGGCGCACTCGTCGCACTTGTCACCGTGTTCGCAAGCGATGGGGCCGTGATGCGAACTCGCGGCGGGCCCGGAAGACCTTGACGGGTGGCAGCTGGGCAGGTTCCGACCCTTTCCTCGAGGGCGCGGTTGCCCAAGGTGGTCGCCACCTGTTTGTGACGAGCCGCGGCGATCGGCGGGACCGGCGTTGCGGATCAGGGAGAGGCCATAGCCGGACCAGTCTCGGTCGACGTGGGAGCCGCGAGCACTCGGAAGACGCCGGGGCGCACCAGGCGCATCGTGACGAGCACGATCGCCAGGAGAGCACTGGCACCCGCAGTCGTCCTGGCCAGACCGAGCCAGTCCGCCAGCGGCCCCTGAACGAGCGAACCGAGCGGATACGAGACGCCGAGCGCGACCAAATACAGGCTCAGCACGCGCCCGCGTAGCTCCGCCGGCGCCCGGAGCTGCACGACAGTGGAAAGGCCGGACAGAACGCCTATGTAGACGAGCCCGACGACGAAGAGTGCGGGCAGGGCGAATGGGAGCGACGGAGCAAAGCCGTACAGGGCGAGCACAGGCGGGAGCACGGCGAGGCTTGTTGTGAGCATCCTGCCCCGGCCGAAGCGAGCTGCGAGCGGGGGGATGGCGAGGGCCCCGACGACGGCGCCGAGGCCCTGGGCAGTCGTCAGCAGGGCTGTTGCCGACGCGATGCCGCGCGCTCCGCTGTCGGTCAGCCGATGCGCCATCACCGGGACGAGAGCGATGAAGGGAGACGCCGAGAGACCCACAACGGCGATCATGCCTATCGCATTGCGACAACCAGGCTCGGCCCGCGCCGCCCTGGCGCCGAGGCCAAGCGAGGCGAACAACCCGACCTGATCGTCGCGTCCGGGGGGTGGGGACAGGCGTATGAAGAAGAGGGCCACGACGACCGCGAGGAAGGACACCGCGTTGGCGACGAAGGCGACCGGGTAGCCGAAGGCGGCGATCGTCACGCCCGCGAGCGCTGGGCCGATGATGCGCCCGAGATTGAACTGTGCCGAGTTGAGGGAAACGGCGGCGAGGAATTCCGAGGGCGGAACCAGGTCCGGGAGAATGGCCTGTTGAAACGGCCCGGCCAAGGCGCTGACTGACCCCTGGACCGTGACCAGCAAGGTCAGGATCACTGGGCTGTCGCGACCGGCGGCGACGAGGATGGCGATGGCGAGGGCGACGGCTCCGGCGAGAAGGTTGGCGGCGACCAGGGCCGCGCGCCGCGGTATTCGGTCGGCCAACGCGCCTCCTACCGGCGATAACAGCCCGATCGGCAAGAAGCCTCCCGCAGCGATCACCACCGCCCAGGTGGCACTTCCGGTCCGCGCGACGATCAGTGCCCCGACGGCGACCGTCTGCATCCAGGAGCCGATGACCGAGACCATGCCTCCCGCCCACAACAGGAAGAAGTTCCGGTGGTGGAACGGGCGGAGCGAGGAGAGGCCGCGTTCGGGCACGACGCGCGAAGCGACGGACTGGCCGCCGACGCTGTCCCCATATCGCCAGTCCTGGTTCCGGGACGACGCACTTGATGATTCGAAGCGCGCTACCACCGGGGTCATGCTAGATACCGGACGGCTCCCGCCTCGCTGACCCGCCTGCGCGCCGCATAGAGCTCGATCGCCCTTGATCGGAGGCGCCTGCGCGCAGCGGTGTTCACCCCGCCGCCCGACAACAGCTACCTGAACTTGTTAAGGGGCGCTCGGGATCCGGGGTTGGCGCAGTAGGGTCCGGCACCATGGAACCCACCGAGGCGTTGCAGTTCATCAGCCAGCATCACCGCGCCGTGCTGGCGACGACTCGCCGTGACGGTAGCCCTCAGCTCTCTCTCGTCACGGCCGGGGTCGATGGCGACTTGGTTGTCGTCTCCACCCGGGAGACCGCGACCAAGACTAAGAACCTGCGGCGCCGGCCTCGAGCCTCGCTTCTCGTGTTCACCGACGCCTTCTACGGCGCCTGGGTCCAAGTTGACGGCACCGTCGAAATAGTGGCGCTCCCTGAGGCCATGGACGGCCTTTTCACGTACTACCGCCAGATCTCGGGCGAGCATCCCGACTGGGAGGAATACCGCGCAGCCATGGCGCGGGAACGACGCGTTCTATTGCGGATAACCGTCGAACGTGCCGGACCCGACACCGCCGGGTGACCGGGCAACCGCTCGGGGACCGAGCGCCTATCCGGGTTGGTTGTCCGAGAACGGCTGCGGGGGGAGTTCCGGGAAGAACCACCGCTCCAGCGCGGTGTCGCCCCAGTAATCCCTGAAGTGGTCTACGCAGTGGTAAAAGGACCTCAGTGTGCGGCTGGCAGGGTGCCTCGCCATCCCGGGATGGACGCGAGTGGGGGCACTCTCGGCCCACAGCGCCATGTGGAGGGCCAACGCGCCTGGGCCCCGGCTGTACCAGGGCCACATCGCATCGGCGAAGGGTGAGGTCTTGGTGCGGTAGGCGCTGTCCGGAAGATCTTCGAGCAACGCCGTCACGTCAAGTGTCTCCTCTGTCTCATGAGACCGGAAGCTCTCGATGAGGGATGCGATGATCCTCTCCGCCTCGGAAGGCTGCAGCCCACGAAGGTCTTCTACCGGCACCTGCTTGACCAGGTCGCTCCATGCTTGTTGAAGCCCGGCCCGGTGGTTGCAGCCCTCCCGAATCCGGTTAGCCACCGGCGCGCCCCCTTGAACGGACTCCAGCAGGGGACACAGGACACCCCCGAGGACCGAATCATGGATGGTGATCGCGGCGTTCAGTCGACGGGCGACTTCCGCCCGGGCCCGACCGGTCCGGGCTGAGCTCGCCGCCTCGATGATCGCCTCCACCGTGGCGTCGTAGCCGGCGAGTAGGTCACGAATCGACGGAGGCGATGCGTTCGCCTGGAGTTTCAGCAGATCCACCTGTTCTGCTCGCGGCGATCTCGGTGTGGCCTCAGGATCCGACCATCCCCAGTGGGTGTCGATCCAGTCGTACCACCTGTCCTTCTTGCGGTAGAGCCTCCTCAGCATCACGGACCTCGGGTGCTTCACGGTGGCCGCGTGGACCCGGGTGGGAGCCCGCTCCGCCTCGATCGCCATACGCGCCGCGAGGACGTCGGGATCGACGCTTTCTGTCGCAGCTTCCAATAGATCGCCAACCTCGGTGGACTCGTGGTGGACATGGTCGCTGAAGCTGTGCTCGAGGCCCTCGAGGATGTGCTCGATCTCTTCTCCGGAGACCGGATACACGTCGTGAGGCGCGACGTTGCGGGTGACCGCCTGGAAACGGCTCAGCAGGTCGGCCCGCTCCTGGCAGCCGTGTCGGAGGCGGTCGGCGACCGCGCCGCCGCCGGGAAGTCTTCCGAGCAGCGGGCACAGTGCTGCCTCGAGCACCGCGTCGTGTACCGAGATCGAGCGTTGCAAGCTGTTGTGTAGGACCCGAACCCGGCCGACACCGGTGGTGGACTCGAGTGCTTCCTGCAGTGCCTCCTCCACTTCGCGGTCGTATCCGGTCAGCACGTTCCTGACTGAAGTCTGGTTTGAGTTCAAGGTGAGCCTCCCGAGGCGTGCTGGTTGTTTCAAGCAAGGAAGCGGACCGCGCGTCGCCGAGCGGACCGTCCCGGGCTTCGGGCATCTTCGACGGGCCGGGGCAAGACGACGAGCTCCGAGCCCTGGGTTGGCTTCATCTCCGGGCCGGGCACCTCAGTCCGCCTGCTCCGGGGGAAAGCCCTGGTCATCGAGGATGTTCATGTGAACTCCTCCTCCCGGGCGCCGTCGGTCTTTCCACCGACGTCACCCAACCGCCACCACCCATTGTGCGTTGGGGTCAGCCCGACCGTTAGGGCCGAATGTCCCTCCCGGGTGGCACAGGTGCCGGGGCGAAAGGCGCGACAAACGTCGGCGCCCCCATGTTGGTCACGCGCCTCTCGGCGCCATGACAACCCGGGTCGTGCCCGTCACCAACGCCGTTGACTTGAATCAGCTGGGCCCGCTGCGGTAACAGCCGCACGCAAGGGGCAGGATGGTCGCCGAAGCAGCGGGTGGTTCCGCACGATCGACGCGGTTGGCACCTCGCTAACGTGGGAAGACGGGAGGTCGAGATGAGCGCCGAAGCCAAGCCGCAGCGGCTGTCCGCCGAGGAGATCATCGAGTGGTCGAGGCG
>Ga0181536_10007106_pt1 | contig 11071 bp, 11 predicted proteins | sample PEATcosm2014_Bin_41_FD_121105 | JGI IMG/M metagenome (GOLD analysis project Ga0181536, IMG submission 121105) | Peatland microbial communities from MTU Mesocosm Facility, Houghton, MI, USA - PEATcosm2014_Bin17_60_metaG | ecosystem: Environmental > Terrestrial > Soil > Wetlands > Peat | place...
AAGGGCCGCTAGCGTCCCGCCGCTGCTCGCCCATGGCAGCGGGTCGGGGCGTCATTTAGTGGGCTAGGGAACCGCAGTTCACCGGCTGGGCGGCGTCCCGAAAATTCAGCCGGCTGGCGTCAGCAAAGCCCGTCTGTGGGCGTTTCGGACGCGAGCTAAAATTCGCAGACTAAGCGTGTAGTGGCCGTCGCCGGAAGGCCTTCGGACGGGGGTTCAATTCCCCCCGCCTCCACCAAATCCGATTCGCACGGTGCGGATCGCGTCAAAATCGCCGCTACGCCGCGATGAGTCCGAGGTTGTGCGCCTTTGCGCGCTTGACTGACCGGAGCTTGCTAGAGCCTTTGCCTTGGTACAGCGAACCTTCCCCGGCGCGCGCTTGGTCGAGGTCCGGAACCCCCAATGATCGAAGTCTATCGCGCCATAGCCAAATGAGTTCGACGCTCATACCGCCGGCGTTATCCGCATCAGCAGGTCAGCAACTGGGGCTGGTGATATCGAAAGTTCCTCCGTCGGATTGGTGGCACCCGAATTGCGTATAACTCCCCGTGATTTCATCCGGCGCAACCAAAGTGGCAACTACCGCCACTTTGCATTTAGAGTGTCGTTTCTTGACCCTCCCGGTGACCGCGTCGCCTTTTATCTTGCCCGTGAAAGTCCCACTGAAGCCGAGGTCGTCCGACCACCTGCCACTTAAGCTTGTGCCCCTCTGATGGAGCTCCACGCTGAGATTGCCGGAGCCGAGCTGGTTGTCATATATCGACCCGCACCAGGGACCCGCGACATGGTGCGGCCTCTTTTTGTTGAGCGGGACAGCGTCACCGCCTGAATCATCATGTGCGGCGTCGTCTGCGGCGTCGTCGGCTGGGGTCGAATCCTGAGCCCACGCGACTGCGCCACCAACCGCGATTTTCGCTGGAAGCCCACCAACGCGGCTGACTCCGAACAAACCCAGCGCGAATACCAGAATTGCGAACGCCATCTTACGAACCATGATGCATCCTCCATTCTGTGCAAGGAATTTTACAATCGAGCAAACATTCGCACGATCTAACGCACCGCGCAAACGGCCAAATATTGTTGCGTTGGCGTGCCTCTGGCTTCACGAAATCGTCGCATAAGCGGCGCACGTTGACGAAATCGCCTCCACCAAATCCGATTCGCACGGTGCGGATCGCGTCATAATCGGGCACTGGTTCAATTTCGATCAGACTGAACCGGCGCGCAAATCCCTGTGACTCCTGAGTCCGGGTTTCAGGCTTGGTGTTCGGGGATGAACTGTTCAGCCTGCCGCCAGCCGATTTGACCTGCTATGCATACACTATGGTCAACCGCCAGGATCCCCCGTGCTCTCCCGGCTCGCCCGCCATCGGGCGACCACTGCTTGCAGCGAAAATTAATTTTGACGGAACAAAGCTACCGATGGTGGTAGAACCGTCCCAAACCACCACGCATGGTATGAAATTGCTCTTTTCGCTTATTTCCGATCTGTCAGAATCGCGCCAGTCGCAATCTGATCTTCGTGGCGGGACGCCGCACGGCGGTCGTCGTTGCACTCCGCCCAGAATAATGTGTGTACTGTCGGTTGGATCGATCGGCTGAAGGAACCAACCAGATGCCCCCTGCTAATGCCGCGCCGCTGGCAATCGCGCTCCTCGGACTGCTACTCGGGATGCGCCACGCTACCGATCCCGATCACGTGATCGCGGTCACCACCATTCTGAGCCGCGAACGCCGCCTGGTCGTTGCGGCCAGGATCGGTGTCGTATGGGGACTCGGCCACACGCTGACCGTGCTGCTGGTGGGCGCCGCCATCATAGTTTTCAAAATTGCGATCCCGGTCCGGCTCGGACTGGCAATGGAATTCGCGGTCGCGGTCGTGCTGATTATGCTCGGCGTCGGCGCAGCAGCAAGCTTGATTCGCAAAGCGGCGACCCGGATGCGCGCGAGTTCATCGGAGGATGAAGGCTTGGTCGTCCACGCGCACGCTCACGCTCACGACGGCGCCGTGCACCTGCATCCACACGTTCACGTTCATGCTCACGAAGTTACCGACGACGCGATGCATGACGATCATCGGATCCCCGCTGAAGAGTTGCCGCCGTTCGCCGCGCGCCGTCCGCTGCTCAGATCGTTCGCAGTCGGCCTCGTCCATGGACTCGCCGGCAGCGCCGCGATTGCGTTGCTGGTCTTGAGCGCGATTCCGCAACCGCTATGGGCGACGCTCTACCTCGCGATTTTCTGCGTCGGTACGATCATCGGAATGGGGCTCATCACAACCGCAATCGCCACGCCGTTCATGGTCGTGTCGCGGCGAGCGCTCTGGATCCATCAAAGCCTCGTCACCGGCTCGGGACTCCTGAGCTTCGGCTTTGGCCTGTTCCTCGCGTACCAGATAGGTATCGTTGACCATCTGTTCAGCGCCGCTCCCATCTGGATTCCGCAATGAATGATCGGCAGCGAAGCGCGGTCGATACTGTCCGGTACGAAGCAGTTCGAGCGCCGCTGAGAGTGTGTGAGTATAATTGCGACGGGCGTCCGACACCCTTGGGGTGTCGGGCGCTCGTGCGTAGGTGATTAGTACTTCGAACTCGTATCCCCGTTTGAGCTCTAGCGACGCCCATGTCCGCCGCCGCCGCCCCCACCGCCGCTGAAACTCCGGAAGGTCTGCGCCTGCTGGGTGTGCTGCCGCTCAAGGGACTGCATCTGCTCGGAGTGCTGACGCTGAAGCTCCTGCTGGCGCGCCGAATACTGTTGTTCGGTGGCCTGCTTCTGCTCGATACGCTGGCGCTCGAGTGCCTGCGACTCCTGCTGTTGCTTGCGCTCAAGTTCCGCCGCTTGCTGCTCATGGGCGTTTTCCAGCGCGCGCGTCTCCTGCTCGGATTGGGACTTCCCGGGTGCCGGTTGCTTTTCCTGAAGATGCCGACTCTCTAGAGCCTGCGTCTCCTGCTCATGCTTTTGCTGAAGCGACCGCAGTTGCTCGGTGTGCTTGTGCTCGGCCTCCTGTTCTTGCTGGCCGCGCCTGCGCTCGAGGTCCAGCAACTTGACGTTTTGCTGATGCTGCAGCGCCAGCCGTTGGTCGCCGTGTGCGCGCTCGACTGATCGAAGCATAGCGTCATTCCAATCGGGATGATGTTGCTGCGCCCAGGTGGGATTTTTCAGCGCCCAATAGTGGACATCATGCCATACGTGTTTGTCGTCGTAGTCGCCCTTCCATTCGGGATGATGCTGGCTCGCCCACGCCGGGTCATGACCATGCCACCAGCTGTCGGTGTGCCACGCGTGTTTATCGTCGAAGTCACCCTGCCAATGGGGATGATGCTCGCGCGCATAGTCGGGATGAAATCGATACCACCATGGAGCGGGATACCAGACCCCCCCCGTAATAGTCGCCCCACCATCCCGGATAATTCTGCCACACCCAGGCAGGCTGGAGCAGCCACCACCACGGCGCGGGGTACCAGCTGCCGTTCCAGGGAGAGCCCCACCATTCGGGATAGCGTTCGCCGAACCCGGCGGGGTCATGCCACCACCACCATCCGGCCGGATACCAAACTCCCTGGTAGGAATCGCCCCACCATTCGGGATGCTCTTGCGCTGCCCAAGCCGGCTGATACTGGTACCACCATGTGGCCGGGTACCACTGGCCCTGGTAAAAGTCGCCCCACCATTCGGGATGGTGTTCGCGGACCCAGGCGGGGTCAGTTTCCCACCACCACCGGGCGGGATGCCAGATGTGACCTTCGTCGAAATCGCCCCACCATTCGGGATGATGCTGCGGCACCCAGTCGGGCTGGTTCTGCCACCACCATGCGGCGTCGCGCCATACGTGACTGTTGTCGTAGTCACCCCAGGCGGGCGCTGGAGGAAATGCCGACGGCCACGGTTGGTACTGCGCGAACGCCGTGCTCGCCAGCATCAGGATAATCGCGCCCGTGCCCAGCAGATGCTTGATTCTGGTCATCGATGCCACCCCCGGAATAATAGTCAAGTCAATCGCATCGCAAGCCAATGTACTTCAGCGAATCACTACTATATGTCAAAAGTCCGGGCATCCGGCTAACGCTCCTCTTTCATCGATTGAGCGATCTCGAGACCGACCAGCCGCGCGACAAGGATCGCCATATACAACTGGCCGAACACCGCCTCCATTACCGACAGGCTGCGCGCGCCCTCGGATACCGGCGTGATATCTCCGAACCCCGTCGTCGTCAGGCACACAAAGCTGTAGTAGATGAAGGTGTGAAGCGAGGCGAGCAGAGGCGAGCCGCCCCCCGCGCTTTTCTGGAAGAGCGCGGCGCTGAACGAACCGGGATGCCGCAGTTCGACGAGTGCGAAGGCATAGGCCCACGCGACGCCAATCAGCAGGTAGGCGCAAATTGCGGCGCTTATAGTGTCGAAGGTAACGCTCTTTACGATGAACAGCCTGGATACCAGGGCAAAGACCGTCACGGTCAGGAACAGACACGAAGAGATCCCGCCGGCCATCTCGAGCGTTTGGTTCGCCGTGAATTGCAGCACGAATCGGCTTCCGAGCGCAGGCACTATCAGTATTAGCGCAATCGTGAAGTAGGTCTTGGTCGTGCGAAATGCATAAACTGCGGACAGCAGCACAAGCGATATCGTCGCCGTCGCAAAAATCTGCGCGAAGGCGTGACCCGAGAAAATCGGCTGGGTGACGAGCAGCAGCAGAATCGTCGCGAGCAGAACGGTAAATCTGCCCGGCCAGTTGTGGCGCGCCAATCCCAGCCGTCGCCATAGCGCGGCCGGACTCAGGACGCTGGTTTTCTCGTTCATAATGTATCCGTTTCGCGCAACAGGACCGGCACTGTCAAGGCGGGCATTTAGAGCGCGATGAGCGAGGCCGCGATACATGTCCCAAAGCGCGACATGGCTGTCTCCACTTCGGTCGGCCGTTGAATCCAACAGCTTGTACGGCCTCCTCAGCGACGTAGTCTGGCCTCGGCGCTGCGCTATCTGCGCCTTTGCTTGTCATCGCCGCAAGGCACGCACATTGCGTATCAACGCAGGGTCACCGCGCCTGGCGGAGTGCGTTGGCGCCTGGCAGATCGACTGTTCGGCATTTTTTCGGCAGCAAGGAGAACCGAGTCCCCCATGGACCAGATCATTAAACAATCTTTAGCCGGCAGGAGATTCGCCTTGATGGGATTCGCAACGCCCGAGGCGGATTCGATCATCTCGGCGCTGGGGACCGCCCGTGGATTCGGTCACGTGGTCGGAGCCGCACCTAATATTCCCGGGCTGAACTCTTTTTCTCCTTTCGATGCTTGCTTCGTCAACGCTTCGGCCACCGGCACTGGCGAGCAACCGTCCCCGATCGAAATGATCGGGCGCAGCCGCAAGCCAGCGGTCATCATCGGCACACTCGATGAACTGGTGACACGATTGGCGGCCATCGCCGACCCCAACCGCGACTTCATTATACGCCCATGGCAGCCCGAGGAATTGTTGCTCAGGGCCTACCGCATCCTCAGATTCGCCGAGAGTGCGGCAGTTGCGATTCAATCCTCAACTCGAAACGGCGCCCGGCGCGTAGTGCTCGCCGATGACGACGCGACCACCGTCGTTATGATCTCAACGATCCTGAAGCACTTCAATTTCGAGTGCGATATCGCGCACGACGGTGCGGAGGCATTGGATATTGCCCGTAAGAAAAAACCCGACCTGGTGCTGCTGGACGTGGCGATGCCGCACATGAATGGGTTCGAAGCGCTGACCGCTCTGCGCAACGATTCGGCGACCAGGAGTACGCCGGTAATCCTGGTCAGCGCGCATCGCGACGAAGCTGAAGTGGTTAAGGGTTTCTCGCTCGGCGCCGATGACTACATCACCAAGCCCTTCAACTCGGGCGAACTGATGGCTCGGATCAGCCGTCTCTTGCGTGAATCGGAAGAGAGATGACCGGAACCGTCTGACTCCCTGGGCCCGCGCGTAACGACCTATATTCATTCGCGACTCGAATAGGCAGGCCCCGTCGTCGTGCTGGACTAGTCGGTCCACCGGTCGCGGCGGACCGCTAATCCGTTTGGCTTGAAGGCCAACAATCGCAATCATTGTCGGCGGAGGATCTTAAGACCGATGGCCGCAGAACATGTCGTTTTTTTGTTTGACGTCGATAACACCCTGATCGACAACGATCGCATCATTGCCGACATGAAGCGCGATCTCGAGCGCGACCTCGGCCACGACCAACAAGAGAGCTACTGGGAATATTTCGAGCAGTTGCGCACCGAGCTCGGCTACGCGGACTATCTCGGCGCGCTGCAACGCTATCGGGTCAATCATCCGCGCGACTTCGGAATCATCGCGGTGTCGTACTTCCTGATGAACTACCATTTCGCCAACCGCCTGTTCCCCTGCTCTCTCGACGTAATCGATCAGTACAAACAGTTCGGTGAAACAACGATCCTGTCCGATGGCGACATGATCTTTCAGCCGCTCAAGATCGAACGGTCGGGACTGCGCGCAGCCGTCGATGAAAAGGTGATGATTTACATCCACAAGGAACAGGAACTCGACGATGTGCGGACCCGCTATCCGGCCGACCATTACGTGTTGATCGATGACAAGGTGCGAATCCTGGACGCGGTGAAGAAGGCGTGGGGCGCGCGCGTGACCACGGTGTTCCCCCGGCAGGGGCATTACGCGGCCGATGCGAAGGAGACGGCCAAGTACCCGGCGCCCGACGTCACGGTCGATCGAATCGATCAGCTGCGCGACTACGATCTTGCGCGCCTGCGTGCGGGATCGAGGCCCGGCTGAGCGCTCGAGCGGCGCGGCGCACTCACGCAAGATCGAACAACTGGATTCGCTTGGCTCAGACGTGGCCTCAGGCTGCGGCCGCCGCCGGGTTCATCTTCATGCGGATCGGCATGTGCTTGATTCCGCCCACGAAGCTCGAGCGCAGCCGCTCGACAGGACCCGCGAGTTCGACGTGATCTAGGCGCTGCGCCAGTTGGCTGAAAATCACCTTCAGTTCGAGCCGCGCCAGGTTTGCGCCGAGACAGGAATGCTGGCCGATGCCGAATGCGATTTGCGGATTCGGATCGCGGCTGATGTCGAACTTGAAAGGCTCCGCGAAAACTTCTTCATCGCGGTTCGCCGACGGATAAAACAGGCACACCGATTCGCCGGCTTTGATCTTCTGGCCGCGAATCACGGTATCTTCGCTCGCGGTCCGCGCGAACTGAATAACCGGTGTCGTCCAGCGCAGGATCTCTTCGACCGCCGAGTCGATCAACGCCGGATTGCGCTTGAGCTTTTGCCACTGGTCCGGATGCTCGATGAAAGCTTGCAGACCGCCGGTGGTCGCGTTGCGGGTGGTCTCGTTGCCGGCCACGACCAGCAGGAAATAGTACGACAGCATCTCGAACTGCGGTATCGGCTGGCCGTTGACCTTGCCGTTGGCGACGATGCTCGTGATGTCGTTGGTCGGGTGCTTCATCCGTTCCACCACCATGTCGGTGAAATACTGGAACAGGCCCAGCCGCGAACGATCCATCGTCTCCTGCGCGGTCGTTCCAGCCTGGAACTCGGGGTCGCCGCCGCCAATCGTCTCGTTGGTCCATCTGAAGAGTTGTTCCCAATCTTTATGCGGAACACCCAGCAACTCGGCAATGACGGCGAGTGGAATCTTCGACGATACGTCGGTGACAAAGTCGCACTTGTCGCGCCCCGTCACGTCGTCGAGCACCTGTCGCGTGATGCTCTCGATTTCAGGCTGCAGCGGTTGCACCTGGCGCGGCGTGAAATGGCGGCTGAGAATCGCGCGATATTCCCCGTGTTCCGGCGGATCCATGTCGAGCAGGTGGCGGAACGGCGGCGTCGGACTCTGCTCGAGCCCGTCCTCGTTGACAAAGACCAGCAAGCGGGGACCGTTGAGGAACAGTCGCGGCTGCTTGGAAATCTGCATGATGTCGGCGTGTTTGGTGATCGCCCAAAATGGATCGGTCTTTGGGTACTCGCACCGGAAAACCGGTTTGTGCTTGCGCAGATACGTCCACTCGCGATGCGGATAGCCGTTTTTCGCGTAATGGTCGGGTCCAATGATGTTCAACGATTCCAGCGACAGTGCATTCTCAGTTTCCATTGAAAAATGTCTCCGCGATCCCGCGATTTCCGTCTCGATTCCGCATTCTGACCTGTCGGGCTTCTAGTCATCGCTGACCGTAATGGCCTGGCGGGGACACAGCCGCGCCGCAAGCTTGATCTTTTCGCGCATCCGCTCGGGCGGACTGTCGATCAACAGATGGCTCTTGTCGTCGTCTCGCACCTCGAACACTTCCGGCGCTGTCTGCTGGCATTTCGTGTTCCCCTCGCACAGTTTCTCATCGACAACGACCTTCATTCGATTGATTCTCCTTTTCGTCTTTCCTTGCCCACGGAATGCCGCCCGGCGAATCGATCATATAAGAGGGCAATTCTTGCGACTAGGAGCGTCGAGCAGCGGATAAGTGCCTGATGCGCCGAGCCACGGCCGCGCAGCGTAGTGAGCCAGGTGGCAGTGCAGGCAATGCCTGCGCACCCTTCATTGCGCGATTTTTTCTGTCATCCTTGTGATCGATGTTCGGATTCGCACGGAAGTTTTCGCTGATAATTGCGGTCCTCACGATGACTTCGACAATTCCAGCGCCAACCAGCTTCGCCCAGTCGCCGCCGCTGATTCCGCGCGACATTCTGCTCGGCAATCCCGAACGCGCCAATCCGCATATCGCGCCCGATGGCAAACGGCTGGCATGGCTCGCTCCCGATGAACACGAAATCATGCAGGTGTGGGTGCAAACCGTCGGCCGGCACGACGCGCGCGTCGTCACCGCCGACAAGAGCCGTGGAATCCAATCCTACGGATGGGCGTTCGATTCGAAAACGATCCTCTACGCGCAGGACGCCGCCGGCGACGAAAACTTCCACCTGTTCGCCGTCGATCTCGACTCGCACAACGTCCGCGATTTGACGCCTTGGGATGGCGTACGCTCCGGGGTCGTCGCGTCCAGTCCGAAATTTCCCGGCCGGATACTGGTTGCGCTCAATCTACGCGATCGCAAATTGATGGACGTCTATCGAATCGATCTGCGCACCGGCGCCGTCGAACTCGATACCCAAAACCCCGGCGACGTCGCGGGATGGCTTGCCGACGACGACCTGATCGTGCGCGCGGCCGCGGTCACGACGCCGGACGGCGGCACCGAGCTTCGGATTCGCGACAGCGCGGCTGGTCCGTGGCGCACGTTGATGAAAGCCGCGATGGAAGACAATTTGGCGGCGCTGGACTTCAGCAAGGACGGGCGATCGATCTTTCTCCGCAGTTCGATCGGGACGGATACCACACGCCTGGTGCGCCATGAGATCGCATCGGGGATTGAAACGGTTATCGCGCACAGCGACGATGCGGACCTGAGCGACGCGATGATTCAGCCGACCCGTCACGTCGTGCAGGCAGCCGCGTTCGACCCGGGCCGGATGCACTGGACCGTTGTCGATCCGTCGGTTCAGGCCGACTTCGACGCGATCGCGAAAATCACCGCCGGAGATTTCACCGTCGTTGACCGCGACCTTGCCGACAAGACGTGGCTGGTCTCGTTCGAAAGCGACCGTGCGCCGGCGCGCTACTACTGGTGGGATCGCGCAGCAATGAAAGCGACCTTCCTGTTCAGCACCCGGCACAAACTCGACGACGCGCCGCTCGCTACGATGAAGCCGGTTGAATTCGCCGCCCGCGACAGAATGAAAATCAACGGTTATCTCACTCTTGCGGTAGGCGCGCCCGCGAAAAATCTCCCGATTGTGGTCGCGGTGCACGGCGGACCGTGGGCGCGCGACAGTTGGGGCTTCAATCCCTATGTCCAACTGCTGGCGAACCGGGGCTACGCCGTGCTGCAGATAAACTTTCGCGGCTCGATCGGATTCGGAAAGAAGTATCTGCACGCCGGCGACCGCCAATGGGGCCTCAAGATGCAGACCGACCTGAGCGACGGCGTCAAGTGGGCCGTGGAGGAGGGGATCGCGGACCCGGCGCGAGTCGCGATATTTGGCGGTTCGTATGGCGGCTACGCGGCGCTCGCCGGGGCGGCATTCACGCCCGAGCTGTATCGATGCGCGGTGGACGAATGCGGCCCGTCGAATCTGTTCACGTTGTTGGCGTCGTTTCCGCCGTATTGGGAAGTCGCGCGCGCGATCTTCTTCACCAGGGTCGGGAATTCCGGCGATCCCAGGGACAAGGAGCTGCTGACCACGGCGTCGCCGCTGTTCTCCGCCGACAAAATAAAAATCCCGATGCTGATAGGCCAGGGCGCAAACGATCCACGCGTGAAGCAGGCCGAGGCCGAGCAGATCGTCGATGCGATCGCCGGGCATCGCGGGAGCGCGGTTTACGTTTTATATACCGACGAAGGCCACGGCTTCGTGCGGCCCGAAAACCGGCTCGACTTCACCGCCCGCATGGAGAAGTTCCTGGCCGACAATCTGGGCGGGCGCTACGAGCCGATGAAAGGCGATCGGATTCCCGGCTCGACCGCGAGGCTGCGCGTCGTGGGCGCGTCGCCGCCGACGCATCAGAACTAGCATCGCCGCAGCGCGCGCAAATGCTTCGCCAATCAGTTGTGCTATGAAAGCGTACGCGGCGCGGACAACGGGCAACGATCCGTTGCCGCCTGATCCGGGAGGAATCGCATGGCCGAATTCGGAATCTCGATGTTCCCGACTGACTACGCAATCCAGCCGATCGAACTTGCGCTCGCGGCTGAAGAACGCGGCTTCGAGTCGATGTTCTTTCCCGAGCACACTCACATACCCGCGTCGCGCAAGACGCCCTTCCCCGGCGGAACCGAATTGCCAAAAGAGTACTGGCATACGCACGATCCGTTCGTCGCGCTCGGCGCGGCGGCCGCGGTAACCAAAAAACTCAAACTCGGCACGGGAGTATGCCTGGTGGTCGAGCGCGACCCGATCACGCTCGCCAAGGAAGTGGCGTCGCTCGACATGATTTCGGGCGGCCGCGTGATCTTCGGCATCGGCGCGGGCTGGAACGTCGAGGAGATGGAGAATCATGGCGCGG